>Ga0315292_10002173_pt1 | contig 10903 bp, 8 predicted proteins | sample YL17G13_0_MG_FD_204029 | JGI IMG/M metagenome (GOLD analysis project Ga0315292, IMG submission 204029) | Sediment microbial communities from Yellowstone Lake, YNP, Wyoming, USA - YL17G13_0 | ecosystem: Environmental > Aquatic > Freshwater > Lake > Sediment | place: USA: Wyoming | collected... | reverse complement strand
CACGGACCCAAGCAGCCGTGCCGCGCAGCGCGTGCTGGCTCAGGACATCACTGCCCGAGTGCACGGCGCGGACACCACCGCGCGGGTCATTGCCGCGAGCGCGGTCCTGTTCGGCGGCACGGACCTCCGTTCCGCGGACGCCGCGGTGTTTCACGTGTTGAGCGGCGAAATGCCGACCACTGCCCTGCCCCGCGGCGCGCTCGACGCAGGCCTCCCGCTGGTGGACGCGCTGGTCGCCTGCGGGCTGGCCAGTTCCAAGAGCGAGGCGCGGCGCGGGATCCAGGGGAAGGGCTTCGCCGTCAACGGGGACAAGACCGACGACGTGGAGCGAACCCTCCAGTCAGGAGACCTCCTGGCGGGCGGGTACGTGATGCTGCAGAAGGGGAAGAAGAATTACGGCCTGCTGAAGGTGGATTAGCGGGGAAGCGGGGAAGCATTGCGGGGGCACGGAAGGGGTGGGCTCACGCCCACCCCTGGGACAGCGGTTGCACGGCGCGGCGCCGGGCGAGAATCCCCGTGCTCTATCCAATGCTCCGACGGAAACTGATTGACCGCGACGACCCGCCCACCCCGACGTCCGCCCACCCCGGGCTGGACCCCGGCTTTCGCCGGGGCGACGATCCTCATACCTGATCCAGCATCTCCGTCACCCGCACCATCTCGTCCACCGTATTGAACAGGTGCGGACTCAGGCGGATGGCACCTTCGCGCACGCTCGCCACCACGCCCTGGGCCCGGATGGCGCGATAGGCGGCGGCCGGATCCTTCACCGCCACGCAGACGATGCCCGATCCGTGGGCTCCCACCGGAGACGCAACGCGCACACCGCGCCGTGCGGCCCACTCGATCATCGGCGCGTTCACCGTGGCGATGTGCGCGGCGATGTCCGGTATGCCCACCTCCAGCAGCAACTCCAGTGACTTGTTGTATCCCGCAAAGTCCTGGAATGGGAGGCTGATCATCTCGTAACGCTTCGCGTCTTCGCGGAGGCGCGGGTCGTAGTCCGTCAGCCGAGTGAAGTCGTCCGTCCCCTCGAACGCCATCCACCCCATCACCACCGGCTGCACCACCGACAGCAACTCCTTCCGCACGTACACGAAGCCGGTGCCCCACGGCGAGAGCAGCCACTTCTGCCCGCCGCAGGAGAGGATGTCCACCGGCGTGGCGGCCAGGTCCACCGGCACCGCACCCAGTCCCTGGATCGCGTCCACCACGAGGTAGGTGTTCGTGTCGCGGGCCCGCTTTGAGAGCCGGGCAAGGTCCACCGTGTAGCCGTTGCTGAACTGGACCAGCGACACCGCCAGTGCCCGCACCTTCGGATCGGCCATCCGCTCCACCAGATGGTCCTCGTCGGGCCAGCCGTTGGCTGTGACCGGCGCCAACTCGAGCGCGACGCCCCGCTCCTTGAGCCGCATCCACGGATACACGTTGGCCGGAAATTCCCGGTCACTCGCGACCACCACATCTCCCGGCTCGAGCGGCAGGCCCCGCGCGGCGAGGTTGAGTCCGTAGCTGGTGTTGAAGGTGAGGGCGATTTCCCCGGCCGTCACGTTGAGCAGCTGCGCGGTCAGCGCACGCGCCCGGTCGAGCTCCGCGAACATCTCATGGTCGCTCAGCCGGAAGGGCGCGGCGCGGAGAGCGTTGTACTCGTCGAGTCGACGGCGGGTGCGCTCCGGCAGCGGACCGATCGAGGCGCTGTTGAGGTAGATCGCCCCCGCCAGGGCGGAAAACTCGTCGCGGCGGATGGCAGCAAAGTCAACGCCCATGGCGTCCCTCATCGTTCCGTGCGCAGTCTGGGGTCGTAGGCTTCCCGCAGGGTGTCGCCCACGAGGTTGAATCCGAGGACCGCGAGCCCGATGGCAATGCCAGGCGCAAACGACACCCAGGGTGCCACCCGCAGCAGGTCCCGCCCGTCCGAGACCATCGAGCCCCAACTTGGCGTGGGCGGCTGGGCGCCGAGCCCCACGAAGGACAGCGCAGCCTCGGCCATGATGGCGCCGGCCATCCCGAGCGTGGCCGCGACGATGACCTGCGCCCTCACGTTCGGCAGGAGATGGCGGAAGAGGATGCGGCTGTCTCGCGCGCCCAGGGCCTGGGCCGCCACCACATACTCGGCACTCTTGAGCACCAGCACCTGCCCACGCACCAGCCGGGCCATCGCGGCCCAGCCCACCACGCCGATAACCACGAACACGACCGGGAGCGACGGGTTCACCGCCGCGGCAACCGCGATGAGCAGGAGCAGGGTCGGAAACGCCAGCGTCACGTCGGCCAGCCGCATCACGACGGCGTCCACCCGGCGTCCGTAGTACCCGGACATGAGGCCCAGCGTGACGCCGAGGAGGCTGGCGACGGCCTGGCTGATGATGCCGACCGCGAGGGAAATGCGCGCACCGTAGATGACGCGTGTCAGCACGTCCCGCCCCTGGGTGTCGGTGCCCAGAAGGTGTGAGAGGCTGGGGCGGAGGAGGTACGAGGTCGCGGGGTCGCCCTGGTACGGGCCGGCGGGAGCCACGAGCGGCGCAAACACCGCCGCCCCCACCACGAGCGCCACGAGCACGAGGCCCAGCTGGAAGAACCGGTCGCGTCGGAAGCGGGGGGCGAGGGGCGAGGGCATCTTGAAAGATAGCAAGGACTGAGGACTGCGTCCTCGTTACCTTACTTCCATGACGACTTCGCGCCCGTTCAGCCTCGTCCTGGGCGGCGGCGGCCTCAAGGGGTTGGCGCACATCGGCGTGCTCCAGGCACTCGAGGAGGCCGGCCTCAAGCCCGCCGGTGTGGTCGGGTCGAGCATCGGCTCGCTCATCGCGGCGTCCTGGGCCGCCGGTCGTTCGGTCGACTTCATGCGGGAGCGCGCCCTCCGGCTTCGGCGCAAGGACGTGTTCCGGGTGGCGCACACCGACATGGCGCTCAAGCGGATGCATTCACCCGCGGTGTACCGGCGCGAGCCGCTCGACCAACTGATCCACGAGCTGGTGGGCGACAAGACCTTCGACGAGCTCGACCAGCCGCTGATCGTGAACACCGTAGACATCAACTCGGGCGCCCAGCAGCTCTGGGGCCTCCCGGGCCTCCGCTACGTGCCGGTGGCCGATGCGGTGTTCGCGTCGTGCGCGCTGCCGGGGATCCTGCCGCCCCGGGAGATCGCCGGCCGCTGGTACGTGGACGGTGCGGTGGCGGACAACCTGCCCGTCAAGGCGGCCACCGTCTGGGGGCCCGGCCCGATTATCGGTGTGGACGTGAGCGCCTCCATGGCCCTCCGCTCGGAGGTCGAAAAGTCCGGCTTTGCCACCACCTACGCCCGCGGGCTCGAGATCGTGATGCAGACGATGCTCGAGCGGACCCTCCGCACCTGGCGGTCGCCGCCGCTCCTGCTGGTGCATCCGCGGGTCGAGGACTACCCGATGTTCGTCTTCGACCGGACCCAGGAATTGATGGCGGAGGGCTACCGGGCCATGCGACAGCTGGTGCCCGAACTGCTGCGGCTGCTGGAGGCGCCCGAGGAGGGGATCTTCCCGAAGACGCCGGTCCGGATTCACGTGGACCGCGCGCGTTGCGTCGGCTGCGGCGCCTGCGCACTCCGGGCCCCTGCCATTTTCCGGATGGATGCGCTGGGCAAGGCGGAAGTGGTGGCGCCCCGGCAGGCGTGGTCGCCGCTGGACGGCGTCTATATCCGGAACTGCCCCACGTGGGCCATCAGCGCGCGGCCCGTCACCGGGGAGTGGAGCGGCGCAGGGCCCTTGCCGATTGCGGCGAGCCCACCGCCAGCGTAGACGCAGGGTGGCCAGCCTGGGATGGGCCGCCACCGAAACGACTTCCCCGCGTCCCCGCCTATTCCTGCTGTTCCCTTGCCCACAGATGCGCGTACTTCAGGAACCCCGCGTAGGCGTCCAGGCCCGCATGCACCAGCCCGCGCCGCCCCTCGAGCACGCCGCCGCCAACCAGATATGCCTTGATGAAGCGGCCCGCCGGCCGGAGCGCCAGGTCGCTCCACGTGGCCCGTTCGCCCCGGTCCCAGAGGTCCGCGGCGCCCCACTCGGCGTAGCGGTGGAGCTTGTCGAGGTGGTGGGCCAGGGAGCGATAGGGACGGTGCAGGAGGGTGCCGGCCAGGTCCCCGGTATCCGCCACGGGCTCCAGCCCTTCGTGGACTCGACGCTCGATGTACCGGAGGTCGTTGCCGAAGAGCCGGGCCACCCAGTCGCGGGCCCAACCGCCCCGGGTCTGCTCCACGCCGAGGTAGAAGTTCTGGCGACGGACCCGGTACGCGGCGTGTGCCGGGGCGGCGAGTACCGCCCCGAGTTCCGCGGCGAGGGCCGGCGTGATCCGCTCGTCGGCGTCGAGCGCAAAGATCCAGCGATGCCGCGCGGCGGCGATGGCGGCGTTGCGCTGTGCGGCGATGGTGGGACCGGTGCGCTCGATTACGGTGGCGCCGGCCGCCCGTGCCGCGGCCACGGTGCCATCGGTGGAGCCGGCGTCGGCCACGAGCACTTCGTCGGCGAAGCCGGCGCTCGCCACGCATGCCGCGATGTTCGACGCCTCGTTGAGGGTCGGAATGACGACCGTCAGCGGGAGGCGCCCCTGCCGGGTGGGACCGGCGGGACTGACGAAACCGACCTCAGACGAGGCGGTAATTCCGGTACTCGAAGAGGCGGGCGCCGGTGAGGCGCTCGATGATGTCGGAGGCATAGAAGCGCAGGTGCTCGAGCTCGAAGTGCGGCGGCTCGACGACCCGCTCGGGGTCCGTCGCGCGTTCGGCAATGTACGACTGTGCCACGGCGGGGTGGGCGCCGGCAAACGGCTTCAGGCCGGGTATCCACGCCAGGAGCGGGCGCTTGGCCTCCCGCTCGGCCGACCAGGGATAGATGGTCCGGTTGGTGGCGATCTTGGCGCGCAGCGCCGCGGCCGGCCGGGCCCAGCCATAGTGGAACATCACGGCCGAGGTGAGGCGCGCGCGCGTCTTCCGATTGTCCGGCCCGACCCGGAACCCCTGGGCACCCTTGTAGGGCCGCAGGTCGAGCGCCGGATCGAGGCGCAGGGCGCGAATTTCCCGGCGGTACCAACGGCGGTTGGACGCAATCGTGTCGAAGTCGCCATAGAAGTGCAGGTACTTGACCAGGAGCGCCTCGACCACCGGGTCCGGGTCCACCTCCTGGATCGCGGCGACCAGGTCCTGCGCGCCCTTCTCGTGGAGGACCTCGTCGCCCTGGATGTAGATCCCCCAGGGGTGGACGCACGCCCGCATGGCGCGGAGCGTCTCGTCGCTGAGCATCCAGTTCTGACGGGAAACGTCCCACACCCCTTCGATGATGCGGATCTTGGGGTCCTTGATGGACTGGATCAGGTCCAGGGTGCCGTCGTCCGACGGACCGACGTTGACCACGACTTCGTCGCACACCGGAAGGAGCGACCGGATGCTCGCCTCGATGGGGAAGTCATGCCTGACCGCGTTCTTGATGATGGTGAAGCCCGACACCTTGACCATGGCGCGCACCCGACCGCGTTGTGAGGAGCGACAAATCTAGACCCGTGCAATGACGAACTCCACCGCATCAGGCGCGACGGCCGGCCTCCCGCACCACGTCGAGCAGCCGCTTGAGCCGATGCATGTACGTATGTTCGCGGAGCACCCGTTCCCGCCCCGCATGCGCCACGGTCTCGGCCGCGGCGGGGTCCTGCAGCGTGGCCTCCACCAGCGCACGCATCTCCTCCACCGAGCGGTAGACCAGGACTTCCTTCCGGTCGGTGAAGTGGCGCTCCAGGTCGCCGCGATGGTCCACCACCTGGGCCACGCCGATGGCCGCCACCTCGAACAGCCGCTGGTTGACGCCCCGCTCGATGACCGCCGGCTCCGCGTCGGCGGAGCGGTGGATGTTCACGGCCACGGAGGCCCCGGCGTAGGCGCGCACGAAATTTTCCGTGTCGAGCTGCTCGCCGCGGCAATAGTCCCGCAGCGAAGTCCGCCGCCAGCCCGGCCCCCAGAGCGCCAGCCCGAACTCGACCAGCTCCCCGAGGAGCCGTTCCCGCCGCGGCGTGGCGGTGCCGGCAAAGACGACGTTGGCGCGGTACTGGTCGCGGGAGCGCATCGGCTTGTACACCGACGGATCGGCCGCGAGGGGGAGGTAGTGCACCGGCCGGTCCAGCTGGCCGGCCAGCGCGTCGACGACGTCCGTTCCCGCCGCGAAGACCATGTCGTACGCCGGCAGGGCATGCTGCACGATGGCGAGTCCGTGCAGGTCGTCCGGCACCCAGTTGACCCAGGTCCCGGGGTGATCCCGTCGGAGGGTCGTGATGGCCTGGGCGGACAGCGCCTCGCCGCGGATCACGAGCACCACATCCGGCGCCGCCACCTCCAGTTCACGATCCAGGCGGCTCACCAGGTCGCCGCCGCGGAGCCGCGTCAGGAGGCCGGGGCGGGCGGTGAGGTCGAAGCGGGTCACCGTCTGGCCATGCCGTTCGAGGGCGCGCTCGCGCTGGGCGGCGTGGGCATGCAGTGCGTCGTCGTAGGCGGCCACCACCAGGACGCGCGTCACGCGGCCGGCACCGGGTCCCGGAACTGCATGTCGTGCAGCCGCCGGTAGAGCCCGCCCCGCACCATCAATGCCGCGTGGGTCCCATGTTCGACCACCCGCCCGCTGTCCAGCACCAGGATCAGGTCGGCGTGCCGCACCGTCGCCAGTCGGTGCGCGATGACGAGCACCGTGCGGTCCTGCATCAGCCGTTCAATGGCGTCCTGCACCAGCCGCTCCGATTCGGCGTCCAGCGCGCTGGTGGCTTCGTCGAGGATCAGGATCGGCGGATCGCGGAGCAGGGCCCGCGCGATGCTGATCCGCTGGCGCTGCCCGCCGGACAGCCGGGTGCCCCGTTCGCCGAGCACGGTGTCGTACCCGGCGGGCAATCCCGCGATGAACTCCGCCGCATTGGCCGCCCGGGCGGCCGCCTCGACCTGGGCCCGCGTGGCCCGGGGCGAGCCGAAGGCGATGTTGGCGTGCACCGTGTCGTTGAGCAGCACGGTGTCCTGGCTCACGACGCCGAGGAGCGCGCGGAGCGACGCCCGCTGCAGGGTGTCGAGCGGCACGCCATCGACGTAGATCTGGCCGCTCTCGGGCTCCTGGAACCGGGGGAGCAGGTCCACCAGCGTCGTCTTGCCGGCGCCGGAGGGACCCACAATGGCCAGGACCTGACCCTTGGCCAGGCGGAACGAGACGTCGGTCAGCACCGGCGCGTCAGTGCCGTAGCGGAAGCACACCCGGTCGAACACCAGGTCGCGGGCAAACTGCGCCGGAACGGCGCCGGGTTCATCCACATCCGAGACCGGCTCGTCGAGCATGTCATAGATCCGCTCCGCGCTGGCCAGCGCGACCGCCATGGTCGCCGGATACTGGGACACGGCCTTGATCGGCGACATCAGCTGCAGCGAGGCGACCAGGAAGGCGATGGCCGCCTCCGGCGTCAACGCCACGCCGCCGATCAGCGCGGGCTGCGTGGCGGCCGCGATGATGAGGACGATCAGGAGTCCGCCGAAGATTTCGCTCATCGGGGTGGTCAGCGAGGAGTACCGCTGGGTCCGGAGCATCCGCTTGCGGAAACCGGTGAGTTGCTCCGAGAGCCGGCCCACCTGCCGCTCCTCCTCCCCGTACGCCCGGATCAGCTTCACCGCCCCGACCTGCTCCGTCAGCATCGACCAGATGACCGCGCGATCCTGGGTCCGGGCCCTGGCGTGGCGCCGCAGGCGGACCAGGACGAACTGGAGCCCGAGGATCAGGATCGGGGCCGTGGTGAGGGTGAGGAGCATCAGCCGCCCGCTGATCTGACTCATGAGCACGATGATCGTGATGATCCGCACGACGCTCTGGAAGAGCCGGATGAGGGCGGCGGTGACCACGTCCTTGACCTGGTCCACCTCGGTCGTCATCGTGGCCATGATCTGGCCCTGCCGGGTCCGCTGGAAAAAGCCGAGGTCGAGTTTGAGCAGGTGCTGGAAGAGTTCGATGCGGAGGTCGCGGACCAGCCCCTCCTGCACCGCCACCTGCAGTTGCGTGGTGAGGAAGGAGGTCAGGTTCCGGAGCACGAGGCCCAGCACCATCACGCCGAGGAGGCGGGCCACCGCCACCTCCGTGGGCACCCCGTCAATGAGCGGGCCGAGCAGCCAATCGGTGAAGCGCGTCAGGGCGGCCGACCCCGAGGCCCCCAGCTGTCCGCTGGTGCCGAAGAGGAGCCGGAGGAGGGGAATGAGCACCACGACCGTCGTCCCGTCCAGCAGGGACGACAGGAACGATGTGAACATTCCGAGAATGAACTGGGGGCGATAGGGCCGCACCTGGCGGAGCAGGCGGAGTTCGGTCCGCACGCCTACGACCGCCGGGGGGTGAGCAGGGTGATCGGCAGCACCACTTCTTCGGGCGACACGCCGCCGTGCAGGAAGGCGCCGCGGTAGCGGGCCTGATACTCGCGCAGCTTGGTCGGGTACACGAAGAATCGGTCGCCGGTGGCCAGGAGGAGCCGGGTGCCCGGCGTGCGGGGCGGCAAGCCGAACCGTTCAAGGTCCTCGACCACCAGCGCCGCGTCGGCGTCCTCCGCCCGGAGGTCCGCGCCGAACTTGTACCGCAGGTGGCTCGTGGTGTCGCGCCGGGCAAAGACGGTGGCCGGCGTGTGGCAGTGAATGGAGCCGTGGTCGGTGGTGAGCAGCACCGGCACGTTGCGCCGCTCCGCTTCGCGCAGCGCATCCCAGAGCGGGGAGCGCTCGAACCAGGTGAGCGTCAGGTTGCGGAGCGCCTGGGTGTCGCGCGCCACCTCGAACAGCGTCGAGTTTTCGGTGCGGCCGTGGGTCAGCTGGTCGATGAAGTTGAACACCAGGGCCGTCACGCCGTCCTGCGCGAGGTGCGCCGGCAGCCGCCGGAGCAGGCCCTCGCCGTCGGCGGCGGTAAAGACCTTTTCGTAGCGCACCGGCACGGCGCGGCCGGTGATCTGCTGGAGATGCTCCTCGAGGAGCTCCCGTTCATGGGCGTTGAGGCCGGCCTCCTCCTCGGTGCGCCACCATTCGGGGTGCCGCGCCGCCAGCTCGTTGGGAAACAGCCCGCTGAAGATGGCGTTGCGCGCGTAGGGCGTGGCCGTCGGGAGGATCGAGAAGTAATGCGCCGTTTCGATGTCGAAGCGGGTGGCCACCAGGGGGCGGATCATGGCCCACTGGTCCAGCCGGAGGCAGTCCACCACCACGAGCAGCGCCTTGCCGGAGGCCTCCAGCGTGGGACGCACGAATTCCGCCACGATGTCCACCGACAGCGCGGGGCGATCCTCCTCGGAACCGTCGAGCCAGGCGCCGTAGTGCCGCCCCAGGAACCTTGCGAAATCGGCTCGCAAGGAGTCCTGCAGGGTGCGGAGCGCGTCCTGCAGACCGGGTTCGTCCGCCCGGCCGAGCTTGACCTCCCATTCGGCCAGCTCGACGATCAGCTCGACCCATTCCCGCCAGGCCATGGCCTGCCCGCGCCGGGTGTCGAGATCGCGGAAGCGGGTGGCGAAGTCCCGGGACAGGCGTTGCTGGCGGATGCGGTCGCCGTCGAGGAGCCGGGTGACCACCGAGAGGATCTGGCGCGGGTTGACGGGCTTGATGAGGTAGTCGCTGATTTCGGCGCCGATGGCGTCCTTGAGCGTTTCCTGCTCCTCGCTCTTGGTGACCATGACGACCGGCATGGACTGGTCGAGCGCCCGGATGGCCTGGAAGAGTTCCAACCCGCGCCGCCCCGGCATCTGCTCATCGAGCAGCACCACGCCGTAGGGTCCTCGCTGCAGGAGGACCAGGGCGTCGTCGCCATGGGAAGATTTGTCCACCCGGAAGCCATGCTCCTCGAGAAACAGGATGTGGGACGTGAGGCTCTCGACCTCGTCGTCCACCCACAGGATGCTCTTGGGGCGCGGCATGCCTCAAACCTAACCGCCGCCCTCGGCGCGGCACAACGCGCTGGCGGCCTCCCGCGGCGCGGCCTACATTCCCGCCGTGCCCTACTCCGGCCCCGGCGGCGCGCCGCGGATCCTCCTGGTGCGCTTCAGCTCCATCGGCGACATCCTGCTCACGACGCCGCTGATCCGCGCCCTCCGCGCGCGCCACCCCGGCGCCCGGATCGACGCGCTCACCAAGGCCGTCTTTGCCCCGCTCCTCGCCGACAACCCGCATCTCGATGCCGTGCTGACCCCGGCGCCCGGCGAAACCCCCGCCGCGCTGGCCGCCCGGCTCCGCTCGGCGCACTACACCCATCGCCTCGACCTGCACGGGAGCCTCCGAAGCCGGCTCCTCAGGTTGCTGCTTCCCGGCGGCTGGCAGGGCTACGCGAAGCATCGCGTGGCCCGCGCGCTCCTGGTCCAGACCCGGCGGAACCACTATCCCGCCGGCACGCCGCCGGTGCCAGAGCGCTACTTCCAGGCGGCGCGTGGCCTCGATGTGGCGCCCGATGGCCGTCCCCCGGAGTTCGCGCTGGCACCCGGCGCGCTGGCGGAGGCGGATGCCTACCTGGCGGCGTCGGGGCTGGACCCCGCACGCGGACTCGTGGCGCTGGCGCCGGGCGCCGCGCACGCCACCAAACGCTGGCCCCTGGAGCACTGGAAGGCGCTGGCCGCCTCACTCCGGGCGCGCGGAAAGCCGGTGGTGGTCGTGGGTGGACCCGCGGACGATGCCGCCGCCCGGGAGGTGGCCAGCGGCGCGCCGGGGGCGGCCGTGGCGGCCGGACGCTTCGGCCTGCAGGGCACCGGCGCGCTGTTGTCGCGTTCGACCGCGCTGGTGTCGGGCGACACGGGCGTCATGCACATGGCCACCGCGGTCGGCACGCCGGTGGTGGCGCTCTTCGGGCCTACCGTCGAAGCGTTCGGCTTCTTCCCGTATCGAGCCCGCGCGCGAGTGCTGGAGCGCGACCTG
>Ga0315292_10002172_pt1 | contig 10904 bp, 6 predicted proteins | sample YL17G13_0_MG_FD_204029 | JGI IMG/M metagenome (GOLD analysis project Ga0315292, IMG submission 204029) | Sediment microbial communities from Yellowstone Lake, YNP, Wyoming, USA - YL17G13_0 | ecosystem: Environmental > Aquatic > Freshwater > Lake > Sediment | place: USA: Wyoming | collected... | reverse complement strand
CGAACCAATCGCGGAACTCGAGCACGTTCTGCGGGTAATCAGCCATTGGCCCAGACTACTACAGAATGCGGTTAGGGGAATCAAGTGCATACGCCTATTGATTTATTTGGCGTGCCGGGGCGACCGCAGGCTGCACGAAAAGGGTCGCCACAATGCTCTAAGAAGTGATGACGCTTCCAGTCATCCCCTTCATCATGCTCGGCCGTGCTCCCAACCCAACTCCACCCCCGCGCCTGCCAACCCCGCCCGCACCCAGCGCCACCCGCGCTGCACGTAGGTCCCAATGCGGCTTGTTTCCGCACCACTGACCGTTCCCTTGGCGGAGTCCTCAACTCCGCTGACGTCACGCCGCACCGGCGGCCGTCGCACCAGGCTCCACGTCGAACCTGGTTTCAACGCACTTATCCTTGGCTCCTGAGCCAGGCGGCCCTACCCCTCAATGACCATCTCAGGTTTTTTGAACCAAAATATCAGCATTTTCCCGATTGTTAGGCCTCGGCCAGGTCGCTAAGGTGACCCAGATTCTAGGTGCGCTCTCGACCGGATGATTCAGAAATGAGGAATTGGGCAATCGCAGAGGGGCGACTTGCACATTCGATAGACAAAGCCCCCAATATACTGATTAAGGCAGGGAGACCGATCGAAATTGGATGGGCGTTTCAAGGCCAGGCGGTGTGGTATTGCAAGACCTGACCCTTCACGCCGATAAGAAAAGACATTTACGGAGAAACAGGAAGTAACAGTAAAAGGAGTTTAAAGTGGCACAAATACCACCAAGGTTCACTCCGGAAGTTCTCAAACAGCCAGCCAACTATGGCGTTCTCAAGCTATTGGAAGGAACGTGGGTTAATCACAATCCCGACAACAACAAGACAGGTTGGGGACTCCACACCACCTGCATGCCGTCCCCTGGCACCAATTCAGAGACTATCCCTGGGAAGTTCACCTTCCTATGCGAAAACTACACAGAGGAGCTCACTTTCACGCTCGTGAAAGGTGGAGTGCGCAACCGCGCCGGCACCAATGAGCAGTTCTGTGGAGCCGTAAAATACGACCAGAGCATCAAGGACCTGAACGGCAACGGTCTCCACGAGGAGAACGGAATGTACCTTTGGCTTCACCAAATATACAACCACCCCGCTGATGACGAATCTATCGAGACAGACCTTGGAGCCCCTGAGCTGTCTTCCGGAGCTGGCGCAAACGGCCCGACGTTCGTTCCTGCCTACTCGGTTTCTCGCAGTGGCACGATCCCTCACGGCAGCACCATTAGCCTGCTTGGGAAACACTCCAAGTTTCCCGATAAAGAGAATAAACAGACGAAGCCCCAGTTCCCACTCGGCACCGCCGCATGGGACTTCGACCACCTGGCCCTCTCCAAAAGCATGGGTGGGGCCGGCACTACTCCAGACACTCCAATCGATCTCGATCAGGAGGCGCCTGCCTGGGTCAGAGATAAGTCCCTCCCCGTAACAGACCCCAGCGGTAACAGGACCTACACCCAGCGTATCCTCGCCCACGAATTGTATCCTTACTCAGTGCGACCGGACCTTCGTCTGCGTGACGCCATCAAGGATCAAAACATCACAAAATTCGTCCTGATCCAGATGGACACGGAAGAGGAGGAAGGCCCTCATGGCGGCGTCCTGAACAACCCCATTATCCGCAAGTACGTTCCAGTCATCCGGATGCGGCTCCGCATGTGGATCGAGACTGTACATGAGAAGGACGGAAAGGAAGTCCTCCAGTTGCAGTACGAGCAGATCCAGAACTTCGAGTTCCACTTTGGCACTGATGGTGGCACGACCCTTTGGCCGCACATACAAGTCAACACACTCCGCAAGAAGGCGTGACTTCAGAAAGTAAGCTTCCTTCGCAGAATCTATGGAGGGTGCGCAAAACCGTGGGAGATGACGACTTAGGGCGTAATGGCTATTCTTATTCTTGATTTGGCACGGTCAAGTTAACGACACAACCACAAATCAGGCCACAACCGCGAGGTGAATGGAATGTACCTTTGGCTTGACCAAATATGCAACCACCCTGCTGATGACGAATCTATCGAGACTGATATTGGGTACCCTGAGTTGTCTGCGGGAGATGGCTCCAACGGTCCGACGTTCGTTCCTGCCTACTCCGTCTCTCGTAGTGGCACGATCCCTCATGGCAGTACCATTAGCCTATTGGGGAAACACCGCAAGACAGTGGAGAGCTGACCCATGACCGCATCGTCAACAGTGGAATACCGCGTGTTAGTGCTTCCCCAGCAGCACGAGCTTCAGGTCGAGATGACGTTGAGCGGGCCATTGGCCAAGGGCTCCGTTCACCTGCAGCTTCCCACCTGGGCACCCGGTGATTATTCCTTCGCGCCGCAGGCGAGAGACCTGTTCAATGTGCTGGCCCGCTGCATGATCACGAACAAAGCCCTCCACGTGAGGCGCGACGGCTGGCAGAGTTACGTGGTGGAGGAGGGCACGGGCAAGGTGCAGGTCTCTTACACCGCCTCCGCCTGGGGCGACGATCTGTCCGAGTCCGCCGGGCTCGTCGACGATCAGTTCGCGATCGTGCTGGGCGCCCGTTACCTGTTCGCGCCAGCGCACCTCGGGGCTTGCAAAGTCCACTATCGATTGCCGGCAGGGTGGCGGGCGCACCATCCGTCTGGCGCGCGGCGCCTCGGCGACGAGACGGCCTGGGCGTATCCGAGCTACGAGATCCTGCTCGACACGCCGGTCGTCTTTGGCCACTTCGAGATTGTCGAGCGCCACGTGCACGGTATGCCGTTTTATTACCTGTTCGTCGACCGCGGCGTCGGCTTCGAGGCCGAGTCGGGGCGCTTCGCCGACGCGGTCACGGGCACGGTCAAGTCGTTTTACCGGGTCTTCGGCTCGTTCCCGTTTGACGACTACACGTTCGTGCTGTCGCTCAATCCCAATAACGATTGGGGCCTCGAGCACCTGACCAGCACCATGTGCGGGCTCGACCCGGACGTGTTCGTCGACGAGGATCAGTTCAAAATCGGCGTGCGCGTGTGCGCCCACGAGCTGTTCCACGCCTGGAACGTGCGCCGCTGCCGCCCCGCCCCGCTTGGCCATTTGGAGACGCACCTCGAGACCGGCGCCTTCACCGAAGGGCTGTGGGTGGCCGAGGGATTTACCCGCTATTACGAGTTCCTCTCTTGTGCGCGGGCGGGCGTTTATTCGGCCAGCCAGTTCTTCTCCAACCTCGTCGGCTATTACCGCCACCTGACGGCGCAGTCGGCCTACCAGCGAGTGAGCGCCGCGGACTCGTCTTATGCCAGCTACCTGAATCACGCCAAGTACGCCGGACGCGTCAACAACTCCGTTGACTACTACGACAAGGGAATGCTGGTGGCGTTCGCCATCGACGCCACGTTGCGAACGGCAGTGGCAGGCGGCTCGCTCGATAAGGCATTCAAGGCCTTCTATCAGCGCTTTGCCGGCTTTGGCCCCGGGCACGCCGGCTACACCACGGATGACGTGCTCGGCTTCTTTGGCGAGCTGCATCCCCCGCTGGCCAGGCTCATCGCCGCGGCGGTCCAGCACCCCGCCGGCCTCGACACGCCCGATCAGCTCCGCACGATCGGATTCGAGGTCACGCTGGGACCTGCCTCGAACCTGGGATTGGTGTTCCAGGATCAGATCAGACCCAGCATCTATGGCGTCTTGGACGACAGCCCGGCCGGCGCCGCGGGCCTCGCGCCGGGCGACACGATTGGCGCGATCAACAACCATGCCTTCAGTGTCGCGGCGCTCACTTGGGTTGGCGGACGCGCGGAGCCAGTGACGCTGGGCGTGCGACGTGGCCACCGCGACTTGTCTTTCACCCTCACCCCGGCACCGCGCGAGCGCCTCCAGTCCATTCGCTGGAATGGGACCGCCGCCCAGAGCGAGGGCATTGGCGAATGGCTCCACCAGAAAGAGATCGATCTCGCCTCCGGGAAGGAGGTCGACCTCGGCTTCTACGAAAACTTCCACGGCGTCGAGATCGTCGTCTGACGACCGGGGCATTGGCCCGCGAACAAGGAGGGACCCATGACAGTGAGCACAAGCGGTCCGGTGATCGCCCGGACTGACCAGTATGACGCCATCGTCATCGGTGGCGGACCGATCGGACAGGCGGCCGCGTACTCCCTGAGCCGGCGTGGCGCGCGCTCGCTCCTGCTCGAGCAGTTCACCTTTGGCAACCAACTGGGCAGCTCGGCCGGCGTCTCCCGCCAGTTCCGCCTGCCCTATCCGCAGCAGTACATGGTAAAGCTGGTCAAGCAGTCCATTCCGTTCTGGGATGAGCTGCAAGCGCTCACGCCGGTGCCGCTGATGGACAAAGTGGGCACGCTGTGGTTCGGCGATCCGTTGGTGAAGTCGACAGAGGGCAACATTGGCGAGGCGGAGGAGGCGCTGAAGGCCGAGGGCGTGTCCTATACCCTGCTCGACGCTACGGGCCTGGAAAGCGAATACCACTTCCGCAATCTCCCCTGCACATATAAGGGCCTGTTCCAGAAGGACGGCGCCAGTATCAATCTCAAGGCCACCATTCGCACGCTGCTCGATTGGAACCGTGAATCACCGCTGGTGACGTTGCACGACGAGGCGCCGGCGACGGCCATCGAGTGGCGAGATGGAGCATTCCACGTGCGGACGCCGCTTCGCACCTTCGCGGGCAAGAAGCTGGTGCTGACGCCGGGGCCGTTTGCCAATGGGGTGTTCGGGCTGCTCGGCTTCCGCGTCGCGGCGACGTACTGGAACATGGCTTCGGCCTTCTATAAGAAGACCAATCCCGATATCCAATACCCCACCTGGTTCGTTTTCCAGAAGGCGGCGGACGAAAGCGGGAATCAGTTTTACGGATTCCCCGAGGTGGATTGGAACTACCCCGGCTACATCCGGGTGGCCTCGGACTTCGTAATCAAGCCGCTCGATTCGCCGACCGAGCGCACGCTGGTGCCCAATCCCAAAGAACTCGACTTTACCGCCCAGTGGGTGCGCGACCACATGACGGGGCTCGATCCCGTTCCGCACTTTACGTCCACCTGCTTGGTGGCGCTCAGCAAGATTGCCAACAAGGAGCTGATCATCGACTTCGCGCCCGACCACGTGCCGCACCACGAGGACATCGTGGTGTACGCGACCGGTTGGGCGGGCAAGTTCGTTCCGCTGCTCGGGCGCATCCTGTCGGACCTCGCTCTCGACGGGAGCACGCCTTTTGACATCTCACACTTCCAAGAGGGTCGCACCTATTTCCACGAGATCGCAAAGGAGGAACGCTGATGACGACGACCGACAAAAAGACCTACTCCATCTTCGGCGCGGGCGCGGCAGGCCTCTACACCGCCTGGCGCCTCCTCGACGGCGATACCCGCAGCGAAACCGGGCGCAAAAAGCAGCTCGTGCGCGGCGACGTGCTGGAGCTGTTCGATTGGGGCAATTACGACTTCACTGGCGAGCAGCCCGACATCCGCGAGGCGGGCGCGCGCGTTTGCACCTGGCACTACAAGAACGATCCCAACAACTCGTATTTGGAAGTGGGCGGCATGCGGTACAGCCGCTGGGACAAGAGCGAAAAGCACGCCAATGAGGGCGCCGCGCCCGGGCACCGCCTCGTCACCACGGTAATCTCCAAGGTCGGCCTCGACCCTTACGTGGTGCCGTTCAACGAGTCGTCCAATCCCCTGTTCTACCTGCGCTCGAAGAACTTCTACCTGAACGACATCACGTCGCAAAGCCCGGCGCCCTATAACGCCGATTCCTACGCCGCCGCAGCTCCGCCCGACAACGCCTTTGGTGTGCTCCAGAACCTCGCGCCCAGCACCGAGAACCAGTCGTTTACGCGGCAGTACTGGAACGACTTCTACCAGCGCGGCTGCATTGAGGCCGAGCTGCCCGCTTCGTCCATCTTCCAAAAGGGCGATCACCTCAAGGACATCGGGTATTGGAACCTGATGTATGACCAGCTCGGATCGGAGGGTTACAACTACGCCGCCGACGGCAACGGCTACTCGTCGAACGTCATCAACTGGAACTCGGCGGTGGCGTTCCAGGCCAACAACGAGTTCACGCCCGGCACCAAGTATTTCACGATCACCACCGGGTACTCGGGAATGTTCGCAGCGCTCTTCAAAGCGATCGTGGCGCTCGCGGATCAGAAGGGCATTGACTTCAAGTTCACGCCCAATACGCGGCTCCAGTCCATCTTCGTGCAAAAGGGCGTCATTCACTACCGGCTGGCCACGCGCGTCGAGCCGTGGCGCGTCTCTCAGAACCACACGACGCAGGCCGCCTGGCTGGCAATGCCACGCTATGCGATCGAGCTGGTGGCGCAGGGCTCGCGCTACTCCGCGCCGGGCGAGGTGCTCGACGTGCTGAACGCTCAGAAGGTACGGCTATACCTCGAAGCGGCGGTGATGCAGCCGTCTTACAAGGTGGGCATGTTCTTCGACTCGCCGTGGTGGCTGACCGCGCAGTATCCGGCGAAGATTGTCGGGTTCGAGGTGTCGCAGGCGGTGATCGATCAGCTCAAAGGTGGCGGTTTCCCCAAGACGCTTTGCGACGCGCTCGGCGCTTCCACGCTTCTCGGCGTGCAGTTCTCGTCGTCGGCCGACCTCGTGAGGGCGGTCGAGCAGCAGGCCGGAGTGCGCCTTGGCGTCAAGGAAGAGCAGCAGCTCACGGGCGCGAGCGAGCGCGACACCATCGGCCCCAGCATCACCGACACGCCCATCCGAATGGTCGTGTACTTTGGCAACAACGCGCGCGCGTCCGACAAGACACCGGTCTACGGCGTCCTCGCCAGCTACGATGACGAGACGTTCACCACGTTCTGGCAGGAGCTGGAGATTGGCCCCATCCGCGAGCGCAAGCAGCCCCGCTCGGAAGACCTCCAGACGCTCGATGGGCCGCGGAAGGTGCCGCCGCGCATGGTGAAGATGCTGCGGCGCCAATTGGCGGAGTTGCACTTTGGGCCCAACGCGGATTACAGCCAGGTGCCCGAGCCGCTCGAGGCGCGGTACATGGATTGGTCGCTGCCGCCGTTTGCAGCGGGCTATCACGCGTGGGCCGCGCACTTCGACATTGCGGACGTGCAGGAGAAGATCCGCAAGCCCTCGCAGCTGGTCGAGGGCGCCGAGGCGGACATCTTCATCGTCGGTGAGGCGTACTCGAACGACCAGGCGTGGGTGGAGGGAGCGTACTGCACGGCCGAGTCGGTGCTCAACGACTTCTTCGAAGTCGAACCGATCATCGACAACAAGCAGTATCCGTTCATCTGTCGAACGAAGAAGGGAACGGAGGCCTGAACGGTGGACAATGCGGGCGCCACTATCTTGCACGGCGGGTAGCCGCAGGACACGGGCACGTCGCGGGGTGACGCGGCATCGCGCGGCCCACCGTCATCCGGGGACCACCTCGTCGTGACGACACTACCGATTCTCCCCAGGTGTACGCCCCTGTCCGGGGTCACCCATTAGCCGCCCGGAGTCAATAGGGCGCACGTATTTTTTTGGCTCTACCAAACTTCTGAGTGGATAGCGAAGATTGCTGCGGCATTAGGATTGGAATCCACATTGAGAAAGCGGGGCCGCTCGGCAAAGCCGCGTGAAAAGTTGCTGTCCCCTTTTCTTCTCCCCGGCCGTCTCGAAATCCTCTCAGGATTCGAGTATTGAGGTCGCGCGGCAGCGTGACGGTCGAAGCGACGAAGCCCTTCTTGGCAGTGCCATGGTCGGCGGCGCGGATCACCGAACCGACGAGCGCCTGTCCGTATCGGCGGATACAGACCAGTTGAGGCAGCGTGTACGATGTGCCCAACGTAGCAAAGAAAAGGGGTCGGGAGTCTTTTCTGATTACTCGGTCTGAAACCCGTCTAAATACCCTACTTCGTACCGATCTGGTTCTTACGCCTCACCCCTCACGCCTGACGTTTCACGTTCTTTCGATTTCGCGGCGCGTAGCGAGAATCTGGTTCATCTGCTTTCTTCGGTCTGTCTCGTCGTTGTGGTTCGACGCACGAGCGAGACCAGACAGACCCACCGATCCCCGCTCGCTCTTGCCATCAGCTATAAGCCACACGCCATTCGCTCTTCTCTCCACCCCCTCCCCTCACACATGCGATGGACAAGGCCGACGATAAAAAGTAGAATGGCCCCGATATGGTTTTGGGGTCAGGCATGAGTATTGACTTATTTGTCTTGCGCGGCCAACCGCAGGCCGCGCGAAAACGGGCGACACAACGCACAAAGACGGGATGACGATTCCGGTCATCCCATTCATCATGCCCGGTCGTGCTCCCCACCCCAACTCCACCGCACCCATCGCCGCACGTGCGGCTGTCGCACTACTCTCCACATCGCCCCTCTTCTTTCATCGTACCTCTGAGGCTCGTGAGACAGACTGCCCTCACCCTCAATGATCCTCTCAGGTTTTTGGAACCCTAAAATCAGCAATGGCCTGATTGTCGGCCCTCGGCCAGGTCGCTATCATATGCGGTGAGATATTCAGTACATAACGCTTCGATCAACTCTGTTGTTGAACAAGCGTCGGGGATACTCAAACAGGTGTGGTAGCGTTCATGCGGCCCAGTCCCCCAAACCAGAGTTTAGTTGACAATAACTGTCATACACGACAAGGAGTGAACATGCCCATCACAGGAACGACCATGCTGCATCTTCGTTTTTGCCGCACCCAGGTATTCGTCGCCGTATTCGTTGTACTGTTAGCCGCCACTCTGCCGGTGCGTGCCAGCGCACAATCATATTCTTCGGCTGAACTGGATGACAAATGCGCTTATCAAGAAATCGATATCAAGAAATATGGCGGCGAGGAATTTCGCAATCCGCCAGAAATATTGGGCAAAGATGGTAGTTTAAATGCGACTTTGAATGTGCAATACACTGTTCCAGAAGCTACCAGCATTGCTGGCTGTCCTGTCACTCTGCGGACGTATAACGGGCAATTGGTGGGGCCCACCTTGCGTATCAAAGCGGGTGAGGTGATGAATATCATGCTTAAAAACAATTTGCCCACAGAAACCCCGAACCAGGTGTATGCCCAATATCAACAGGAAGCCACCAACGTGCATCTCGGCACTATCCCTGCTTCGTTTAACACCACTAATTTACATACCCACGGTTTACATGTGTCCCCGGTTGGAAATAGTGATAATGTCTTGCTGGCGATAGCGCCGCAAAGCAGTTTTGCCTTTGAAATAAAAGTGCCCCGTAACCATCCCACGGGGTCGTTTTGGTATCACCCGCATACCCACGGCTCGACCTCGATCCAGGTTGGCAGCGGCCTGGCGGGAGCCTTGATTATCGAGGACGACGAAACAGAAATCCCCCAGGCCCTACGCGAAGCGAATAAACACGAAAAAGTGATGGTGTTTCAAACCACGCTGTACAGCACCCAAGGCCGTTTGGACGATATCACGGCGCTGTTCCCGGATCCCACCTATGAAAAGAACCCGCATAAGGGCCAGCTCGATTGCGAAAAGATTCGCCGGCAAAACGAAATGACCTGGGCCTGCTCCAAACGCCGCATCACGATTAACGGCCAAATCGTTCCAAGAATCAAAATGCGTCCAGGTGAGGTCCAGCGCTGGCGCATGATTGATACCGCCTTTCGGGAGTCGATCAACGTGCAACTGCAAGGACATGCTTTGCATGAAATCGCGCTGGATGGTTTGTATTTGGGTCGGGTAGAAACATGGCCTGCCGACCGCGCGGTAGAACTGGCCCCAGGCTATCGCAGCGATGTGCTGGTCCAAGCCAGCAGGACGCCCGGCGTATATCGCCTGCTCGACAAGGCCAGCAGCAAGGATGGGTCACTGCATGGCATGGATGAGACGGAAAACCTGCTTGCCGAGGTTATCATCGAAGGTGATCCTCTCGAGATGAACCTGCCGACATCGCAGGAAATGGCAAGTCTCGCCCCCTTCCCCGACGTGAACTTGAACAAGAGCGAGAAGTTGGGTATTCAACGCGTGCAATTTGAAATTTACGGCGACGCCAACACGCCCACCTATTTCGCCGTCAACAACGCAGAGTTTAATCCAAACCATTCACGGCAAGTGGCACTCGGCGCCACGGACGTCTGGCAAGTCAATGCCGTCGGCGCCCCGCACGTGTTCCACATCCACGTCAATCCTTTCCAATATCAGCGCAAATCACCTAACGGCCAATCGGAATGGGTCTGGAAAGATACGTTGCTGATTAAACAGGATAAGCCAGCTATGAATTTGTATACCAAGTATTCGAAGTACATCGGCAAATTCGTGATGCACTGCCACATTCTGGACCATGAAGACCTGGGCATGATGGAAGTGGTGGAGGTGGTTGACCAAGCTAGTGGGGTAGCGCGTCATCATCGTTAAAATCGCACGAACAAGGAAGTTTATTCTCGGAAGATGAACACTATGGCAAAGCCTGCAAAAGCGGGGACGGTTCCCGGAACGTCCCGCTATGAAAAAGTAACGGCCATTCTGGACGCTGCCAGCATAGGCACGACGGCCATTTATGAGGGCTATGACCGCTTTTGGAATTTGCCGCTCGAACAACTGCTCGCCTTGGAGTTGTACGGCATCCGCATGATCGCGCCAGCGGCAGAGGAGCAAAGAAAATGGGTCGGGAGTCTTTTATGATCGATAGGTAAGAAACCAGTCATATACCCTACTTCGTACCGATCTGGTTCTTACGCCTCACCCCTCACGCCTTACGTTTCACGTTCTTTCGATTTCGCGGCGCGTAGCGAGAATCTGGTTCAACTGCTTTCTTCGGTCTGTCTCGTCGTTGTGGTTCGACGCACGAGCGAGACCAGACAGACCCACCGATCCCCGCTCGCTCTTGCCATCAGCTATAAGCCATACGCCATTCGCTCTTCTCTCCACCCCCTCCCCTCACACAT
>Ga0315292_10002171_pt1 | contig 10905 bp, 10 predicted proteins | sample YL17G13_0_MG_FD_204029 | JGI IMG/M metagenome (GOLD analysis project Ga0315292, IMG submission 204029) | Sediment microbial communities from Yellowstone Lake, YNP, Wyoming, USA - YL17G13_0 | ecosystem: Environmental > Aquatic > Freshwater > Lake > Sediment | place: USA: Wyoming | collected... | reverse complement strand
GGATAATAAGAACTCAGCCCCCCTCCCCTTCATCCCCTCCCACCAGGGAGGGGAGAGATTTTGGAGAGTTAATTTTCAAAAAAGTTAGAAGAAAATTCTCAAATTTAACCATGCAAGAGCCTAAATACCAATCTCCAATCACCAAACTATTCAGATTTCAAATTTCAGATTTTAGATTCCTGAACCTGTCAGGAACAGGTTTCAGATTTTTCAATCTGCTATCTGCGATCTGTCATCAAGTTATTGAAGTTTAAATTTAATGGGGATGGTCCCCCATTGCTCCACCTGAGGCTGATCTCTTGGAAGGGGAACGAACCGCCACTGTTTTAAGTATTGGATGGCGATCCGTTCTAACTCCGTGTCCCCTTTGACCGATGGGATGGCCCGATCCACAATCCCATTCGGCAAGACGTAGAGTGCCAACTCGATTTCGGCTTCCACCTTCACTTTGACCTGAGGGGGGTTGGGTCTTTCCAGGATTTTCCGAGTGGCGAGAGGCCCCCTGATCCCCAACAGAAGGTTCTCCTCCAGAGGCTTCTCCAGAGAAATTCTTTCCTTTGAGCTCAAAAGCCTTTCGATGACTTTTTCAGTTCCTTTGTCCTTTAGATGAGTGAAGTCAATCGCATCCTTTGTAGACGGGATGGGGGGCTCTGGATGAAAAAGATCTTCACTCTTCTTCAAATACTCTTTCAATTCCTTATCCAACTCTTTAAACTCTGGGGACTCCCTCAAAACCTTCAGCCTCTCTTTCTCTTCGAGAGGTTGCAACTTTTTCGGTCGTGGGTATTCAGGGGCAAAGGATCTCCAATCCTGCTGAGCATTTGCCTCCTCCATCTTTTTCAGAATGACTTCCTCCCGTATCCGCTTCTCCTCTGGTGGAATCTCTGCTTTCTCCACTCCCAATATCCTCCTGCTCTCTCGGGTCAGGGTTTTCCACCCGCGCCCAAGGTGTGATTGGAGTGTTGGGGTGGAGAAGAGAATCCAGGACAAGAAACCCAAAAGCACCAAAAGGATGGCAAGGAGAAGAGGATTTGTCCGCTTTTTTTCCTTCGACTCTTTTCTCATCAGCGAACGATTCCTTGATTAATCTGATCGAGCATCCTCATGGCCACTTCACGTCGATCTTTCCGGGTGGTCTTCTCCAATAATTTTTGATAGATCTGCCTGGCCTCAGAGAATTTCTTCTCCTCTATGTAAAGGGTGCCCAGTTTGAGAAGGGCTTCCTCCATCACCTCGGGTTGATGGGGATAGAGGTAGATGACCCTTGAAAATTGAAGAAGGCCCAGTTCCTTATTCTCAGCCCCTAAATAGGCCTCTCCTAATTTGAATTGGGCCTGACTGGCCACCCGCTCCTCAGGGCTTCGGACGGCGATGGAAAGAGCGGAGATCGCATCCCCAAATCTCCTCTGTGCAAAGTAGAGAAGTCCCAATCTCAAATGCCCTTCGAACCGGATGTCATCCTGTGCAAACCTTCCGACTAATTCTTTCATCGTCTTCTCTGCTTCTTCTTTTTTCCCCAAGTTTCGATACGCTTCTTCCATCCCCAGATAGACCTTCTTCACCAGTGGATGTTGGGGATGACTTTGTATCACTCTTTCATATCGTTCTAAAGCCTTTCCATAATCTTTGAGAAAGAGATAAAGGTCTCCCAGTTCCACATTGGCTTCGACAAAGAGATGACTTTTGGGGTGCTGTCGGATGAACTTCTCCATCTCCTCAGTCGCTTCGGCCCATCTCCGTTCCTGTTTGAAGAGAAGGGCAACTCGAAATTCTGCCCCTTCCGCCCACTCACTATTGGGATAAAGGTGAATCAGTTCTCGATACGTCCTCACCGCCTTCTCCCCCATTCGAGATTGCTGATAATAATCTCCTAATTGCATCAGGGCTTGGCTGGCCAGAGGATGGTGAGGATACCGTTTTATAAAAGCGTCCACACGGGCAATGAAAGAATCATATTTTTTTTCCTGAAGGAGGGAGAGGAGGACTCCGAAATCGGCCTCCGGGGCCTCTTTCGATTTGGGGTGTTCCTTCACCACCTGAAGATACTTTGTGACGGCGTGACCATAGCGTTTGAGATTATAATAGCCATCTCCTATTTTCAGAAGAGAGGATGGGACAAAAGGACTTTCGGGGTATTGCTGAACGAGACGTTGAAATTCTTCAATGGCCTTGGCATAATCTCTCTTTCGGAAATGAGACCATCCAATCCAGTACTGAGATACATCCCGGTAAGAACTCAAAGGATGGGATTCCAGTAACATTTGAAACTGAGCGATCGCCTCGTTAAAACGCTCCTCTCGGTAAGAAATCCATCCGAGAAGATATAACGCTTTCTCTTTATCCCCATCTCCTTCTGACAGGGAAGCCAAATGCATCAAATGGGTCCTGGCCTGTTGATAATCATCCTGATTCAAATAACATTCCCCGACGATTAGAGAGATGGAAGGGGTGGACTGATATTGAGGGAATTCCGCCAGCACCTTCAGAAAATAATGATTGGCCTCCTTCCACTCTCGCCTTTGAAAATGGTACCAGCCCAGGCTGCTCAAACCTTTGGGGTATGAGGCCGGATCCCCTTTGAGTCGATCAACATACCCAACCCCTTTTCGATAATCCTGTTTCAACAGGTGGGTCTCTGCCAGCCAGTAAAGAATCTCATTTTTTTCCGGGTGGTCAGGAAAATCATTGATGAGTCTCTCCCAATATCGAATGGCCTGATCATAATCTTTGAGATGAAAGTGGGCATAGCCCAACCTCAAGAAAACCTGACTTTCAAGTCTTGCCTTCCTCTTCTCCTCCAATACTTGACGATAGGCATGGATGGCACCGGGGTAATCCTTTTGATTGAAAAGAGATTCCCCGAGCATAAAATAGACCCACTCCTGAAGGTCGCTTCCGGGGTATATTCTGAGGAACTGGCGAAACGTAGCGGCAGCAAGAGCATATTCCTTTTTCTCAAAATAGTATTGCCCGATGTCAAAAAAACTTTGTTCGACCCATGGAGAGGGGAGAAAATGGGAAAGAAACCTTTGGTGCAATTGGATCGCTCTTTCCACCTCATTCGTTCCCAAATAGGTCTTTAGAATCCCCCAGAAGATGGGGTTTGAAAACATCGTCCCTGGATATTCCAAAAGAATATCCTCGAATATTTTTCTTCCTTCAGAGTAATTTCCGAGGGAAACTAAGCTCCAAGCCAACGCATAACGTGCGCTCTCTCCTAAAGGATGCCTTGGAAATCGTTTCCAGAAACTCCTGAATAGATCCACTGCCTCGTTGAATTTTTGGAGTCTGAAGTAACTAACGCCCATCAGATACTCAGCCTCTGGCCTCCATTTTCCTTCAGGATACTTTTCTAAAAGGGTGCCTATCTCCTTAAGCGTCTCCGAGTATCTCCCGAGATAATAGAGGCAGTACCCTGACCAAAAAAGCGAAGATTCGGCAATGGGATGGCCTGGGTCCTTTTCATGAACTTGATGGAAGAATTGATGCCCCTCCTCATAAGTAGTCCTCTGGAGCTGAATCCATCCGCAGGAGTATAGGGCAAAGGCATAAAATTCATTTTCAGGGTATTTCTCAACGACCTTCTGAAAGTTAGAGAACGCCTCTTCTATCTTCCCCTGGCAAAATTCTGCCTCCCCCATCCAATAGAGAGCGGATCCCAACCATGGGCTATCCGGATAAACCTGGGTTAATTTCCGAAAGGATTGGATAGCGTCTTCATAATTCCCTTCAAAATATCGATATCTTCCCTGTTCATAAAGGGCCTTATCCCCAACAAACACTTTTGCGATGCCCCTGGTGAATCCGCTCGAATAGGCACAGCCTGGCTGTGTTGTGGAAGGACTCATCTTCTTCATCGGACCGATGTCATCTTCCCTCAAAGGAAAAGCGTCGACACGGGGCTCCTCCTTCACTCCCTGACCGACGTTGAAAGGGAGGGGAACCTCTCTTTTCTCAGTCCATCTCGTCTCCTCTTTACCGATAAAGGTAATCTCGGATGCCCCATTACGATTTCGGTGCTGGCCCTGACCTTTAAGAATTGGAAACGAAAAGGTGATGGAGACCAAGAGGCAAAGACTAATAACTTTGATTATTCTTTGTAACATTCTCAATACCTATTAATCCCCCTCTCCCTCCTTTAGTAAAGGGGAAGCTGTGAAAAAATCCAAAGATTCACAGAGCGGACAGGGGGATGTCGGAAAAACTGTAGAGCGGCTACCTTTTTCAGGCTTAATCATAAGGATCGAAAACCATGTAAGATTGATAGCTTAAACTGACTCATGACCCATACATTTCAAAGTCCGCATTCTACAGTTTTGGAGATGTCCCCCTGGCCGGTCCACTACCCCTAATTTTTTCACACCTTCAGGGGAACGGGGGAGAATTTTTCAATATTTAAAAGTATCAGATAAACTGAAAGATTGTCAAGGATTGACAAGATTTTAACGACTGTGATAGGTTGGAAATTATGAGAAGGAAAGGCTCTTACATTTTGGCATTTTCAATGGCTTTACTTTTTCTTGCCACTTGTACCGAAGGCAAGAGGGTTTCCGGATTGGGCCCAAAGGGGGATTTCAAAACCATGCGTGAGAAGATGGTAGAAACACAGATTAAGGCGAGGGGGGTGAAAGACTCTCGTGTTCTCTCTGCGATGTTCAAGGTGGAACGTCACCATTTCGTCCCTAAAGATTTAGAAAGTTCTGCCTACTCTGACCAACCCCTGCCCATCGGCGAGGGCCAAACCATCTCCCAACCTTATATTGTCGCCTTAATGACAGAGCTTTTAGAGCTTAAAGGAAATGAGAAGGTCTTAGAAGTTGGAACAGGGTCAGGTTATCAGGCAGCCATATTAGCGGAGTTGGCCAAGGAGGTTTACACGATTGAGATCGTCGAGACGCTCGCTACCTCTGCCAGAAATCGTCTTCTCGAATTGGGCTATCAGAATATCAACGTGAAGGCAGGCGATGGATATCTCGGATGGCCTGAGGCTGCACCTTTTGATGTCATCATCGTTACCTGCGCCCCTGACCATATCCCGAATCCCCTTTTAGAACAGTTAAAAGAGGGAGGGCGGATGGTCCTGCCAGTGGGGGTCTATACACAGGAATTGAAAAGAATTATCAAACGATCAGGAAAGATCGAGGTGAAAGATACCATCCCGGTCATCTTCGTCCCCATGACCGGCGACGGAGTCAAGAAAAGCAAGTGATTGGGTGCTGGTGGGATAGGGAGATGGGGAATAGAGGGATCGGGAGATAGGGTGATGGGGTGATGGGGTGATGGGGTGAAAAAGTAGACTTAAATGATGTTCACCTTCCTTCTACGGTAACTTACAAGTATAAAGTCGTCTTTTTCTTTCTCTTCAATCTTTTTGAGTCCAAGATCCTGAAGTAACTTTCTTTCCTCCTCACCTCTCTTGGTACTTTTTCGATATCTCTTGAGCCCTAACTGCTCTCTCAAAAGGAGGAAATCTACCGGTGATATCTCCTCATATTTTCTCTTTCTTGCCTTCATTTCCCAACTCTATTCTTAATTCTAATAGTAGGATAAGGCACAGTCCCTTATTACTGCTTAAACCCAAATACGTCCTATCTTATTTCGTGTAAATAACAATGCCGCTATCCACAATTTCTCTGATAAACCCCTTTTTCTCTTTAAGCTGCTCAGGAGTAAATCCTATTGGTTCAAGGGGCTCTCTAAATTTATGATGTGCTTTGCTTAAAATTTCCTGACGTTCAAAAATATCCAATTTCCTAAATGTAGGAGAAACCACCGCAATATCAATGTCGCTGAATTCTTTTGGTTTCCCTGTTGCATAGGAACCATATAGGATAATCTGAGATACTTCGATACCAAGCATCCCAAGTCTCTTAATATACTGCGCAATTATTTTTTTAATCTCGGGTCTTTTTTTAACCATCTCAAAAACTCCCTTGTCCTCTTGAAATACTCGACTGCCCTATCCTTCTTACTAATCAGTCCATAATTGTATAGACGGTAATGATTAACAAAAGATATTTCAAATCTCCCCAATAATTCCCTCCCCCTTCGATGGGGGAGGGCGAGGGTGGGGGTGGACAAGATGAAGACCCTTTGGTCCCCCCCTCCCCTTCATCCCCTCCCACCCGGGGGAGGGGAGATTTTTGGAAGAATATGTCTAATCAATTATGGACTCCTTAGTAAATGCCCTAACAAGACCATCAATATCTTCGGGATATCTTGTGACAATGCTCAGATCATTAAGAGATTCGAGTAACTTAAGATGGTCTTCAGGAACTTTCAGATTTACTGCATTCGACAGATAAATGAGATTGTGTGTTTTAGGCGGAACCTTCCCTAAAACCGCCTCATATAATGCCTTTAATAATTTTTCAACGGATAGATGGCACATAAAAAGCACATAAATATATCTCCCCGTCGCCAACATGTACTCCGCGGTTTTGATATCATAATTAGATGATTTAATCCAATTCGTTATACTGTCCTTTGTCCTTGGCATCTGGGTGAAATACTACTCGAAAAAAACCAAAAAATCAACCCATTCGACTCCCCGGTCTGAAGCCCGGGGTATGCTCAGGGTTGATACTGAGCGGCGCTTTTTACCCCGATTTAAAAATCGGGGTTTGGCGCCGTCGAACGTATCAAATTTGTCTTTGGATGAGATTGTTATTAACGACACCTTTAGAGTAGCTCGTCAGTAGGCGTAGATGGAACCCCACGTGTAAGCCCGTGCCTGCACGCTAAAGCGCTTCAGCGCGCAAGCGTGGTCCTCTGCGTAGGCGGATGAATTCAAGGGCTACGAGCCATGGGGAATTGCTCATCAAAGAGGGGCAACAGTGTCAACCCCTAATTGCCGCTGTCTGACCTCAGAGTCCCTTTTCATATAGCCAGAATTCCAATGGCTCGCTGAATGGCTTTTTCGACTTCAACCATAAGAGAAGGACTGATTGTTCCGGCAAAAGGACCACGGATGAGAAAAGATTTATCCAAGGTTGCCGTCTGCTCGCACTTGGCTATAGAAGGTTCTTTCAGGCCCCCTTCTCCCACCGGCAACTCGACATGAGTGGGAGCCGGTCGAATGGTGGTAGAAAGAGGCACAACAATAATGTCACTTGCCAAGCGATTCCGAACATCCATAGATACGACAACAGCAGGCCGATACTTGATGTCGGAGGGATGTCCCGGCAGTCCAACTAAATAAATCTCACCTCGCTTAGGATATGCCATAGCATTATTTCTCCCAAAGTCGCTTGGCCGAACGGGCAGATATCTTGGACCATTGCTGGTCTTCCTTGTGCTCTGCCTTGGAGAGAGAATGGTAATACTCTTCTGTTTGGCGTTCAAGTTCTTTTTGGGCTTGGTCATGCAGCCACCGGCGGAGGGCCTCCTCTACCAGACGACTTCGCGAGCTGCCTCCAGAGGAATTAACAAACGAATCAAGCTCACTAATCAGATCGGGACTCAGCGTGACCGTGATTTTGGCCTTAGGAGAGTGAGTCGATATGGTAGGCATAAAAAACCTTCTTTTTGTCTTATATTTAATGTTATCATATATCATACTATATGCCATGTCAAGCCTACCGCGGTTTGCGGCAACTGCCAAGCCTTAGCAATCTGACAAATGAACCTTTGACCCTTTTCTCCCGGGCTCTCTCTCATCCTACCCTAAGTTGCATTTGCACCTACGTCCCCCTGATGCCGTCTCTTGCCGAGAGGGTGCTCAAGATTAAGAGCCTCAAAAGGCAGCAAACTTAGGAGGGAGAAAAATGAAAGATCAAAAGGAAATCCAAATCGCCTTGGAAATCTGGAACCTCATCAACAAACTCAGCGACCTCCTCTGAGATCGCTATGAAGAAGGCTTTCTCGAAATCTATCTCAAAGAGGAAGAGGACAAATTCCTTCGTACCATCGGACACCCGAACCTTGCAAGGGCTCTGGATAAAACGGAAGGGTAATCCAGAATCAATCCCGCCAAGGCGGGACTCTCAAGGGAGCAAGCCTGATCTATTGCCCCACTCTCTCTCCCTTCCCAACCTCCATGCCGTCCCCGCCTGGTTACCTTCAAAACTCCTCTGTATCAGAACTGCCAACTTATCAACCGCGCATCCCAAGGGTCATTCCATACGAGCACAAAAGGGTCACTCCTGATGAGCGGCGAAGCGCTAAAGCCTTTTCTAGAGTATATAGTGTAGGTGAAGGATCCTCAGAGGCGGCTTTATATGGAAGAAAAGCTCAAAAGGAAAGGCTCAACCTCCCTCTACCTCTTAGTGGAAGAAAGGAATTCGGAAGATCAACAGGAAGCCATTGAGTGAAAAAAGGGTTCCCAGTATTGCACCTACCAAAGCAAAATAAAAGATCGGACGAGAGCCAGAAATGATGGAGATGGAGGCCATCACAATGGCGATCTGAAGCAGCACTTCCCCATAGTCGAAGTACGGGTCTTTACTCCGGTTCACATCGCGCTCATGCTCGAGCTTCTTAGCTTCCTTTTCGATCTCTTTCTTTTCAGTGCCATATCTAGTCTCCTCCTCGGCCATGTTCTTAAGCATTGATTCGAGTTTTTCCCTCGCCTCAGGTTTCATCGAACTTCCCCGCTCGAGAAGATCCACTTTTAAACGTAACTTCTGAATTCGGTAAAGATGTTCACGAACCACCTTGGCCTGGTAGAAAGCCCACTGGTCAGAGGCCTGCTGCTGGGAAAGGAGCATTTCTTTCATCGCATTATTCCCACCTAACGAAGTAATGGCCAGAATGACTGCGAAGATGGCAGTGGTGAGCGCCACACGCTTTGTAAACTTCTTTCCTTTTATCTCCTCAAGTTCTTCTGCATTTGGAAGTTCGAATTCTGGCATAGCTGCTATCCTCCTTTCCTTTTATTTAATATAAATTTTCTTCCCTTCAGTCATTGCTCCATCTAAGCCTATCTCATTCCCCCATTCATCATAAACCTTCTTTAATTCTTCTATCTCTTTGAGAAGACCTGCACCGATCAGTGCATATTTCACCGTCATACCAGGTAAAATTTCGATGGGTCTATAGTTAACATAAACTTTCATGATCAGTCAATTTCTGTTATCCTCCCTCAACTTTAGGAGCGATTTTCCCCCTCTCCTCAAGCATCTTGGACTATGGGATGTGAAGGTCCCACCTGGTCCAAAAGGAAAAGCATCCCCTTTGAGGATTCAAAGCAATCCCCTTTCAACCTCTTCCTTCCTGTACTCTTCGACCAGTCATTTTAACAAAACATGCTTGATTTGAATTGGTAATCATCAATGCCCTGCTTGGTCTTGACATTCAACTTCTGTCTTAATACATTCAATTCATCCAAAGCGAGTTCTTAGTGCGCCAGGCAAAGCCTGAGAGATCCAGTTGGTTGAGAAGCCAACCTGACAAAGTTAGCCGACCGTCAGAACCGATTTGAAATATTGTGGCACCGCCGGGAAACCAGGCGGCTAACGGGGGAGACAATATTTCAACCTGGGGTATTTGGAGAAACCGGTCTACTCGACTCATATTTAACGTAAAAGGGGGGTAGTCGGTTAGCTCCACCAACCCCAAGATCTTGTAGGCGTTAGACGGATTGTTCTCACCTTCGTGCATCCACGATCACCGCAAATACTTGAAATCAATCATGTTGTTTGGTATTTCCGACAGCCACAAGCGAACAATGCTCCACTTCTTCGTACTCAGGGACCACAACCAGATGTGGGTGGTGAAGCTAACCGACTACCCCATTATTTGTAATATTTGATGGTCTCGTAAAAAGTCTCGTCTTGTTATCCTGAACTTGTTTCAGGATCTCATAAGGTCTTGATACTGAAATAAATTCAGCACAAGTTTTGTTAGATGCTGTACCGAGTTCAGCATGACATTCTCTCTGTTTTTGACTTTTTCCGAAATCATCATATTTTCTTCAGTTAAATTTTGGATCTACCGATAAGTATTTTGCAGGTTTTAAAGATTACTTGATGAGTGCCACGACATCGTGGACAAATGTTAAAATTGTTATTGAGTTAGCGTTGAGGCTAAACCATAAAATCCGGAGTTAATATTCGCCGGAAACCGTTTGAGAGTCCTTTTACATCAGGGTGATTCGGTGGGGTTGTGCCTATTCACAAAGAAAGGAGTAAAGAAACATGTTTAAAAATTTACTGAAGATTTTTGTTTGTGTGGTTTGTTTGTCTGTATCACTGGGATATGCCCAGACAACCATCATCATCAACCAACCTCCGCCGCCACCAGAGCCGGCAGTGGAAGAAGCGGAAGAGGTTGGTCCTCCGCCCGTTGAAGCCGAACCAACCGAGATGGTAGTTGTTCCAAGTGATGGGCAGTCGGTTTATCTCGTTCCTGGTCGAGTGGGTCTTTATTTCTTTGGAGGGTTCTGGTACAGGTTTAGGGGAGGAGCCTGGTATCGTACTGCTGTTTATGGGGGACCCTGGGCAGTTATTCCGGCACCTCCAACATATGTTGAGGCAATCCCTCCTGATTATGTTATTGGTATGCCGCCAACCTATCATCGGATACGCTACCATGACTTCCATACTCACTGGAAAGAGTGGGACCATAGGCACTGGGACAGGCAAAGTTGGTATCATGACCATAGTAGGCAAAGATGGGAACATCATAATCAAGCTGGTTTTGACCGTTTTGACAACCATAAAGGTTGGCGTCACGACAAAAGGCATGTAGATAGAGTGCGTGATGAAATTCGTGACGGCAGGCGTGATAAAGAGGGGAGAATAAGAGATCGTGATCGGGATAAAAGAGGCGATCGCGATAAAAGAGGCGACCGGGATAAGGTAGACCAGGGTAAAATAGATCGCGATAAAAGAGGCGACCGAAATAAGGTAGACCAGGGTAAAATAGATCGCGATAAAAGAGGCGACCGAAATAAGGTAGACCAGG
>Ga0315292_10002169_pt1 | contig 10907 bp, 23 predicted proteins | sample YL17G13_0_MG_FD_204029 | JGI IMG/M metagenome (GOLD analysis project Ga0315292, IMG submission 204029) | Sediment microbial communities from Yellowstone Lake, YNP, Wyoming, USA - YL17G13_0 | ecosystem: Environmental > Aquatic > Freshwater > Lake > Sediment | place: USA: Wyoming | collected... | reverse complement strand
GCCGATTGCTGGCGTATTAGTATTAACGGTATCCGGCTCAGTCACCAACGCCCAACTAGAAGCCGGGGCCTTTTCCACCAGCTACATCCCCACCACCACCGCCACGGTCACCCGCAGTGCTGACGTGGCCAGCATTAGTGGTAGCAACTTCTCTAGCTGGTATCGGCAGGATGAGGGCAGCATGTTTACGGAAGCACAAGGTACAAGTTTTGTGACTGGAGCCGTGCGCAGGTACTTTGAGATTGGCGACGGGACTGCAAATAACCGAATATTACTAGGGTATTCAGCCACAAATGCTGTGCGTGGTATTACAAATACAGCCGGCGTTTTGCAAACAAATATCTCCGCAACTGCAACCCCGGCAAACATGTCCAATTTTGCGTTTGCGTTTGCGGCGAACAACGCGCAGGTTGCGGCTAACGGGTTACTGGGGACAGAAGATACTTCGGTAACATTGCCGACAGTTTCAACGTTATATATAGGCGGAGAGCCTGTGCTAGGGGCCACGACAACTCTCAACGGCACCATCCAACGCCTCACCTATTGGCCCACCCGCCTTCCTAACTCCACGATCCAGGCGGTGACGCAATGACAAACCCACTAGACGGCAACACTACTCCTGCCTCCCATGACTGAAGAACTGCTTACACCCCTGCCCCCCAGCGGGCCATTTTTCCGCTTCCCCGATGAAGCTACCGGCATGGCTGCCCTGGAAGCTGCTGGCCTGCTTACCGAAGACGGCGACCCCATTACTGCCAGCCACACCCACGCATTGGACGTTGTTGGCGCCATCTCCCGTGGCGGTGAATACGACCCCGAGACTGGCGAGGTGCTGGTGCCTCCGACTGTGCTCGACGGCTGGCACTGTAACCTGGCCGGTGACCTGCCAGATGGGTGGGAGGAGTATGTGGTGCGCCCTGAGCAGCCGGTGCGGGTGTTTGCGTAGAGCGCGTAGTCGCCTTCGCTAGTCAGCGTGGCGATAGGCTGGTAAGACGGACTTAACTGCCTACACCGACACCCATGCTCGCAACCATCGCTTTAGCTGCACTCCTGCTGATGGGCTATAGCCTATTGGCGATTAACCCTCGATCTGACGACTGATGGCAGTAAAAGCAAAAGCTGGCTTGTCCGGCACCGTTCGCAAAGAGCCGGTGCCTAAACTCACCCGGCAAGGCAATGGTGCCCGCAGCAAACCCAGCCATGGCCGCAAGCTACGGCGCGGGCAAGGTCGCTAAGATACATAAGTAGCCCACTGCCGTGATGATTGAAATCTTTGCAGCAGTGACGGGGGCGTCAATCTCAGTGGCAGCAATGGGTTTGATGGGACGATCAAGCCGCGCTCAAAGCCAGCAAGTAGCTGTCGTGCGGTTGACTTCGGCTGTGGAACACATAGCAACCCAGCTTGAAGTCATGCACCTAGATTTGCGCGAAGAGAGAAAGGAGACTTTTGGCCGCCTCAACTCAGTAGAGCAGCGCGTCAGTAAGCTAGAAGCACAACCGCGCATCTAGCCATGGACTTCCTGTCTCATCCTGCATTTTGGATCGTAGTGGCTGCTGTCAGCGAACTGGTTGGCATGTCTGCCCTCAAGTCCAACAGCATCGTCCAACTGATACTGCAAGCACTGTTTGCACTTAAGCCGGGAAAGCGTTGATACCTGGCGTCTTTGTGACGCTGGTCAACACCAAACCACGCGACCTAGAGGCACGGCAGCTCATCAATGAGCACAAGACCATAGCGTCTATCGACAAGCAGGTAGACGCTTGGCATGAAACACAGCCAGAGCCACCGGCACCAATCATCGTCGAGCACCCTATCGACGACACCCTGCAGACCGGCGACAGCCGTTTGCTTGGCGGCGGCATGAGTATCCACGCACCTTGGAAACGTGATCACTGACTGAGCCACAGCTTGATCGCATCCTCTAAGTGGGGCTCCCAAAAATGCTGCATACGAAACCATTCCTGCCAATCGGGAAGACTTCCCTTGGACATATTGCAGCCGTAACAGCAAGCTACCAGATTGGACCGCCGAGTTACGCCACCTTTGGACTTCGGGCGCACATGATCCAATGTGCCTGACCGCCCCAGTGATTCACGGCAATAAGCGCATTTATTGCCCCAGAAATCAAAAATATGCTGCCTAAATTTTGCCTTAGCTTCCTTTTTACTAAAAAATTCGGTGCCTTCGATGTGGTGTTCCATGTAAGGAAGGCACTGCAACCAATTTAGCTACTAGGTCAGCCCACCACTTGCCCCTGGCCCCTTAAGGAATAGACTCACACAAAAGACGAGTACCCTACGTGACCCCCAATAGCATCCGCCTCCTGGATTTATTCCGGTACTACAAAACCGGCCTACCTCACCAGATGGCCGCAATCACTGAACTAGAAGAACTAATCAATAAAACCAATCCCCACATCCTGGGCCGCAACCAGTCCTGGTTCAAAACCTGGAGCCAATCGGGCAAACAGCAGGATTACACACCTGCCATAAAACTTATCAAAGAATTTGAGGGCTCCCACCTCACCGCATACGCCGACCCCCTGCACGGCTGGAACGTAGCCACTATCGGCTGGGGCACAACTCGTTACCCCGACGGTCGCAAGGTATCCCAAGGCGACATCCTCACTGCCGGCGAAGCTGACCGCCTGCTGCTACAAGAAATAGACACCATCGCCAAACGCCTCTGCACCACCATCCCGCACTGGAGCGGAATGCGCCTTACACAACAGTCAGCCCTAATCAGCTTCGCGTACAACCTAGGCAGCGGTTTCTACGGCAGCACTGGTTTCGAGACAATCAGTGCCCGCTTACGCGACAAATCCTGGTCCGATGTCCCAGCTGCCCTCAAGCTGTATCGCAACCCTGGCACACCCACAGAAGCCGGCCTACTCCGTCGCCGGGAAGCAGAAGGTGCCCTCTGGGCCCAAAACACCACCGTGTTGCCGACCCAATCCACCTCTACCTCGGTAAGCCTAAAAGTCCCTTACGAATACCAACTAGACAACGGCCCCACGGGTTACCGCGAGTGCTTCAGCTCCAGTTGCGCGATGGTTGCCCGCTACTGGGGCAAGATTGCCGGCGACCACGAATACAACCGAGTGCGCCGCCAATTCGGTGACACCACCGACCCCAAAGCGCAAATCCTGGCACTAAAAACCCTAGGTTTACGCGCCACCTTTGAGATGGAAGGCACCGCCGCCATCTTAGAAAGCGAAATCCGCTCCGGCTTCCCCACTCCAGTTGGCTGGCTCCACAAAGGCCCGGCAACTGCCCCAACCGGCTCTGGCCACTGGACCGTAGTAAGCGGCTTCACCCCCACTCACTTCATCCACCAAGACCCAAACGGCGAAGCAGACATTGCAAACGGTGGCTACGTTAACCACAAAGGCGGCGCAAACATCGCATACCCCAGAGACAACTGGCTACGCCGCTGGCTAGTCGATGGTCCTGAATCCGGCTGGTACTTGCGCGTCCGCCCCATCTAACTATGAATCCAATCGAACAACCAGTCGAGCAATCACTTAGCCAAAACGCCCGCGACCGCTGGCTGCGTGATCGCTACGACGCCAAGGATTGGAACGGCCTGTACGAGGCCGCCCTCCTTCTCAACACGCTCTACCACATGGAACGCACCAAGTCCCACTGGGCAATCCGCGAAGCCGCGTCAAACCTCTCCAGCATCTACGGTCTCGACCGCGACTCCGCCTAACGCCTCCTGGTACAACCCGGTGTACAACGAGTGCATCGGATGTCCCACCTGATCCCGTCCAGACTTCCTGTACAACTCCTCCAAATACTCATACCTAGCCTGATCCTCCATCACCTTCACCCAGGGGGCTTTACAAGTTGTTTCAATTGACTCAGACATTTTCAAAAAGTGTGATAGGTAATTTAGAAGCAGCTCTTTCCCGTGCCCTCCGCGCTACAGAGGGACTGGTACTGGAGCGAAGTAGGCGAGGTTTAGCCTGAGCAGGCGGGGGCACCTCAACCAGGCACCCACCATAAGCAGCTTCCGCAGACGTGACAGCTGCCCCGACCGTATCTGCCTGGAACAACTGGCGCAGCGGCCCACGACCGGGCAACCACACCAGCAGCTCAAAGTAGCTAGCGGCAGACTGGCTCAACCTGCTTTACACCAGCTGCGGGGGTAGTCAGGCTCGTCCACGCCATGAACAGTGACGAAGCCACCAAGAGATTGAGCAACAAGTCGCGCCGCTTCGACGGCTCTCTCATAGGTGACCCAGGTTCCCGCATCATCTTTTTCGACAGTCAATCCAATACCAGAGCCTTTGGAACCGTACAGCGCAGTGACGTACTGCCCATCCGCGACCACAAGATAGCGAGTCATCAAAGTAAGTTAACTACTGTGCAAGAGTAGCCCCCAAGGGCAGCCTCAGTCAGACTTGTTACTAATTACAACTGAGTCTCATGAGTCTTGCGCTGTATCTGACCCATCTTGCCTGGAGCGTTGGCGTCCTTGCACCCGTCGCTTTACCGAGTCTGCCCACGCGGCATTATCGGCAGCTTCCGCAGCTCTGTATTCCGACAGCGGCAGTGCCTTTTCCAGTGCCGAGTACACCATCTCACGCAACAACGCCGTGGTCCGTTTGCCTTGCTGCTTAGCCATCTCATCCACCAGCACGTAGCGGTGCCGATCCAAGAGCAACTGGCAGTAGAACTTTTGCCCGTGGCGTAACGGCATGACGACGTGAGTCTCTTTTGCTACACACTAGCACGGCTCTACCATCTCACATCTTCATCCACGGTCTTCTTCCACGCTTGCCCCTGTGCCTTCCGTGCCCCAGCTCTTTGCCTGGAGCACCCTCGCCTTACGTCCCACGCCCACTCCAGGAACATGGCTGCCCGCTGCAGATCGGCGGTAGTAGCCCGCCGCATAGCTGCCTGGAGTCGCTCCAGGATGATTTCTCTACCTGTGCGACTCACGTTGTTACCAGTCTTCTTCTTTCGTGATTCTGACAAGTCGCAGTGCTGGCCACAATTCCCGAATGGTGTAGTGCGCCGCAACTAGGTCGTCAGCACATATCGTGGCCTTTTGCACCAAGCCGCCCGGTGTTCGTAACAAGGCGACGTAATGCACTGGGGCTTTCCTGTTCATTTTGCGTCTACCCACGAATCAGCAGCTTTGGCCTCAGCCAACGGTGGCACAGGCCCCAACCACTCAGCCTCGGCGTCTTGCATCACAGCAGCGAGTTGATGGCACCAAACATCCGCGTGTTCCTCGCGCACCAGAAGAATAACTTCGTCATGAACAACACCCGCGATGCGGACCACTTCTTCGCCATCAGCTTTTAAGAGGGGCCAGAGTTTACCAAGAGTGCGCTTGAGCACTGCGGCACCGGCACCTTGGATGGGCGTGTTGGAGCGGACCGTAAGCGAGTTGTAGTCGCCCGGTAGAATCCGCCGCAACCCGGAGTTACGAATCCTGATAGCGGCATCAGTACGACCGCGATTAGCTTGTGCAGCATTTTCGCGTTGCCACCGGCTGATCCCTGTATATGCGGCGTGGAACTTGGCGCGGATCTCACCAGCTTCATCGAGATCCATTTGTACCCCCATTCCCGCTGCATAGTTGCGTAGTCCTCGGGCTCCCGATCCATACAACAGACCGAAGTTCGCAGACTTACTGATCTGGCGCATTTCTTTAGTAACTTCATCCTCTGGTACTCCATAAATTTGCATCGCTGTAACGGTGTGCAGATCTAGGCCATCTTGAAAAGCCCGAATCATCAAAGGATCTTCGGCTTCGGCGGCTGCCAGCCGTAACTCCATCTGGGCGTAGTCCGCCACTACCAGTTTCCACCCGGCTGGAGCTTTTACACACGCCCTAAACCTGGAATCCCGAGGGATTTGTTGAAGATTGGGACCAATGCAAGACATGCGCCCCGTATCTGCCCCCAACTGCATGTAACTAGCCTTAATAAATCCAGTGCTACCAAGGTGTTTCAACAACGCCTCCACCATCTGACGCCGCTTCTCCACCCGCTTCCAGGCCAGGTACTCAGCCACAACCCTGTGGTCCCCCACGTACTCACGTAACGCCGCCCGACTGGCGCTGGGTTTCCCTGTATTGTCCACGGGAACAACACCAATCAGCGTCGTAAAAACGTCCAACAGTTGCTTGGGACTGTTGAGATTGAAGCCCGCCTGCTTCTTAGTCCCTTCCCTGACGCTGCCCTCTGGCTTGGAGCGCAGATTGAATGTCCCATCAGGATCACGCGGCAGTTTCTTACCTTCCGGCAGCGCCTCGTCCAACGTGTCAATAAAAGCCTCGCCCAACCGCTCATTATCGGCAGCCAAATCCTGGTGCAACTGCTCCAGTTCATCACGCTGGAACGGCATTCCGGTGCGCCACAGTTGCGCCATGGTCGGCAATGCCTCGCACTCCAAAAACCACGCCTTGTGCAGATTGCCCTCAGCCATCCGCTGGTTGATCGGCCCATCCAACTGGGTCAACAACTCCACGTCATAGGCGGCGTAGTCAAGTTGGCTAAGGGTTAGGTCACCACTCCAATCGCTTCTCTGTTCTTCCTTAGAAATCTCCAGCTTGAGGTAACGCTTGACGACGTGCTGAAGTCCGTGCTTCAGGTTGGGTAGCCCATTGGTAAGGATGCGGCTAGCCAGCATGGTGCAGAGCACGTCCCCCTCCGGATACAGCTCATACTCCTGCAGCCAACCCAGATCAAACACAGCGTTGTGGGCTAACCAGTACCGCTTGAGGGAGAAAAACTCTTCCAAATCTTGCCAGTGGTGATCCTCTAGATCCCAGCAGTCAATGACCACTGGCATTCGATCCAGTGCGGCCAACTGCAATAAACGTAACCCCCCGTAAACCGGCTGAAGGCCGGTCGTCTCACAGTCAAACGCCACCGTGGTGGCATTGAACAGGGTGTGCAGATGCTCGATTCCTTGTAGGTACTTCATATCTGCTCAGTTGTGGAGGGCCATGTGCTGAGCATGAGCAGCCGAGTGCATCTCAGCCATGGTGATCGGAGGCTCACCGCCCATCTCTTCATCCGATGGCTCGTACTCAATGGAGGCAATCACCTGCTCCAGCAGGGGAAGCAACTCATCCTCAAGCAAACCCATCGTGCTGAAGTCGATGTGGGCGTCCATCATGTGGCGCGACCCATCCCGCTCAACAATCACTTTCAGCTTGTCCTGGAACTCGGCAACGAGCTGTGAAACGGCGTAAAAATCGTTGGTCATGGCGTGAAGCCTGGTAGGGCGTACTTGTTTACTGTAGCAGGTTAGTCCCCCTAGGAGGGACCGTATAAGTCACAATCCGTAGCAAAGTCGTCGCCGGCATCAGGAAAACCAAAGCTGCAGCCGTACCTACCCCAGTGCCGGCAGTCGATACAGAGCTTTTTGCCGTGACTGGGCAACCTGTGCCCCTGCTTTTCTAGGTGGGCATGGACCTCGACATAGACATGCCCCAGTCGAATCTGCGAGATCGCTTGGTGTGAAATGCCGTAGTCCGCTGCCAACGCCAAGGTGCTTTTGTCCGACAGGATCACGTCAGCAGCTTCAGCAGGCGACAACGCACGTTTGTGACTGATGCCACGCAGGCGAGGCCCTCTAGCTGGAACTGCATTACTTTCGTGTGTGGTCCACCTTTCTAAGCAAGTGTTGCAGTGGTGACGCCGCCGCCTTCGGCCATCAATACAGTGCCGGCTGTCAACCACCCGTACATCCGTGGACTTACAACTCGGACAACTCATCACTCAACCGCTGGTAAACACCCAAAATTGTGGTGCGGTGATACCCGCAACACTGCAAAAAGTCAGTAAACGACTCGATCACATCGCTTGCCTTTACACCCACAACTTTGGTGGTGTGGCAAGTAAGTATCTGAGCCGAGTCGTCCGACCGAATCATCTGGAACTTGTACTGCTCGCTCATTGCTTGTACTCCGGCTGATCCAGTGTGCTAATCAGGCGATTGAGATAGAAGCGGGCTTTACCGGCATCTAGTGCCGGATCATCCTTAAGCCACAGGCGGCTTATGTACTTAAGAACCTGCCACTGCAGGCCACCGACAACCGCATCGGGCGCCTGCTTAACGCAGTCCTCAATAAAATCAATGACCTCAATACGCCCAGCCGTGTAGTGACTGGGGTGATTCACTAGATCCTGGTTCATAGTTTGGAAGCAGTAACTTGTTGGTCAAAGTTGTAGTGCCCGACTACGGAGTAATCCTCCGCAGGCGTAGCTGACATGACGTGGAACACCAGCTGCCCAATCCGCATCCCCGGCCACAGCTCTACCGGGTGCAGAGCCCGAGCGTTCTGTAGTTCCAGTGTGAGCTTGGAGCCACTCCAGCCCGGATCACAGTAGCCAGCCATCAGGTGCTCAATCCCAGCGCGGGCCCTGGAACTTTTAAGCGCAAACTGACCGGCCAAAAACGACGGCAGAAAGAACGTCTCCACCGTTTCCGCCAGGATGAACTCCTTAGGAAACAACAGGAACGGGTTGTCCTCGGTGTGCTCTGCAATCGAGTGGGGCTGCATGTGCGGGCTCCACTCGACCTCAACCAGTAGGTTCTCACCGAGTCTCACATCGAGACTGGCGGGATTGACTAAGGCTGGTTCGTACGGATCAACAAGGCCCTCTTCGCAGAGGGCCCGGATCTCGGAATCACACAGGATCACGACTTACCGGCAACTTGCAGTGGCGCTACATGCGTCCAGGTCTTGCCCCACTTGATGGCATTGATCGTGCTGAGATGCACCTTGTAGTCCCGGCTGATAGCAGTAGCACCCTCACCCGCAGCCAGCCTGGTCTTGATCTCAAGCACCTGTGCCAGCTCCAGCATCATGTACTTCTTGCGGCGAGACCCACGAGTCTTACTTTGAGACTCCCGTTGCTTGATCGGTGCTGGAGCTTTGACGGTGGTTGTGGGCCCGTCAAAATTTACGGTCTGGGACGACTCCAAGATGCCCTGGATTGTCTTGATGCTGTCCGACAGAGTGCGGACTTGTGTATCAGAGAGAATGGTGAGCATAAAGGTTGGTAAAGCGTTGGTACTGTACTACCTAGGGGGTGTTGGAAGGGTACTGGGAACGCAAATTCAACAAAGTTTCTTCAGGTAGCTGAAGTATTTGCTGCATTGCCATTCGGGCCAATACTTCATGGTTGATGCTTTCGCTGCTAACGAAGGCATCAACCAAACCAACGAAGAGCTGGTTCAGAGTACGAGGTCTGACCCAGCTGGTATCGCAGGGAATGGGTTCAGTCCCGTAGGACCAGTCGTCGTAAGACTCCTCGTTGCGGAGGCTCTTAGCCGTCGTCTGCCCAATCCGAGCAATCCACCAGTTCCCAGTTGTTGATTCGTTCACTAAGGAGGCGTCGCATTCCGGCATCGGTCGCAGGCATCACATCATCTTCACAAAGGTAGAAGGAGCCTCGGCACATAGCAGGGCCCCACTCGGCTGGGTCGTATTCGGTTTGAGGAATGACCACAATAGAGTCCTCCACAACAGCCTCCACGTCACAACGGCCATCAAGATTAAACCTAATGTCATAAATTTCGAGGACATCAGGATTCACTTCAGCACCTCAGGCGACAGGAGGATGGCGCCCATGTCATCCATCCAAACGTCCCAGGACATCTTCAGGAACTGCTCAAGATCGCGCAACTGCTCCAGTTGTAGCTCGTCGTAAGAGGTGGATAGGTCCAGGTCTCGGCTGTATTTGATGGCTTGTTCGGTACGCAGAATTGAGTAGCGGACAGCGAAGTACCAGACACTGAGCTTTTCGTTGGGCACGGAGGTTTGGGTGGCCATGGTCGTGTAAAAAGAAAAAAGGCATGGGGCTGTCGCCTCCACACCCATAGTGTTGCACACAAGCAGCTCTTAGGCTACTACTTCAGTTGTAAAACTTCACATCCGCTTGGCGGAAGTGCGCCAGGTGTAGGAGGCGCTGGTTTTGGTGGGGTGGTCGAGGGCGTCGTAGATGCACTTGGGTGTGACGTACACGGCGCGAGCTGCTGCGCTGATCGAGGGGTAGGTGGTGCCGGTCTCGACGCAGAGCACCGGGCGGCGTTGTTGGTGTTTGGGCAGGTCGAGGGCGGCGATCCTGGCCGCGAGCTTGGAGTCGTCAAACAACTGGGTGAGGTTGGAGATGGGCAGGCCACCGAAGAGGTGGGGATGGGTGCCGGCTAGGCGGCGCAGGTCTGTACGTTTGAAGTAGTAACGGTGGCCCTTGGTTTCACCAAAGCGTTTACCCGGTAGCAAACCGCTACGCATCCAGGTCTGCACCGCCTCGTAGCTGATGTCCATGAGCTGGCAGATCAGGCCGGCGTTTACCCACCTACCAATGGCAGCCCGCTGCAGGCCGAGGTCGTTGCACTTACGGCGTAAAGCCGTACCGGTGCGCTGGGGGTAGCCGTGCTGGCGGACAGTGTTCCAGTAAACCTGAGGCAACGCCGGCCATGGCACATCACCCGCCAGTAACTCAAGGGTGTCAAGCTCGTGAGTGGACCAGACTTTTCCGCCCATTAGTTGCGTTGTGGTGCAGCGGTAGAGATAGGCATTTTGGGCGGCTGGCTTAGGTGAATGGCGGTGGTGATGGTGCCGGTGATGATTACGAACCAGATAAATGCCCAGTAAGGCGGGCCGGAGTAGGTCATGGGTGTTTCAGGCTTAGTCGCTCCAGTGGCGGATCACGCCGGCCACGATGAAGGTGTTGGTAAGCAGGTAGCTGCCGAGGATGGCCAAACGGACCAGCGCCACCCAATCAGCGATGCGGGGGTCAGGGTGCGCCTTCTCGCCTAGGGCTTTGGCTAGGACGCGCCAGTGGGTCACTGGGCCTCCAGCTCGTTTGCGATGGCATCCAGATCGTTTGCAGCAGCCCGCAGGGCGGCGGCAATGCACTGCTTGTAAACCG
>Ga0315292_10002165_pt1 | contig 10915 bp, 7 predicted proteins | sample YL17G13_0_MG_FD_204029 | JGI IMG/M metagenome (GOLD analysis project Ga0315292, IMG submission 204029) | Sediment microbial communities from Yellowstone Lake, YNP, Wyoming, USA - YL17G13_0 | ecosystem: Environmental > Aquatic > Freshwater > Lake > Sediment | place: USA: Wyoming | collected... | reverse complement strand
TCGCGCTCGTTCCTTTCCTTGCGGCACTGGTCTGGTTCGGCATCGCGCGCGGTTTGCGACCGCTGGACCGCGTCGCCATCGCCGTCGGCGAACGTTCGCCTGCCGCGCTGCTGCCCCTGACCGAAGCCGGGTTGCCGGTCGAAGTGGCGCCGCTGGTACATGCGCTGAACGGACTTCTCGGCCGGCTCGGCCGGGCGCTCGGCGCGCAGCGGGCATTCATTGCCGACGCAGCGCACGAGTTGCGCACCCCGCTTACCGCCGTGCATCTGCAGGCACAACTCGCCGAACGCGCGACGACCGACGTCGAACGCGCGCACGCTCTGGCCGAACTACGCGCGGGCCTGGAACGCGCAACGCATCTCGTCGAGCAGCTGTTGACGCTTGCGCGCGAGGAGCCGGGCGTCAACGAGCGACCCTTCGCGCCGGTCAACGTCACGGATCTCGCGCGCCATGTGGTGGCCGAATACGCGGCGATCGCCAGCGCGCGTCACGTCGACCTCGGGATGCCCGAACGCGACCTGCCGGCCGATGACGCGATCGTGAACGGTGACGGGGCCGGACTGCGCGCGATGGTGTCGAATCTCATCGACAACGCGGTGCGCTACACGCCGGCCGGCGGGCGGGTGGATGTCTCCGTTCAGCGTGACGGCGACGACGTGCTGCTCGCCGTCCGGGATACCGGACGAGGCGTGCCGCCGAGCGAGCGCGAGCGCGTCTTCGACCGCTTCTATCGGATGCCGGATGCCGACACGGCCGGCGCGCCCGGCAGCGGGCTCGGGCTTGCGATCGTCAAGCGCGTCGCCGAGCGCCACGATGCGGTGATCACGCTTGGGTCGGGACTGCCCGGCCGGAGCGGCGAAGGCCTTGGGGTCACCGTGCGAATTTCCGCTTCGGCTGGCGTGCGCGGCGCGGAGAAAAACGACAGGAACATCTCCTGATCCAGCGGCGGAAGCGCCCTCGAGTCCCGCTTCGCCCTTAAGTCCTGCTTAAGTCTTCGCTCCTACTGTGGGCACCTGCGAGGCCGCATCGTTGGCCTCGGAGCCCTACAACGAGGAGAAAGCGATGCAATCGAGCACGTTCAAACGCAGCCTGATCGCCGTGGCCGTCGTCAGCGCATTCGCCGTCGGCGCCGTCACCGCGGAACGGGCCGTCACGATCAAATCGGCTGGCGCGGCCGTTCAAGCGGCGGCGGTCGCCATGGTCCCCGTCGGCCAGCCCGCAGCGGTCCTGCCGGATTTCGCTGATCTCGTCGTGAAACACGGCCCGGCAGTCGTCCAGATCAGCGTCACCCACGATGCCCGCAAGGTCGCGGCCAGGGGTCCGCGTGGCATGCCCGGCGAAGACGACGACGAGCTGCCGCCCTGGTTCCGCAATTTCCCGATGCCGAAGGCGCCTTCCGACGCCCCATCGCGCGGGATGGGCTCGGGCTTCATCGTCGGCGCCGACGGCGTGGTGCTCACCAACGCGCATGTCGTCGCGGACGCCGACGAGGTGACGGTCCGGCTCACGGACCGGCGCGAGTTCAAGGCGAAGGTGCTCGGCAGCGACCGCACGACCGACGTCGCGGTGCTGAAGATCGACGCGAAGGATCTGCCTACGGTCAGGATCGGCAACCCCGACGCGACGCGCGTCGGCGAATGGGTCGTTGCGATCGGCACGCCGTACGGGCTCGACAACACGGTGACCTCGGGCATCGTCAGCGCCAAGTCGCGCGCGCTGCCGGGCGACGCCGCGGTTCCGTTCATCCAGACGGATGCCGCGGTCAATCCCGGCAACTCCGGCGGGCCGCTGTTCAACCTCAAGGGTGAAGTGATCGGCATCAATTCGCAGATCTTCAGCCGTACCGGCGGCTTCCAGGGCGTCGCGTTCGCGATTCCGATCGACGTCGCGATGAACGTGAAAGATCAGATCCAGCAGTTCGGCAAGGTTCAGCACGGTCTTCTGGGTGTGACGGTCCAGGAAGTCAACCAGGCGCTCGCCGAGAACTTCGGCATGAAGCAGCCGGGCGGCGCGCTGGTCAGCGCGGTCGCGAAAAACGGTGCGGCAGCGAAAGCGGGTGTCGAGCCCGGTGATGTGATCCTGAAGTTCGACGGCAAGGCGATCACGCGATCATCCGACCTGCCGCCGATGGTCGCACAGGTGAAGCCGGGCGCAACAGTCGCGCTCGAGATCTGGCACGACGGAAAGACCAACGAGATCAAGGTCACGGTCGGTGAACTCGAGGACAAAGCCACGATGGCCTCGGGCAAGGGATCGGCTGCGCAAGGCAAGCTCGGCGTGGCGGTGCGGCCCCTGTCGCCCGAGGAAAAGCAATCCGGCATGGTCGCCGGCGGCGTCGTCGTCGAGGACGTTGCGGGCGCTGCGGCCAAGGCCGGTGTGCGGGCAGGCGATGTGATCATCGCCGTCAACCGGACGCCGGTGAAGAGCCCGGAGCATCTGAAGGAATTGATAGGCAAGTCGGGCAAGTCCGTGGCGCTCCTTGTTCAACGCGACGATGCGCGGATCTTCATTCCGGTGACGATCGGGTAGAAGCAGTAGCGGGTGTCTCCCCTGTTGGCGGGCCTTCGGGCCCGCCTTTTTTGGTACGTCGCCAGATTCCGTGACGGTGCAGCGTTCAACTGTCGTGGGACCGCGGCGAGATCGACCCCCCGATCAGCGTGGGGGCGGTCCGCCGAGACCCTGTCGTGACTCCCGCGCTTCGCGGTACCGAAGCCCGTGGCCAACCCTCCCGCTCCGCCGAGACCCTGTCGCGACCCTCGCGCCCCGGAGCCTCCGAGACCAGCCGCAGACGCCCCCGCACCATTGCCGGCCGGAAAAACCAAATGCCAACTTGACATCAAGTGATTTCTTTATGATATCATTTTGATATCGGTTGACGCCGACCGAAAACCGCCGGGGCCGCACCTGCATCCGGGGCCCGACGCACGTGAAAGGAGGCAAAGAATGAATACCCTCGCACGCAACGGAGGACTCTGGATCGCGGTGGGTACCGGTCTTGGCACCGCCGTCGGTGTCGCGCTCGGCATCGGTTCCGTGGGGCTCGCGATCGGACTTGTGCTGGGCATCGTCGCGGGTTGCGTGGCGCGACGTTAGCGGCATCCCGTAAACCTGACACCGCGCCCGGCGCCGTTGTCGCCTGGCGGAATCCCCATGCACAGCGTTGCACCGCTTCTGTTCGTACTGCTGCCGACGGTCGTTGCGTCCTACATCGCGACGACGACGGGACGGCTTACCGACCCGGTGGCGACCCATTTCGGCCGACGCAATCTTCCCGACGGCTGGATGTCGCGCGACGGCTTCGTCGCCTCGATCACTCTCTGGATTGGCGCTTTCCGGCTGCGTTTTCGCGCCCCGCCGCGATGACCGGCGATCCATGACGCCGCAACGGCGTTCGCGATGTCAGACAAAAAAGCGTTCCTGCTGCGGCTGGACCCCGCGGTCTGGGCGGCACTGGACCGCCTCGCCCGGGAGGAACTGCGCAGCGTGAATGCGCAGATCGAGTTCGTGCTCCGCGATGCGCTGGCACGACGGGGCGCCGCGCCCAAGCGCTCGCCGCGGTCGCGCAACGCACGTCCGCGGACGGCTCGCGACTGACGCGGCCGCCGGGGTGCCGAGTCCGACGTTGCCTCCGCCCGATGCGTGAGCGTCAGGCCAGCACGCGGGCGAGGAACGCGCTGAACGCCACGATTTCCTCCCACACGACGGAGTGCGGCATCGGATACGTGTGCCACTCCACCCGGTAGCCCGCGGCATCGAGCGCGCGCCGAGACGCCTCGGCCCATTCGAGGCGAATCATCGGGTCCGCCGTTCCGTGCGCCATGAAGATCGGGACGTCGCGATTAGCGGGATTGCCTTCCGCTGCAAGCTTGTCCGGCAGCACGACGTAGGTCGACAACGCCACGATGCCCGCGAGCCGCTCGGCATGACGCACACCGGTATGGAGGGCAACGACGCCGCCCTGCGAGAACCCGGCGACCACGACCCTTCGCGCGGCGATTCCGCGCGCGACTTCACGCGCGATGAGCGCTTCGAGCTGCGCTTGCGACGCCCGTACTCCCGCGATGTCGGCGCGATTGGTGAGGTCGCCGGTCGAAATGTCGTACCACGCGCGCATCCGAAAGCCGTTGTTGAGCGTCACCGGACGCACCGGCGCGTGCGGAAACACGAAACGGATCGACAGCGCCGCCGGCAGGCGCATTTCCTGGACGATCGGAACGAAGTCGTTGCCGTCGGCGCCCAGGCCATGCAGCCAGATGACCGCGGCGTCCGGGCGCGGCCCGACTTCGAGTTCGATGCATTCGAGGAGATCTTCGGTCATGGGTTTCCGGCGTGGCCGCCAAAGCGGTGACAGGTCGCGCATTCTACCTGCGTCGACTTTGGCTGATCCGCATCGGCAGACCGGCAAATGGGTGCCGCTGGATTTCCCCGCGCGTCGGCGCTGCGCGCCGAAGCGAAGGAAGGCAATGCGATTACATCTCCCTTTCCCCTTCTCGCTCCGTGGTCAACGTCGGCGCGCGCAGCGCAGACGTGGCGGGTGCTCGTCGAATGGCGTAAACTCCGCGGCCATTCGCCAAGGGACACAATCCCGGATGCGAGCGTCGCGGAACCTACCGGTGGCCGCGCGTCCCAAAAACACGATTTTTGCGGAGTAACCCATCATGTCGCCTGCCGCCACCGCCCTGCGCCAAGTTTCGCTGGACGACAAGTACGCGCTCGAGTCCGGCCGTGTCTACCTCACCGGCGCCCAGGCGTTCGTCCGCCTGCTGATCCTGCAACGCCAGCGGGACGCGCTCGCCGGTCTCAATACCGCCGGCTTCGTCTCCGGCTATCGCGGCTCGCCGCTGGGCGCGCTCGACCAGTCGCTGTGGAAGGCGCAGAAGTTCCTCGAACGCGCCCACATCAAGTTTCAGCCAGGATTGAACGAGGACCTCGCGGCGACTGCGCTGTGGGGATCGCAGCAGGTCAATCTCTACCCGCGCGCAAAGTACGACGGCGTGTTCGCCATGTGGTACGGCAAGGGGCCGGGCGTCGACCGCTGCGGCGACGTGTTCAAGCACGCGAACCACGCGGGCACGTCGAAGCACGGCGGCGTGCTGGTGCTCGCGGGCGACGATCACGGCGCGAAGTCGTCGACGCTGCCGCACCAATCCGACCATCAGTTCTCGGCCGCGTTGATGCCGGTGCTCTATCCGTCGTCGGTGCAGGAAATCCTCGACCTCGGCCTGCACGGCTGGGCCATGTCCCGCTACTCGGGTTGCTGGGTCGGCTTCAAATGCGTCGCCGACACGGTCGAAAGTTCGTCGTCGGTCTACATCGATCCGGCGCGCACCCGGATCGCGGTTCCCGACGATTTCCCGCTACCGCCCGATGGCCTGTCGATCCGCTGGCCGGACGGCTTCCTCGAGACCGAAGCGCGGATGCAGGACTACAAGGTCTACGCGGCGCTCCACTACTGCCGAGTGAACCAGCTCAACAAGATCGTCATCGATTCTCCGAAGCCGCGGCTCGGCATCATCACCAGCGGCAAGAGTTATCTCGACGTGCGGCAGGCGCTGGACGATCTCGGCATCACCGAGGTCGACGCCGCAGAAATCGGTCTGCGCGTCTACAAGATCGCGATGACATGGCCGCTCGAGCCCGAGGGCGTGCGTCACTTCGCCGAAGGCCTCGAAGAGATTCTCGTCGTCGAGGAAAAACGGCAGATCGTCGAATACCAGCTGAAGGAGCAGCTCTACAACTGGCGCGACGACGTGCGCCCGCGCGTCGTGGGGAAATTCGACGAAAAGGGCGAATGGACGCGGCCTCACGGCGACTGGCTGCTGCCCGCGGTGTCGGAACTCACGCCCGCGATGATCGCGCGCGTCATCGCGCAACGCATACGGCGCCTCGATCTTCACCCGCGCGCCATCGAAAAGCTCAACGCGCGCGTCGACTGGATCAATGCGAAAGAGGCGGCGCTCGCCAAACCCGAGATAATCCTCGAGCGGATTCCCTATTTCTGCTCGGGCTGCCCGCACAACACGTCGACCAACGTGCCCGAAGGCAGTCGCGCCACGGCAGGCATCGGCTGCCACGTGATGGCGATCTGGATGGACCGCAAGACGTTGACGTTCACGCACATGGGCGGCGAAGGCGTGCCCTGGATCGGCCAGGCGCCGTTCACCGACGAAAAGCACATCTTCGCGAACCTCGGCGACGGCACCTACTACCACAGCGGGAGCCTGGCGATCCGCGCCGCCGTCGCCGCCAAGGTCAACATCACCTACAAGATCCTCTACAACGATGCGGTCGCGATGACCGGCGGTCAGCCGGTCGACGGCCCGATCTCGCCCGCCCAGATCGCGCGGCAGTGCGCGGCCGAGGGTGTGAGCAAGATCGTCGTCGTCAGCGACGAGCCCGACAAGTATCCAGCCGGCTATTTCGCCGGTGGCATCGCGATCCACGGACGCGACGACCTCGACGCCGTCCAGCGCGAGCTGCGCGAAACGGCGGGCTGCACGGTGCTGCTCTACGACCAGACCTGCGCCGCGGAGAAGCGCCGCCGGCGCAAGCGCGGCAAGTTTCCCGACCCCGCCAGACGCGTCGTCATCAACGAACTCGTCTGCGAAGGCTGCGGCGACTGCGGCATCAAATCGAACTGCGTGTCGGTGGCGCCGGTGGAGACCGAATTCGGGCGCAAGCGCGCAATCGACCAGAGCTCGTGCAACAAGGATTTCTCCTGCGTCAAAGGCTTTTGCCCGAGCTTCGTCACGGTCGAAGGCGGCAGCCTCAAGAAGCCGAAGAAGGCGGCGGCCGGCGAGTTCCCTCTTTTGCCCGACCCTGCAACCGTCGCCACGACCGAGCCGTACGGAATTCTCGTCACCGGCATCGGCGGCACCGGCGTGGTGACGATCGGCGCGCTCATCGGCATGGCCGCGCATCTCGAGGGCAAGGGCTGCAGCGTGCTCGACATGACGGGACTGGCACAGAAGAACGGCGCGGTGGTCTCGCATGTGCGCGTCGCCGACAGGCCCGAGCAGCTCCACGCCACCCGCATCGCCGCGGGCGAAGCGAAGCTCGTGCTCGCCTGCGACATCCTGACCGGCGTCGGCTACGAGCAGCTGGCCAAGATGCAGAAAGGCGTTACCCGGGCGGTCGTCAACACCGCGCTGGTGATGCCCGCCGGCTTCACGCGCGACCCCGACCTCGCATTTCCCCGGGGTTCGATGGAGCGCGAGATCGAGGGCGCCGTCGCGCCCGGCGACGCGGAATTCCTCGACGCCACGATGCTCGCAACCGGCCTCATGGGCGATTCCATCGCGACCAACCTGTTCATGATCGGTTTCGCGTACCAGCGCGGCCTGCTGCCGGTTGGCGAAGCGGCGATCCTGCGCGCGATCGAACTCAACGGCACGGCGATCGAGTCGAACCGGGAGAGCTTCCGCTGGGGGCGGCTCGCCGCCGTCGATCCGGCACGAGTGTCCACCGCAGCGATTCCCTCGGCAAAACCCGAATCGCAGAGGCTATCGGAGTCGCTCGACGAGATCATTGCCCGCCGCAGCGAATACCTGACGGCCTACCAGGATGCGGCGTATGCGAAGCGCTACACCGACCTGATCACAACGGTGCGCATCGCCGAGACCGCCGGGATGTCCGGGGCGACGGCGCTCACCGAGGCGGTTGCCCGTTACTACTTCAAGTTGCTCGCGGTCAAGGATGAATACGAGGTTGCGCGCCTGTACGCCGAGACCGACTTCGCCGCGCGCGTCGCCGCGCAGTTCGACGGTGACTACAAGCTGACGTTCCACCTCGCGCCACCGGTCTTCAACAAGCCGGACCGGGAAACCGGTGAGGCCAGGAAAAGCGTTTACGGCCCATGGATGATGAGCGCATTCCGCCTGCTCGCGAAGTTCCGGCGCTTCCGCGGGACCCCGGTCGACATCTTCAACAAGACCGCGGAACGCAGGATGGAGCGCGCGCTGATCGGCGAGTACGAATCGCTGGTGGCAGAGTTGCTCGCCGCGCTCGCGCCGTACAACCATGCGCTGGCCGTCGAACTGGCGCAGATTCCCGAGCACATCCGCGGTTACGGCCACGTGAAGGAGCGGCACATGAAGACCGCGAAGACGAAGGAAACCGGGCTTCTCGCGGCGTTCCGGGGAGCGAAGCCGGTCGCGCCCAGACAAATCGCCGTCGCGGCCGACTAATACCGCGACCCACACGTTTGCGTACATGCCGAGAATCGAGCCCGCGCGCCCTGCGCGCGAAGCGAACCGCGAGATTGCTAGAGTTTTGCCGCTCCGGCAACACGCTTGGCCTGCGGCCAAGCCAGCGGTTCCGCAGATGCCGCGGAGCCGGCGGCGGGCGGCGGGAGATCGGGCTGCGGCGCAATCGTCGGCATCCCGTGATTCGGTTGATCCTGCGCCGCAGGATCGGTTGCCTGCCGGTCGACCACCTCGTAGAGCAGCCAGATGAAGTCGTCCTGTTCCTCGATCGGCTCCTTCAGGCGGACCGTGTAGCTGGCGTCGTCCGACCGCAGACGCAGGCAACGGCCAGCGGTGAATTCCCGTGGTGACAGGATCAGCGTCTTGAAGGGCATCGCCGGGCGCCTTGCACTCTCCGAAAGATAGAGGGCAGAGCACCGATCGCGCTTCTTGTCCTGCAGCGCATTCGTGGGCGCGGCGGCTTCGTCCTCGTCGGTCATGGTGACGCCAACGGGATTCTGCCCGACGTATTCGACGCCGATATCGACGCGATCGCCGATGCGCCTCTGGAGCCGGCGCACGACCGCCAGGGTCCACTGCACGTCGTCGAGCTCACGAAAGGCGACCAGTGCGCCCGGAAGCACCCGGCCCGAATCACCGATCCGCCCGCGCAACCCGCAGCCTGATTCGCTGCGGTCCTTGAGCTGCCACACCTGGTGCGGCACACCGAATTCGTCGTCTGTTTCGACCGGGCTCCGTCCGCCGCTGTTTTGCATGCCGGCGTGCGATGACTCCGTGAAGCCGCCGAAAACGGTGATCGTGATCTCTTCGACCGACGGGACCCCCGGCACGAATGGGGGCGCGGTGATGGCCTTTTTGCGCCCCTGGTTGCGCAGCATCCGGATGATGTTGGGAAGACCGACGACGGCTTTGACCGTGGACGCAACCGGCTTGCGCTCTCCGCGACGATTGATCTGCGCCGGTTTCGGCACGCAGATCGTGTTGAGCTTGCGCAACAGCTTGAGCTGCCGGCCGCGCCCGAACGATGCCGGGCCGTCGACGGGACGGTCACGATCGCGCAGCGATACGATCTCGTCGCGGACCAGCCTCAACATCGGAGCGAGGTCGAGATATCGCAGCGCGCCCTCCGCCGCCCGCGACTGCCGCATGAGCCCCTGCGCCCGGCCCAGATCGACGACGAAGCGCCCATCCGCGCGGTCGCCCGCACCGCTGGATTGATTCGATTCCAGCGACAGCACCGCGCACCAGCGAGGGATCCGCCGGTTCAGCCAGAACACGTCGTAGGGCGAGAACTGGCCGCCGTTGACAAGTTCCAGCACCAGGATGTTCATGTACTCCCGCTCGAGCGTGCTCTCCTCGCTGTGCTCTTCGTGCCAGCGTCGGGGCGCCACACGTTGGGCCAGCAATCCTGCCGATTCGGCGTATTGGTAAGCCGCGTGGAGGTCGGTCCAGCCATCGGCGACGATCGGTTCGGTGACAAAGGGGCGCAGCAGGAATTTCATCTGCCTGTGCTCGAACAATCGAAGCAGGACGATCGGCAGGTATTCTTCGCAGCCCCGCGACGGCGCGCCATCGCAGAGGTGCTGCATGACTTGCGCATAGGCCCGGCCGAACGACTGGGAGAGATCGAAGGCGGATTGCCAAGACCTCTTTTCCGGCGATTGCGACTGCGCACTCGCTGTCGCGTAATTGATCAACAGCGCCTCGCCCAGCTTCCGCGCCCGCTGGTCGAGGGCCATCAGCGCACGGATCTCGTCGCGCGTATAGGTCTTGCGGCTGGCGGCGTCCGCGAGCGCCTCCGACACCGTCAGCTGCGACTCGAAAGGATCGTTTCGCGGCAACAAGCGCCAAAAATGGTCAGCCGCCGCGACATCGGTCAGCTGACTGGCGTCCTGGCGGCTGGTCGGAATCAGGAATTTGAACATTGGGAGCAAACCCCAAGTCGGGGACGGGTCGTCCTATGCACGATTCGTGCCGGTGCCGGACTTCGGCGGCCTTGCCACCGCGCGGACCTGCCCGGCCGCAGGCCGACGCCCGCCAAGCCGTAGAATGGCGCCATGCTCGAAATGCAGGTTGCGGACCGCGTCGACCCGTTGTTGCCGGCCCGCGCGTGGTTCGCCGCGCAAGGGTGGACGCCGTTCCCGTTTCAGGAGGAGGCATGGCGGGCATTCGCGCGCGGCGCCTCGGGCCTCGTCCATGCGCCGACCGGGATGGGCAAGACCTATGCGGCGGCGCTCCCGCCGATGCTGTTCGGCGCGACCGGTGAGCCGGACGCCCCGCTCCCGCTCTCCCTGCTCTGGATCACGCCGCTGCGCGCGCTTGCCAGCGACACCGGCCTGGCGCTCAGCCGCGCTGCCGCCGATCTCGCGCCGCACTGGACGATCGACGTGCGCACGGGCGATACCGGCGCCGCTGCGCGCGCGCGCCAAGGCAGGCGGCTGCCGACCGCGTTGGTGACGACGCCGGAAAGTCTCACGCTCTTCCTCGCCCGCGCCGACTGGCACGAGCGCTTCGCGCACCTCACTGCGATCGTCGTCGACGAGTGGCACGAGTTGATGGGGACGAAGCGCGGCGTGCAGACCGAACTCGCACTCGCCCGCTTGCGCGGCTTGCATCCGAAATTGCGCGTGTGGGGCCTTTCCGCGACGCTCGCCAATCTCGACGAGGCGCTCGCGTGCCTCGTCGGGCCCGCGGCGGTCGCCCGCGCGGCC
>Ga0315292_10002163_pt1 | contig 10916 bp, 10 predicted proteins | sample YL17G13_0_MG_FD_204029 | JGI IMG/M metagenome (GOLD analysis project Ga0315292, IMG submission 204029) | Sediment microbial communities from Yellowstone Lake, YNP, Wyoming, USA - YL17G13_0 | ecosystem: Environmental > Aquatic > Freshwater > Lake > Sediment | place: USA: Wyoming | collected... | reverse complement strand
AGTTCTTTCTCGCCATCGGCGGCCGCGCCGATCGCGACGTGCCGATCACCCTGCTGCGCCAGGGCCGCGAGACCGTCGTCACGGTCAGGCCAGAAGCCCAGACGAGGATGCAGATTGGCGACATCGGCGTGCTGCCCAATGTGCACCCCAGCATCCCCAGCCTCGAGGCCAACGGGCCGGCCGCGAAGGCGGGCGTCAAGGTCAACGACGTTGTCCTGGCGCTGAACGGCGAGCCGATTGTCTTCTCGTGGCAGCTGTCAGCGGCCATCCGCAAGCACCCTGACGAGCCGATCATCTTGAGAGTGGAGCGGGCTGGCGCGCCCCTCGAGATCGTCGTGACTCCTCGCCGCCAGGGCGAGATCGGTCTCATCGGCATTGGCATCAAGGATCCGGTCAAGCTGGTAGACCCCGGGCTGCTCGGCGCCGTCAAGCTCAGCATCGAGAGAAACGTGCAGTTCGCTGGCCTCATCTTCAACACGATTGGCGGCCTGCTGACCCGGGAGACCTCACCCAAACAGTTGATGGGCCCGGTGGCCATCGCCAAGCTGTCCGGCGAGTTCGCCGCGGCCGGCTGGATTGCCCTCGCCACCTTCATGGCGTCGCTGAGTTTGAACCTCGGGCTGATCAACCTGCTGCCAATCCCGGTGCTCGACGGCGGCCACATCTTCATCATGGCCGTCGAGGGCCTGGTCCGCCGCGACCTCAGCATGAAGATGAAAGAGCGCCTGATGCTGGCCGGCTTCGTGGTGCTGATGGTGCTGATGGTCACGGTTGTCTACAACGACCTCTCGCGCATCAGTTGGATCGAGCGCCTGATGCCGGGCAGCCGCTAGCCCGGACTATTCACGGAGGCCCCGAATAGTCCGCCCGGCGCCATTCGACGTCGCTCACGGCGCCCTGAGCCACGTCGAAGGGCGGGTTTCGACTCAGGCCCGCGCTCAGGGCCTTCGCTCAAGGCTGGCGCCCACCCAGCCGATCCGCCTCGTCCACTGTCCAGTCGCAGACCGACTGCCAGTCGGCTTCCGAGAGCCGGGCGTCTCGATGCAGCCAGAGATATTGCTTGAGCGGCATGCCCCCCTCCCGGACCTCATCGCACATCTTCTCGAGGATCCCCATACGCTTCTTCGGCGGGTAGCCGCCCCACTCCGAGAAGTTCATGTGGGATCGTCCCTCCTTGACGTGATCCGCGACGCCCCAGCCCATTGGCACGATCGCGCTGTACCACGGCCATCGTGTCTCGCTCGAGTGGCAGTCGTAGCAACTGCGCTTCAGGATGGCGGCGACCGCCGCCGGGACCGTGGCGGTGGCATCGACCGACCGCGCGGGCTCGACCGGCGGGTTGGCCCTGTCCGGCCGGAAGAACTGCATGCCGGCGAGGACGATCACGAACCCAAGCACGATTCGCTTCAGCAGGGTAGAAGTCATGTGGTCTCCACGTCATCGAGGACCGTGAAACGTCTGCCTCCGAGAGTTTGCAATTCCCTTGCCCGGTCCGAATGCCGCCGCAGCCGACCTTGGCCATTCTCGTCTCGGCTCCGGCACCAAATGTGCATAGAATAGCCTTGGCATCCTCAAAATGCACAGGTGTGTTCCCCGGCTGACCGTCGTTGCTGTCGCTGCCGTTCTCGGATCGCTCGGCCTTTGCGGCATCGCCCAGGCCCAGCACTGGCCCAACGAGCCGGTGACGTTTGCCGGCGGCCGCGTGCTGCTGGCCGGCGATGCGTCAGCGACCTTCGGCAGCGAAGATCCCGGCTGGTTCACCTATACCGGCTACGAGACGAACTCGCTCAGGCGAGTTCGCGCGGGCGTCACGATCGAAGCCCGTCCATCGCGGCGGCTGTCGTTCCTGGCGGAGATCCGCGCCGAGACTCGTGCCGGCGTTGTGCCGTACGCCTGGTACGTGAGGGTGAGCCCGTTCGAGAAAGGTGTTCTGGACATCCAGGCAGGACGAATCCCGCCGGTCTTCGGCGCCTACGCGCGCCGGAGTTACCCGCAGGACAACCCGCTCATCGGCGATCCGCTCGGCTACCAGTACCTTACCTCTGCCCGTTCGGACGCCGTGCCTGCAAACGCCGACCAATTGCTGAAGATGCGCGGTCACGGGTGGCTCGTGAAGTACCCGGTCGGCTCGCCCGTCGCCGAGTCCGGCGTGCCCCTGGTCGTCGCCGGGCGCTGGGATACCGGAGTCCAGATCCGCGTCGGGAACCCCCGACTCGAAGGCGCCGTGGCCTACACCGTCGGGACGCTCTCGTATCCCCTCGTGCGCGATGACAACCACGGGAAACAGCTTGCGGGCCGGGTCGTCTGGCGGCCGGTTCCGGCGTTCTCCATCGGGGCATCGGCTGCGCAGGGAGCCTTCATCAGCCACGACGTGCTCACGGCGCGTTCCGACATCCCGGGCGGGCGTTACGATCAGCGGGCCTTCGGGCTGGATGGCGAGGCGTCCTGGGGACGATGGCTGCTTCGGGGTGAGCTCGTCGCGAATTCGTGGAAACTTCCGCCGCTCGATCAGCCGCGAATTGCGGACCCGCTCGGTGCGATGACCGGGTACCTCGAGGCCAAGATCCGCTTGGGTCCCCGGCTCTACGTGGCCGCTCGCGGCGACCAACTCGGTTTTTCGACGATCCAGGGAACGGCCGGCGCTCAGACCTGGGACGCCAATGTCTCTCGCGTGGAGTTCGGCGTGGGCTACACGATTCGCCGGGGCCTGCTCGTGAAGGCGTCCATGATGAACAACTGGCGTGACGGCGGCAAGGTGCGCCAGAGCCGGCTTGCCGCGATACAGGCACTGTTCTGGTTTTGAGAGTGATGCTGCGATCCGGTCCGTTCCGCCGCGCCGCCCTCGCTGGTGGCCTGTTCTGCGTGCTGCTGCTCGCGGGGCGTGGTCCCGGAATTGCCGGGGCCGAAGGCACCATCCGAGGCGTCGTCGACCTTCGCCGGATCCAGGTCACCGCCGAAGCCCGTACGGCCTCCGCCGCGATGGGCATGCCGGCGCACCGGCCGGCCGAATTGCGCCCGGCCGTCGTCTATTTTGACAGCGCCCCGCGGGGGGCGTTCGAACTCGACGAGTCCGCCCGCGCGACGATGGATCAGCTGGATGAGACGTTCGTGCCGCACGTGCTGGCCGTCACCGTGGGAACGACCGTGGATTTCCCGAACAGAGATCTGACATTCCACAACGTGTTCTCGCTCTCGAAGACCAGATCCTTCGATCTGGGCCGCTATTCCCGCGGGCACTCGAAGTCGGTCCGTTTCGAGCGCCCCGGCGTCGTGCAGGTGTTCTGCGACATCCACTCGCACATGAACGCCTACATCCTCGTGTTCGCGCACCGGTACTTCGCCGTGACCGATCCATCCGGGGGTTACGCGATCACCCGTGTGCCCCCGGGTTCCTATGCCCTCGCCCTGTGGCACGAGGGCGAGGTGCGTGAGAGGCGCACCGTGTCCGTCCCCGACGCCGGCGGCACGGTCGAGGCCAATTTCGTGATCCGATGAGGGACAGACCCACTGTGATGCTCCTGGCCTCGCTCACGAACCGGATCTTTCTGGCCGCCGCGCTGCTGGTGATTCTGGCGACCGGCGTGACAGCCGTATTCGTCAATTCACGCGTCACGGCCGAGGCCGAATCGGAGCTGCAGCGCGGGCTCGTCGAATCCGGCGCGGTGGTCGGGCGCCAGAGTGAGGCGCTCGTCGAGACCTTCACCCTGCTGGCGCGCCTGACGGCGGACCTGCCCAAACTCAAGGCGGCGGTGGCCACCGGCGACCCCCCGACCGTCCAGCCGCTCGTGGCCGATTACCAGCAGATGCTCGCCCGTTCGAGCCTCGTGGTCGTGACGGACCAGAACGGCCGTGTCCTGGCGTCGGCCGGGCCGGCCGTGCTGGACCCCGCGGTGGCCGCCGCCTTGCCCTCAGTGCGCGCCGCGCTCTCCGGTTCGGCGTCGTCGTCGTTCCGGCTCCATCCCGCCGGCATCCTGCAGGTGCTCAGCGTGCCGATCACGGTCGGCAGGGAGCCCGCGGGGCTGGCCGGCACCCTCAGCGTGGGGTTCCTGCTGGACGGCGCGGTCGCGTCCGACTTCAAGGAGTTGACCGGCAGCGACATCGCGTTCGGCTTCGGTGACAGGATCAGGGCCGCCACTCTCCCGGAGTCTGCCTGGGCTGCGCTCGAGGTGGCGGGCCAGCCCGATCGGATGTCGCGGATCCTGGTCGGGCTCGACGAGTACGTCCTGCTCTCGAGACCGCTCGTGCCGGTACCGAGGCCCGGGCCGGGGAGCCTGGCTCCTGGTGTTGTCGAGGGCGCGCCCTTCGTGGTTGTCGTGCGATCACGGACGGAACAACTGCGCTTCCTCGGACCCATCCGGACGGTGATCGCCGCTACCGTCATCGTGACCATGTTGCTGGCGACGGTCCTGAGTTACGCCGTCGCTCGAACCGTCACCCGGCCTCTTGCAGCCATCAAGGGGGTCATGCGCGAGATGGCCGCCACCGGCGACCTCACGCTCAAAATTCCCGCGCGGCCGGGATCCTGGGAGGACGAGGACGCGCACCTGCTGGCATCGACGTTCAACACGCTGACGGATTCTATCGCCCGCTTCGAGAAGGAGGCGGCGCAGCGCGAGCGGCTGTCATCGCTCGGGCGCCTGTCGAGCGTGATCGCGCACGAAATCCGCAACCCGCTGATGATCGTCAAGTCGGCGGTCAGGACGCTCCGCCAGCCGGAGACCGGCCCTGAAGCGCGTCTCGAAGCGCTCCAGGACATCGACGCGGAAGTGGTGCGCCTCAACCGCATCGTCACCGAGGTGCTGGACTATGCGAAGCCGCTCAGTTTCACCTGGCAGGTGACCGATGCGAATGCCGTCTGCCGGGAAGCGGTGCAGGCCGTTCAGATCGCGGAGCCCGAGGTCGTGATTGAGCTCTTGCTGGCCCCAGAAATCCGGCCGATCCACACTGATGCGGAACGGCTGCGCACGGTGCTGGTGAATGTGCTGACCAACGCAAGCCAGGCCGTGCGGGCTGCGCGCGACAAGGCACCGGAGCGGCCGTCATCGACTGGGCCGGGCGTCGAGGTGCGCACCGCCGCGAGGAAGGACGGCGGCGCGATCATCGTTGTCCACGACCAGGGCGGGGGCATCGACCCGGCACTCCTGCCCCGCGTGTTCGAACCGTACTTCACGACCCGGCGGGCGGGCACGGGGCTCGGCCTCGCGATTGCCCGCAACATCATCGAGGGACTCGGGGGTACGATTACCATCCGGAGCGAGCCTCCGGCGGGCACCGAACTGTGCATTGAGCTTCCGCCGCAGGCGCCGACGGCGCCCGGGCACCCCGGGGCGGCGCGCGCCTGATGAACGCTGGAGAGGAATTCATGGCCACGAGCGGAACCATCCTCATCGCCGACGACGAGGAGCGCATTCTTCGAGCGCTTGGGCGCGCGTTGCGGGATGACGGTCATGACGTCGTGGAGGCGTCCAGCGGCCGGTTGGCGCAGCGCCTCCTCGCCGAGCGGGTCTTCGACGTGGCTGTCGTTGACAACATCATGCCCGACCTGACCGGGCTGGATCTCATCCGTGACCTCAGCCGGCACATGCCCCCCGGCGAGCGGCCGCAAGTCGTGTTGATGACGGCCCACGCGACCGTCGAGAGCGCCATCGAGGCCATGAAGCTCGGGGCGCTCGACTACCTCCAGAAACCCTTCGACATCGACGAGTTCCTCGTGGTCGTGCGCCGCGCGATCGACCTGCAGCGCCTGCGCAACCAGCACCGGTACCTCCTGAGCGAACGCGACGAAGAGTTCGATCACTACGGAATCGTCGGGCGCAGCCGCGCCATGCAGGACGTCATCCTGACCCTGGAGCGCGTGGCGGAGACAAAGAGCACGGTTCTCATCACCGGCGAAACGGGCACGGGAAAAGAGCTAGTCGCGCGCGCCATCCATGATCGCAGCGCCCAGCGCGAGATGCCGCTCATCAAGGTAAATTGCGCGGCCATCCCGGACACGCTGCTCGAATCGGAGCTCTTCGGGCACACGCGCGGCGCGTTCACCGGCGCGGCGACGAACAAGAAGGGCAAGTTCGCGCTCGCCCACGGCGGCTCCATTCTGCTCGACGAAATCGCAATACTTGGCCTGCCGCTTCAGGGCAAGCTGCTGCGCGTGCTGCAGGAGCGCGAGTTCGAGCCGCTGGGATCGGAGCGGGCTGAGAAGGTCGACGTCCGCGTCATCGCGGCGACGAATCGCGACCTGCAGCAGATGGTCGCCGAGGGGAAGTTCCAGGAGGACCTCTTCTACCGGCTCAACGTCATTCAGATCTGGATTCCCCCGCTGCGGGAACGCCGGGAGGACATCCCCGTCCTGGCGGAACACTTCGTCCGCAAACACGCGCTGCGAAGCGGCCGCGCCGTCGAGCGCCTCGACGAACCGGCCATGGCGATGCTCGAGCGGTACGACTGGCCAGGCAACGCGCGCGAGCTCGAGAACACGATCGAGCGCGCCGTCGTCCTGTCACGCGACGCGGTCATCGGGGCCGACGCGATCTCGGGCCTGCGCGTGGCGCCGGCGGCCGCGCCGGGCCTGCCGTCGATGCGGCTCCATCAGAACATCGAGTGGATCGAGCGCGAGACCATCCGGCGTGCGATCGATGCGGCCGGCGGCGTCAAGAAGGACGCGGCGGAGCTCATGGGCATCAGCCAGAGGGCCCTGAGCCACTATCTTGCCAAGTACCGGCTCTCCGACCCCCTCTCGTAGCGGCTTACGAAGCGCGTAAGGCCTTACGGTCTACGTAAGGCGCCCCCGTCCGCCCCGCGGCCCTTCCAGCAATCCACGCGGGTTCGCGTCTCTCTCAGACGGCACGCACCTTGCTGTTCCTCCTTGCGACAACTGACCAATGGGGGCGACGACGATGTCCGTGCGGCGTGGTGCGGCGGTGTTGATGTGCGTGGCGATGGTCCTCGCCGCTCTCGGGGCGGCCCGAGGAGCAGAGCGGACGCCGGCGGAAACGAGGCCGTCGCAGGCCGTGACCATCGAGATCACCGCGAAGCGCTTTGCTTTCCTGCCGGCGACGGTCGAGGTGGTCGAGGGCGACCAGGTCACGCTCGCCGTCACGTCTGGCGACGGCACACACGGCATCGAGATCAAGACACTCAAGGTCAAGAAAGAGGTTCCGCGCGGCGGAACCGTTGTCACGCTCTCGTTCACCGCGCCGGCGCCAGGCACATACGAGATCAATTGTTCGGAGTACTGCGGACGCGGCCACAACGACATGAAGGCGGCACTCGTGGTGTCACCCCGCGGGCAGTAGATCGGAAGCGCGAATGCACACAAGACGCTACCTGATTGCCGTGATGCTCTTCATCGCCGCGGTCGGCAGCGCGGCCTGCGACGAGAAACTGGCCGACGTGGCGGGGCCGACACCGGACCTCGTGCCGACGTTCTCGAGCATCCAGAAAGAGATCTTCGATACCACCGACTCGTCGGGGCGACTTGCCTGCATCACGTGCCACACCGACTCGGGCCGAACCCCGGCAGGCGGGCTCCTCCTGCTTGACGGGCGCTCGTACCAGGCGCTGGTGGGCGTGGGAAGCCGCGCCAAAGCCGGCGCCGTCCTCGTCGCTCCGGGAGATCCGGACAACAGCTACATGATCCACAAACTCGATGGAGCGACGGACATCGTTGGGTCACGAATGCCGCGCGGGACAGGGCCGTACTTGACATCGGGCCAGATGCAGATTATCCGCCGCTGGATCGCGCTTGGCGCGAAGAACGACTAGAGGAGACGAGCGTGACACGCATCCGCACCCTCGCGACGTGCCTTCTGATGCTTCTAGCCTGCGCGACCTGGTCGGGTGCTGCCGACCCAGCCGCCGCGCGGGGGCACAAGGCAAAGGCCCGCCGTGAGGCGGGCGACGCGGCGAAGCGCACAGCCACTCCGGCCCCGGCAGCAGGAGACACCGCAGCGCCCGCGCCGGCCGCCACTCCGCCCGACGCCGGCGCGGGGCAGACCGACGACCCCGACCTCGACGTCAACAAGGCGCAGCCCGACTTCGCGCTCTCGGCGCTCCCGACGACCCTGCGTCTCCCGAGAAACAGGATGGCCTTCCGCCTGACACACCGCTTCAACGAACCCCTCGACGAAGCCGGGCTGGCTGACATGTTCGGGATGGATTCAGGCGCGCTCATCGGGATCGAGTTCAGGTACGGCCTCCTGCCGGGCGGGCAGGTCGGCTTCTACCGGACCAGCGACCGCACGATCGAGTTCTTCACGCAGTACGACCTCGCGAGGCAGCGCGGCAGGATGCCCGTCGGGATCGCGGCGTACGCGTCGGTGGAAGGCACGAACAACTTCAGCGACAAGTACTCGCCCGGCATCGGCGCGCTCGTCTCGCGCGAGATCGGCACGCGGGCCGCGGTTTACGCCGAGCCGTTGTGGGTCAACAACACGAACCCGGGCCCATCGGAGATCGTCGACCACAACTCGACGGCGATCGTCGGCCTCGGCATTCGAGTCCGGGTGCTCGAGTCCACGTACCTGGTGGCCGAGGTGGCGCCCCGAATCGCCGGGTACGACCCAGGCACCACCCATGCCGCCTTCGGCATCGAGAAGCGCGCGGGTGGACATCTCTTCCAGTTGACGTTTGCCAACAACCCGGGGACGACGCTCGCCAACGTGGCGCGCGGAGGCCCCAGCGGCAACAACTGGTACCTCGGGTTCAACCTTTCGCGAAAGTTCTACTGAGAAGCCGGCTGGGCCAGGACGATGGCCAGCCCGGACAAACAACAGAAGGGAATACGTTATGCCAGCAGAAGAAACGGCGAGGTCCTTGACGCGACGCGAGTTCAACGCAGCCTCCATCAGCGCGCTCTTCGTCGGGATGACCGTCTGGGTGAGTGGTTGTTCCAGCGGCAGCAGCTCCCCGGCCGCGCCGACCGCGACGCCGACATCGGCACCCGCGCCGAGCAGCGCCGGAGACAAGAGCGGCACGATTTCGGCCAACCACGGCCACGTCGCCACGGTGACCGGCGCCCAACTCCAGGCCAGCGGGGCCGTGGCGTTGAGTATCAGGGGGACCGCCGATCATGATCACGCGGTCCAACTGAGCGCTGATCAGGTGCGCCAGGTTTCGGGCGGTACCCGTGTCGCCCAGACATCGACCGAGTCGGCCGCCACCCCCGACGGTTACGGCGGGTCAACGCCGGGTCACAGCCACTCCGTGACCTTCAACTGACGAGAGCGGGCTCCACTCCCGCCGTGGCGCTGGGATTCAGGCCTGCGGGCGGCGGGTGTGCGCGTTCCGGAAGTAGCGCGTGACGGCGGCCACCATCGCCGCCATGGTGTGCTCCTCGGGCACCACGGCTGGCAATAGCCCGTATGCCGCGGCCGCTTGTGCCGTCACGGGCCCGACGCACGCGACCAGCGTCGTGCGCAGGATGTCGGTCACTGCGTCCGCGCCGTGGATGTCGACGAACTCGCGGACCGTGGACGGGCTCGTGAAGGTGACCACGTCGATCTGCTGCTCGAGCAGCATCTTGTAGAGATCGGGTTCGCCTGGATCGCCTGGCAGGATCTTCACGGTCCGGTAGGCTCCGATCTGTGTCACCTCGGCCCCGGCCTTGCGCAGTTCGGACGCCAGGACGTCCCGGGCGCCTTCGGCCCGCACCACCAGGACATGCCGTTCGCGAAGGCCTTTCCCGGCCGAGAGCGCCTCGACCACGTTCTCGGGCCGGAACTCCGCCGGGGCCACGTCCACCCGCAGGCCCATCGCCCCGAAGCGCTCCACCGACGACTGGCCGATCGCGCACAGCCCGACGCCCTTCAGACTGCGAACGTCGTTCGGGCCGGCCATCAGCCGACGGAGAAACACCTCCGTGCCGGTGAGCGTCGGAAGCACGACCCAGTCGTACGTGCCGACGTTGGCACACGCCTCGTCCAGTTCGCGGTAGTCGTCAACAGGCGCCAGCCGCACGGTCGGCGCGGCGATGACCTGCGCACCCTGGTCTTCGAAGAGCTCGACCAGTTCACGGGCGTGCTCCCGCGGGCGCGTGACCACCACGCGTCGGCCGAACAGCGGCCGGACGTCGAACCAGCGCAGGTGCTCGCGCAGGGCGGCCACGCGTCCAATGACGACGATGGCCGGATGCGTTTCGGCCGGCAGGGCCGCTTCGGCCAGCGAGCCGAGGGTGCCCACGATGGTCCGCTGATCCGCCAGCGTGCCGTTGTAGATCAGCGCGACGGGTTCCTCGGGCGAGCGCCCGTGCGTGCGGAGTGCCGCCAGGATGGCCGGCAGCTGCAGCGGGCCGGCGTAGCACACGATGGTCCCGTCAAGACGAGCGAGGCTGGACCAGTCGACCTTCGGAATCTTGCCGCTCGCGTCTTCGTGGCCGCGCACCAGGGTCAGGGTGTCGCCGCCGCCCCGATAGGTGATGGCCAGGCCCGCGTACGGCGGCGTGCCCACAGCGGCCGGCACCCCCGGCACCACCTCGAAAGGCACGCTGTGTTCGTGCAGGAAGAGCGCTTCCTCGCCTCCATCGTCGAAGATGAAGGGGTCGCCCCATTTCAGGCGCGCGACGCGCTTGCCCTCGCGAACCTTCTCGACGAGGAGATAGGCGATGGCGTCGCGGTCCGTGCCCTGGGGCGCCGCGCGACCCACATCGATACGCTCGGCGTCGGGGGGCGCGTAGCGCAGCAGCGACGTGTGCACGAGGCGGTCGTACACCACGACGTCCGCGAGCCCGAGGCACCGGGCGCCCCGGACCGTCAGCAACCCGGGATCGCCGGGGCCGGCACCGATGAAGTAGACCATGGGACGGTTTAGCATGGCGCACCTGCCCGCTCATCTGCGGGCGGGCCAAGCATATCAGAGGAAAGGGAGGGGGGCGTGTCAGCCCGCCGGCGCGTAGTAGCCCTGCTTCGTCCGGGCCGTGGTGC
>Ga0315292_10002162_pt1 | contig 10918 bp, 10 predicted proteins | sample YL17G13_0_MG_FD_204029 | JGI IMG/M metagenome (GOLD analysis project Ga0315292, IMG submission 204029) | Sediment microbial communities from Yellowstone Lake, YNP, Wyoming, USA - YL17G13_0 | ecosystem: Environmental > Aquatic > Freshwater > Lake > Sediment | place: USA: Wyoming | collected... | reverse complement strand
ACGGCTGAAAACAAAGAAATCATGTTGGGCATTAATCAGGATGTCCTCAGGGAAGAGGCGAAACTTGACGGCTGCTACGTCCTCAAGAGCGATCTGTCGCCGGAAGTGGCAACAAAGGAGATAATCCGTAACCGCTATAAGGATCTCTCACTTGTGGAGTCGGCTTTTCGAAGCAGTAAGACCGTTTATTTGGAACTTCGCCCTATCCATGTTCGTCTCGCCACAAGAACAAGAGGGCATGTGTTCGTAGTAATGATGGCGTATAGAATTATCCGGGAGCTTGCCGTGAGGTGGCAGGATCTTGATATGACTGTTGAAGAAGGCATCAATGAGCTTTCTACCTTATGTGCACAGGAAGTGTCCTTCAACGGAAAAGAGCAGTGCAATCAGATACCCCAGCCTCGCGGATCTGTTAAAAAACTGTTAGACGCAGCTCGTATTCGGATGCCGGAGGCGCTACCCAGCAAAGGTATAATTGTGACCACTAACAAAAAATTGACATCCCGCCGTAAACTAAAATGATTTCAAATACTTACAGACATATCTCCTTTGTCGTTAAAGGGAACATCCGCTGCAAGTGAAAAACTCGAATTGAAAGATCAGAAGGATAAAGAAAGCTACGGCCTCGGGTATCAGTTCGGTGAGAACCTGAAGAAACAGGAAATAGATATCAACCTCGAAATCTATACTTCCGGAATCCGTGACGCTCTTGGTATAAAAGAGCCCCTGATGAGCCAGGAGGAAATCCGTGCGACCATCATGAGCCTGCGTCAGAGGGTAGCGTTTTTTATGTAATTTTAAAGCTGAGAATCTGACGGTGGAATGACGGTGCGAAATTCCCGTTCCTTCCAGATCATGAAGAGGGCAGGATAGATCAGGAGTTCCAGGAGAGTCGATGTGACAATGCCGCCTACCATTGGCGCAGCGATCCTCTTCATAACATCTGATCCGATACCCGAGCTGAAAAGAATCGGAAGGAGTCCAACGATGATGACACTCACGGTCATGTGCTTCGGGCGGATTCTTCTTACTGCTCCAAACATTATTGCATCTTTCAGGTCGTCCGTTGTACGGAGTCTTCCCTCTTTTTCCCACTGGTTATAGGCGAGATCGAGATATAGGAGCATCACAACTCCGGTCTCCGCGTCTATGCCGGCCATAGCGATGATACCGATCCAGACGGCGGTGCTCATGTTGTAGTTAAGGATATACAGGAGCCAGAATGAACCCACGAGGGAGAACGGGACCGCGAGCAGGATGATAGCTGTTTTTGTAAGAGACTTTGTATTGAAATAGAGCAATAAAAGGATGATGACCATGGTCAAAGGTATGACCAGTTTCAGTCTCTCTCGCGTCTTGAGGAGGTACTCAAATTCGCCACTCCACAGAATCTGATAACCGGACGGGAGGTTGACTGATGATATCTTTTTCCGGGCCTCTTCCATATATCCCTGGATATCGCTTCCTGTGTAGTCAATATAAATATAGGCAGTCAGGAATCCCTCATCGCTTTTTACGACATTCGGACCCTTCACAACGTTAATGTCTGCGAGTTCGGATATGGGGACCATAGATGAACCCCTGAACACCTCACTGACACGATTCTTTGCAACAGGGGTGTATGGCAAAGGGACAAGAAGGTTTCTGATCGACTCAGTGTCGTCACGCAGTTCCCTCGCATATCTGACGTTCACGGGATACCGCTCACGCCCCTCGATTGTCGTCGTAAGGTTCAGTCCGCCGGCAGCAGACTGAACGATATCGAGAACATCTGCGACCTTAAGATTATAACGGGCTGCTGCTTCTCTCTTTACTTTGATGTCGAGGTAATAACCGGTATTCACCCTTTCGGCATAAACGCTCCTTGTCCCCGGGATCTCTCTCAGACGATTCTCAATCTCAAGGCCCGTGCGTTCGATCTCCCCGATGTCCTTCCCAAGGATTTTAATCCCCAGCGGTGTCCGTATGCCTGTGGACAGCATATCAATGCGCGCCTTAATCGGGTATGTGAAGGAATTTGCAACCCCGGGGATTGTCAGAACGTCGTTCATCTCATCCTTTAACATATCTACGGTCAAACCTTTTCTCCACTGGTCCCCGGGCTTGAGGTTAATGACGGTTTCGAACATTTCGAGAGGAGCAGGGTCCGTGGCGGTCTCTGCGCGGCCGGCCTTGCCGAATACCTGAGAAACCTCGGGGATAGTCTTCAAAAGCTTGTTCTGCATCTGAAGCAGCTTCGACACCTCGGTGATCGAGAGTCCGGGAACAGTTACCGGCATATAGAAAAGTGATCCTTCATAGAGGGGGGGCATGAACTCGGTCCCCAATCGTAGAAACGGATAGGCTGTGATGGCAATGATTACCAAAGCTATCACGATGACTGTTCTCCTGTTCGCAAGAACAAACCGGACTGCCGGCCCATAGACCTTGTGGAGGAATACATTGATCGGATTGTCTTCCTCAGCCCTCGTTTTTCCTTTGATGAGCAATGTCATAAGCGCGGGGGTCAGAGTTATCGCAAGGAAAGAAGCAAAGAGCATGGCGAATGTCTTCGTATATGCAAGCGGCCTGAAGAGTTTTCCTGCCTGTGCCTGCAGAAAGAAGACAGGTAGAAATGCAACCGTAATGACCAGGAGAGAAAAGAAGAGGGAAGGGCCTACCTCTTTGGCCGCGTCGATAATGACATCAGTTCTTGGACCCTGACTGCCGTGTTTTTCCCAGTCCGAAAGCCTCTTGTGAGCGTTCTCGACCATGATGATCGAGGCGTCGACCATTGTACCGATGGCAATGGCGATGCCGCTCAGGCTCATGATATTCGAGGTGACGTTCAGATAATGCATGCATATGAACGACATGATGATCGCAAGGGGAAGAGTGATGAGAATAACGAAGGCGCTTGGAAGATGAAAGAGAAAAACAAGGCATGATATGCCTACGACGAGGGATATGGTGATCAACTTGTTCCGGAGGGTGTCCACTGATTTGTGAATGAGGTCGGACCTGTCATAGGTCGTGACGATTTTTACTCCCTTTGGCAGAGCCGGTCCGACATCTTTTTTCAGTTTTTCCTTCACGCGTTCGATGACATTCAGGACATTTTCGCCAAATCGAACAATGACGATTCCGCCTGCAACCTCTCCTTTGCCGTCGAGGTCTGCGACTCCTCTCCGTATTTCCGGTCCGAGCTGCACTTTGGCTACATATTTCAGCAAGACAGGCGTTCCGGCCCTGTCAGTAGCGACAACAGTGCTGCCAAGGTCTTCAAGGTTTTGGATATACCCCCGTCCTCTCACTGCGAATTCTCTTCCCGCTGATTCGATGACCCGGCCTTCGACATCTATGTTGCTCCTTCGCACACTCTCCAGAACGGCAGTGAGCGGGATGTTGTATGCCAGGAGCCGTGCCGGATCCACGGTCACCTGATACTGTTTGACGAACCCGCCTATGCTTGCAACCTGTGCCACGCCGGGAGTGCTCTCGACAGCGAGCTTGACCGTGAAATCCTGAAGAGACCTAAGGTCAGCCAGATTCAGTGAGCCGGACTCATCCACGATCGCGTAGGAAAATCCCCAGCCGAGACTTGTAGCATCCGGTCCGAGTACGGGATTTACATCTGCCGGTATCTTGTTCCTGACGCTCTGCAGATACTCGATGACCCGGCTCCGCGCCCAGTAGATATCGGTGCCCTCTTTAAAGATTACGTATATGAAAGAGCTTCCGAGATACGAGAATCCGCGAACGGCTTCCACCTCGGGGGTGGCAAGCAAGGTTGAAGAGATGGGATAGGTTATCTGGTCTTCGACAAGGTCCGGGCTTCGTCCGGGCCAGTCTGTATAGATAATAACCTGCGTTTCACTGAGATCGGGAATCGCATCGAGAGGAGTATGCTTGAGAGCCCACAGACCCCACCCGGTGAGCACAACAACAAGAAGGAGAACGATGGACCTGCTTCTCGCGCTGAATTCGATGATCTTTCGGATCATTCCTGAATGATTCCCCGAAGCTTTGCCTCTGAATCTATGAGAAAAGCGGCTGAAGAAGCAATGCGCTCACCTGCTTTTAGTCCCCGCAGGACTTCTACCATGCTGTCCGCCCTTAATCCAGTTGTAATCACTCTGGGCTCGAAGTATCCGTCGCCTTTGTCGACGTAGACAAGCTGTCTTTTGCCTGAATCGAGTACCGCGCTGTCCGGAATAGCGAGACGTTTTCCCATATCGACCGCTATTTCTACTGTTGTGAACATCTGAGGTTTAAGAAGCATTTGCCGGTTGGGCACACTGAAGCGCACTTTTGCAGAACGCGTTTCCTCGGAAATGAACGGATAGATGAAGTCAATTTGAGCAATGAATGTCTTATCAGGGAAATAGCTCAGGGTGATCTTCGCTTTCTGGCCGACTTTAACGAGCGGCAGGTCGGGTTCAAAGATGTCAGCGATGATCCAGACACTTGAAAGATCGACAACATCGACGATCTTGTCGCCCGGCGCTACCCGTGTCCCCTTCACTACAGGTTTCTGAAAAATATATCCGTCCACAGGGCTGCGCACAGTGAGCGTTTTTATGGGTTCTTTCGTTTCTTCAAGTTTTTTAATCAGATCATCGGGTATTTCCCAGAGCATCAATTTCTGCCTTGCCACCCGCATTACCGCATCGATATCGAGGGTGGTCATCTGTGCCGTCGTACCGTAACGGTCACCCCAGTTGAATTCGATATTTCTTTGAATCCGCTGACCACTTTTTTCATCTTTCCACTTCAGGAGGTTTACGAATTCAAGCTGCGCTGACAAGAGTTCAGGGCTGTAGATATCCGCTATCAGGTCGCCTTTCTTCACATACTTGCCCGAATAATCCGCATAGAGTTTTTCTATCCAGCCCTCGACTTTAAGATTCACGGTCGTGATCTTCCTTTCATCGGATTCAACGCGGCCGACAGTCCTGATTGTTTTCGAGAGTGGTTTAAAGGCAGCCTCGGTCAGCTTCACCCCGATCAACTGCTGCTTATCGGACTGAATCTCGACCAGGGGAGTTTCCTCTGTTGCTTTATTCACCTGAGATTCGGAAATATCGGAAGACGAAGCTCCGGAATGCAGCGATTTTTCAGAATGAGCATCCCGCGAACCTGTGCTCTTTTTCTGCTCCTTCCTTATTCCCGTCCCGCTCACGTATATGAGCAGCCCGGCAACGAGTATCAAACCTATCGCAAATAGAAAATTATATTTCTTCATCTTACATCTCCTGTTTTGTCAGCCACACCAAATTTAATTAGAATATACATGAATATTTCAGAAAATAAAAGTGGGGTGATGCCGGACAAGCTGATTTGATATAAATATCATCAGCATCCAAAAATAATTTTGAGATTGTGCTGCTTATCACAGACCTTTTATCGCACATCGATGGCGAATCTTACCGTGACCGTTTTCCCCGGTTTCGTAATTTTAACTACGATATTCCAGGGGCCCGACATGATAAGATCCATAGTTATGACATATTTATTCCCCGATAATTGTGCAGAGTTCGTGTAGTTCATCGGAGGCATTCCGGGCATGGGGGACATGTAGTAATTAACGAGTACTGCGGCGTCTGTAACGTTCCTGCCCCCGTTGTCTTTGATCTCCAGGGACAGTTTGTTTTTGGCAACGATCGGCGGGTTTCTGTCTATGGACATCTCGACGATATAATCAGGAGTCTTTTTCCTTGCTCTGTAATCACCGGCATACGATATGTCGGTGAGAATAAGAAGCATAAAAAGCATAACGAAGAATTTAGTCAACAATAAAGGCATATTTAATTATACTTCAAAAGTCACCATGAACGACGTGCAAACAGGACACCTTGCATTTAGGTGATTGCCATGAGTAATTTGTGTTAATATTGAGAAAACGTATCGTTGTTTTTATCTGTGCAGTGCATGTCGGGGAAAAGGAGGTGATTGCTTGCATGGTAGCGTGAACGCAGGCGTTATCGATTGGACTTTGCATCGAAACAGCAGAACGTATTAAACAAAGGAGGAGGATTGATGAAAAGAAGAGCGATCATATTTATCATAATTACATTGATGTTGGCCGCAAGTTCGGTTGTTTTTGCTGATTCACACGAGGGAAAAGCATGCCCTTACTGCGGCATGGAGAAAGAAAAATTCGGACACACATGGATGGTAGTAGAATACGATGGCGGGAAAAAGGCAGGTTTTTGCAGTATCCACTGCGCTGCGATAGACCTTGCGACAACTATGGATAAAACCCCTGTCAAGATCGAGGTTGGCGATTACATGACAAAAAAGCTGATCGATGCAGAGAACGCATATTGGGTTATAGGGGGCAATAAACCGGGTGTGATGACGAAAAGGGCCAAATGGGCATTCGGTAAAAAAGAGGATGCCGACGCGTTCATAAAGGAGAACGACGGAAAGCCGGCTGCGTTTGATGAGGTCATGAAGGCCGCATACGAGGACATGTACGCAGACACAAAGATGATACGGGAAAAGAGAAAAATGATGAAAATGAAGAAGATGGAGCATTAGGAGCAGGTATCCGGAGAGGCAGGAGTTCCTGCCTTTCCGCCGGCTATTGGGGGAACAGGAATGAGGAAATGGATTATTGTTGTCATAATGCTGTATTTTATGACAGCCGTCGTATACGGGGAGCAGAAAAAACCGGTCAAACCCTTGCAGAAAGACAAATGCCCGGTCTGCGGAATGTTTGTGGCTAAATATCCGGATTTCGTTACCGAGATTATATTCAAAGACGGCTCATACGCGGTCTTTGACGGAGTGAAGGATATGCTCAAGTTCTATTTTGGACTATCGAAATATAATCCGAAGAAGAAACAGTCGGATATAGATGCAATATATGTTACGGATTATTACGACCTCACGATGATCGACGGCCTTAAGGCTTTTTATGTCATAGGAAGCGATGTATACGGTCCGATGGGAAGAGAACTGATTCCATTCAAAAGCCGCTCCGATGCCGAGGAATTCAGGAAGGACCATAAGGGAAAAGCCGTGCTTGGATTTAATGAAATTACATATGCAGCGATAAAAGGCCTCGATTGATGTCCATCAGAAAGGTGGACGTTTTCCTGCTCTCCATTTCAGTGGCCCTTTGTCTCTTCGCATTCATTTTTGTTCACGCCTCTCTGACGAAAAAAAGTGAACTACCGGCTCTCAGGGAAAATAGCAAAATGGTCAGAACACTTGAAATCACGGACATTTGTCTTTTCACCGAAGCGCGGTATACAAGACATCTTTCAATGGCAGACCTGCATACGCCCTTTCAGGACCACCCGATGTCGTTGGAGCATTTCCCTTCCGGGGCATTGATAACACCGCCTCCTCATCTCCGTCAATATGTCCAGGATCGATAAGCACAGAAACATCCTCGACTTCGCACTCTCTTCCCTTCTCCGGAGGAAAAGGAAGAATATCGCCCTTGTCATTATGTATACCTCTCTCATATTCATACTCGCATCGGTTATTTTTTTTACGGAGGCGATCAAGAGGGAGGCATGCATTCTTCTCGAAAACAGTCCGGAGATGATCGTGCAGAAAACAATGGCAGGAAGACATGACCTCATTCCGGATAATTATATCAGGAGCATTGAATCGATAAGAGGGGTGCAGAGCGTTAGAGGAAGGCTCTGGGGATATTATTATGAGCCCACCCGTAGAGCCAACTATACACTGACTGTTCCGGAGCATTTCAGCTACGGAACAGGCTATATCGCCATAGGAAAGGGAGTTTCGAGAACGCTTGAGGCCGGCAAGGGAGATCTCGTTCCTTTCAGGGCATACAACGGATCGTATGTGAGTCTTGAAGTTGCGGACGTCATGACTGCCGAATCCGAGATTATTTCCTCCGACCTTGTCCTGCTTTCAGAACCGGACTTCAGGGAAATCTCAGGGGCGCCGGGAGGATTTTTTACAGACCTCGGCGTCCGTGTCCGGAATGCAAAAGAATTACCGGTGATCGCGGACAAGATACGCAGGGTCCTGCCGGACACGAGACCCATTTTGAAGAATGAAATAGTGAAGACCTATGAAACGATCTTCGACTGGCGCGGGGGTATCGTCATGGTCATTCTGATGAGTGCAGTATTTGCCTTTGTGATCCTTGCCTGGGACAAGGCTACAGGCCTCAGCTCCGAAGAAAAAAGGGAAATAGGGATTCTGAAAGGGATCGGATGGGAGACGTCGGACGTGTTGTGGCTGAAGTTCTGGGAGGGGGCTGTGGTCTCGCTCACCTCTTTTTTCCTCGGTGTGATTCTGGCATATGTACATGTCTTCCTTGCTTCATTTATACTTTTTGAGCCTGTGCTCAAAGGATGGTCGGTGCTGTATCCCGAGTTCAGGCTTGTGCCCTTCATCGATCCCTTCCAGATTATGACTATCTTTTTCCTTACGGTCCTGCCCTATACCGCGGCGACGATAGTGCCATCCTGGAGAGCGGCAACGATCGACCCGGATAGCGTCATGAGGCTGTAGGATAAGAACGCATGATAGAGCTGACAGACATACGAAAGGTGTTCAACGCGGGAAACCCGAATGAGTTTGTTGCCGTACGTGGAGCAAGCCTGGTCATAGCTCAGAACAGAATGACGGTTTTTAAAGGACCGAGCGGTTCCGGTAAAACAACCATCCTGAGTCTCATCGGCTGTATGACCAGACCAACTTCAGGCAGGATTACCGTATCCGGCAGGGAGATTACCAGCCTTCCTGAGAGGTTCCTCACGGAGATAAGGCAAAGGACATTCGGATTTGTGTTCCAGCAGTTCCATCTCTTAAAGGGGATTACGGTCCTCGAAAATGTGATGCTTCCGGCTTATCCTTCCGGTCAAAGACATTTGAGCCTGAGGGAAAAGGCTACGGGAATCCTTCATCTTTTCGGCCTCTCGGCCAAGATGTCTTCGAAAGTGGAATGGCTTTCCGGAGGAGAAGCTCAGCGGGTGAGCATCTCTCGTGCCCTGATCAATGACCCTGCAGTGATCATTGCGGACGAACCTACGGCACACCTTGATTCGAAGCTCTCTCTGGAATTGATGGAGATACTGGGCGCCCTGAAGCGTGAGGGGAAAACAATACTGATCGCAAGCCATGATCCTTTGGTTTCCGAATCGCCCTTTGTCGACCTGGTGGTAAGTATCCGTGACGGCCTTCTCAAAGAGGTGGAGGAGAGGAAATGATTTTCCATCCTGCGGTCATTTCTCTTTCTGCCGGGTCAGTGCTCGTGAGTTCAATGCTTCTGTATTCTTCATGGTTCGGGGCAGGCATTCTCGGAAAATGGGACATCAGAAGCGGAAGCGAACTTCAGCTGGGCCTCGAAAGAAGGACCTATCTCATATCGACGATACTCTCCTATGCATTCGGGTTCCAGCTCATATCCTTTTTTTTCTTTATCTTCACTGCGGAACATCTGCACGGCCTTTTTACCGGTGCAATGTGTGCGGCAGGGACGCTGAATGTGAATCAGTACGGATATCCTACGATCATACTGAAGATGGTGAATTTCATTCTCATAGGTCTCTGGCTGGTCATTAATTATACAGACAACAAAACCTTCGACTATCCTCTGATAAAAACAAAATATTCGGCCCTGCTTATCCTTACACCCTTCGTTCTTGCGGAAACGATTCTTCAGACGGCATATTTTCTGGGTCTCAGGGCGGAGGTGATTACATCGTGCTGCGGCAGTCTTTTCAGCGGGGATTCAGCCGGCGTCGCCTCTGAAATTGCTTCACTGCCGCAGAGACCGCTACTGATAGTTTTTTACGCTAGTATGACGGCGACCATATTGTCGGGAATTGTCTTCTACAATAAAAGAAGGGGCGGAGTGGTCTTTTCAGTTCTGAGTGTATCGGTTTTTCTCATCTCAGTTGCGTCTCTTATTGCATTCATTTCATCCTATATTTACGAACTCCCAACTCATCACTGTCCTTTCTGCGTACTACAGAGGGAGTACTCATATACCGGATATCTGCACTACCTCTTTCTGATGGGCGGAGTTGTCTCCGGAGCAGGATCGGGTGTGTTGATGCCATTCCGCAAAATCCCCAGTCTGAGAGATATAGCCCCTGTGATACAGAAGAAACTTACTCTCATATCGCTGACATTCTATATCCTTTTCACCTCCCTCGTTACCTATCAGATCGTTTTTTCCGGTCTGAAGCTGGAAGGATATTAGAACAAATCCTGATCTCATCTCTTCACCGGAGGTTGAAAAGAATAGTGTGTAGGAAAATACCTACAAAAAAAAAGGCATTTTTCTGATTCTATTGATTGGACTTTTTAGATATAATAGATATTATAGTATTTATTATAGGTATTCAGAGGGAACTGTGGAATTCTATTCAATTATTGGAACATATTGAAAAATAAGCAAATTAATAAAGATAACATTTCTAAAAGATTTAGAAATAGGAGGAATAAATCATGAAAACGCCAAGATTTTCAATCTTTAAATGGCTGGTATTGATAGCAATTGCTATTTTCTGGGTCGCAGGTCAAGCCGGCGCTCAAGAAAGCAGTTACCAGCAGAAGAGGCAAGATGCCTGGGACCGTCTTAAAGAGGCGATGAAAGCGCGACATGCGATAGACCCGAGCTTCCCGGAAACTCTGCCGCAACCTGAGGCTGGAACTCCTTCAGTGGGTGTGAAGGTGACTCCAGCGCAATCCAGGGGAGCAGTCAAGACCCTGGCGGTGACCCCAACAGGGATTAACCCTGCGGTTGACATCACATTGCCTAACTATGCGAACAGTCCGAATCTCAGGAAATTCATTAACAAGCTGCCAGGTGTCGGGGCGCCGGGATGTACTGTATCCCCAACCCCAGGCACGGGTACCTGTAATGAAAACGAACTCGGGCAATACATCCCGCTGGCCAACCCGGACCAGACAACGTATCCGGCAACCGTAGGGTTTC
>Ga0315292_10002159_pt1 | contig 10926 bp, 9 predicted proteins | sample YL17G13_0_MG_FD_204029 | JGI IMG/M metagenome (GOLD analysis project Ga0315292, IMG submission 204029) | Sediment microbial communities from Yellowstone Lake, YNP, Wyoming, USA - YL17G13_0 | ecosystem: Environmental > Aquatic > Freshwater > Lake > Sediment | place: USA: Wyoming | collected... | reverse complement strand
ATGGAGCGCCTGCCGTGTGATAATTTTAAGAAGATTCTGAACTTCTTCCTTTTTCTTTTTATCTGTCCCACCCCAGGCAATTCTTCTGCCGCCATAAGTCGGATCACCGAACACCGGATGACCGATGTGATGGAGATGAACACGAATCTGGTGTGTTCTTCCGGTTCTTAATTTCAATCTTACCAAAGATAAATAATTGAACTCTTCCAATACTTCATACTCGGTTACCGCTGATTTTCCCGAAACACTGACAGCGAATTTCTTTCGGTCGGATTTACTCCGCCCTAATGAAGCTTCAATCAATCCGGATTTCTTTCCTTTTTCAAATAATCCCCAAACGAGCGCCCAGTATTCACGCTCGATTGTATGGCGGGAAAATTGTTTCGCAAGATGGGCATGGGTAACATCGTCTTTGGCAATCACCATCAGTCCCGATGTATCTTTATCGAGGCGATGCACAATTCCCGGTCGGGTTGGATCGCTAATTGATGAAAGTCGATTATTGCAATGATAGAGCAGGGCATTTACAAGTGTGCCTGTATAATTACTGTATGCAGGATGTGTTACCATTCCGGCGGGTTTGTTGACTACAATGAGATGATGATCTTCGAACAGAATTTCCAAAGGAATGTTTTCAGCCACAACATCCGGCGGCAGTGGTTTAGGTAATGTTATATGAATAACCTCCCCCGGAGAGATTTTATAACTCGACTTTACAACCTTCCCATTAACATTTACCAGTCCTTCTTTTATTGCTTGTTGAACTTTTGATCGCGTTGCATTTTCAACATGATGCGTTAAGAATATATCGAGTCGCTCACGGACCTTGCCGGCAGGGACAATGATTTCAATTTCACGGGACGACATTGTCGTCACGATTGTAATGGTTTACTTTCTGTGGGAGGATTCGGCATATCTGTACGAACAATATCTGCGCTTGTATCTCCAATAACGCTGGAGATATCGGTTGCGGATGGAAGTGCCGCATCCACTTTTTTCGGGCTTCGATGTGCGAACAGCATTAAGATAACACCACACGTAACAGATGCGTCTGCAATATTGAATATGGGCCAACGACTCATATGATAACCGAAGATATCGATATTAAGGAAATCGGAATCGATGAAGTCGACAACCTTACCGTAAAAAAGCGGACCTTCATTAAAAAGTGCACCGTAAAAAACTCTGTCTATGAGATTGCCAACTGCTCCACCCAAAATCATAGCAAGCGAAATTCTGAATGCAAGGTTTTCATTCCGCGCTTTGTAAAGATAGATTAGAATTCCAATACTTGCGAGAATAGAAAAGATCGAAAAGAAGAGCTTTCCACCGATGTCGATTCCGAACGCCATGCCGGGATTTTCAATGTAAGTTAACCTAAGAAAATCACCTATGATCGGAATACTGCTGCCGAGCTGTAATCCCTGCACATTGATACCAAGAAACGGAATACTGAATCCCTTCACGAATAATTTCGTTAGCTGGTCGGAAATTACAATAGCAAGACTGAGATTAAGAATTCGCACGATTTACTCTTTCGATAGAATTAATTATTTATGGGAATGTAATTTACACTGCAAACATTGCTGTGCATGAGGGACAGCTTCGAGTCGCTCCTTCTCGATGAGCTTACCGCATGTTGTACATTTACCGTATTCACCTTTCTCAATACGCACAAGTGCGTCTTCCAAATGATTAAGGAATTTACCTTCACGAGAAGCGAATAAAAAAGTTTTCTCGCGCTCATTCGCATCCGTGCCTTGCTCCATGTGCGTTGAGTAAGTGGAACTTTCGGTTGCGTATTCACCGGTTGTACTGTCCATCATCGAATCGCGGAGAGATTCAAGCTCAACAAGAATTTCTTTTTTCTTTTCAAGGATGATGCCTTTGAAGTATCCAAGCTCTTCCTTTGTATATCGCGATTTTCCAACTGGTGCTTTAATGACCTCTTGCTTTGGAATTTTTATAGTTTCCTGTTTTATTACTTTAGCGCGAACCGGCGGCTTCAATTTCTTTACCCCGGATTTTCGCCCTTTGGCCTTTTCTTTTAATATCTCGATTGTTTTCTTTGCAATCGCATTATTTTTCTTTGATTTTGGCATGTTTTCATTTTCCCTTCATCATTGTAAAAAATTACTTTTGTTCAACCTCTGCTCGCTCAATACTGATCGAACAAGATTCACCATTAATATCCCATTCGGCTGCATATCCTGCTCCTACAAAATTCTCACGTAACTCAAGAGCCAATGTTTCGTTTTTTACATACGAACCGAGAGACTGTAATGCTTTTAATAATTTATCCTTTGCTTTATAAAAAATTCTGATACGATCAGTTACATCGAACCCTGCATCTTTCCTCATGTTCTGGATACGATTTACAAACTCTCTTGCAAAACCTTCCTCGATTAACTCCTCTGTTAATTCCGTATCCAGTGCGACGGTCAATGTATTATCGGATTCAACAATCCAGCCCTTGATGTCCTCATGCAGTATCTCAACATCCTCACGCACAATGGCAGTTCCCTTATCTTCAATCTGAATCGTAAAATGTCCTTTAGTTTCAAGCTCTTTTATTTCCTTTGTTGTGAATTTCCTGATAGCTGCTGCAATTGGCTGAACTGCTTTCCCATATTTTGGTCCAAGGACTTTAAAATTTGGTTTTACAGTTTTATGGACGATCTCCGAATCATCACTCACATACTCAACCTTCTTCACGTTAATTTCATCGAGGATTACGTCCTCCATCCGTGCAATTTCTTCTTTATCACGCTCACTTGTTGTTGGAATAATCACTCGCTTCAGCGGTTGTCGGACTTTGAGGTTCGATTTATTTCTGATTGCACGCACGAGCGACACAATCCGCTGCGCTTTTTCCATTCTCGATTCGAGTACAAGGTCGATTGCCTTTTCATTAACTTCAGGCAAGATCGCAAGGTGTACCGATTCAAAATCCTCCTTCTTCGTAATGGAATTTAAATTTGAATAAATCTCCTCGGCGAGGAATGGCGCAAACGGTGCCATCAATTTTGATATCACCACAAGGCATTCATATAAAGTTTGATAAGCAGCAAGTTTATCTGCACCCTTTTCATTTTTCCAGAATCTCCGCCGATTCCTTCTAACATACCAGTTCGAGAGTTGATCGATAGTGAAGCTGCTAACAGCCCGCGCTGCCTCAGTAACGTTATATTCCTCCATAGAGGCTTCATATTTCTTGATGAGTGAATTCAATGCTGAAATGATCCAGCGATCTATCTCTTGTCGTTCACTAATTGTAATTTGCTGTTCTGCAAATGTAAACTTGTCAATATTGGCATACAAGCTGAAGAAAGCATACGTATTCAATAGAGTTCCTAAAAATTTCCGCTGAACTTCAACCAGTCCATCTTCATCGAAGAGTGTGGGCCGCCATGGCGGACTTGTCGCCACTAAATACCATCTGGTTGTATCGGCACCATACTTTTCTAAGATAACGAAAGGATCAACAGTATTACCCTTCGACTTCGACATCTTCTGACCCTCTTTATCGAGGATGAGATCGTTCACAAGAATGTTCTTGTATGCGGGCTTATCAAACAGTGCTGTACTTATGGAATGCAAGGAATAAAACCATCCACGAGTTTGGTCGACTCCTTCACAAATAAAATCTGCCGGCAGCTGTTCTCCAGAATCAATTAAGTTTTTATTTTCGAATGGATAGTGCCATTGTGCAAACGGCATAGCACCTGAATCGAACCACACATCGATAAGCTCCGGTGTTCGTTTCATCTCACCGCCACAGGAACAATTGAACGTTACTTCATCAACGTGCGGCTTGTGTAGATCAATCGGCTCCTGAACCCCTTTGCCCTGTTTGTATTCTGCTATGCTGCCTATACATTTTAGTTTTCCACATTTTTCACAAATCCAAATCGGTAATGGCGTTCCCCAGAAGCGGTCACGTGATAGTGACCAATCTTTATTTTCTTCCAACCAATTTCCAAAACGTCCTTCACCAACCTCAGGCGGATACCAGTTTATGGTTTTGTTTATTTCAACCATCCTCTTCGCATACTTAGTTGTTGCAATGAACCACGATTCACGTGCATAATACAACAGCGGCATCTTGCACCGCCAGCAGTGTGGATAGCTGTGAGTGACTGTTTCTTTTTTATAAAGGATGTGGCGTTCTTTGAGATTTCTGATTATTTCCGGATCAGCATCCTTAACAAATTTGTTCGGGAAATCTGTGACCTCTGGACCAAACTCACCACTTTTATTGACTGGATGAATTGTGGGTAATCCGTATTTTTTTGATACCTGATAATCGTCCTCACCATATGCCGGTGCGATATGAACGATGCCGGAGCCGTCTTCGGTGGTAACGAATCCCCCCTCAATCACATACCAACCCTTTTCTTTTACAGAATGATAGGTGAACAGACGCTCGTATTCTTTTCCGATTAATGATTTGCCTTTAAACTTTTCAATTACTGAATAATCTCCGTCTAACACATTTAACCTTGCTTCAGCAAGGATTAGCTTTTCACCCTTGTGTTCAACCTTTACATAATCGACTTTGGTATTGACAGCCAGTGCTACATTTGATATAAGTGTCCAAGGTGTTGTTGTCCAGACAAGGAAGAAAGTGTTCTCCTCACCTTTCACTTTCATCTTGATATAGATACTTGGATCTTTTACGTCTTCATATCCCAAAGAGACTTCGTGAGACGAAAGCGGTGTTTCGCAGCGTGGGCAGTAAGGCTGAATTTTGTATCCTTTATAAATCAAACCTTTATCGAAGTACTGTTTCAGCGCCCACCAGATCGATTCGATATAATCGTTAGTGAATGTTATATAAGGATCGTTTAGGTTCACCCAGTAACCCATACGCTCGGTCATATTTTCCCAATCGGTTTTATATTTCCATACCGATTTTTTACACTCTTCGTTAAACTTCGATACACCGTACCGAACAATATCTTCTTTGTGCTTGAAGCCGAGCATCTTCTCAACTTCAATCTCGACCGGTAAGCCGTGCGTGTCCCAGCCCGCTTTCCGATGAACTTGAAAACCTCTCATTGTTTTATAGCGACAGACTAAATCTTTCAACGTACGGCTCATTACATGGTGAATGCCCGGACGTCCATTTGCAGTTGGTGGACCTTCATAAAATGTAAAGCCCGGCTTCCCTTCACGTAGTGAAATACTTTTCTGGAAAATTTTATGTTCTTTCCAGAACTTAAGGATTTCGAGCTCGAGCTGAGAATAATTTATTTTATCTGTGAGTTCTTTGAACACTAATTATTAAATCACTTTCTGTTTAGAAACGAAAATAACCACAAAATCAAACTTAACAAAATACTAAGAATAATACTTGTTGTTATCGGAAAATAAAATTGGTAATTATCTCTTTTAATATTTATGTCACCCGGCAGCTTGCCGAGGAACGGAATCTTATCGTACAGCATTAATAATCCGCCGATCGCGACAATTACTAAACCAAATACGAGCAACATTTTACCGAAAATTTGCATCTTGTTCTTGCTGGTTTCATGATTCAGGATTCACGTATAAAGTAACGCAATGCCTGACATTTGAAACTCGAAGCCGTTTTACAATCTTCTAACTAATTCTTTCATTATCCCCGTCAACTTTGGCTCTGCTTTGTTTGCAGTAGCGATGATTTCTTCAACGGAAACCGGCTTCAAAGTTTCAGGAAAACATTCATCAGTTATAATGGAAATTCCAAGCACACGCATTCCCATATGTACCGCTACTATTGTTTCGGGCACGGTCGACATTCCCACGGCATCGGCACCGATACCGCGAAGGAACTTATACTCTGCCCGAGTTTCAAGATTCGGACCCTGTACTGCAACAAACACACCGCGCTGAACATTAATTTTTAAATCTATCGCTATCTTTTCCGCTAATTTAATCAGCTCACGGCTGTACGGCTCTGACATATCTGGAAAACGTGGACCAAGCTCATCATCGTTCGGACCGATCAGCGGATTATCACCCTGTAAATTTATGTGGTCGTTGATCAGCATGAGATCGCCACGACGAAATTCGGGATTCATTCCGCCGGCAGCATTCGAGATTAAAAGCGTTTTTACTCCAAGTCCGAACTTGCACGACATCACACGAACAGGAAACGTAACCTGCTGCATTGTGTACCCTTCGTAGTAATGGAAGCGTCCCTGCATGGCAACAATCTTCTTACCTGCAAGTTTTCCGAATATTAATTTCCCGTGATGAGATTCAACAGTCGATATCGGGAAGTGTGGTATCTCATCATAATCCAGTACGATCTCTTTTCGGATTTCACTTACCAAACCACCTAATCCGGTTCCAAGAATAATACCGATCTCCGGACGTACCTTGGTGTGGTTCCGAATATATGTAATCGATTCGTCAATCTGTTCACGAAGTGACATCATAGAGTTAATCAAGATTTTTTATTATGTCTTCGATTTCCGTTTTCTCGTGCGATATTTCGTGTTGAGCCGCCATCTTATCTTTCGCTTGTAATTCCTCATCAATCTCTAACGCTTTAATCAGGTCAAGCTCGGAATTAAGTAACATTTTCAATCGTGTAACGAGGGAATCTCTCTTCACTTTTAAGATTGTGTGCTGCTCCTTCATAGTCGTTAAATCTGCTCGTGCTTTTTCAAGTATCTGTGTTGCTTTCAGCTCGGCTTCATGAATTATAAGCTGGGCTTCCTTTCGAGCGTTTTCAATCGCTTTACCGCTTGTTTCCTGCGCTTGCATGAAAGTCTGCTGTATAGCTTTTTCCATAGATGTATAATCTTTGAGCCGTGTTTCAAGTTCAGCGACTCTCTTTTTCAACTCGACATCTTGCTTGAGCAATTCGTCCCACTCTGATGCAACACTCTCAAGGAAACTTGTTACTTCTTTTACATTACAGCCGCGCAGCTTCGATGTAAACGTCTTTGTTTTTATTTCAAGAGGTGTAAGCTTCATTTTAATTTTAAGTTTTTATTCGGCTGCCAAAAATTGCAGTGCCAATTCGCAGCATCGTGGCACCTTCGTTTATTGCAACTTCAAAATCATTCGTCATGCCCATAGAGAGAATCGGAAGTCTCACTCCTTCGCTTTCAAGTGATTCTTTCAACTCGCGCAGCATTCTAAATGATGGTCGAGAATCTTCAGGGTCCGGTAAGAAAGGACCCATCGTCATTAATCCTTTCACGTTCAAACCTCGAAGCATAGCTAAATCTTTCACTAAGCTTGGAGCTAATTCTATCGCGGCTCCAAATTTACTTTCTTCTTTCGTGGTATTGACTTCAACTAAAATATCCATTGTTCTGCCGATTTTTTCAGCCCACTTGGATATCTGCTGACCGAGAGTTAATGAATCAACAGTATGAATCAAGTGAATCCAATCAGCAATATATTTTATCTTATTAGATTGAAGATGCCCGATAAAATGCCACCGGATTCTATCATCGCGAACTTCTGCATGCTTTTGCCGAAGCTCTTGAACATAATTTTCTCCAATATCAAAGACGCCTGCATCAACTACATCTCGAATACTTTGTTCGCTGTATGTCTTCGTAACCGCAATCAGCGTAACTTCTTCGGGGTTCCTCCCAACTCTCAGACAGGCAGAAGCAATCCGTTGGTGGATATTTTTTAAATTTTCAACGATCATCGAGCTTTTAAACACTAAATATACCTCATTTTATCATAAAAAACAACGAGGTCGAAAACCGTTTTCAATAATGCACTTGACTTCCTTTTAATTTTTTCTTTATATTCTATCAGCAACTAGATTAATGTGTGCGTATGGATAATTCTTATTTTGAATATATGGATGATGAACAGAAAGAACCGACGGGTAACCGCGAGAGCTTCGAAGAAGAAATAAAAAAACTTTTAGAACATCTGAAAGACGACACCGGCGGCTCGGTCAGCATCGACGCGCTGGAGGAAATTGCTGATTATTACTTCGAGATTCAAAGATACCAGGAAGCTCTCCCCTTTATAAATCGTTTGATTGAATATATTCCTTTCAGTACAGATATTCTGCAAAAGAAAGGGATGATCCTCCATCATCTCCATAGATATTCAGAAGCACTCGAATGTTTTGATCAAGCGCTTAGGCTAAATCCAAACGACTTTGAACTTTTAATCGGTTGTGGATTTACGTTAGACAACTTAGGACGATACGAAGAAGCCCTGTGTTGCTATGAGAAAGTTTTAAAGCTCGATGCTGATAGTGAAGATGCTTTGTTTGCGAAGGCATTGACGCTTGAAAAGATGAACCGATATGATGAAGTTGTGAAAATTTTCAAATTCATTCTAGAAGGGACGCCAAATCACAAAGAAGCACTTTACGAGCTCGGCTTCTGCTACGACTGTTTAGACCAACCTACATATGCGTTGTCGTGTTACGATAAGCATCTCGATCTTGAACCATTCAACTACAATGCATGGTACAATAGAGGAATCACATTAAATAGACTCAGTCAATACGCTCAAGCGATTGAAAGCTACGACATGGCACTTGCAATTAAAGAAGATTTTAGTGCCGCGTGGTACAATAAAGGAAATGCATTTGCCAACCTGGGAAGACTTTATGATGCCGTTGATTGTTATAAGCAAACTATCCGCATCGATGAAAAGGATGTCCCGGCATGGCACAACTTGGGAAATGCTTACGAAGAATTGGGTCAGTACGAAGAAGCTATCAAGTGCTTCACACAAACCCTTAAGTATGATCCGAAACATTGTGAGTCATATTTTGGCCGCGGCAGTTGTTATGATTCAATGGAACAATATCGGAAAGCATACGACGACTATAATAAAGCAATATCCCTTTGCAGACATTATCCGGAGCTGTGGTATGCAAAAGCAGATGCGGCTTACAACCTTGGGAGGTGGCGCGAAGCCATAATCAGTTATAAAATGACAGTTAGGATGGATCCCTATTACATCGAGGCGTGGTTCGATCTCGGTGAGACGCTGCTGGAATATGGCTACTTCAAGGAAGCGTTGAAAGCATTTAACAAGTGTATTGAGATGCACCCCAAGTGGGCTGACCCGTATTATGACAGAGCAAAGGTATTGTTTCTCATGCGAAAAACATTCGATGCGCTCGATTCTTTGAAGACTTCTTTCCGCCTCGATCCCGAGAAGAAAAAAGAATTCGAGAGAGAATTTCCAGGTGTTCGTTCGATAAAAGAGTTTACAAATCTGTTGGAAAATTAATTTCAGCGATATAATTATTTCTCCGCCCGATGGCTCATCGGGCTTTATATTTTTTTATGGATCAGAAACTCGAATCAAAATATTTACAACTTAAATCGATTATCCGTGAACTTGGTAGTGTGGTCATCGGCTATTCCGGTGGGGTCGACAGCACACTCCTTCTCAAAGTTGCAGCCGATGAACTTGGAGATAACGCACTTGCCGTGATTGGAAAATCTGAAACTTATCCTGCTCACGAATATGATGAAGCCGTCAAAATCTCACGCACAATAGGTGCACGGTTCGAGGAAATCCGTACTGAAGAAACTGATAATCTAAAGTTCAAAGAAAATCCTATTGATCGATGCTATCATTGTAAAACGGAATTATTTTCAAAACTTCACATAGTTGCTAAGCAAAAAGGAATAAAATGGGTTGCCGATGGCTCGATTACGGATGACATGAATGATTTCCGACCGGGGATGGTAGCCAAGAAAGAGCAGCATGTTCGCTCGCCGCTACTTGAAGCCGATATGAACAAGGCGGATGTTAGAGAGCTTTCAAAACATTTGGGATTATCTACCTGGGATAAAGGTTCATTCGCTTGTCTCTCTTCGCGATTTCCGTACGGTATGGCTATTACCAAAGAGGCACTTCAAAAAATAGATGCGGCAGAGGTGATGTTACACAATTTAGGTTTCCGTTATTACCGTGTTCGATACCACGACTCGAAAACTGCTCGCATTGAAGTTGGGACTGAAGAAATATCTCGACTCATCGATTCCGATCTCCGCAATAAAATTGTTGCAGATATCAAGCATCTCGGCTTCACATATGTAACACTTGATTTACAGGGGTATCGTACCGGTTCGATGAACGAGATATTACCAAACAAACTGATGTAATATTGTCTATTTAATCCCCAAAAACAGACAGAAAAAGAGGAAAATGGGTGACTCCGGTTTGTATTTGCTTCCTATTAAATACTTCCGTACAATATACGTGTTTGGATGCGCTTCTTACTCAAGTCTGGATACTGTGATTAATCTTCGAGTCGGTAACTAAGGTAACTGTCCTTTGTGAGATGCAATAAATTCATCGTTGAGTAAGGCAGCAACCAATAATCTAAGCGAGGTGAAACATGAATAGATTTATTCGCATTGTTGTTGATAAGCGTCAGCGCTTTTTCGACAACTTACATCGTTGATATCAACGGGGGTGGGCAGTATACATCCATCAACGCAGCCATTGGTGTCGCCAGCTCAAATGACACTGTAAAAGTTTGGCCTGGGACGTACTTCGAGCAAGTCACACTAAACAAGAACATCACACTGATGGGATCGGGATATGAGAATACGGTCATCACGGGTAATTTTAATCCTACGATTACTATGAGTTCAGGGAGGTTAGAATGGTTTATGATTTCCTCAACAGCAGGGAATGGAATTATGCTCAGCGGAGGAATAGTAAGAAATTGCGTTATCAAGGGATGTTCAGGAAATGGGATATATTCTAACTCTGGAAGTTCTTCTGTGATAAATTGTGTGTGTGTGAACAACGCATCTAATGGTATTCAAGTAGGACCTCCAGGGCATAGCAATGTTACAAATTGTATATCGAGGAACAATACTGGATCAGGTTATCGAGATGACAATTATGGTAATTGCATTACATTGACATATTCAAATGGCAGCCGGTGGTCCACAGGTGGCAATCAGGGATGTATTG
>Ga0315292_10002157_pt1 | contig 10927 bp, 10 predicted proteins | sample YL17G13_0_MG_FD_204029 | JGI IMG/M metagenome (GOLD analysis project Ga0315292, IMG submission 204029) | Sediment microbial communities from Yellowstone Lake, YNP, Wyoming, USA - YL17G13_0 | ecosystem: Environmental > Aquatic > Freshwater > Lake > Sediment | place: USA: Wyoming | collected... | reverse complement strand
CAACAAACCCAACCCATATTATTATTAAAAACCCGTCTTTTGTAAAACAAGTCATTCAATTATTAAAACACAATTGGACCTCAAATAAATGGAATTCATTTTGGATATATAAATTGTTAAATGTTATCGCTAATTTTAATAGAGAATTATTTATTATCAAATCCAATTTTTTTATAAAAGAAATGAATGACATTAAACCTACAATGAATAACAAATTACGCGCATCACAAACTGTAGCGTCTGCTTGTAAAATTGAAGTATCTAAACAAAATATCAAGCATTATAAAAATGTCAAAGAAATTGCATTATGCAAACAAATAATAACTCTTATTCATAATAAATTTCGCAACATTTTAGAAAAAAATACGTGGTTATCACCAAAAACAATTCAACGCGCGATTTTAAAATTGGATAAAATGAAAACAATCATAGGAATTAGTGATAAATTTGAACAAGAAAATGATATTAAATATAACCCTGATAGTGGAATGTTGAATTATCTCAAAAAATCAAATTATGAAAATATAAAATACTTGAAAAAAGAAGGACATTCAAATTTAAAAAAAAATATATGGTTGAATGAATACGTGTCTATTTTTAATGTAAATGCTTTATATGATAACACCAGAAACCTCATATTATTTCCTAATGCAATTTTACAACCTCCGTTTATTAATATAAATAAGGATTTCATATATAATATCGCAAATATAGGAGTCATTATATCACACGAAATGTTTCACGGGTTTGACAGTGATGGTTGTAAATTTGATGAAAACGGTAATTATAATAAATGGTGGTTGCCAGAAGATGAAAAAGAATATAAAAAAAAACAGGATGATGTTGTCCAACAATATGAAAAAGCTGGAAAACATGACAATATACATTTGGAAGGCAAATATACTCTTGCTGAAAACATTGCAGACATTGGAAGTTTGTATATTATTGAATGCCTATTAGAGGATTATTTAATAGAACAATGCGTAAAAAAAGAAGATTATTACAAATATTTTGACAAATTTTATTATTATTATACACATCGGTATAAAACTGTTTTAAAAAAGAAACTGTTACATAAATTAGTGAAATATGATTCACATTCTCTCTTTAAATATAGAATTAATTGTGTATTGTCTCGTTCAAAAATGTTTCAATCAACATATAATATAAGAAAAGGAGATGGAATGTTTTATGAAAATACAGACCAAATATGGTGAAACGCTTTGATTGTCCCTTTTTGTCGAATTAACTAACCAACCCAAATTTTTCATTCACTATTGTATTTTTTGTCTGGAGTTTTTTCTGTGTTTTCTTTTTAATTTGATATTTATTTGAAGGAATTATCTTATTTGTAATAATAAAATCATTGTTGTCTTCGTGTAATTCAGGCAACACGCGTGTTAATGGTTTCTCTACAACAAAAAATAGGCGTTCATTACGAAACAGCATTCTATATTCTTGAATGGTAAGATTACCATAATATTTGTCCAACATAAAATATGGCGTAGGTGCTGGTTTAATATTTTTCTCATAATTATATATTTTTGAGTATATATGATTTAACAAATAATATCTTTCAAATTTAGTTGAACTATCAATATTTTCATTCATCAAATACGCACAAGCACATTCTGGACTACAAAAACAACCATATACGTGATATGAAGCTTTTATAAAATGTTTTGGAATATAAATACAAGGGTTATCAAATTCGCACGTACACCAAAAACACGCTGATTTTTTATCGCAAATGTTATTAATATGCAAATTATGTTCTAATTGTTTTAATTTTTTCCAGGTTTCTTTTATTTCAAATTTTTCATCATCATATTCACCTTCATCTGTCTCTTCTATAGATGAATTTGTTTCAATGATTTCAAAGGATAAGTCATTTTTAGATGCAAAATTATAAGACTCTATATTCACATCTTTTGTGGTTGCATTGGCATTCATATTCGCATTGGCATTCATATTCGAATTGGCATTCATATTCGCATTGGCATTCATATTCGCATTGGTATTCATATTCGCATTGGAATTCACATTCATATTCATATTCGCATTGATATTTGTTGATAAATCTTTTAATGAACATTTTAAATGTAAAATAATATTTGGTTTTGATTCAACATTATCATTCATCTCTATTGTTTGATAAATGATTTTGCCACCTTTTGGTTTTCGTCCGCGTTTTTTATGAGTGATAGTTGTTTCTTCCACATTTTCTACTTGAGGGGTTTCCTCCTCTTGACAAATTTTAGATTTCCTACCTCGTTTTTGTTTTAAATCAGACATTAAAATAATATATATAAATTACTTAAATTGTTTTACATATTAATTTTCCATACTTTACATTTTTCTCTTTTCTCTTTTCTCTTTTCTCTTTTCTCTTTTCTCTTTTCTCTTTTCTCTTTTCTCTTTTCTCTTTTCTCTTTTCTCTTTTCTCTTTTCACCTACCAGTCCAAACCTTGATAACTGGGTATTTATGTATATCATTTTCCGAATTCGTGTTCATGTATTCATCAAAAGAATACCCCCAATTATGACCCCGATTACAATGTGTAAAAATGTCTCCCAATATTCCACAAGTCATCTTTTTATTTTCAAATTGAAACACACACGCAATTACTCGTTCAAAAGCACAACGATGCGGTCGCGTTGTAATTTGAGACAATAAATTAAAAAAATCATATTTATTATTTACATTTGTTAAAAAATCATAATTTATAAGAGACATTCCGCCAAAACAGCCATTCCACATTTTACTATTATAAAAATCCAATAATTTATTAGAATTGTTGAGAGAAAAAATTAAAGGTACTATATATTCATCCTCATCATAACAATGATCACTAAAGTGCCACAACATTTTATATTGCATATTCATTTCTATATATTTTGAAATAACATCTGTTTGTATAAAAACAGAATCGTGTAGTATGACAGCATTATCAAACCATTTATTTTGTATATAATAATAATACGGCAACAATTCGCCTCTTTTTTTGAATTCAGATTCAACTACAATAGCATTTGTCATTGGAATGTCTGTTACAAAATCCGGATTGCTATCATCATCTATTATAACAATTTTAATATTTGGATATATGTTTCTAATACAACGATAGCATTCTTGCCAATATTTATTCGTTTGTATTGAAGTAACATGTCTTAATATAATAAATCCAACATTATTCATTTTTATTATTCAACATTTTATTTTTGTAAAAATAACAATATAAAAAACAATAAATAACTTATATAATGGATTTATCACCTTGGATGGAAAAATATAGACCCACCAATTTCGATACAATTGTATTGGACCCAATCAATAAAAAAATATTGTCAAATATTATTGAAACCTCTTATTTTCCTAATTTATTATTTTATGGACCACCAGGAACAGGAAAAACAACTACTATTATCAATTTGGTAAAATCATATCAAGAAAAATTAAACATCCAAAATAAAGGATTAATGATACATTTAAATGCATCGGATGAGAGAGGCATTGACATTATTCGCAATCAAATCAACTTTTTCGTGAATTCAAATCCACTTTTTCATAATGGAATGAAATTTGTCATATTAGATGAGGTAGATTATATGACAAAAACTGCACAACAGGCATTTCGTTATCTTCTTCAAAATTATTCTACAACTGTCCGTTTTTGTCTTATTTGTAATTATATTAGTAGAATTGACGATGGATTACAAAATGAATTCATTTGTCTACGATTCAATCAATTACCAACCAATGACATTATTCATTTTTTAAAATCCATTTCAGTAAATGAAAAGTTAAATATTACAGATAAATCACTAAATAGCATTCAAAAAATATATAAATCTGACATTAGAAGTATGATTAATTTTATGCAGTCAAATCAAGATATTTTATGTTCCGATGATTTTCATATTATAAACAATATTATTTGGGAAAAATTAACAATTTTATTGAAAAATCAAAATACAATGTTAATCCTAAATTCATTTATTCAAGAAATTAGCATTAAATATAACATTGACAAGAAAAATATAATGAAAAATTATTTGAATTATATTATTCGCAATATTCCTGAAATTGTATCTAGTGATTTTCTCAATTTTGTTGAAAACATTATGCATTTTTCTGAATGTAAAAATAATAATTTTATTAATTATTGTTTGGCTAAGCTTCTGACTTTTTTTTAAACCGGCGAAGTCACTGACCCTAAGAATAAATCCGTAAAACACCGTACCTTGGGTCTGAGGGCGGATTTAATTCTTCAAGGGTTTACACCTTTTCACATTTCAAACGCCGATTAATATATATAATAAACAACTTAAAGACAATACAATATAATATATTGGGAGTGAAGAATAATGAATAAATTGCTTGATTTTATGTTTCATTTAGTGGGGATATTCACACAACATATGTTGGTTGTTATGTAAAATTGGGTTCATTTATGGACTTATGGGCAAGAAATTAAATACGTATATGTATGTATATCTATTTTATTATGGATATATTTTTCAGTTTGTTTAGTATTCACTTCTCATCATATTAATAATTATTTAAATACTTATTAATATAATCGGCGTTTGAAATGTGAAAAGGTGTAAAAAATTGATTTGGTTTTCTCTCTTTAAAGTCTAACAATAAAATACAATAACTATATACAATGTCTAACAATACAATCACAAAACAATTATTGATTAATAACCTGAGAATGGGATTGAATGATGATTTGACAAATCTTATAAAAGAGTATGTGTTTTATGACCGGGTAAGTCAGATGACAAAATATAGAAAGGATAGATTACTCCGTGAAATTAAAGTTATTAAGTTTGGAATGACTGAAGGGACTACTTTATTAAACGACAAAGAACAATTTGTAAATACGCGAGTTAGACGATGGAACTATATTCGAATATGGCGAAGACGCCCGATACCATTGGTGGACCGTCCAGACCCATTATTGGGGTTTATGATATGTTCTGTTTGTGGAAATTTTTATCAGACATCAAAATTTCTTCCTATAACAAAAGAAAAAATAAAGGTTCTTCCTGCAAATCTATTGCGAATGGTCTGCTGTTGTTCATTTAAACTCACGCCGGAAATACAATATTCTTCTATTACAATGAGTTCGTATTTAAGATATGATTCTGAATTTGATGAAGATTTTTCTGAGTCTTCTTTTCATTCTCATATTAACAGTGATGATTCTGACAATTCGGACCAAGAAGATAACAATGAAAATGAAGAAATAGAATATTTTTATAATAATGCGTAGAATGATAACAACTTAACTAACTTAACTAACTTAACTAATCAAATTTCGTTTTTTTCAAGACATTCACATTCAATATTTTTTAGTGGAGCAAAATATATTGCATTGTGAAAAAAATTGAAATGCTTTTTCTCTCAAGTGAAGAAAGTATATACATCACATCCACCGTTTTAAAAATGATTAATAGTTGCGTTTCTCAACAATCGATTGCAAAACAAATCTTGGTAAACAATCTCAGATTGGTTCCAGATTTGTCAAATGTTATAAAAGAGTTTATATTTTATGACAATGTGAGTCAGGTCAGTCAAGATGTGAAAAAATATGTAATTGGTAGACTGAATTTGGTATTTGATGGAGCGGCTTCAAATTCAAGACATGGTCCTTCTTCTTATGTAGAAGAATATGGGATGATGATGATATTGGAAGGATACGGGGAAATGGCGACTACTGGCGAACCTGTTCGCTACAGACATATTGCCATTAAATGTCTGGATTCTGTTTATGGTCTTCAATATGTAATTTGTTACAAATGTGGAAACTACATCCTTTCAGAATCAAGCAGTGCACCTCAAATTCTTTGCAATTGTGGAGTGGTTAATTTGGTTGATGACGAAGAAGAAGAAGCTGCGGATGCGGATGCAGAGGCAGAGGCAGAGGCAGAGGCGGAGGATGCCAGCGAAATTGATATATTAGAAATTATTAACTGGAATTTTCCGTATGAAGAAGCACAAGAAGTCGCCGCCTATATGGAATATGCAGAATTTCAAGAAGAACAAGAAGAACACGCAGAAGAACAAGAAGAACACGCAGAAGAACAAGAAGAACAAGCAGAAGAACAAGAAGAACAAGAAGAACAAGAAGAACTGCATGAAGCCGAATTTAACTTAGAAGAGATAGTTATTAACTTAGAAGATGAATTTGACCTAGAATATTCTATTTAAACCGAACTTTTGTTTCTTTGGAAAACAAATAAACCTTAAGGTTTAAGTGTTCGGTCATGATGATTTCTGCCCGGCAACGCCAGTCCCTTTGGAAAGCGGAAATCATTTAAACCGGCAAAGATTTTAATTCTTCAAGCGTGTAAACATAACTAATAACTAATCTTTTTTTTTTGAAAATATATCAAGAACAAATAATTTAGTAGAATAGTAGCTTTTGAATTATAATATTTATATTTATATATGAACGAAGCAAATTGCGTACCATTTTTATGTAAACAACAAATCCATTCACTTAGTGAATGGAGAAAGGCTGCATTACAAAAGAAAAAAGAACTACAAAATGCCGGGATTAATGCATATGAAGCACATCCAGAATATCAAAAAATAACTAAATGTAAACCAGATGATAGTGTTTTTCCATCAATGAGTTATTGCAACCGAGCATCTCCAAGTAAAAAATCAAATACTGGAAAAAAAGCACGTTGTCCAAAAGGCACCAGGTTTAATAAGAGAACACAAAATTGTAAACCAAAAAATAATCGTTCATCTTCAGCTAGACGCGCATCTCCTCCAAGTAAACGAGCAAATACTGGAAAAAGAGCACGTTGTCCAAAAGGCACTAGGTTTAATAAGAGAACACAAAATTGTAAACCAAAATAAAAATTGAACCTATTTATTATGATTTAAAGAGTTTAACATAAATAAATAAGATGAACTGTATTAAAGAAACACCTGTTGCAACGGAATCAAATATTAACGATGAATGGGCAAAATTCATCAACGAAGAAAATTCTTCTGATTGTGAAGATTCTGAATCTGAAGAAAACAATATTGAAATTTCGTCCGCCAATTTAGAGTTTCAATTTAATACAGATACGCCAAAATCAAATGAAATTTATATATCAACCAAAACCAAAATTGCGTATTTAAATAGTAAAATCAATTTAAATCCCATCTTTTGGGACATTCAAGTTATGCCATATTCAACCTCACAAGATGGCGTAATTAAAAAACAAATTAAATTTAATTCTTTTACAATAGAAGAATTAAATGACATTCAAACACGATTAAAAGACATAAATTGTTATGAAGAAAATGTTCTTACAAGCATCAATAATCCAACTGGACGAATTAAATTCAAAGATATTCGAAAGGTAAGCATAGGCATTTGTAAAAAAGACATTATGAGTTATCGTTCAAAAAAGAAGAGTGCGTTTTACAACTGTTTTGTGTTAATTTTAAGATTGAAAATAAATACAGCCTTTCGTGAATTTCACGTAAAGGTCTTTAATACTGGAAAACTCGAAATTCCTGGTATACAATCAGAATATATGTTTGAGAGAATATTAGAATATACAAGATGTCTTTTACAGCCATATATTCCCGAAAAATTAATGTATGTAGAAAATTCTACTGAAACGGTATTGATTAATTCCAATTTTAATTGTGGGTTCTTTATTAACAGAGAAGTTCTTCACGACATTTTAAAATACAAATATAATATTCAATCTATTTATGATGCGTGTTCTTATCCAGGCATTCAATCCAAATTTTATTATAATCCAGATGTAACATATCAAACTGGTTCTCAAATTTCGGATGAAAATAAAACATTATACAAAAACATCAAACAAGTCTCCTTTATGATATTTCGTACTGGAAGTGTTTTAATTGTCGGAAAATGCGACGAACCTGTTGTAATGATTATTTACGAATTTGTAAAAACCTTGTTAAACAATGAATTCAAACAAATCTGTCAAAAAAATATGAAAATAAATGTAGACGATGTAAAAATAATTAAAAAGAAAAAGGTCCGTAGAAAAATGATTACTGTTGATATTTAGGTAGGATCACGTTTGAATAATTCCATCAATTCCAAAGTAACCGGTTGACACAGTGGCGACAATGCTGTCGAGAATAATAATGGCGAGAATGACAATAAATAATCCTTAACTTTTTGTAAATCCACATTTTTAGAAATATTATCTTGTTGAATGATAAAATGTAAAATACTTTTATAATATTCAATACATAAATAATTTTTTTTATGTCTCTCTATATTCTCATTCTTTTTGCAATATAAATGTTTAATTTCATAAAGCGTTTTTTTATACACATAAATTACCGCATCTTTTGAACTTAATTGTAAAAAAGAATTTTTATCAAAGGCGATTTGTTCTATAAATTCAATATATAAATACAACGATTTTTGACTGTAAGTAAAGGCTGTTTCAAGATGCTGTGTATAATATAATAATAGGATAAAAACGTGAGTAATTGTATCAAGACCTCTAATAATAATAAAGGGCGACATATTTTTATAACAAATATTAATTAAATACTCAATTACAAGACAAACATACTTATCGCGTATTGTTTTGTCATTTTCTATTATGGATGATTCATATATTATTCCCATTAATATTTCTTTTTATTAAAAAAGTATTTAAAGACTATAAATTTGAATAATATAAATGTCAGAAGTAAAAGAATTGCCATCAACCTATAGATTGCCTGCAGATGTAACTATGAAACACGCCGCGAAATTGGCTATTGTTGAGGATAAACCAATTCTATTCGATTATTGGTCTGCGTCACTTGAAAAGAAGGCATTAATTGGAGTCAAGGATAATAATGAAAAATTGCTGGTTAAATCTGAAGAGGAATACACGAGTAGTATTGCTAAATTCTATAAAAGTGCTACTGAATACATTATTATTACAGAAAATTCAATCTATATTGTTTGTTCAGGAATCCCCACGAGAAAGATTTCATAATACCATACCATTGCCAATTATCTAAATCCAATAGAAACCACTGTTTGTATTGGATTATTAATTACATTACTTACATTACTTACATTATTAACTTGATGTAAAAACCATATCTTTATTACTTGCATTTTGATAAATATGCAAATCTCCAATTTTAGTAAATGCACTTCTTGAGCCAGCAGCACTTGAATATTGATTCTCATTGTCTATTTGAAAATGTGGATTCATGCATATTTTTTTCAAAATGGTAAATACATCTGCCACATTATTCAGCTTTTGTGGCAATCCGCTGTTGAGTTTTTCATCTGTCCCAAATAGGTCAGAAAATACAAATTTTGTAAATAATGTCTTGACATCTCTATCAACAGTAGGATTAAAACTAAAATGGTCTAAAAATGTCATATTCATTTTCAAACTTATGTCTTTTAATAATCTTAAATCATGACTGCGATTTAGTATTAAATTGTTAATGTAATAATCTCTTTTTTTCAATTGTTTTGATTTATCAAACCAAGAAAACCCTTGGTTTACACCACAATTTATGGAAGTGATTTGATTATATACACTTTCTGAATCAAATCCATTTTGATTGTCAAAATAACATCTACCATAATCTATTATTTTAATCAGATACGGAGACTTAAAACTAATGATTTCATTTTGGAAATGAAAATGGTATTCAATGTATTTATTTTGAATAGGAATATAAGTTAACACATTCTGACAATGTAAATCATAATGAGTAAATACATCCTTTAATGCATTTAATGTAAAATATACTTGAAATAAAGAGTGTATTAAATCACTTGACACAAATTCTCTCATATTAATTTTATCTCTTAATGTTTGAGCGCCTTTAATATGTTCAATTAAAAGTAGGATTTTTTTAGGATGTAAACAAGCCTTCGTTAAAGCATTATACATTTGTGGTGCTGTTTGGGTATGAATGGTTTCTAATGTATTAAAATTATCAATTAACCCAGTTGGAGTGAAGAACATTCCATATGTTTCTAACAAACAAGGCAGTTTTTTGTTCTTTAAATTTAAAAATTTACCAACTAAATATTCATAAAAAACATTGTCTGAAGTTGTCTGTTGTGATTGTTTTAAAATAGCAAATGATTTATATTTCAATCTTTCATATTCTATTTGCACTACAACACCATTTGTCCCTGTTGAAATATATCTTTGGTTAACTGCATACTCGAAACTTGTGAAATTATTAAAAAAAGATTTTATCTTATTTGTTTCTTTACCAAAAGCCATGCATACACCCGAATCTTGGCATATAGCATTTAAAAAATATGCGGTTAATTTTGATTTATTTTTTACGATAAATTTTTTTATTATATTTCCTTTTTTTGTTTTATTCTGTTCATTTTTTATTCTTTTTTGAGTAGACGATGACGTTTTTTTATGCGAGGATGATGACTTTTTATGAAAAGATAATGAGGATGATTTACTTTCTGCTCGTGGAACATCATTGTCAAGGTTAATACGCTGAGGCGAATGTTCTTTTTCTTCTTCATATCCTGGAGGTGTGAATGACATTGGGATGCGTTTAGGAGGAGGAGGAGGACTCAATGACATTGGGATGCGTTCAGGAGGAGGAGAAGGAGGAGAAGGACTCAATGACACGGATTTATTTTTAACAGCGCTTCGTTTTGGAGTCATTTGTTTTGGAGTGCCTTTAATTTTTGTAGTATTTTTTCTGCAATATGACAATTTTTTACCACTTGCATATTTACATTTTGGAGGCAAACATTTATTTTTTTCTAAACCTTTGCATTCGGATGGAACGTGTGTCGGGGTTTTTATCACTGGATTGGATGAAACAGGTCTCACGTTATTTATTTTTGTAGTATTTTTTCTGCAATATGACAATTTTTTACCACTTGCATATTTACATTTTGGAGGCAAACATTTATCTTTT
>Ga0315292_10002155_pt1 | contig 10929 bp, 8 predicted proteins | sample YL17G13_0_MG_FD_204029 | JGI IMG/M metagenome (GOLD analysis project Ga0315292, IMG submission 204029) | Sediment microbial communities from Yellowstone Lake, YNP, Wyoming, USA - YL17G13_0 | ecosystem: Environmental > Aquatic > Freshwater > Lake > Sediment | place: USA: Wyoming | collected... | reverse complement strand
CAGCGATTCCTGTTTCATCTGCTGGGAAACGTTCAGGTGCAAACGCCTTAATTCCTTTTCCAGCAAATCCTTTCCCAGGGTGATACTGCGCGCCCGCTCTTCATTCTTGACCCACTGCCGGATTTTGGCCCTGGCCCGGGAGGTCTTGGTGATCTTGAGCCAGTCCTTGCTCGGTCTACGTTTGGCCGAGGTGATGATTTCCACGATATCGCCGTGTCGCAGGGTAAAGCGCAAGGGCACCATCTTGTTATTGACCCGGGCGCCGGTGCAACGATGGCCCACATCGGTGTGGATGGCATAGGCGAAATCAATGGGCGTGGACCCCTTGGGCAGGGTCTTGACTTCCCCCCGAGGGGTGAAGACATAGACCTCGTCAGGGAAAAGGTCGATCCGCAAGGTTTCCAAGAATTCTTTGGGATCCTGGTATTCTTTCTGGGATTCCAGCAATTGACGGACCCAGGTGAATTTTTTCGCGTCGGTTTCATTCAGGCGGCCCTCTTTATACTGCCAGTGGGAGGCAATGCCCTCCTCGGCCACCCGGTGCATCTCGGCGGTCCGGATCTGAACCTCAATACGTTCCCCGTAGGGACCAATAACCTTGGTGTGGAGGGATTGGTAGTGATTGGCCTTGGGCAGGCTGATATAGTCCCTGAATTTTCCGGGGATCGGTTTCCATAACGCATGGATCAGCCCTAAAGCCTCATAACATTCGGCTACCTCCTGGACAATGACCCGAAAGGCGATCAGGTCGTAAAGCTGGTCAATTTCCAGACTTTGATTGATCATTTTCTGGTAAATACTGTAATAATGTTTATGCCTCCCTTCCACTCGACAGGCGAGCCGGGCCGCCTCCATTTTATTTTGAAGGACGGTTTTGACCTCCCGGATATAGGACTCCCGCTCCTCCCGTTTCTTGGCCACCCCCAGTTTGATTTCCTGGTACTTATCAGGCTCCAAATAATATAAACAGAGGTCCTCCAATTCCGTCTGGATGCGGCGCATCCCCAAGCGGACGGCAATCGGGGCATAGATCTCCAGGGTTTCTTCGGCGATCGAACGTTGCTTCTCCAGGTTGTGAAAACCCAGGGTGCGCATATTGTGGAGCCGGTCGGCCAGCTTGACCAGGATTACCCGGATATCGTCCGACATGGCTAAAATCATCTTCCGGAAATTTTCCGCCTGGCGCTCTTCCCGGGTCTGAAAATGAAAGCTGCTGATTTTAGTCACCCCGTTGACGATTCGGAGGACCTCCGGCCCGAAACGTTCCTTGATCATCTCCGGGGTCGCCAGGGTGTCTTCCAGGGTGTCGTGTAATAACCCGGCAGCGATGGTCACCTGGTCCATCCTCATCTGAGTCAGGATCCAGGCTACTTCCAGAGGATGGGAAAGATAGGACTCCCCGGAAAGGCGGACCTGCCCCTCGTGGACCTTGGCGGAAAAGACATAGGCTTTTTCAACGAGTTCAATGTTGGCCTGGGGCCAATAGGAAAGGACCTGATCGATGATGGTGTTAATGCGGATCATGGGTTTTTAAAAGAATGAACTTTTCAGTGACTCTTCCACAGTCCATCCAGCGCAAAAATAACTTACCGCCCAAGCATGAAAATATTTGGTTAGCCAACGGGCCGTCATTCCGGCGAAAGCCGGAATCCAGGGCCGATCAAGCTATAAATGCTCTGGATACCGGATCGAGTCCGGCATGACGAAAAACGCCTGAAAACGGTGTTGATTGTTATTTTCATAAAGATTAGAGCCGGGACGCCTCCGCGGCGATGAATTTCTGAATCACCTCCAGGGCCTGATCGATCTGGATCATCTCCACCTGCTTGCTCCGCCGGGGACGCAACTCCACCTGTCCTTGTTTCAACCCCTTGGGGCCGATGGTCACCCGAAAAGGGATGCCGATCAGGTCCCCGTCCTTAAATTTAATCCCCGGCCTTTCGTCCCGATCATCGAGCAGCACCTCGATCCCGGCCTCTCGAAGCGATTCATATAACGTTAGAATGGTCTGATGGTCCGGTGATCCCGGTTTCCAGTCAATGGGGGTGAGCAGCACCTGAAAAGGCGCCAGGGCCAGGGGCCAGACAATCCCGTCCGGATCATGGTTTTGCTCGATGGCCGCGGCCACGGTCCGGCCCACACCGATCCCGTAACAACCCATGATCATCGCCTGCTCTTTTCCCAGTTCGTCGAGGTAGGTAGCTTTCAGTGCCCGGGAATACTTATCCCCTAATTTGAAAACATGGCCCACCTCAATGCCTCGGTGAGACTCCAGCGGAGCCTGGCAGCGAGGACAAGGTTCTCCTGGTTTGACTTGGCGCAGGTCGGCCCAGTTAGGCAGGGGGATATCCAGCTCCCAGTTCAGGTCCGCATAATGCCGATCGGCCTCATTGGCCCCCATGATGAAATTTTTCAATCCTTGGAGGGTCCCATCGGCCCAAAGGGGAATAGCCAACCCCAGGGCGCCGGCAAAACCAACCGGAGCGCCCGTTACCTGCTCCACGGTGCGGTCATCCGCCAGAGTTATTTCATCCACCCCCAACACCCGCAACAATTTGATTTCATTCACCTCCTGGTCTCCCCGCACCAGGATGGCCACCGGCCCTCCGGGGGTTTGATAGAGGATCGTTTTCACCAGGCGATCTGCCGGGACAGTCAGAAAACGGGTCACCTCCTCCACGGTTCTTTGACCGGGGGTGTGAATTTTCTGCCGGGGACGGACCGGTTCCTCTGGTTCTTCCCGAGGCTGCCAGGCGGAAACGGCCCGTTCCACATTGGCGGCGTAGCGGCAGGCGCTGCAGGCCAGAACGGCATCTTCCCCGGTTTCGGCCAGGACCATGAATTCATGGGAAAAGCTCCCGCCGATGGCCCCGCTGTCGGCTTCCACGGCCTTGAACCGCAGACCGCACCGTTTAAAAATCCGCTGGTAGGCTTCAAACATCTTTTCATAGGAATGCCCGGCGCCGGCTTCATCCCGATCGAAGCTGTACCCGTCCTTCATCCCGAACTCCCGACCCCGCATCAATCCGAATCGGGGCCGGATTTCATCCCGGAACTTGGTTTGAATCTGATACAGATTAATCGGCAGTTGACGGTAGGACCGGATTTCGTGGCGGATTAAATCGGTAATGACCTCCTCGTGGGTGGGTCCCAGACAGTATTCATGGTCGTGCCGGTCCTTTAAACGAAACAGCTCCTTTCCATATTTATCCCACCGTCCGCTCTCCCGCCAAAGCTCCGCCGGCTGCAGGGCCGGCAGGATGACTTCCTGGGCGCCGGCCCGCTCCATTTCTTCCCGGATGATGGACTCCATTTTTCTCAAGGAACGGACCCCCAGGGGCAAAAAACTATAAATCCCGGAGGCCAGCTTGCGAATCAAACCCGCCCGCATCATGAGCTGATGACTGACGACCTCGGCTTCAGCCGGTTTTTCCTTCAAGGTCGGAATATAAAGTTGGGAAAAAAACATGGTTATCCTTTCTCTTGAATCATTTTTTTGATTTCCGTCAGTAAGCTGGACACCAGATCCGCCTCCTTGATCCTGCGCACCAGCCGGCCCCGGGCAAATAACATTCCCTGGCCTTTCCCCCCGGCAATACCAATATCCGCTTCCCGGGCCTCCCCCGGTCCGTTGACTACGCAGCCCATAATGGCCACTTTGAGCGGAGTGGTGACTTTTTGAACGGCCTTTTCCACTTGGCGCACCAGGGGAATTAGATCGATCCGGCAGCGGCCACAGGTGGGGCAGGAAATGATCTCCACCCCCCGCTCCCGCAGTTTAAGGTTTCTCAATAGCTCGAAGGCCACCCGGACCTCTTCCTGGGGTGGGGCCGTCAGGGAGACCCGCAAGGTATCCCCGATCCCCTGATAGAGGAGCAGGCCGATTCCTAAGGCGGATTTAATGGTCCCGGAGATCAGGGTCCCGGCCTCGGTGACCCCCAGGTGAAAGGGATAACGCACCTTTGGAGCCAGCCCCTGATAGGCCCGGATGGTTTGCAGCACATCCGAAGCCTTCAGGGATATCTTCAGGTTCATAAAATTAAGCTGTTCAAACAGCTCAATCTGCCGCAAGGCCGAGGTGACCATGGCCTCGGCCAGGCGCTCCTCCCCTTGTCCCTGCAGATCCTTTTCCAGGGAACCGGCATTGACCCCAATCCGGATGCAAACTCCGCGATCCCTGGCCTCCTCGATGACCCGGATGACCTTGGCCCGGGTTCCGATATTTCCGGGATTAATCCGGATCCCCGCTGCCCCGGCTTTCATGGCCTGCAAAGCCAGGCGGTGATCAAAATGGATATCGGCGATCACCGGCAGCGGCGATTTTTCCACGATTCCCTTCAAGGCCCGGGCAGCCTCCCCGTCCGGGACCGCCACCCGGATCAATTCGCACCCGGATTTTGATAACACATTAATTTGTCTGATTGTTTTACCAATATCCCGGGTATCGGTGTTCGTCATGGACTGAACCACAATCGGGTGTCCCCGGCCGATGAGGACCCCGCCCACGGAAACCGTGTTGGTTTTCCGGCGGCGGAAAGGCCGGAACGAATTGGAATAACAGCTTTTTTTATGTAATTCTGGCACACACATCGTTTAGCGTTAAGCCCAAATTTTAAAAAGAATTGACAACCCTGGTCAAATGGTTTAAAAATTTTATTAAGATGTTTTATTATTCTATTATTATTTTTATACCATAAATATGCGTTAGACAAGTGATTTTGATCCAGTTTCTGGAAATCACTGCCCTTCCGGATGGAATATTCCCCCAAACACGAGCTGAAAGATCTCATCGAGTTGGTCAGCAACGTGAATGAGGCCTTCACGGCCGCTCTGTTTCTATACAATCCCCCGCGGGATCGGCTTTTTTTGAGATCTTACCATACCTTGAGCCTCCAGGTGAATCCCAAAACCACGATCCAGCCGGGAGACAGTCTGATCGGGTGGGTGGCCAAAAACAAACAGCCCGTGAACGTGGCCCAGTTCGATCGGGATAACCGGAACTTGAAACTCTATTTGAGAGATGAGGGCATCAAGTCCTTTATGGCCGTCCCGGTGGGGGATGCCGGGGTCCTCTGTGTGGACAGCAAGCGTAATTATGTCTTCACCGATAAGAATCAGAAGATTCTGCAGGATTTTGCCCGGGTCATCTATCAGGTCCTGCAAAACCAAATTCTCCGCGGCCAGGAACTGAAGCAGCGCCGGCTTTTGGATTTTATTTACCGGATTAACGTCCTATCCCGAGAAAACCATGACCTGCAGGAGTACTACCAGAAGATACTGAACGCCTGCCGCCTTTTTTCCAACACCGATGCGGCCTTTTTGGCGTTGTTGCCCCGGAAAGGGGACCGTTATACGATCGTGGCCTCCGAGGGCAAGTTATTCGCCCCCATGAAAAAAAACTCGATTCCCATTGACATGGGCTTAACCGGTTGGGTTATCAAGGAAAAAAAACCCCTGGTCCGACGGGAGATGAAACCAAAAAATCACAAGTCCTATATTTTTTTCCCGGACGATCCTTGCGGGCAGTTTTGTTCCTATATCGGGTTGCCTCTGTCTTTTTTTAATAAACTGTACGGAGTGATGAATTTAGTAGGCTACCAGGAGAACCACTGGGAGGACGAGGAGATTCAGGCCCTCCTGCTGACCGGCCAAACCATTATCACCTCCATTCTCTACCGAATGAACGATTAATAGAGTCACAAAGGACTATCGGGAACATGCTGCGCCGTTTATTGGGATTATTTTCGGAAGACCTGGCCATGGACCTGGGTACGGCCAATACGCTGATCTATAAAAAGAAGCAGGGGATCGTCCTCAATGAACCTTCCGTGGTGGCGATAAACAATGAAACCGGGCAGGTGCTGGCGGTGGGCAAAGAGGCTAAAGAGTTTTTAGGCCGAACCCCGGCTCGAATCTCGGCCATTCGCCCTATGAAGGACGGGGTGATCGCCGATTTTGATGTGACCCAGGAGATGATCAAATACTTTTTGATCAAGGTCCGGGAACGGTCCCGTTTCTTCCGACCGAATTTAGTGATCGGGGTGCCTTCCGGGATCACCATGGTGGAGAAGCGGGCCGTGGTGGAATCCGCCCTGGAAGCCGGGGCCCGGGATATCTACCTGATGGAAGAGCCCATGGCAGCGGCCATCGGCGCGGGCCTGGAGGTCCAGAAGCCTCAGGCCAACATGGTGGTGGATATCGGCGGCGGCACCACCGAAGTGGCGATTATTTCCAATTTCGCCACGGCCTATTGCGAATCGATCCGCGTGGCCGGGGACGAACTGAACGAGGCGATCATCTACCATTTGCAAAAAAAACATCATCTGCTGATCGGAGAAAATACCGCCGAGCAGATCAAGATAAACTATGCCTCCGCCTTTCCGCTGGACGAACCCATTCGGTTTTCCGTTTCCGGAAAGGAAGTTTTTTCCGGCATTCCCAAAACGATTCAATTAACCGACCGGGACCTTCGGGAAGGGATGGCCGAGCCGATTTGGGCCATTGTCGATGCCGTTAAGAGGGCTTTGGAAAAAACCCCGCCCGAATTGTCGGGGGATATCAGCCAGAGGGGCCTCACCCTGGCCGGGGGCGGGGCCTTGCTGAAGGGGTTGGACCGCTTGATCCACCGGGAGACGGGCCTGCAGGTGCATATTACCGATGATCCCTTAACCACGGTCGTCCTGGGAGCCGGCAAGGCCTTAATAGACACCGACTACTATCTCAAGGTATTTATCAATTAATCCCCCATGAATCTTAAAAAAGAATATAATTTGGCCCTGAAAGCCGTCCTGGGGGCCGGCCGGATCCTGCAAAGAGGTTTCCAGACTCCTAAGGATTACCGCCTCAAAGGAGCTATCGATCTGGTGACCGAATGGGACCTGAAATCACAGGAGTGGATTACCTCCAGGATAAAAGCCCAATTTCCAGACCATGATTTCCTGGTCGAGGAGGGGGGGCTCGAGCGCCGGTCCTCCCCTTTTTGCTGGGTCTTGGATCCTCTGGATGGAACGACCAATTTCGTGCACGGCTTCCCGGTTTATTGCGTATCCCTGGCCCTGCTTCAAGGGAGGGAAATCCTGCTGGGTATCGTCCACAACCCGGAGCTTAAAGAAACGTACTGGGCCATAAAAGGACAAGGGGCTTTTTTTAACGGCCGGCCGATCCGGGTTTCCACCGTACCCCGGATCTCCCAAAGCCTGCTGGCCACCGGTTTCCCCTATAATATTAAGAAAACACACCGCCGGGTGGTCCGGCGTTTTGAGAAGGTTATTACTCGTTCCCAGGGGGTCCGGCGCCCCGGGTCGGCCGCTATGGATCTCTGCTGGGTGGCCCGTGGGGTGTACGATGGTTTCTGGGAGGAATATTTAAAACCCTGGGACACGGCGGCCGGAATCATTATAGTGGCAGAAGCCGGCGGCCGGGCCACCGATTTTTCAGACCGTCCCGAACCCCTCTTTAAAAAGCAAATTTTGGCCACCAACGGACTGCTCCACCAGGAGTTGCTCGAGTTGCTGAATATTGAAGGAGAAGTCGAATGATTTTTAAAATAACCCCCGAACAATTACGGGGACGTTTCGATTGCTTCAGCCAATTCAAACGGAATGATCGCGTTTGTCTCAGTCATTGCGCCTTGAATATTCGTTGTGCCCTGGCTAAAAGGGAGTGGTTTGATCAGGAAGCGAATGAGGACTGGATCTACCCGCCGTTGCCCTTGGACGGAAACTTTGATCTGGGGCAGGGTTGAGGTTATCTTTGATTGAATCGTGTAGGCGCCTATAGCTGGCGGGCCAGTTGCCTTAAGCTGTCCACCACAAAATGCTGGAGGAAGACGATAGCCAGGATCACCACCATCGGCGAAAAATCAAATCCCCCCAGTCCTGCCGGCATCCTTCTACGTATGGGGCGCAGTACCGGTTCGGTTACGGCATACAGAAATCGAACGATGGGGCTGTAGGGATCAGGACGGACCCAGGAGAGGATTGCCTGGGCGATAATGATCCAGGTGTACGCCGTCAGCAGGTAATCGATGATGATGGCCACGGCGTTGATGAAATTTCCCATGATAAACATAATTCCACCCGAATTCTAATCTTTTGGTTTAGAAGATCAAACCACCATGCTCAGCGGGGCACATGCGAAACAATATAAAAACATATTATCCAAGCAGTTAATTTTAATAATTAATAATCAATTGTTAATTATTATTAATTATTAACGATACTCCGGAAGCAGCCATTCACCCCACTCCTGCCATACCATACCCCCTCATTTGTTTCAAGAGGTATTCCACATTTTCTACCGGCCGGTCAAATTCATTTGAAGTTTTTCACTTTTTCCGGTAAGAAGGATACACGGTGCGCCCGTAGCTCAGTTGGATAGAGCGTCGGACTTCGAATCCGCAGGCCGCCCGTTCGAGTCGGGCCGGGCGCACCAATTGAATCAAATAGTTAGGCTATTTGGCTGATTTCATCCAAAAGGAAATTCCTATCACCGGGAACGCTTAAAGTTCCTCGAACATCCGCCCGATGAGACATCAGGGAGAGGTGCCTCCGCTTTCGGGTCCTCCCCTGAGACAAATCTATGCCGGGCTTATCTCCAACAGTTTCAATCGGCCTAAAAAGCAGCCCTCGCCGCTTTTTAGGTTATATTACCCAGAAGATTAATCGCCACCATTCCGATCCATCCCTGGACGGGCTCACCTATTGGCGGGAGCGGATTTTGTCCGTGGCATTGACGGCGGGGGGTGGATTGTCTTTGCTGGCGCTGGTCCCCGCTTTTTTCTTAGCCTTCACCCGGCAACTGTGGGTATTGCTGATCGGCGATGGGCTGGCCCTGCTCCTGGTGGGCTTTCTGCTGTTTGCCTCCCACCGGGAACTTCAGTTTCGGGCCATGCTTAGCCTGTCGGTTACTTTTATGGTGGGGGTCATCATTATCCACCAGATTGGATTTTTTAGCGGGGGCACCGCCTGGCTGTTCTGCTTTTCGGTTCTGGCCGGCGTCTTGCTGGGGCTAAGAGCCGCCATCACGGCGACCCTGTTGAATGGGGCGGCCTTGGTGGTGCTCGCCGGGTTCGCCAATACCGGCCACCCGATCGAACAGGAGTTTTTGAAATCCCTGGACCGTTCCGTTACGGCGGGCCTCAATTTTCTCTTTCTAAACGTGGTGTCGGCGGCTTCGGTGGCTGCCTTGGTCAACGGGCTGCAGAGTCTGAACCGGAAAACGGAACGGGCCATAGCCGACCTGGGGGATGAGAGAGAAGCCCTGCTGCTGACCAAGGAAAAACTAAAACAGGAGATTGCGGTTCGCCGGGATTCAGAGAAAGCCCTGCAACAACGGGAGCGTTTATACCGCACCCTGGCCGAAAACATCACGGATGTCATCTGGACCATGGATCTGAATTTTCGGTTTACGTATGTCAGCCCGGCCACCCAGGCCCTGCAGGGATGGACGGTGGAAGAGCTGTTGGAGTTGCGTCTGGAGGATATCCTGACACCGGGGTCTCTAGACAGGATCTACGAGGAATTCCAGAAAGAGACGGCCATCGCGGCCCAAACCGGGTTGTACAGCCGGTCGACAACCTTAGAACTGGAATTATTGCATAAGGACGGAACCACGGTCTGGGCCGAAGTGACCGCCTCCTTTCTCCTGGAGGAAGACGGCCGGCCGGTGGGCATCCTCGGTGTAGCTCGGGACATCACCGAACGGAACAAGACCCAGCGGGAAAAAGAAAACCTATTGGAGAGCTTAAGTCAATCGAAAAAGATGGAAGCCATCGGCCGGCTGGCCGGAGGGGTCGCCCATGACCTGAACAATGTTTTGTCTGGCATCGTCAGCTATCCCGATCTGCTGCTCCTGGACCTTCCGGCGGGGAGCCCGTTGCGGAGGCCTATTGAAACCATTCAGGAGTCCGGTAAAAAAGCGGCTGCCATTGTCCAGGACCTGTTGACCCTCGCCCGGCGGGGCGTGTCGATTTCAGAGGTCGTGAACCTGAACGAGGTGGTTCGGGAATATCTGAAGAGTCCGGAATTCCAGCGGATGAAATCCTTTCACCCTCGGGTGACCATAACGACCCGGTTGGATCCGGGACTTCTGAATATCCTGGGCTCACCCGTCCATCTGTCGAAAACGATCATGAATCTCGTTTCCAACGCCACCGAAGCCATGCCCGAGGGGGGGGAGATCATGGTCACCTCCCACAACACCTATCTGGACCGGCGGGTCTCCGGATATGCCGAGGTGCGGGAAGGGGAATATACGGTTTTACAGGTTGTAGATAGGGGTATCGGCATCTCGGCTGAAGACATCCACCGGATTTTTGAACCCTTCTACACCAAAAAGAAGATGGGGCGCAGCGGAACCGGTTTGGGGATGGCGGTCGTCTGGGGGACGGTTGAGGACCATCGGGGATATATCGATATTCAGAGCGCCTCGGGGAAGGGGACGACGGTTACCCTCTACCTGCCCGGCACCCGCCAGGAGACGGCCTCCAAGGCTATGCCCAACAAGTTGGATCAATATCGAGGTCGGGGTGAAACCGTTCTGGTAGTCGACGATTTGAGAGAGCAACGGGAAATCGCCACCCTCATTCTGGAACAACTCGGCTACGTGGCCAAGTCAGTTGCCAGCGGCGAGAAAGCGGTTGAATTTATCCGGCGGGAAAAGGCGGATCTGATTGTTCTGGATATGATTATGGATCCGGGGATCGACGGACTGTCCACCTATGAACAGATCCTGGGTCTCAATCCGCGCCAACGGGCGATTATCGCCAGTGGTTTTGCGGAATCCGAACGGGTTAAAATAACTCAAAAATTAGGAGCCGGCGCCTACCTCAGAAAACCCTACACCGTGGAGGCCCTGGCCATGGCCATTCACTCAGAATTGGCTTCGTTCAAACCACCTTTTGCCGAATCCCCGGCACAAACCTAGTCT
>Ga0315292_10002154_pt1 | contig 10931 bp, 7 predicted proteins | sample YL17G13_0_MG_FD_204029 | JGI IMG/M metagenome (GOLD analysis project Ga0315292, IMG submission 204029) | Sediment microbial communities from Yellowstone Lake, YNP, Wyoming, USA - YL17G13_0 | ecosystem: Environmental > Aquatic > Freshwater > Lake > Sediment | place: USA: Wyoming | collected... | reverse complement strand
GATTTCAGTCAATGGTTTTGAAAGAAGCTTTAGAATTTCTCAGGTTAAGAATTTCATTCAGAAGCTCATGAAAGGTGGATCTATCACCCATAGAGAAAAAGGGGCTTATATCAGGGTTAACTTCAAGAAGAAGACCTGGGAGGCGAGGATTAAGGAAGGGCTTTTCCACCCGAGCATGGTGCCCAACAATGGGAAGCTTCGTCTTATTATCAGGGTGGGCGGCGAGGTCTGGCTGGATAAGACAATGAATATCACAGACCATCGGACCTCCTTAGTGCACCAGCACAGTTAAACCCCATATCCGGCTCGGCCGCACTGGTAGGGAACACATACATGCGTTCCCTACGGTACTGCAGGTGATAATGTGGGGAGAGTTTCGTAATTGATTCGACGAGAAGGGAGGAAATGAAAATGCCAAAGGATTCTTGGTTTATGATGTTCCGAAACAAGATCACATGCTTCATGGTATGTCTTGGCCTTATTTTGGGTGCCGGTGAGGTTTCTTACGCGGGCGTATGGAACCCTATGAATTCGGCAATTCTCCATCTCATGAAGAAGTACGGCCTCCCGGGTGGCGCCCTGGCGATCATGAAGGACGGCCGGCTGGCAATGGCAAACGGGTATGGTTGGGCCGATCAGGAAAAACATAGCCGAGCCAAACCAGAGACCCTCTTCCGCATTGCCAGCGTTTCCAAGACAATCACCGGGGTTGCGGTTCTAAAACTTGTCCAGGACGGAAGGATTGGTCTCGGCGAAAAGGTCTTCGAGATCCTCGATGATTATCTGCCTCCTGAAGGCACAGAGATCGATCCTCGGATAAGAGATATCACGGTAAGGCATTTATTGCATCACATTGGTGGTTGGGATCCGGAAAAAGCTGGTGATCCTCAGTTTATGACCCGCGAGATTGCCGAGGTCTGGGGACTGCCCTCTCCTGTCAGTCCCCAGACAGTGATTCGCTACTGGATCAAACAGCCCCTCCAATTTACACCGGGCACGGAGTACCATTATTCGAACTTCGGGTACAATGTGTTGGGCCGAATCATCGAGAAGGTGACAGGACAGACCTATCAGGATTATGCCAATTCAACAATCTTGATGCCCCTCGGCATCAGGCGGATGCAGATCGGTCAGTCCCTGCGGGAACAGAGGGCCAAAGATGAGGCTGCCTATTACGCCCAGTCCGGAGCTCCCTTAGTGGACTCAGTCTTTCCGGTCCTCGGAAAGGTCCCTCAGGCCTATGGAGGCTGGAGTCATCCGGCCCTGGACGCTCATGGTGGATGGATCGCCTCGGTTGTGGATCTGTTGCGATTTGTTCGAGGTGTGGAGGGTTCCGGTGGACAATCGAGCATCCTCAACAGCGAAACGATCAAGTTGATGGAGGAGGATCCAAAACTGCCAAATTCGAATCCCAATCAATATTATGGTTTGGGTTGGAGGATTAAGACAGACGGAAAAGACGTTGTCCAGTGGTCTCACACCGGCGCCCTGGAAGGCTCAAACTCTGCGCTTTTGGTTCGTCAGGCTAATGGAATCTCTTATGCCCTGATATTCAATTTCCTTCCGGCTGACCTTCCAACAATGATAGTATTTTTAAAAGAGTTGGAAGAAACCGTGGAGAACGAGATAAAAAGAATAAGAAAGTGGCCGCCTTATGATTCATTTGCGGCATTTCCGTGAACAGATAGAAGAACCATAAAAACGTAGAAGATGACCCCCATTGCTATCCTCTCCCCAGAGAGACTGTGTCGCAATATAAAAAACCGACTTTTTGAAAAGGGGGAGAGGCGGTCAGGTGGAAAAGATTTAGAGCGGTAGCCTTTAGCCGTTCGGATTCAGGCGTGCAAAGTGTATGAAAACATTCGATTTTATACAAGCGACAATTTCCCATCATCTAAAAGACTCGCATTCTAAAGCTTTGGAACCTGACCGCCTCTCCCCCTTTGCTTGCAATTACGACACAGTCTCTAGGGGAGTGGACCCAGATCGAACTTGGTCCGCTTTTCAAGAAGCATTAAACGCAAGCCTTTGGGCATGGATTGTTTCAAACACGTTCTCCAACCGTCTCAGGGTCAGTTGCGAGAATGAATGCCTCTGCTTCTCTCCGGTAGAAAGGGAACTCTGCTTGAGTGGTGAAGATGAGGGGTCTTGGAGGTGTAGGGAAACAATGACGCCCGAAGAAAGGAAGGTATTAGCGATGAGTAAGATACTCTGGTTATTGCGAAAGGTCATGGCGTACCTCAGGGGGCTGTGGCCGGCTGTGCCATTGCTGATTCTGATAGGCGGTTGCCCGACTGCTATTGCCGCTGATGTCCAGTTGTATGATGTGCTGATAAGGGGCGGAACAATTTATGACGGCTCATTGAAGCCGCCCTACGTTGCGGACATAGGTATTAAGGGCGACAGGATTGTGGCAATCGGAGACCTTGACGGAGAGGCAGTCAAGACCATTGATGTGGGAGGTTTCATCGTCACGCCCGGCTTTATCGATATTCACGAACACTCCGACATGATTTTGGATCAGGTTGCTTCCGGCGATATAGCTGTAACATCCGCCATGCAGGAAGAACTGAAGGGAAACCTCAACGCCCTCTATCAGGGAGTTACGACCGTCGTAACTGGAAACTGCGGAAACTCGATCAGCGACACGGCCCGGTGGTTCAAAATGGTTGAATCGATGAGGTTCGGAACCAATGTCATGCATCTTATCCCGCATGGGAAAGTGAGGTTCGAACTCTTCGGTCAAGAAAACCAGCCGCGAAAGCTGTCGCCGAAACAACTTAAAAAGTTTAAGGCAAAAGTTGAGGAGGAAATGAAAAAGGGCGCTTGCGGGATCAGCACCGGTCTTGCATATGCCCCAGGAATCAACGCAACGACGGAAGAGCTCATTGAGCTTTCTAAAGTTGTCAGGAAATATGGTGGCATATACGCCACTCACATGCGGGACGAGACGGGAACAATTCTGGAAGGCGGAAAGGTCGCCGTTCTTGAATCCATCAAGGAGGCCATCGAGATCGGAAGAAAATCCGGAGCCCCCGTTCAGATTTCGCATCTTAAACTTCAGGCGCCCCACAACGGTGTAAAGGCATCCTGGATGCTTGACCTTATTGAAGCGGCACGGCGGGAAGGACTTGATGTGACCGCCGACAGTTATCCTTATACCGCCGGTTATAGCGAGCTTGCCATATTGCTTCCCAATAAATTCAAGACCGCCACAGGTGGCATTTCCGACCGATACAAAACGGAAGAAGGAAGAGCGGAGATAAAGGCCTTTATCCAGGGAGTATTTGTCGATGTCCCTCCGGAGAAGGTCAAGATCATAAATTGTGATATAACAGAATACGAAGGCAAATCTCTCCAGCAGATTGCCGACCTGGAAGGAAAAGACCCGGTGGACATCTATGTGGGGCTTGTCTGTGATCATACTGCGGCCGGAATCATTTTTGCGCACAACGAGCAAGCCATGAGGGACTTCATGCCGAATCACTATGTCTTTACCTGTTCCGACGGCTATACATGGGCGAAGGAAATGCCGGGTGCTCACCCAAGGCAGTACGGGGCCTTTGCACGAAAACTGAAGGTCTTCGCTTTTGTGGAAAAGCTAATGGGTTTGAATGATGCGATACGCTCCATGACCTTCCTGCCGGCGGAGAAATTGGGTATGGCCGGAAGGGGGAAGCTTGAGACCGGATACTTTGCTGACATCGTGGTCATGGATTTGAGTACGTTGACGGATCGATCGACCTATGAGAATCCGACACTGTATGCTGAGGGCGTTGTCCATCTGCTGGTGAACGGTGTTCTCACCATTGAAGACCGCAATCTGACGGGTCAGCGTGCGGGTCGCGCTCTGAAGGGACGGGGCAGCGCAATAATTCTTCAGAGCAAGAAATAACCACTTTGCCTATTGAATGGAAGGAGAGATGCAATGATTAGGAAAGCAGAAACGATAATGTCTCAATTCAGAAAAACATGGATGGGGTTGTCAGTTGTTGTGTTCGGCCTGATGATTCTGGTCTGTTCCGTCTGGGCAGCACCGGCCGCGCCGGAATCTCAGGCGACGGATGGGATCGAGATCAGGTATTTGGCCGCGGGGAAGAAAGTGATTCCCGTGGTGTGTGACATCGGCGACTGGCGGATTGTGGATATCAAGCTTCCCGATCTGGTCGTCACGAACAATGGGAAAAGCGCGATTACAATCGACAAAGTGGACGTCCTCGGAAAAATCGAGGAAACATCGGGTGTGTCCATTCAGATTTCCGGGAAAGAACTATCAGATGCCATCCGCAATACGGCAAGCATGCTGAATACAAACAGACCTCCCTTGTTTTCACTCCAGATTTCATTCGGCAACATCGTTCTGCCCGATGGCGTTGTTTCTGAAAATCGCACCGTATCGGTAGGTCAGAGTGTGTTGCTGCCGCTCTCAAAAATAACGTATCTGCATTATGTCGGCCATTCAAAAATTGATTCCCTTCACGTGGTCATAGCCATAAAGGACGGTGGAGAAGGTGGGGAAATGAAGCACCTGATATTTCCAATCCGGCTGACGCATTATGAAAACAAGGGGAAATATATCTTCCCCCTAAAAGGGAATCTGCATATGGCATTTATTCCTTTGAGCTATATCCATCACCGGGGGGCAGGGTCTCAGGAATTTGGCATGGATGTTGTTGGTGCCGTCCAAAATGGTGCTGCGAACTTTACGGAAATATCCACACCGAACCCGAAGAAGCTGACGGACTACGGCATATGGGGGAAAGAGGTCATGGCGATGGGCGATGGTGTCGTTGTGGAGATAGGGGACAAATTCCCCGAGGATCAGATGAGTGACCCGGCGAAATTCACCGATCCAAATTATGTTCCCGCCCTTCTGAAGGAGTTGATCGGGAAAATCGGGGTGACGAACGCAGCGGCCGGTAACTATGTGACCATCGATCACGGCAACGGCGAATACAGCGTCTACTGTCACATGAAAGAGGGATCCATCCGAGTAAAGCCGGGAGACAGCGTAAAGAAAAGCATGGTGATCGGCCAGGTCGGCAATACGGGGAATTCGGGCGCGCCCCATCTCCATTTTCAGCTCATGGATTCAGCGGATTTCTTGACGGCCAACGGACTTCCCATCATGTTTGAGAATGTGCCGGCATCGGTGATCATTGCCGAATATCCTGTCAAAGCCAACACTCTAAGCTTCAGTGACAATCTGTTTTTTCCAGTTCCTTGAAATGCGCTTCTGAACCTATATGGAGGTAATACATGCCTTAGAACCATCTTTAGACATAGTTTAGGTCTTCACGGGCTGTTGCCGAAACTCACCGTTTGCCCTTCGACAGGCTCAGGCCGAACGGTGGTGTGTTGAAATCATACGACTTCTCCGTTCATGCTGAGCTTGTCGAAGCATAAAATACGATTTGGGCAACAGCCCGTGAAGACCTGACACTTCAAATGTCCTTTACAGATGTTGGGGTCACCCTTTATATGTCCTATAAGCGTCTTGGCAGGGGGCGAGGTCTCTGTTTCAACTTTCTTTACAAACAGCTTAGAAAGCCTTATGGATATTTTGGAAAAAGATCGTGGGATGGCCACGACTTGATCTTAGAGATTTCCTCCTTCAGGCTTTTTTGAAGTTCCGAGAAAAAATCCATAAAGTCATCCGGAAGCGAATTGAAAATCACCGCATAGGAAATGCCATCAGCCCGTCGGACCAAAAGTGAAGCATTGGAGGCCTCAAGTGCACCTGTATGGGACCACTGCGTTACAGTTGTCCCGGATCTCTCGATCACCCAGCCCAGCCCATAGTATGAATTGGCAGACCCACCTAACAGCTTGGGGTCTTCTTCCATCAGCTGAATCATCTCAGCTGACAAAATGCTCGGTTGGCCGCCCGAGCCTTCTACGCCCCGCACAAATCGGAGGAGATCAATCACTGAAGCGATCCAACCCCCATGGGCATCCAATGCAGGGTGACTCCAACCTCCGTAAGCCTGAGGAACCTTACCCAGCGCTGGAAAAACAGAATCGACAAGTGGGCCTCCTGGTTTCCCGTAGTAGGTGGCCTCTTCCCTGGCTCTCTGTTCCCGTAGTGACTGTCCAATTTGCATGCGGCGTATGCCCAGCGGCATCAAAATCTTTGAATTGACATGATCCTCGTAGGTTTGCCCAGTCACCTTTTCGATCATTCGGCCGAGCACATTGTATCCGAAGTTTGAATAAACGTGCTTCGTGCCGGGAGAAAACTGGAGAGGTTGCCCCATCCAATAGCGAATCAGTGTTTGTGGGCTCGCAGGTGGCGGAAGGCCCAACTCCTCTGCGATCTCCCGGGTCATGAACTGGGGATCACCAGCAGCGTTTGAATCCCATCCTCCATTGTGCTGCAACAAATGGCGGACCTTGATCTCAGCGAGTCGCGGGTCAACAGTCGAGCCCGCGGGAGGTTGGAAATCGTTCAGAATTTCGAAAACTCTATCATCGAGACCGATCTTTCCCTCCTGAATCAGTCTAAGCACTGCAACAGCAGTGATCGGCTTGGAGGTGCTCGCAATACGAAAGAGGGTTTCGGGTGCGGTTCGGGTCCTCTTTTCCACGTCGGCGAAACCGTAGGCTTTGGCCATCACCAATCTCCCATCCTTCATAATCGCTAAGGTGCTGCCCGGTAAATTGTATTTGTGCATGAGTTGATGAATTACGGTATTGAATCGGCCTAATCCGGTCACTTGGTGAGCTTCACCGGTGGGCATTCCCTCAAATGTTTGGGCCTTTGTTGGAATTCCATAAAAAATTAGCACACACCAGAAAATGATCAGGCCAAATCCTATCCCCCTCGAACTCTTTACCATAATAGCCCTCCTCTCTCATTGGTTTGACTGCATGGGTATTTATCGAACCTCTTCATCTGGAACTCGGCCAAGAAGAGAACGCCCTTTCTTTGATAACCACCCCATTCTACAAAAGTCCTATTATTTGTCAATTCTTGATTTCACAGTGTCATTTAATAATAAATCAACACGCCTTACAAGCGTGGCATTTAAATTTTTATTGACTGATATAATCCAAATTTATTAAACTTTTGCTAAATTGGGGATTAGTAAAATGTTTATTTTACTCCGATTCATTATTTTTGCTTTAATGATCTTCATTCGAGTGCCCTTTATCGAGGCTCAATCAAAATACCCTGTAACAAGTTCAACTCTCCAGACACTTTACCATAACGAAACTCAGGATCACCTAACCTATTTGGCCTATGCCCAAAAGGCAATTTCAGAAAACTACCCCGGTATTGCATATCTTCTTGTTACATTGGCAGCCTCTGAATCGATCCATGCCCGTAATTATAAGCAGATTTTATCCGATTTAGGAGTGAAGTACCCCGCAGCAGAGCTGCGGGGCATCTAATTCTCTAAAAAACTTTCCTCCCCCTTGTCGAAGATCCCGCTGAATTATGGCGGGGATGGGGGAGGATTAAGGTGGGGGTGATGATTAGATCATTTCCCCCTCACCCTAACCCTCTCCCCCCAGGGGAGAGGGGAGGCCATTCATCCCCCCAGCAGAGCTGGGGGGGTATTCTGGCATATTTTGATAAAAATGAAAGAGACATCCAGACCAGAAATTAAGGTCTCTACCACAAAAGAGAATCTCAAAAATGCTGTACACTCAGAGCTTCATGTGATCGACCAACGATACCCTCAATTCATTGAAAAAATCAGGCCAGAGAAGCATGAAACTGCCATTCAGAGTATCACGTATGCATGGGAGGGAGAAAAACAGCATCGAGATCTCATTGAGAAGATCAAATCGGGCACAGGGATATTTTTCGGATTCCTTGCCCAAAAAATCGAAAAGACTCTTATTCAGTTTCATATATGCCAAGGGTGTGGTTCTCCTGTTGTGGAACTTTCCAAGGATATATGCTCTATTTGTCAGTGCCTACCTCCAAGGTATAAGGAGGTGGAAATGGTCAAGTAAAACTTCCCATCCACCGGGCAACGTTTCCAGGCTGAGGGAATATTACAAAGGGGGCCCAATATCAAATTCAAAAAAAGATTCCTTCAAATGCTGGTGCTTGCTTTCTTTTCCATTATTTTGTTCAACTTTGTTTACTACAAGAATGAATTCAATGGAGGGACCGCTGAGCCCCCTGGCAGGGGTAGCATTGTTCAATACGGAAAAGGCTATTGCTTCGATAGAAATGAGACACACTTACTAAGGAGTCCATAATTGAGTAGACATATTGCTCCGAAAGTCTCCCCTCGCCCCTCTTTGCCAAAGAGGGGTAATTCTTCCCTTTTGTAAAGGGAGGGGAGGAGGGATTTAGTTTCCGGTGTCTATACAATTATGGACTGACTAATAAGATCAGATGGGTAGTTAGAGAGAGTGGTCAAAAAGATAATTAATGACATATCAAGATGTGACTCCTCATAGATACACAGAATGACAAGGATCAAAAGAAGGCACCTTTCCTTTTTACACAAAACTATTGACAATAGTTTCTTTTTGTATTAAGGTTTTTCGTCAATTCAAATCTACCATACAAAAAGGAGGAAGCATTATGAAAAAGATTTATTCAATCGTTGCGTTATTGGCCCTTGTCTTGGTGTCCACATCTGCGATGGCGGCTTCTGCTGACAAGGAGTTGTGTTTGTTCACTTCGTCCAGCGATGGAACGGTCAGTACTCAGAGGACAATCCACCTGTCATACACTGGATTGAGTGCTGGGCATGTGAGCTTTTACGGTGAGTCGTGCTACATTCTCTCCGCAGTCGGTGAAGCACCTGAGGTTAGAGATTGCATGCCGATGTTCGGCTCCGGCATTCTCAATGAGAATAAACTTGAGATCGCTGTGCAAGGCGTTGAGGTTATTATTGATTACGGTGCCCGCGTCTTATTGTCGGGTGTAATCCACGTCCTGCTTTCGATTGACACGCTGACTGGGACGTACGCCGGTGAGTCAGTCTATTATATCGGAGGGGAGAGGCAGGAGCTTTTCGAAAGTGGCCCCATGACCGCGGTGAAATGTCCTGCCGTCTCCAAGGATGAGATAGCGGCGGACAAGCTGTTTAAGAAGCTGGTTGAGCAGCTTGATAAGTTAGGAAACCAGTAACTAAGTTCCGTTTCCAAATCGGCCGAACCGTAAAGAGAATCCGGCGATTGTGACATTTCCCGGTCGATTGAGGTTATGCATCAATAATAACCTTAACGTTGCAAAAAAAATTATCCGATAGGCCCTCCCCACCCTTGCCCTCCCCCCTGAGAGGGAGGGCAAGGGGTGGGGAAAGGACTTCACTTTAGGTGAGATCCTCCAACTCAGTCGAAAGAACCTTTTTAGATTGATGGGATTTGCCTGTTTTGAATATTCTGATCAATTTTTATGCAACTCTAAAGATAAGTTTAACTACGCCCCTTTAGTTAAGATTGTTCTGGACTTGTTCGCCAAGAAGTAGCTTACCTGGCTGCCTCATTCTCTTCTTAGTGGTCTCCCGCCCGTTTGGTGGGTGGATTTGCCGTTTTCAATAGAGACCACGCCGTTTACCAGCACGTACTTGAAACCGTCGGGATATTTGGCTGGGTCCTTGTAGGTGCCCACCTCCCTGATGGTCTTCATGTCGATCACGACGATATCGGCAAAGCTGCCCACCATTATTTTTCCCCGACCTTTCATCTTGAATTTCTCGGCAGGCAGGGAGGTCATTGACCTGATGGCGTCATTGAGAGTCATAAGCTTTTCATCAAGCGCATAGGCACGGATCTTTCTGGCAAAAGTGCCGTAGTATCTTGGATGGGATTTCATAAAGCCGAGATCAATGAGAGCATCAGACGCGGTGAAAACATAGTCGTGAGGCATGACCTCTCTGTTTATCTGATCGCTTATTTCAGAAAACAAGGCGAATGGCGCATCACCGGCCGTAGCTATGTCAACGAAGCAAGCCGATGGCTCTTTTCCTTGAGCGTCGGCAATCTCTTTGATGGACTTACCGTCGTATTCTTTGGAAGTAGTTGAGCAGATTACAATCTTTTCCGGACCCAGGACAGCAAAGACCTGCTCTATGGCTTTCTTTAGCTCCTTCTTCCCTTCCGTTGTCTTGAACTCCTCCCTGACCCCGCTACTGGCGAGATATTGCTTGGGAAGACGATATGTCATGATGGCAAGTCCCACGTCGTAGGGATGCTGGTCCGCGGTCAAATCCAGGCCCTCCTTGCGCGCCTTTTCAATCAGTTCAAGCATCTGGGAGGCCTTGACGCTGTGAGGTGCGTTTTCCTGTATGTGGGAAATCTGGACCGGGATACCTGCCTGTCTGCCTATTTCAATGGCCTCTTTAATCGATTCCAGTACTCCAATCTTGTTGCCCGCGTAGACCGTGCCGGTCTGTTCCCTGATATGGGTGACATAGATGCCGCCATACTTCTTCACCACCTTCGCCAGCTCAATCAGTTCTTCTGTCGTTGCCAGGTAGTCAGGCGCATACTCAAGACCGACAGAGAAACCAATGGCGCCTTTCTCCATCTCCTCGGCCAATCTCTTCTTCATGGCCTCAATCTGCGGTCTGGTCAATGCCTGGGACTGGTCTTTCCCGAACAGTTCCTCCCTGATTGCACCATAGGGAGCCAGATGATAAACGTTGTCGCCGAAGCTTAGAGGATCAAGGATTCCAAACCACTTGCTGATATCCGCATAGCCTTGGCCACAGTTGCCAGTGACCACAGTGGTAACACCCTGGTGCAGAAAGTTGTGGTTCTCTTTCCATTCAGGCAACTGAGACGCAAGAGATGCCTTCTCGCCTGCGTTCAGGAAAACAAGGTCGATGTGAGTGTGTACGTCAATAAAGCCGGGTGCCACAATATATCCCGCCGCGTTTATTGTTTTCGACGCGGTGCCTTTAAGATTACCGATGGCCGCTATCTTATCGCCCTTAATCCCAATGTCGGCGACGCGT
>Ga0315292_10002153_pt1 | contig 10932 bp, 12 predicted proteins | sample YL17G13_0_MG_FD_204029 | JGI IMG/M metagenome (GOLD analysis project Ga0315292, IMG submission 204029) | Sediment microbial communities from Yellowstone Lake, YNP, Wyoming, USA - YL17G13_0 | ecosystem: Environmental > Aquatic > Freshwater > Lake > Sediment | place: USA: Wyoming | collected... | reverse complement strand
GTCCTGGCTTATCAGGATGGATCTTTTAGCGGCCTGAACCTGCTGCTGATCCTGATCGGGGTGGGCGCTTTGCATAGCGCCGGCAACCTGATCAACGACTTCATCGACACCCCCCGCAGCGACAGCCTGAACCCCCACCCCACCCCCTTTAGCGGCGGCAGTCGGGTGATCCTGGAAAACCTGCTCAGCGCCCGCTGGGTCTTCTGGGCCGCGATCGCCTGCTTCGCCCTGGCAGTGCTCATGGGACTCACCCTCGTGGTGAACGGACGCCCCTTCGTGGCCCTGATCGGTCTGCTGGGCTTGATCGCCGGCCTCTATTACTCCGTCAACCCGATTCAGTTCATGTCCCGCGGATTGGGAGAGATCATCATTTTTTTTGCCTTCGGGCCGCTGATCACCTGGGGGACCTATTACGTGATGTCCGGTCGGCTGACCGGGAAGTCCTTCCTGCTCGGGTTTCCTCTGGGCTTCCTGATCACGGCCATTATCTGGATCAACGAGTTTCCGGACTATCAGGCCGATAAGGCGGCCGGCAAACACAACCTGGTGGTGCGGCTGGGACTGGCCCCTTCGCGCTGGATCTATGCCATCCTGATGCTGCTTCCTTTTCCCTTTCTTCTGGTTCTGGTGGCCGCCCAGGGGCTGCCCGCTCTGATACTGGCTGCTTGGCTGGCCCTGCCGCTGGCCGTCAAGGGAATCAAAATCTGTTGGCGGCATTTTTCCGAACCGGAAAAGATCGTCCCCGCCCAGGCCCTGACCATTCAGACCCATCTGGCCCTCGGACTGCTGATGGTCCTCGGATTGCTCCTCAGCCACTGGGTCCGATGAAGGCCGACTGATGCGGATCATGAGCCTGGACCTGGGCAGTAAAACCATCGGCGTAGCCCTTAGCGACCCGCTGACGATCACCGCCCAGGTCCTGACTTCCATCCACCGAACCGCCCTGGCGAAGGACCTGGAGGCCATCTTGCGGCTGGTCGAAGACCATCAGGTCGAGGAACTGGTTATCGGCCTGCCGATCAACATGGACGGTTCACGGGGAGGGGCCGTGGATAAGGTGGAAACTTTCATCGATCACCTTAGCACTCGGCTGAATATCAAGATCATCCCCTGGGACGAACGTCTCTCCACCGTGGCGGCCGAAAGGATCCTCCTGGAAGGCGATTTGAGCCGCGCCAAAAGGAGAAAAGTTATTGACCGCCTTTCAGCGGCGATTATCCTTCAGGGGTATCTCGACAGCCGTCCCCGAAGCCAGGGTTAATTACCCTTGAAACGTTATCTGACCATCCTCGTCTTTGCCCTCTTCGTCTCCGGCACCCTGATCTTCCACTCCTTTTATCTTTTTTTAACTCCTCCGCCCTTGGCTGAACCGGAAGCGAGGATCGTCCGCATCCAGTCGGGGATGGGGCTCCGTCCGATCGCCCGGGTGCTGGAAGCGGAGGGAGTCATCCAGGACCCCACTAAATTCATGCTGTTGGCCTGGTGGAAAGGAGTGGGCAAGAAAATCCAGTGGGGTGATTTTGAAATGCACACCGGGGAACCTCCCCTGACGGTGCTGGACTATTTAACCTCCGGCAAAACCCTGTTGAAACGGGTGACCATTCCCGAAGGGTTCACTCTCAAACAGATCGCCGAGCGTTTGGCCCATGAGAATCTGGCCGTTGCGGAGGACTTTCTATCCTCGGCCCGGGATCGGGCCTGGCTGAACGAACTGGACCTGCCGGGCAACTCCCTGGAGGGATTCTTGTTTCCGGATACCTACATCTTCCACCGGGGGATGCCGGTCCGGGCCATGCAAAAGCGGATGGTCAACCGATTCAGGGAGGTCTATCAACGGTGCCGGTCAAACAGGGCAGCGGATGCCCCCCCAGGCCTCAATTTGAATCAAATGGTCGCCCTGGCCTCCATGGTCGAAAAGGAAACCGGACAGGCCGGTGAACGGCCCTTGATTGCCTCCGTCTTCTATAACCGGCTCAGACAGGGCATGGCCCTGCAAAGCGATCCTACGGTGATTTATGGAATAAAAGACTTCAACGGGGACCTCACCAAAAAGGACCTCCAGCGGCCGACCCCCTACAACACCTACGTAATCCCGGGATTGCCTCCCGGACCCATCGCCAATCCCGGGGAAGACGCCCTGCGGGCCGTCCTCTACCCGGCCAAAACCGATTACCTGTATTTTGTCTCCAAAAATAATGGCAGCCATTACTTCTCCAGAAATATCCAGGAACACAACCGGGCCGTGGTTCGATACCAGTTGCGAGGTCATCAAAACTGACCCAACCTGTTTTAAATTTTGTTGATCCCAAACGATGGACAATGGCTCAGAATTCGCAATGCCAGGATCTAACTTAAGGGCGGATATCATGAATCAGAAATTTCACAGCCACACGTTTGTGGAACACTATGAAGGGCTGGTGGGATTCGGTCTTGACCGGGAGACCGACGAAAAATCCCTGATGGTCTACTTGCAAAAATTTTCCGACGATGCGCTCCTGGCCGCCCTGGTCCCCCGGATGAGCGAAGACGAGATCCAGGAGGTCTTCGATCTGGTTTCCCGATTAATCAGGGCCCACCTGAAAGACGAAGAATACCATCATCTGTTTCTGAAGGACGAAGAAAACTGAAAAGGGGTAAGGTTATCTGGTTGGGGTTTTAACGGCGCGTTTTATACCGGCCCGAAATGAACGTCGAACATTGAACATCGAACGTCCAACCTCGAATGAAAAACAAACCTCCATTGCCGAACAGGGAACACCTGTTTCTTCATTTTTTCCCATTTAAACATTCGATGTTGGAAGTTCGATGTTCATCCTTTTTAGTGCCCCTCCCCTAGTCCATCCAGCACAAAAATAACTTAATGACTATAGGGTGAGGGGGATAACGCAAGGTCAAGGTTGTTTTCGTATTAAACCCACATGGCCCGCAGGCCACCCCGAGGGATGGAAATCCCCCCCAACCCCCCTTTTTCTAAGGGGGGAGTTAAAGTCCCCCTTTGCAAAGGGGGATTTAGGGGGATTTCCAATGAGCCGGAATAACCTCCAAACCTTTTATTTTCATACTAAACCCCCAGGCCTTTTTAGGTAGCCCAGTCGCTTTTCTTCGGGAAACTGTTCGATGGCGTACCGGAGCATGGTCCGGGGCATCTTGTGGTAATGGGACCGGAGAAACCCTTCCGCGGTTTCCGGGTCCCGCTTGCCCACTTCCCGCAGCATCCAGCCCACAGCCTTGGGGATAAGGTCTTCCGGATCCCCGAGCAGCATTTCGGCGATCCGAAGCGTTTCCATGAAAACACCCCGGCGGATAAAATAGAGGCTGGCCAAGACGGCCAGGCGCCGTTCCCAGAGGTCTTTCGATCGGATCAGACGGCGGGGAATTCTTTTATCATGGTCGTACAGGTAAGCCCCCAGAATATGGGGCGCCGACAGGTCCACCAGGTCCCAATTATTGATTCGGTCCGTATGGTTCAGGTAAAAAAGAAAAATTTCCCGCTGACGGTCTTCTCCCCCCTTTTGAAATTGGTGGACCAGGATCAGCAGAGCCAGCAATCGCTCCTCATGAAGCGGTGATTCCAGCAAGGTTTCAAGGTCCAGGAAAGGAAGGTCCCGGCCTTCCCGGGCCAGACTTCGGGTAAGGGGGACTTTAATACCCAGAAATATATCTCCTTCTCCATATTCTCCCGGGCCGGTCTTGAAAAAGCGGGACAGGATTGCGGCCTGTTTTTTATCGGCCAGGTGGCTAATTTTCTCCCGGAGTTCGGTTAAAGTCAGCGATGTGCTCATACCTTGTATGAAAATAGCTTTTTGAAATCCCCCTAAATCCCCCTTTGCCAAAGGGGGACTTAAACTCCCCCCTTAGAAAAAGGGGGGCTGGGAGGGTGTCCGACAACTCCCTTTTCCTTGATGGAGAGGGGTGGGGTGATTGTGTAAGTGGTTGAATTTACAATACTTGGTTTTGCAATTTTCACGTAATTTGGGTCAAATTCCTAGTTGTCGGACAGCCTCCTGGGGTGGATTTTCATGCTTCACGGGCGCCCTATGGGGCATGGGGTTTAGTATGGACGCCCACCCCAAAAGGCCGAAGCACCTATTAGGCTACTCTATTCAGTGTATTGGCCAGACGTACAAACTGGGCTATCGTTAATGTCTCTCCGCGGCTTTGAGGATCGACCTGATTAACCTCCAAGGCCTCCCGGATCCATTCCAAGGGGAAGCGTCCGTCGGCGGTCAGCGCGTTTTTCAACTGTTTCCGTCGCTGCCCAAAGGCCGAGCGGACAGTCCACTGAAAGACCTCCTTGCTCTCCAGAGGCGGGTTCAATTGATCGCGTGGACGTATTTGGACAAAAGTGGAAGCCACCTTGGGTTTGGGAAAGAAGGAGCCGGGGCCTAAAGCCAGCAACGGCTTAACTTCGGCAAAGTAGCCGATTAAAACCGTCAGCAGCCCGTAGGTTTTCTGGCCCGGTTTCCCGCTCAAGCGGTCGGCCACCTCTTTCTGGAGCATCACGTAAGCGCCTTCCACTATCTCCCGATGATCGATGATTTTGAACAAAACCGGCGTAGATATATTATAAGGGAGGTTGCCAACGAGAACAAAAGGTCCCCCAAGCAGGTCAAACCAGGTCCGCCAATCGATTTTCAACAGGTCTTCGTGGATCACCTGAATATTATTCCGGCCCGAGAGACGGACTTTTTCTCGAAGCTGGGCGGCCAGGCCGGTATCGATTTCCAGGGCCAAAACGGTGGCTGCTTTGTCGGCCAATAAAAAAGTTATGGCCCCCTGCCCGGCCCCTAATTCCACCACGGCCCTGTCCGCGGTCAGAGGAATTTGTTCCACGATTCTCCGGGCGGTGGCCGGGTTGCGAAGGAAATTCTGCCCCAGGGATTTCAGGGGAGGTAAAGGTTTATCAATCGTTTTCATGCCGACCCGGATTAACCGGCCTGACTACGATCCGGTTTCCCGGTTCGAATTGAATTTGAAATCCCAGGCCGGGGATAACCTCCGCCACCGGCCTCCCCAGCAAAAAATCCAGGTGCTGCCGGTTGAGATCGAATTTTTCGCTCAAGTAAGTGCGGACATGCCGGTCATAAAGGATGATCCCCATCAGGCCTTCATCGTCCGGGATGGTCTGCTCTGCCGTCTTCATCAGCAGCTCCTGCAGCCGCAAGACGTTGCAGCGCTCCTCATGGGTCTTCACCACCGGCAGCAGGGGATCGGTGGGGTCGAGCAGGTCTTTACGGGACAACAGCTTATTCTTCTTTAAAACCTTGTACCCTTCCGGGTTCCAGCACTCCAGGACCCGGCACTGGAGGGGCCGGTTGTCATAAATCCCGCAGCCGTGCCCTTCCGGCTGAAAAAAAAGGCACTCCCGGCTACCCGGTTTTTCCCTTATTTTCACCTGCTCTACCGGCAAGCGGATGAATCGATCGTCTTCATTGGAATAAACCGTTTCCCCCGGGCGCAGAGCAACCAGATCCCGCCGGGTCAGGGTCCCTCGGCGGAAAAGGGGCAGATCATCCCGGTACAGGGACGGACTCCCTTTCCGGCAGCAGGTCCCGCACTTGATACAGTACGGCCTGGTTCCGTAGGCCGCCTTTTCCACCACCCGGGCCAACTCCTCCCAACCGTTCAGCCGCTGCTTTCGATTCCAGCTTTCCCAGAGTTTGAGCAACTCCCCATAAGGTCTGGAGCCGGACACTTCGCTCCAGACGGATTCAAAGGAGGCTGGGGATTGAATCTCCGCCAGGATGTCCCGGAGGGCCTGGCGCGCGTGGGTTTCCAGGTCGGTCGATGGCCCTTCCAGGAAATCTGATGCCCCAGATCCCATCCAAACTAGCCCTTTCCTTTTTCTTCGGAAAAATTATAATGGGCCTTTATTTCCTTGAAAGTCCGCATAGGGTTACTCAAATCAGAAATCCGAAGAGAACCGGGGGGGCATTTAGAGGGGGAACATTAGTGCAACGGGTGATGCTTTTCAATAATCCGGCGAAATCGGGGTCGGTAGATAATTTCAAAGGCTTCTTCTTTGCCCGGGAAAAGTACCAAAGCCCACTGTTTGACCCCCTCGACCAGTTTCCAGGAGTCTTCCCGGTTTAAATCTCCTCGGGACAAGAGAGCGCAAGCCAAGTCGGTCATCAGGCGCAGGCGCCTAATTTTCTTGTTTTCTTCTAAAATTTCAGGATCACAACGGATGGCCAAGGGTCACTTAGCGCAGGGCCCCAAGAAAAGGCGCCGCCCTTTGACTATTCGAGCAATTTTTTTAGGGGATTGATCACGCTGATCGGCACCGGGGGGGAAACCAGGTATAAATTCAACAGACGCACGTCAAACTTGATTTTCTCCGCCGCCTCCTCCCAGGAGACTCCTTTCCCTTCCAATTGCTCTTTCAGTTGATGTAATTCATCTTTTTCCATTTTTTTCCTCCTGAAAACTTTCTAACGGTTCAATTTTAAATAGATTAGTAGCACATCCCGGACAACATTTCAACGGCGTTTTTTCCTCCCAGGATCCTGATTCGCCCGACAACGGGCTCTCTTCTTTTCTACGCTCGGCGTTTTTATTTACTTCCCACCTTCCAGCGCGACAAGGCGTCCAAATCCAAGGAATCCTGCACCCCCTGTTCCAGGCAATGATTCCCCAGCCAGGCAATCATCGCCGCGTTATCGGTACAGAATTGGGGAGAAGGGATATACAGGTCCCAGCCTTCTTCCCGGGCCAGGCCCTGAAACCGCTGACGGAGATACCCGTTGGCCACCACCCCCCCGGAAAGGACCAGCCGCTGAATAGCATTTTGTTCCCGGGCCTGGGTGACTTTATTGATCAGCATATCCACCACCGCTTCCTGAAACGAGGCGGCAATGTCAGCCAGGGGCAAATCCAGGCAGCCGGCGTCGTCGCCGGAATAGCGCTTGACGAAATTGACCACCGCGGTCTTGAGCCCGCTGAAGCTGAAATCCAGAGAATCCCGACCGGGAATGGCCCGGGGGAACCGGATGCTGGGGGTGCCCTGAAGGGCCAGGTCTTCGATGACCTTCCCCCCGGGGTAGCCCAGGTTCAGCAGCTTGGCCACCTTGTCAAAGGCCTCCCCGGCGGCATCATCCCGGGTCTGTCCCAACACCTGGTAAGAACCGATTCCGGAAACCCGGTAGAGGCTGGTATGCCCCCCGGAAACGGTCAATGACAGAAAAGGAAACGGCACCGCTCTTTCCAAAAATATGGAGCAGATGTGTGCTTCCAGATGGTTGACCCCGATCAGGGGAACCTTTAAAGCGGCGCTCACGGCCTTGGCAAAACTCAAACCGATCAGCAGAGCCCCGACCAGTCCGGGACCCCGGGTTACCGCCACGCCGCCAATATCCTTAAGCGAGACCCCGGCCCGGGAAAGGGCCTCTTCGGCTACCGGTACGATTTTATCCAGGTGCCTCCGGGAGGCCAGCTCCGGGACCACTCCTCCGTAAGGATGGTGCAGGGCCACCTGGGAATAGATCACATCGGACAGGATTTCCCGCCCGTCGCGCAGTATGGCCGCCGCCGTTTCATCACAAGACGTTTCAATTCCCAGAACAATCATAAACCAATTCACTTGCTCCGTCATTCCCGCGCCGGCGGGAATCCAGTAGATCTTTTCAGCTGATCAAATTTCAAAATCGAACAGTTTTTGTTAAGCAACTATACATGCCTTCCTTTCGGTTCCCTGGTCTCGATCAAACTATAATTGTATTTTTGAGGCAGTCGGCCGAAGCAGGTGCCCAGGCTTTCGAAGAGGGCGACTTCCTCGAGGTCCACTTCCCAGCGCTTGATGGCCTCGGTGGTAGGCATATAATAGACCTTTTGTCCCACCACATTGACCACGGTGTTCCCGGTCTTGCCTTCCAGCAATAGAAACACCGCCACGGCTCCGGCCCGGTGGCCGAAAACCACGTCGAAGGCCGAGGATTGACCGGACCGGACCAGATGGCCCGGGGTGACCTCCCGCACTTCCGGGACCACATAAATCCCCGGGGCGTACATCCCCACCCGCTTCATGAATTCCAACACCGTGGGATCACCCTTCAGGCGTTTCTCCAACTGCTGGCGCACATACCGGCCGGCCCCGGCCAATTTCTTGTGGCCGAAGGCGTCCACCCCGGCCGATTCGTCGTAAAGCATCTCCCCGCTGGCGTCCTTCATCCCCTCGGCCACGACCATGATATAGGTACCGGCCTTAACGTCGCTTCGATCAATCCGGGCAAAATAGGTGGTTTTCATATGTTCATAGACCACATCGAAATCCACCGGGATCTCCGGGATGAGAATGCAGTCCACTTCGGCCCCTATGCCTCCGCGGAAGGCCGTGTGGCCCACGTAACGGCCGAAGACCTCGATCACCATGATCCGGTTGTGGCTCAAACCGGTGGTTTTCAGGTCCCGGGCGAAGACGGCAATCCGGTTGATCGAGGAATCCCCGCCCACGCTGTAAGGTTGGAGGTCCAGGTCCATGGTCTTGGGGACGTGGACACAGGGGATGCCCTGTTCGCTCAAGTCCACCACCACGCTGCCGGTATCGTCCCCGCCGCTGATGATCAGGGCGTCGATGCCGAATTTCTTCAAGCCTTCCTTGATCCGTTCATATTTCCGGGGATCTTCGATCTTGCTGATCTTGACCCGGGAATGACCGGCCTCGGAACCGGACAAAGAGGCCTCGATGCGGCTGACCCGTTCGGCGTTGAGCAGGACCACCTCGGGCAGATCCACTAAATTATAAAGCCCGGCGTAGCCGTTGGGAATGACCACCGATTCGATCCCCTGGGCATAGGCCTCCCGGGCAATCCCCTTGATGACAGCGTTCAGCCCGCCGCAGTCGCCGCCGCTGGTAATGACCCCGATACGCTTAATGTCCGACATAGATCTTCTCCTCCATGCAATAGTGATTTTCTGAAATATAACTAAAAGACGATTAAAGCGCAACCATAGTGAGTCATTCCGGCCTGCTAAACTTTCGTTCATGCCAGGTCTTATTTTTTATTAAACCCGCATTCCCGCGGACGGGCACCCCGAAGCATGTAAATCCCCCCCCGCCCCCCTTTTTCTAGGGGGGGGAGTTCAAGTCCCCCTTTGACAAAGGGGGATTTAGGGGGATTTCCTGGGAGCCGGAATAACCACCAGATCCTTTATTTTCAGTATCAACCTGATAGCCAAAACGCCCTGGCCGCTTTTAATATCAGGGTGCCGTCAAAAAGGGCCGGATTTTCTCCAGGGTTTTTTCCTTGATTCCCTTTACTTCTTTCAAGCTTTCCAGGTCCGGAAACGGTCCTTGTTGTTCCCGGTAGGCCACAATCCGCTGGGCCAGGCCGGGGCCGATGCCCGGGAGTCGGTCGAAATCCTCGGCTGTGGCCTGATTGACCGGAATGGGTCGGCCGAGAATCCAGAGGGACTTGATCGAGAGAGGACCGGACTCGATGCTCAGCCGCTGGGCGCCATCCACGGAAATAGCAATTCGAGCGTCTTTGGTCAGAACCTCCTTCCCCCGCTGGGCCGGGATCTCCGATTTTCCGATCAATCCCCCACCGTCCCCGATCACCCGGGAAACGGTGGGGGGTTGCTGATAGGTAAAAAGTCCCGGCTTTTGAACGGCGCCTTCCAGTTCGACAACTGTTTGCCTGCTTTCGGTTCCCACGACAGGGGTTAATGGCGGGGTTTGATCAAGGCCGGCCCAATGGGAAATGAATACATAAGACAAAACCAGGGCGCTTAAAACCAGCAGCCCTTTTTGTTGGGCCCGGCCCAGGCTGAAGAGCATTTATTCCTCCCAGAGGATACAGTGGACCGGGCAGAGGTCCATGGCCTCCTGGATTCTTTCCTCGGGGCAGCCCTGAGGGTTCAGGACCAGGACCTTGCCGATCGCCTCGTTCAATGAAAACACCTCGGGGCAAACATCCACGCAGGCCCCGCAGCCGATACAGTCGTCGAAATTGATTTCAGGGGTCCGGGACACGGGGTTAACAATTAATAATTAACGATTGATTATTAATAATTATTCGGCAAGCGCTCTTCATTTTCCTACTAACCCAACCGGTATTTCTCCCGCAGCCGCTTTGAAATCTCCCTTATCCAGCCGAAAGCGGCTTCCACGGTCTTCTCAAAATCGGGGTTGACCAGACAGCAGGTGGCCGGGGAGAGCTGGCTCTGGGAGAGGAGCTGCTCCCGGTCAAATCCCGCCCGGTAGAGCCCTTCCCAAAATCCCTCCAGACGCTCGATCAGGGCCGGGACGGATTCCTGGGAAAACAGTTCAGTCTGGGTGGGCACCAGCCCCCAGGACAAAATCCCCCCCCCGTCCAAAAATTTCTGAATACTTTTTCGATATTGGGTGAATATGGGACCGTTGCGGTAGGCGTCGAAAGAGAGAATTTCCATATCCTGCTTGAGCAGGAAATCCCAGTCCGGGTTGCCGCACAAATGGATCCCCCGAGGCCGCGCGATCTGTCCGAAAAAATTTATAAAGTCCTCCCGGGCCATACTATCGGTGTAGCCGGAAACACTGCTGAAGATAAATTGCAGCCCGGGCTCATCGATGAACATGAAGGCCCGGGCATTCTTTTCCCGAAGCCGCTGCAATTGGGCGTTGACCCGTTTGGCCATGAAATCGATCAGGACCGGCCGGACCTCCTCATTGAAAATAAGCGGCCGGCCGTTCTCATCCAGGACCTTCAGCCCGAAGCTGACCGGCCCCTCCAATTGGCCGCGGATCGCCGCGTAGCCGGAAAGATCCAGGGCCAGGAATTTTTGGTAGACCACGGAAAATTGGGGGGAGATGTCGAAATAGGACGGCTCGTCGTAATGCCCCAGCAGGGTTTCCAGGCCGGAATAAAACCCAGCCGTGTCAAAATGCAGGCTGTTTAATACGGGGTCCAGCACCATCCCGGGAAAGTGTTCCGAGGCCTGCACGTACATATCCTC
>Ga0315292_10002149_pt1 | contig 10937 bp, 8 predicted proteins | sample YL17G13_0_MG_FD_204029 | JGI IMG/M metagenome (GOLD analysis project Ga0315292, IMG submission 204029) | Sediment microbial communities from Yellowstone Lake, YNP, Wyoming, USA - YL17G13_0 | ecosystem: Environmental > Aquatic > Freshwater > Lake > Sediment | place: USA: Wyoming | collected... | reverse complement strand
CCAACCGCCGCACCACCACCGCCGTGCGAGCCAGACCGTCGAACGCATCAGACCCCAACAACACCGCCGGATCAGTGCCGTCGCACAACGCCCCGACCGCCGCCTCGGCCGCAGCCAGAAGGCCGCCCGCACCCGGGAGACACACCGTCGAAGTCATGACCTCACCCTATATCGAACATCTGTTCGCGTCAAGGGAATGCCCCGAGAAATACGGAGGATTGCTACCTCAACCGTCAAGCGTCAAGCGTCGAGCGTCAAGCGGCGAGGGGCCGCTCGAATCCGGCCCGATCCTCATCACCGGCCGCCAACCGCCCGGTTCTTCGCGCGGTGGTGGGTGTCATGCCCCGAGTTGCGCGCGAAGTTCAGGCACTTGCCGACGCAGGCACGGTCACGGCGGCTCCACCGGATGCCGCCGATCGGTAGATGGCGTCGGCCAGCAGATGGGCCCGCAGCGCCGACGCGAAGTCGGGAGATGCCGGCTCGTCGGCCTGCACGGCCTCGATGAACGCCTGGTCCGGATTGCGCGCGGTGAGGCCGGCGGCGGCCAGCGCGACCGTGAGATCGGTGCCTCCGACGGCACCTTCGTCGCCGCCCGAGCGGGTCCAGTGCACGGGCCCCCACACATCGTCCTCGAGCCAGAAGTAGCCGTGTTCGCAGAACACCTCGACGCGTCGCAGGCTCGGGCGTTCGAGCACGTCGTGCCAGATCGACGTGAGCGAGCCCAGGGCTCCCGATTCGAACTGCAGCGAGGCGGTGACCACGTCTTCGATACCGGCGATGTCGTGGAACTCGGCCGAGCGGCCGTTCACGCCGGTGACCGGTCCGAACATCCACTCGAGGATGTCGAGATCGTGGATGGAGTGCTCGAGCAGCGTGCCCGAGCCGGCCTTCGCCGGATCGGCGCGCCAGTCGGACCCGTACTGGCCCTGGATCGGGATGTACTGATCGTCGCGGAACACGACGCTCATCACGCGACCGTTCTCGGGGCGAGTGACCAGGTGACGGAGATAGAGGAAGGCCGGCGAGTCGCGCAGCACCAGCCCGACCTGGTTGATGACGCCCGAGTCCCGCACCTGGTCGACCATGCCCAGCGCCGCGTCGAGACCCATCGCCAACGGCTTCTCGCAGAACACCGGCAGGTTGCGCGCGACGACCTGGGCCACCAACCGCGGGTGCTCGGCCGTCCACGTGCACACGTACACGGCATCGACCGACGAGAGCAGCTCGTCGATCGACGAGGCGGTGGCGGCGCCGCTGGCGGTGGCGAAGCCCTCGGCTTTGACCGGGTCAGGGTCGTACACGAGCGTGATGTCGGCGTCGGCGTCGGACGTGTGCAGCATCTTGCCGTGGTAGTGGGCAATGAACCCGCCGCCCAGAAAGCCAACCCGCGTCGTCATGGACGGCATCGTAGGGCTGGCCGCCGGGACGTCACCATCCGTCGATCACTCGGCGTTGCGCACTCCCCCGCCCGCATCCGGACGGAACCCGAACGAGCCTGACTCGACGATCGCCCGACTCAGCGGCCGCACGAGCTGCCGCAGGCGGTCGCAACCGGAGCCGCCGAGATGGCGCCAAGGGGCGACGGCGAGCTCGTCGGTGCGGTCCTCGACGGCCTGCCGGGCGGCGCGACCGGCGGCGGTGAGCGCGCCCTCGGCGTCGAGCCAGCCCCGTTGTTGCAGTCCGACGATCGTGTCGGCCCATTCGTCGTCGGTGCGGGCCCGGCTGGTCTGCAGGATGGCCGCGGGCACCTCACCCATGGCGCCGTGCAGCACGAGAGCCTCACAACCGTTCACGTCCTGCTCCACGAGGCAGGCAATGTGACCGTCACCTCGATGCTCACGGAGCAGGGTGAGCGCATGCCACAGTTCGAGGTGGGCCGGCTCGGGCCATGGCAGCGACAGATGGCCAGCGAACAGCGGCCGGCCCTCCGGACGGCAAGCGGAGGCCGCAGCTCGGGCCAGGGCCGCGGCCTCGGCCACGTCGGCACCACCGAGCACATCGTCGCCGAGGATGCGGCGCAGGGTGCCGTCGATGCCGGCCAGGCGCGCGTCGAGCAGTTGGGCCGGCGAGGCGATCGCCCAGGCGGCAGGGATCCAACGACGCACCTCGGCCGGGGCGAAGTTGAAGAACGTGGCGATCACGACCTCGGCCGGCACCGGGCCCATCGGCGCGGCACGCGACGCGAAGTAGCCCATCTGCCGCTCGGTGATGCCGAGGGCGGCATAGGCGTCGGCCGCCTCCGTCGAGAAGTAGACGACGGCGTGGTACGGCTCGAGGGTGCGGTGCTGCTTGTGGGCGATGGTGGCGTCGACGTCGGTCACGGGTCCCCCGGGATTGGTCATCGGTTCTAGGTGTTCTGGATGGTGAGGCCACCGTCGACCACGACCACGGCGCCGGTCATGAACGAGGCGGCGGGCAGCACGAGCGACAGGGTGGCGTGGGCGACCTCCTCGGGCTCGCCGTAGCGCCCGAGCGGCACCCGGCGGCGGGCGAACTTGGTCTTGGACTCGTCGGGGATCGCCGCGGTCATGCCGGTGCGGATCGGGCCGGGGCACACGCAGTTGACGGTGACCCCACGGCGGCCGAGCTCGATCGCCAGCGAGCGCGTGAGACCGATCACTCCGTGCTTGCTGGCGGTATAGGGGCTGATGAAGGCCGTGGCTCCGAGCCCCTCGGTCGACGCGATGTTCACGATCCGGCCTTCGCCGACGCGCTCGAGATCGGCCAGGCACGCCCGGATCATGGTGGCGTGAGCCGTGAGGTTGACCGCCAGCGTGGTCGCCCAGGCGACGTCGTAGTCGTCGCCGTCGATCGTGGTGGGCAGGCTGACCCCGGCGTTGTTGACGAGGATGTCGACAGGGCCGAGCTCATCGTGGACGGCCCCGATGACGGCGCCCAGCATCTCGGCGTCGGTGACGTCGAGCGTCCACCCCGCAGCACGACCCCCGGCTCCCGTGATCTCGCCGGCGACGGCGAGCGCACCCTCGCCGTCGCGGTCGATCACGGCGACCATCGCTCCCTCGTCGGCGAGGAGATGGGCGGTGGCCCGGCCCATGCCGCCGGCCCCGCCGGTCACCACGGCCACGCGACCGGCGATCGACCGGCTGAGGGAGGTGAGTCGGGCCATCGAGGGTGACCCTACCCGCAACGGTTGGCCGCACGACATGAGCGCCCGGGCTCTCGAACGGCTCGGACTCCCCGACTACGAGCGGATCACGTCGGGACGCGACAGGCGCACCAACGCGTCGAGGGCATCGTCGTCGAGTCGAGCCAGCGAGCCGGCCTCGCTGGTGCCCACGATCTTGGCGGCGATCGTCCGCTTCATCTCCAACATCGTTTCGATGCGCTCCTCGAGCGTGCCGGGGCACACGAGGTTGTGCACCACGACGGGGCGCGTCTGGCCGATCCGCCAGGCCCGATCCGAGGCCTGGTCTTCGGCCGCCGGATTCCACCACATGTCGAAGTGGATGATGTGATTCGCCCGCGTCAGGTTGAGCCCGATGCCGCCGGCCTTGAGCGACGAGTAGAGCACCGGAGGGCCGTCGGCCGCGCAGAACCGGTCGACCATGGCGTCGCGACGGGCACGTGTGACCTGGCCGCTGAGCACGTCGCTCGTGAGGCCGAGTCGACGGTCGAGGTGAGCGGCAATGCGCGTCATGAACGTCGGGTACTGCGAGAACACGACCGCCGCCGATCCCTCGTCGACGATCTCGGCGAGAAGTTCGGCGAGCCGGTCGACCTTCCCGGACCGGCCGGCCAGGGATGCGGTCGGATCGTCGAGCACGCTCGCCGGATGGTTGCATATCTGCTTGAGCTTCGCGATGCCGACGATGACGCAGATACGGCGCTGGTCACGGGTGGACCGCTCCACCTTCTCGAGCATCGTGGCCGCGGCGGCCTCGTAGGCGACGACCTGCTCGGTCGTGAGGGCGCAGTCGTCACGCACGACGATCTTCGGCGGCAGATCGTCGGCCACGCCTGGCTCGGTCTTCAGGCGGCGCAGCACGAACGGCGCGATCGCTTCGGCCAACCGGTCGGCCCGATCGTCGCCGTCTTCGCCGGCCGACAGCGCGGCGTTGTTGAACCGGCCCATGAACACGGCGTAGGGGCCGAGGAGCCCGGGGTTGGCGAACTGCATGAGCGACCACAACTCGCCGGCGTGGTTCTCGACCGGGGTGCCGGTCACGGCGAACCGGTGGCGGGCGACGAGGCTGCGTACCGCGGCGGCCGTCTTGGTGGTCGGGTTCTTGATCTTGCCGGCCTCGTCGAGCACCACGCGCAACCAGGCGATCTCGACGAACTCCTCGAGGTCATTGCGCACGAGGTCGTAGGTGGTGACCACGATGTCGGATCCGTCGACCACCCCGGCCAGGTGACGGCGAGACGCGCCGTGAAAGGCGCGGATCACCAGGTCCGGCGCGAACTTGTGGGCCTCCCGGATCCAGTTCGTGACGATCGATGGGGGGCAGACGACCAGCGTCGGCCCCGAACGATCGGCGGCGACGGCGGCAAGGATCTGCAGGGTCTTGCCCAGGCCCATGTCGTCGGCCAGGATGCCGCCCAGGTCGTTGGCCTCACACCACGCCAACCACGACAGCCCGACATGTTGATAGGGCCGCAGCGTGGCGGTGATGCCGTCCGGCACCGGGGTCTCGCGCAGATCGGTCGCCGTCCAGGCGCCCGACCCGGCGCTGGCCATCCACGCCGGCGCGTCGGACCCCAAGTCGACTTCGACGTCGACGAACAGATCACCGATCAGCACGTCGGCGGCGGTCACCGGCCCCTCGACCCGGCGAAGGAAGGCCAGGGCGGCGGCGATCTCCCCCGCCCCGACCCGCACCCATCGGTCGCCGGCGAGCAACAGGTCGCGGTGGGCGTCGACGGCCGCCTGCAGCTCGGCGGCGCTGACCGGCTCGCCGGCGATCTCGACCTTGCCGGTGAGCGCCAACTGCGCGGCGGTGCCCAGCCCGAGCCCCGAGCTCGTGCCGCCGCTGGCCCGACGTTTGACCGGTGCCCTGGTCAGCAACTCGGCCGGGCCGATGGTGGCGATGGCCAGGTCGTCGAGCACAGATGCGTGGCGGTCGAGGTAGTCCGCCACCGCCGACGCCTCGAGCTGCAACGATTTCGTCGGGTCCCAGTTGCGCCACAGGGCGATGCCGGCCCGGGCCAGCTCGGCCTCGAGGAGCCGCTCGAGCTCGAGGCGCCGCCGCCGCCCGAGGGTCGGCGCGCCGACGACATCCTGCACGCTGACCACCACGCCCGGGTCGGTCAGCGCCACGAGACACGCCTCGACGTCCCAGCGCCCCTTGGCTGAAACCGGTGGCGAGAGCCGCACGGCGAGCCGTACGCCGGCGGCGCGGCGGGCAGCCACCTGATCGCCCCACAACGTCAGCGCCCGGCGCACCCGGCGCTGACCGGCGGCCAGCTCGGGGGTCTGGGCGGCCAGTACGACGCGCGCCGGCCCGTACGCCGATGTCGCCAGTGCATCGAGGTGGGCCCGATACCACCGATCGATGTCGGGATCGGCGAGCGCGGCAGGATCGGCGCCGGGCGCCTCGCCGCCAGCCTCGCCGCCAACCTCGCCGGCCGGCTCGACCTCGGGCTCGTGTTCGACCCATACAGCCGGGTCGTCCGGACCATGACCGGGCACCGGCGTGACATGGCCGGCCCGGATGAGCCGCTGGGCCCGGGACCGCAGGCCGTCGAGGGCACCGGCCTCGGGGCCCCTGCGGGGGCCGACGGGGAATACCCCCCTCGATCGATCGGGGGGCCGTCGGCCGGCTCCCCGGCCTCGGCCATCAGGGCCGCGGGGGGCGGTCCGAATCGGCTCCGGGCGAAGTCGGCCAGGCCCCAGAGTCGTCCCTTCGCCGAGAAGATGAACGGGGCGTACGACTTCTGCACCAGCCCCCGGGCGAGCTGGAAGATGGCAATGGTGAAACGGATGCACGCGTGGTAGCGACCCGAGTGCTCGCGCACGAGCAGCAGGGTGTTGCGGTGCATCAGGTAGTCGGTCACCGGGCTGCCGGATCGCATCGTCGGGTTCTTGACCATGGCGCCGTGGACGAGCCCGACGTCCCACCCGGCCGCCTTGGCGCGCAGCCCCAGGTCGGTCTCCTCGCAATACGCAAAGTACCGCTCGTCGAACAGGCCGATCTCCGCCAGGCAACGCCGCCGGGCGATGAGCAGCGTGCCGTGGGGGTAGTCGACGGACTGCCAGCCCTCTGCCCCCGGTGCGGCCGGCATGGTCATCCCACCGAAGTAAGGGTCATAGACCGGGGTCTCGCCCCCGCCGACATCGGCACAGGCCAGCCCGGCCCGCGGGCGACCCCCGGCGGCGGCGACGAGCCGGGCGAGCGTGCCTTCGTCGGGCAGCGCATCATGCGGAGCGAGGCCCACCCACTCGCCGACGTCGGCGCCGAGCCAGGCCCGGAACCCGGCGTTGGCGCCCGGCCCGAACCCGGTGTTCTCCCCGAGCTCCAGCAGTTCGACGGGGTACCGCGACTCGGCCACGATCCGGCGGAGCAGCTCGAGCTCGTCGGCGTCGGATCCGTTGTCGACCACGAGCAACTGCACGGCCACGCCCTGATGCTGGAACGCCTCGATCGTGTCGGCACACCGCGCCGCCTGATTCCAGTGCACCAGCACGACGGTCATGGCCCCGTCATCGCCCGGCGCGTCGTTCGGCGGCGCGTCGGTCACGGCTGAAATCTAGCGGACCGCTCCGCGGACGCGAACTCGCGGAGATCGCCGCCGCTCGGGCAACGATCCCCGCGAGATGCTGCTGCTGGGTGCTTCTGGCTGGGTCAGGAGGCGGCGGCCGAGGCCCGCACCAGCGCATGTTGCACCAGTTCGAGCAGAGCCGTCTTGGTCGATGCCCGATCACGGGCATCAGTGGTGATCATCGGCACATCCGCGGGCACGGCGAGCGCCTCACGGACGTCGTCGAGGGAGTGCTGCAGCTTGCCATGGAACAGGTTGACCGCCACGATGAACGGCACCCCCTGGGTCTCCATGTAATCGACGGCGGGAAAACAGTCGGCCAGGCGACTCGTGTCGACCAGCACGACGGCACCGATGGCGCCACGCACGAGGTCGTCCCACATGAACTTGAACCGGTCCTGTCCAGGGGTGCCGAACAGGTACAGGATCAGATCGCTCCCGAGCGTGATGCGCCCGAAGTCCATGGCGACCGTGGTCGACGTCTTGCCGGTGTTGGTGCCACCGGTCTCGTCGATACCTTCGGCGACCTTGGTCATGGCCGCCTCGGTCGTCAGCGGTGCGATCTCGGAGATGGAGCCGACGAAGGTGGTCTTGCCCACCGCGAAGCCTCCCGCAACGATGATCTTGACCGGGAGGGGAGCGCCCTCTTCATCCGGATCGGTTTCGACTGAGGCTGGCGCCTCAGAGCGCTTGAATGCCATCGAGCACCCTTTCGAGCAGTTTCAGGTCGGGGCGCTGTTCGCCCGTCTTGGCGTGTTGTGGCTTGTAGCTGTGCAACAGTCCCTGTTCGGCCATGTCGCCCACCAGGACCCGGGCCACACCGAGTGGGACCCGAAGATGAGCGGAGATCTCGGCGATCGAGATCGGCGCATTGCAGAGCGACACGATCTTCTTGCGCTCGAGGGCGAGCCTGGGTGTCGCCGAGACACCCTGGGGGGTGACCTTGACGAGCGTCTCGAGAGGCAGGTCGACGGCCGAGCGCGTGCGACCCTGCGTGATCACGTACGAACGTACGCGAAAAGCGGGGCCTCCATCGTCGGGGTCGTCGCCGTCCATTCTCATCGCGGAAGCGTGCTCTGCAACTCTGCGCGGATCTCGGGGGTGAGCACGGCGCCGGCCTTCTCGACCAGCACGGCCATCTCGTAACCGACGAGTCCGACGTCGCATTCGGCGGACGACACGCAGGCGAGGCTGGAGCCGTCGCTGATGCCGGTCACGAACAGGAAGGCGTTCTCCATCTCGATGATGACCTCGTTCACGGCGCCGCCACCGAAGCGACCCGCCGCACCGTACGCCAAGCCGATCAGGCCCGAGGCCACCGCACCGAAGCGATCGGCGGCGTCACGGTCGAGGCCGGCCGAGGCGGCGATGGGAAGCCCGTCGGACGAGACCACGACGGCCTCGTTGACGCCGGGCACCCGTTCGGCGAATTGCTGCACCAACCAGTTGAGGTTCTTGGCTTCGGAGCTGAGTTCCATGGTTGTGTTCCTGTCCTCCAGTTGGTGTTGCTGATCAGTTGGCGTGGATGGCTTGGCGGCGTGGACGATATGGCAGGGGCGTCGAGCCCCGCGATCACGAGTCCGGTGTATCGGTACTGGAACCATCGGCGCCACCACGGCCCTTATTGAGGCCTGAGCGGTAGCGAGACAGCATCTTGCGTACTTCTTCCGGTGAGCGCTGGCCGGATCCGGTGGTGCGGGCGGCCAGAACCGACATGCCGCCTCCGGTCGCCTCGTCCGAGCGCTTCTTGGGGGTGCGCTGGACGAGACCGGCGGCCGTGAGCGGCGGAATGACGTCGGCCTTGGCCTCGACGGTGGTCGTCGCCGAGGCGACGGCCGACTCGTTGTCGACCGGGACGGCGCCAGGAGTCTCGGCCTCGACCGGAGCCGGCGGCTCGACCGGCGCAGGCCTCGAGCCGAAGGCGCCGGGGACGCTGTCGGCTTCGGACAGACTGGAGCCGGGCTCGGCGGGAGCCTGACCGTGGGCCCGTTCGACGGGGCCGGGGGCGAGTTCGTCGCTGACCAGCGACTGGAGGCCTCGCTCGAAGTCGTCACCCTCGGGGACGGCATCGAGGTAGGAGCCGGGCTCTTCGACCAGCTCGTCGGGCCCGCCGTCGACGAGACCGACCTCGACCTCGTCGGTGACCTCGTCGGTGACCTCGTCGGCAACCTGGTCGACGACATCGGTTTCGAGCTCGACCTCGGCGACCTCGTTGGCGAGCATCTCGTCGGCGGCGACCTGAGCTTCGAGGTCGGACTGGGCGAGCGTCTCCTCGAACACTTCGAACTCGAGATCGCCGGCGGTGAAATCGGTGGCGATCTCGGCCGGCTCGGGCTCGACGTCGATGACGAGCACGTCATCGATCGGCGCGACGGCCGGAGCCTCGTCGACGGTGGGAGCCTCGCTGAGCAGATGTCCGTCGACCGTGACCAGATCGCCCGGCAGGGTGACCAGGGCGGTGACGCCACCCGACGACGACGACGTCATCTTGACGGTGATGCCGAAGCGTGACGACAGACGGCCGATGACGATGAAGCCGAGCGAGCGGCTGAGGGCCAGGCCCACGAGCGGCGGCCGGGCCAGCTGGTTGTTGGCCTCGCCGAGCTGGTCGGCGCTCATGCCGATGCCCTGATCGCTCACCGAGATCGTGTAGCCGTTCTCGGACTGATGGCCGACGATCTCGACCGAGGTGTCGGGTGGCGAGAAGTGCGTGGCGTTCTCCATGAGTTCGGAGAGCAGATGGGCGAGGTCGACGGCGACGTTTCCACCGACCGTCACATCGTCGAGGGCCAGCAGCGAGATGCGGGCGAAGTCCTCGACCTCGCCGATGGCGACGCGGACCACATCGGCCAGGGCCACGGGGCGACCACGACGGCGTGGGGGCTCGGCTCCGGCGAGCACCAACAGCGACTCGGCGTTGCGTCGCATGCGGGTGGCGAGGTGGTCGAGCTTGAAGAGGTTGTCGAGCTGATCGGGGTCTTCCTCGTTGGCCTCGAGCTGATCGATGAACTCGATCTGGCGGTCGAGGAGCGTCTGGTTTCGACGGGCGAGGTTGATGAAGATGTCGCCGATGCCCTTGCGGAGCAGGGCACCCTGCTCCTCGGCCACCTCGACGGTCACCTGCTGGATCGAGTTGAAGGCGTCGGCGAGCTGGCCGATCTCGTCCTTCGATCGGATGTCGATCGGGGTGAGCGCCTCGCTGAGCGAGCCGGCGGCCTCGTCCGGGTTCCGCAGTCGCTCGACCAGGGCCGGCAGCTTGTCGGTCGAAAGCGTGTAGGCGGCGCTCGTCAGCTTCTTCAGCGGCACGGTCACAGCCCGGGCCACGTAGAAGGCGATGATGAGGGCGATGGCGATGGCCCCGAAGGTGACGAGCACGAACAGCAGGGCAGCCTGCTGGGCGTCGGTGCGCACCTGCGTTGCGTTGTCGAGCACCGAGGTGATGATCGTCGTCTCGTTGCCGGCGAGCGAGGCGAGCTGCTCGTCGGCACCCTTGACCACGGCGGCCGGGTCGATCGGCGTGTACTCGCCGGTCGTCGAGCTGATCGCCATTCTCGGCGAGTAGAAGGCGCCGAACGCGTTCGTGCCGACGACGACGCTGTTGTTGGCGTTCAGCTTCACGGCGCTGTTCGGGCCGAGGGAGGCGGCGAAGGCGCTGGCACCGGTGTCGATGACCTGCTTTTCGAAGCCGGCGAGCTCCTTGTTGGCGTTCGAGTCACGGTAGATCTGCTTCTGCGACGCATTGGCGGCGTCGTTGTACACACCTTCCAACTGCTTGACGTCGGTGGCGATAGCCACGAGCGCCGGGTAGACGGGGCAGTCGGCGACCACGTTCTGGCAGGCGGCGGCCGCCCTGGTGAGGGTCGGCCAGGTGGACGGGAAGTAGCCGACCTGGGTGATGGCCGCAGTGAGCGCCGCCTGGTTGGCCTGCGAAACCTTCAGCCGGTTCAGGTTGGCGAACGTGGTGAGACCCCGCGACAGCGCGGGGTCGTTGGTCGCCTGGGCGATGGATGTGTTGAGGTTCGACAGCGAGCTCGCCAGACTCGAGGTGCCGACGTACTGCTCGAGGATCTTCGAAGCGTCGGTCTCGATCCCGATGACGGACCGACGCTGCGTATCGAGCGTGCGCAGGCGGTCGTCGATGGCGCTCGTCGCCTTCTTCAGGTTCTCGGAGTCCTTGCCCGGGTTGATGTCCTTGATCGCCGCTTTGTAGGTGGCGA
>Ga0315292_10002148_pt1 | contig 10945 bp, 6 predicted proteins | sample YL17G13_0_MG_FD_204029 | JGI IMG/M metagenome (GOLD analysis project Ga0315292, IMG submission 204029) | Sediment microbial communities from Yellowstone Lake, YNP, Wyoming, USA - YL17G13_0 | ecosystem: Environmental > Aquatic > Freshwater > Lake > Sediment | place: USA: Wyoming | collected... | reverse complement strand
ATAAACCGTGCCCGGTTTTCCCCCTTTCTTTAATCCAATCCCGCAGCCTTTTTATTCAGCACATCGTTAAAAGGCACTTAAACGCGTTCCAGCAGCTCATCCAAATCCGATGACTCTTGTGGTCCAGACGCTTCCGGAACGTCGAAATTTGACCCAGCTTTGGGGCATCTAAAAAATCGTTCGTTTGGTAAAATATGCCCGTTTGAGAGACTTTACGAATCGGACCACGTACAGGGTTCCATTTAGCATACCAGATACCAATCGGAGCCCGTAAAGAGCCCGGATTAACATCACCTTTTTTATCGGACCGGGATTCGTATCTCCCCCCCCTTTTACTATCAAATATTACCAGAATCTGCCATCGCTACGAGAAGGATGTATTCGGGAGTATCCCGTTTAAGCTTCTCTATTGAGGAGAGCGGTAGTTTTGGAGTTGTCGTTAAAAAAACATAAATCAAAGATTTAACCACAAAGGCCCTATAAAGACAGTAATCAGGTTACCATTCATGGATGATATCTACCTCATTGAGATCCGCCTCGCAAGGACAAAATGGCGGATACGGGAAACCATCATAACTGTCGGGCAGATATTCTCACTTGAACCATACCTGGAACGACATCCTCATGTCACGTTGTTTGGTCCCCTGACCCTCAATGAAGGTGTCAGTCTCCGCCAGATGCTGAATGCCATCGCAGAGGTTGCGGCCGGATATGATCCCATCTCGTTCACCCTCGATGGATGGGAAATGCGGCAGGGAATGCACGGCAGTGTGATTGCAATCCCGGTCAGACCATCAGATCCCTTAAAAAAACTCACCTCTTCACTATCTGAAGTACTGTCCCCCCTTGTGCAAAGCCACAATGTCTGGGATGCCCAACCTGCCAGTAAATGGTTTCACGTGACGGTGGCAAATCACCTTAACCCTCAGACTGTGAAACCAGTTTTTTCCCAGCTCGCAGGAAACGTGAAGGATGCACAGGAACAAAACAGATCATCCGACAGCATCCTCTCTTCTCTGAAAAACCTGATACTCCGGTTTTTCACCGCTGGAAAAGGGCAAGCAGTCCGGCCGGTCATGCTGGATGAAAGCGGGCTCAGGATTACTGTAATGCAAGGAGAAGCAATCCTTGCCGAATATGATCTCCTGACAAAACGATGGATCATGGGTGATCACCGTCATTCTAACAAGTCATGGCAATCAACACTCGCTCTCTTCCGGCAGCAGGCCGGGTTTGAACAAACAGATCCCCTGTTCCCTCATCCTGAGGATATCTTTCTGATTGCTGATCTTCATCTTGGCCATGCGAACATCATCCGCTACTGTTCCCGGCCGTTCCTCCTCTCCGATGTGCGGGAAATGGACCATGTTCTGATAAAAAACTGGAACTATACCATTTCTTCCCAGAACCGCATTTATTACCTCGGGGATTTACGGTACGGAAAAGAGGCATTGTCCACCCCTCAGTACAGGAAAAAACTCAAAGGCCGGATCACCTTTATTCAAGGGAACCATGATGATCCAGATCTCGGGGCAGTTTCATCAGTGACCCTGAAACACCAGGGTTTTACATTCCTGCTGGTCCACGATCCAGCCTCTGCTCCAGAAGAATTTGATGGCTGGATAATCCATGGTCATCATCACAACAACGATCTCCACCACTACCCGTTTATCGATTTTGAGCACCGGAGGATTAACGTGTGTGCAGAAGTGATCGGGTATATCCCGTTACGCTTAACCGCACTCTGCAGTATTCTTCAGGATCACCTGTCCCGTGGCGATACTACACCAGTCCTCCTGAACTATCCCCATGTCCCGTAATAACGGGATTTTTTTCTTTTTTATTAAACTACTTCATAACCTATTTACGAAATGAGCGTACAGTTCCACGGTAAAGGGGAAGGTACATTGTTATTCGAACGCATTTTTTCTGATGGTATCGCCCATAATTCCTATCTTGTCGGATCGGGAGGGAAGGCAGCGGTGATCGATCCGCGACGGGACTGTGACATTTACCTTGAAATTGCCGGCCGGAATGAACTGCTAATAACCCATATCTTCGAGACGCACCGGAATGAAGATTACACCATAGGGTCGCTTGAACTCCAAAGTCGGTGCCGAGCAGAGATCTTTCATGGGGCAAGGATGGCGTTTACCTATGGAAAGGCGGTACAGGAAGGGGATTCATTTACCTTGGGATCGCTGGCGATATCAGTCCTTGAGACCCCGGGTCATACAGAAGAGAGTATTTCCCTTGTTGTGCGGGACACCGAGGTTTCGGATCAACCCTACATGGTATTTTCCGGTGATACACTCTTTGCCGGAGATATTGCGAGGACTGACTTTTTCGGGCAGGAAAAAAAAGCGGAGATGGCAAAAAAAATCTATGACAGTATTGAAAATAAACTCCTGCCGCTGGGTGACGGTGTGATCCTATGTCCGGCACACGGGGCCGGGTCGGTTTGCGGAGGGGAGATTGCTGATCACCCGTTCACGACTATAGGGTTCGAAAAAGTGACCAATCCGCAATTGGCACTTGGACGTGAACGGTTTATATCGCTGCGTATTACCGAATCCCCTTATACACCTCCGTATTTCCGGCAAATGGAACTCTTCAACCTGAACGGTGCACCGATCCTGCACCGGATACCGGACCTGAGGTATCTTTCCATAGCAGAAATCAACCAGTTCAGAAAAATCGGTTGCCAGATAGTTGATATCCGCTCCCCCACCAGTTTTGGCGCAGGCCACATACCCGGCAGCATATCTGTCTGGAGGGAAGGACTTGCTGCATTTATTGGGTGGTTCCTCGATTACCAGAGACCTGTTATCATTGTCGATGATTTCAACCTGGATCTTGACCATGCGATTCGCCATTTTCTCCGCCTCGGATATGACAATGTTGCAGGTATACTTTCAGGAGGGTTTCCTGCATGGACCAAAGGAGCACAGGAAATACAAACCGTGCCAACCTGTTCAGTCCAGCAATTAAAGGACATGTTAGAAAAAGAACATCCCTTTATCCTTGACGTACGGGACATAAAGAACTGGCGCGCTGTCGGCCATATTCACGGTGCCCATCACATCTATATCGGCGAACTCCCCCGGCATCTGGATGAAATCCCCAAAGATGAACACCTTGTAATCTATTGTGATGCCGGCTACAAAGGGAGCCTTGCAGCAAGCATCCTTCATAATCACCATTACCACAACCTGACCAATGTCCTGGGAGGAATGACCGCATGGAAAAAAGCAGGATTCAGGATAGAAAAATAATTCTTTCATTTTTATTTCTTTAAAAAAAATTAATAAAGTTTATCAGCTCATGTTGGGAATTCCAATGGTGTGATTGTATGGACATCCTAAAAATCCCGCGGATGGAAAAACAGGAATACGATCGGCTTATTGAAAAGGGGTATATCTGCCGTATTGCATTCCAGGGTGAAAAATATCCCTATATAGCTCCTTTCCTTTATGTTTTTGATGGATCATTTCTCTATTTCCTCTCGACGAAATACGGAAAAAAGATGGATTATTTCCGAAAGAGTCCGTATGTATCCGTTGAAATTGAGAAATACACAAAAGACCTCTCGTCATACATGTTTGTGACTCTCCAGGGATACCTCGAGGAAGTCCAGGATTCCATCGAGAAGAAGATCATCAGAGAAAAATTTGTTGATTTAATTGTTGAAAGGAACCTCTCCTGTAATATCCTGGCGGCTCTGGGGCACTCCCCCCTGGATCCTCCGGCTGCAATCGCTGAAGAGGAGCGTTCGCTGGTCTGGAAACTCGTCGGGGTTAAGGATCTCGTTGCACTGAAAAATCTCTGAATATTTTTTTCTTTTGGAGAAATCCAAACAGTATCAATTTATTAACGACGTTATGATTCTGACCTTCTCACTCACCCAAAGAGGGAGGCAGTTGAGAGGAACCTCCAAGCAATTCCAGAAGCTGGTGAAGGTCTGTAACAGGTACTGCACAAGCATAGCCAGAGCAGATGTATGCAGTTGCTTTTCCACCTGGTGAGTTCAGGTCTTTAGTAAAGGGTGCGAGTATTGCAAGAAGATGGTCATCATCATTGAGTTGTTTGAAGACAATCAGAACGTGAGGAAGATACTGTTCCCTCAGCCCATCGATCATTGCTTTTGTGTCCTCATCATCCCTCTCACCAACTATGACCACGTCATGAACAGGCCCGATAGCACTATCGAGAGCGCACAGGAACCATGCATGCGCCGAAGGTGACTGGTTCACAGGTAAAGCAAAGGTGCGTGAAAGTTCTGACGCCAGTTGTTCGTATACGGCATCCCCTGTCAGATGGGCCAGTCTGACCAGATTTTCAAAGGCGATTGAGTTACACGACGGGATTGCTCCGTCATAGATCTCCTTTTTTCTCAATAGGAGGATTTCTGCTGAATCCTCTGTTGTGAAAAAACCTCCCCGTTTCTCATCATGGAAATGTGCCACAAACCAGGTATTCAGCTCAATTGCTGTCGAGAGGTAGCCCGCCTCAAAGGTGGATTCGTATAGTTCGAGTAAACCTTTGATAGTGAACGCATAGTCATCACCAAATGCAGGGATCGCAGGTTCACCGTCGCGGTACCGGTGCAGGAGACCACCGCCGGGAGCACGCATCCGGGTTACGATAAACTGCATCGCCCGCCTTGCGGCGGTAAGGTAGTGCTCATTACCAAATACCCGTGCAGCCTGTGAAAGGGCTGCGATAAAAAGACCATTCCAATCGGTCAAGATTTTATCATCAAGTGCCGGGCGGGAGCGATCTTCTCGTGCGGCAAAGAGCCTTGACCTGATGGATGCAAGTTTGATTTCAAGACCGGCTTTGGATAGACCAATAGATGAGCCCGCCTCTGCGATGCTCTTTTTGCAGGTGAGGATATTTTGTCCCGGGCCGGTCCCTGGTTCCTGATAATTACCGGCATGTGTCATGCCAAACATGCGGGCAGCAACTATCCCATCATCCTTTCCCAGTATCCTTTCAATCTCTCCTGTTGTCCAGAGATAAAAAGCACCTTCACCCCCCACGCTGTCTGCATCTTCTGCGGAGAAGAAGGCGCCTTCCGGTGAAGATAGGTTGAAAAACACATACGAAATAATATCTTCAGCGGCTCTCTTAAAATCCGGATTACGCGTTGCCTGGTAGGCTTCGGTGTATGCCATGACGAGGAGTGCCTGGTCATACAACATCTTTTCAAAGTGCGGTACCCGCCATCGCGCATCTGTTGAATACCGGTGAAATCCCCCTCCAATCTGGTCATAAATCCCTCCACTACGCATTGCATGCAGTGTCTTTTCCACCATCGCAAGTGCCCGCATATTCCCCGTCCGCTTCCAGAACCGTAACAGGAAAAGGAGGGTATGTGGCGTGGGGAATTTAGGTGCACCACCAAACCCCCCATATTCTGCATCGAATTTCAGTAACAGTTCTTCATATCCCGATGTGAGGAGTGAACTATCAGGAATATGCTCGTGAGAAGGTTCCTGTTCCTGGTGAAGGGCAGCAGTGATTTCTTCTGCTGATCGAAGAATATCGTTGTGGTTTTTTTGCCATACCTGAATGATATGGTTCAGCAGGTCAGAAAGTCCGGTCATGCCAAACCGGCTCTCTTTTGGCAGGTATGTCCCGGCAAAGAACGGCTTTTTTTCCGGTGTTAAAAAAATCGTAAGTGGCCAGCCGCCTTTTCCGGTTATCATCTGGCAGACTGACATGTAGACGCTGTCAATATCCGGGCGTTCTTCGCGGTCTACCTTGATGGAGATAAAATGAGTATTTAATATCGTGGCGATGCTGGTATCCTCAAACGATTCATGCGCCATGACATGACACCAGTGACAGGTAGCATAACCGATAGAGAGAAAAACCGGTTTATTCTCCCGTGCTGCTCGGACAAAGGCCTCATCAACCCAGGGATACCAGTCAACCGGGTTCCCTGCATGCTGGAGAAGATAAGGACTCTTTTCATGGATGAGCCGGTTACCATATTTTACCGCGTCAGGAGGATTCTTGAGTTTATGCTGGTCCGGTTTCATACCTGCTCATAGGAAGTCCGATATTATGAGACTTGTTAAAAAACGGCTGAAAAACGATGTGATTATGTGTGATCTGATGCAAAATGAGCACAGGTACTTTTTCAATGAACATAGCAACTGAACCTTTTCTTATTGTCGTTTTCCTGGGAATTGGAGTGATAGCTATTTCCCTGGTACTTGACATTCTCTGGGCTCAGGTAATCCCCCTGAGATCGTTGTATTATGCGATCCGTGCTCCCGGTGTTATCGTTCACGAATGTTCCCATATTCTCGGATGTATCATCACCGGCGCAAAAATTAAAAAAGTCGTCTTTTTCTCACAAGGAGGAGGATCGGTGACCTATACTTCTTCAAAAATTCCGTATATCGGTGATGTCGTGATCAGTTCCGCACCTCTTGTCTGCATCCCGGTGGTTCTTGCAGGTCTTACGTGGGTATTTTCGCAGTATCTTGGCTGTGTTTTTCCCCCTATGCCTATAGCCGTGAATTCAATAAATGCACTTTTAGAACTGGTTGTCACCATTACAATACTCTTTACCCAGAATCTTGTCATCAGGTTCAATCCCTGGTTTATTGTCTACCTTTACCTTACGGTCACGCTGGTACTATCTCTTGCCCCGAGTACTCAGGATATGAAAAACGCAGTTATCGGAATAGGCATCATACTCCTTGTGTGCATTCTGATACTGTTGAGTTCTCTGCCTTCCCTGGTCAGCATCCTGGAAAGTGTTATCCGCCTTATCGGGATTGGTTTTACCTTTGGCCTCATGTTTGAAATTATCGCGCTGGTGATATCATCCCCGCTTATGATCTGGTATCTGTGCAAGCGTTTCTGATCCAGTGCGGGTGTTGTTGTAAGATCGGTATTAATTGATCCAAAAGGTAATTTTCTACATATATGAAAAATGATTCTCCCGTCGACTTTTCAGACGTAGCAGAAAATGGAAGCCGTCTTACACCCGTAATGCGACAGTACCGGGAGATCAAGGAAAAGCACCCGGACACCATCCTTTTTTTCCGTATCGGTGATTTTTATGAAACGTTTGAAAGCGATGCGGAACTTATCTCACGGGAACTTGAGATTGTGCTTACATCACGGTCAAAAAGCGGTGATAACCGTATTCCCCTTGCAGGAGTACCGTATCATGCCGCTGACGGGTATATTGCCAAACTGGTCGGTAAGGGCTACAAGGTAGCGGTGGTAGACCAGGTTGGAGATCCAAAAAAGACCAAAGGAATAGTAAAACGCGAGCTGGTCCGCATCATCACTCCGGGAACCGTGATTGACTCTTCCATGCTTTCTACTACGGCATCGTCCTGCCTCCTCGCGCTCTGTCCCGACCTTAAAAATGACCTGTGGGGAATTGCACTCCTGGATATATCGACCGGGGAATTTTTTGTTGCCGCTGTTAATCGCGATCCCGGTTTTGAGAATATTCTTTCAGAAATAGCCCGCTACTGCCCGGCAGAATGTATCATTTCGTCTTTAGTTCCTGATGAGCTGAAAGAACTTCTGCGTGAACGGGGAGTGGTTGTAACCCTGTATAATGATGAGGAATTTTCCGAACAGCGGGCACGCCGTACCCTTATGGAACAATTCGGGGTATCCTCACTTGCCGGCTATGGGTGTGACAGTCTCCCTGCATTAATCGGTGCGGCTGGTGCAGCGCTGGCATACGCAAAATCAACACAGAACTCTCCTCTTGCACATATCAACACTCTTTTTTTGCGCTCATCTGAACAGGGCATGATGCTTGATGCAATCACGTTGAGAAACCTTGAAGTGAAAGAAAGTATACGGGGTGACACAAAAGGAGCTACACTCTTCTCCTGCCTTGACGTAACAAAAACCCCGATGGGGAGCCGTCTGCTCAACCGTCACCTTTCCCGTCCGCTTACCGGGATCGAAGAGATCAACAAACGACTGGATGCGATTGATTTTTTTATTGCACACACACCTGCACGACTTTCACTCAGGAACCTTCTTTCCCATTGTGCTGATATCGAGAGGATTGCAGCGAGGATTGCCTACGGGAATGCCGGACCCCGCGATCTCATTGCGCTTGCAGACTCGCTTTCAGCCCTTCCCTCTGTCAGGAGCACGATTACGGATACCGGCACGGGAGATATCCCCAGGTATATTGCCGAAGCCCTGAAAAATCTTCACGATGTACCGGATTGCATAACCCTTATCAATAACGCCATTGTCAACGACCCTCCTGTAATTGCGCGCAACGGGGGTGTAATCCGTCCCGGCTATTCAAAAGAACTCGATTCTATAAAAGGAGTGCTCCATTCAGGAAAGGACTGGATCATCGAGCTCCAGAAAAAAGAGCGTGATCTGACGGGAATCAAATCCTTAAAGATCGGGTACAACAGGATCTTTGGTTACTACATTGATATCACAAAACCAAATCTTCATCTCGTTCCTTCCCATTACCAGCGCCGCCAGACCACAGCCACGGGAGAGCGGTATACCCTCCCCGAGCTGCAGGAAAAAGAGACCCTTATTACAAACGCAGATGAGCGTGTGCTTGCCCTTGAGCGTGAACTCTGGTCGGGAATTATTGAAGTTCTTCGCAGGGGGATTTGTGATCTCCAGGAAATTGCTAATGGCATTACAGTACTTGATGTTTCTGCTGCACTTGCTGAAGTTGCACAGACTCATGATTATGTACGCCCGCACCTGAATACCAGTGATGCTGTTATCATCCGTGACGGGAGACACCCGGTTGTTGAACAGGGCGCTTTGGGAGTTTTTGTGCCGAACGATACCGAGCTGGCCAGTTCAGGGACCCAGGTGATGATCATCACGGGTGCCAACATGGCCGGGAAATCCACGTACATGCGGGCAGTGGCACTCATCTGTATTATGGCGCAGGCAGGAAGTTTTGTTCCCGCCCGGCACGCGAGTATTGGCATTCTTGACCGCATCTTCACCCGGGTTGGTGCATTTGACGATCTTGCGAGTGGACAGAGCACGTTTTTTGTCGAAATGCTGGAACTTGCAAACATTCTCAACAATGTAACAGAAAAGAGCCTCGTCATCCTTGACGAGATTGGCAGGGGAACCAGTACCAGTGACGGGTGCTCAATTGCAAAAGCGGTGCTTGAATACCTTCACGGGCGGTCAGGCAGCGGGCCAAAAACACTTTTTGCCACCCACTTCCACGAACTCATTGAGGTGGAAGGGGTTTTAAAGAGGGCTAAAAATTATCATTTTGCGGTTAAAGAGACAAAAAAAGAGGTCGTCTTCCTGCGGAAGCTTATACCCGGTGCAACAGATAAGAGCTATGGTATCCATGTTGCCAGGCTGGCGGGGATACCAAAAAAAGTGACCGAGCGTGCTGAAAGTATTCTTGTGGAGACCATGAACCGTGATGTCCCCACAGGAACCCGCCCCCAGCGGTATACCCAGGTACTGCTTTTCGATCATGACAATACATCAAAAACCGCAGTTCACCACCCGGTACTTGATGAACTTGCCCGAATCAATCCTGATGATATGACCCCCCTGCAGGCACTTGCAAAGATTGCAGAATTACAAAAGATGCGGGAGAACAGGGAAGGGTAAGTATGGTAAACAACCAGAATCCGTCTCAGATCCATGTCCTTGACCAGGCAACGGTCAATAAGATTGCCGCTGGTGAAGTGGTTGAGCGTCCCGCATCGGTGGTAAAGGAACTTGTTGAAAATGCAATTGATGCCGGAGCCCGCTCAATTCGAATCGATATTGTGTCTTCACATAATGACATTGCAAATGTCCGGATCAGTGATGATGGGTGTGGCATGAATCCTGCCGACACTTTGTTGGCATTCACTCCTCATGCAACGAGCAAGATAACCCGGATTGATGATCTTACCCATATCCGCACACTTGGATTTCGCGGAGAAGCTCTTGCCAGTATCGCCGCGGTCTCCCGGGTCTCCCTCATTACACGACCTCGTGGTACGGGAGTTGTGCATGGGACAAAAGTGGTAGTTGAAGGTGGAGTACTCCAGGTGACCGGAGAGATCGGGGCACCTGAAGGGACCACGGTACTTGTTGAAGACCTGTTCTTTAATACACCGGCACGAAAAAAATTCCAGAAGAGCAAAAACACCGAGATCTCACATATTCACGCCCTTTTGGAAGGTATCTGCCTTGCCCATCCGGAGATTTCATTCCGGTTGTTTGTAGATCAGCATGAGCACCTTGTAACGGACCGGACACCACGGATGCTTGATACGATTGCCCGCATCTATGGCAGCGATGTGGTAAAGGAACTTATTCCGGTGAACCTGTCTCTCCCGTTCATTACGATTGTCGGCTACACTTCGCGCCCGTCCCTTTCGCGAAAGGATGCATCACGGCTGATCATTTCGATCAATCAACGATTTGTATCGTCACCGCTCATTAACGGGGCCATCAGGGAGGGGTACCGCACCCTGCTCCCCAAAGAGCGGTTCCCGGTAGCGTTTCTTTCCTTAACGATTGATACCGGGCTCATCGATGTAAATGTTCACCCGACAAAAAAACTGGTTCGCCTGTCCCGGGAAAAAGAAATTGTACAGGCTATACAAGAATCGGTCAGTACTGCGTTACTCAGCCACGACCTGATTCCGGCTGTAAGAACCGCCTCACACCTGCCCATTGCAGAACCAGGTGAGAATTCAATACGAGAACCGGGCATGCGATATGATCTCCCTGAAGCGGTATCGTCAGGCACCAGTGAATCCACACATGCAGGAAACGTTACTACTGATCGCCAGTTGCGGCAGACAGAACTGAGCACCGGCAATGTTCCTGTCGGTACAAAACTTCCGAACATGGAGGTTATCGGGCAACTGGGAGGTATCTACATCCTGACCACAACAGAAAGCGGTGAACTTATCCTGGTCGACCAGCACGCAGCCCA
>Ga0315292_10002146_pt1 | contig 10946 bp, 8 predicted proteins | sample YL17G13_0_MG_FD_204029 | JGI IMG/M metagenome (GOLD analysis project Ga0315292, IMG submission 204029) | Sediment microbial communities from Yellowstone Lake, YNP, Wyoming, USA - YL17G13_0 | ecosystem: Environmental > Aquatic > Freshwater > Lake > Sediment | place: USA: Wyoming | collected... | reverse complement strand
TCCTGGCCTCCATGTGGGCCCACCCAGGCAAGAAGTTGATCTTCATGGGGGCGGAGTTCGGGCAACTCACCGAGTGGTCCGACGAGCGCGGCCCGGACTGGTTCGTTCTCGATCAAGAACTCCATCAGGGCGTACGTCGTTGCGTGGGCGACATCAACCGCACCTACCGCGCCCACAGTGCGCTGTGGGAGCAGGACGCGACTCCGTCCGGCTTCACGTGGATCGACGTCAACGATGCCGCCCACAACGTCTACTCCTGGGTGCGGTGGAGCGAGTCGGGCGAGTCCGTCGTGTGCGTGTCGAACTTCAGCCCCTCGGTGTGGACCAACCATCGACTGGGCCTCCCCCACGCAGGACGCTGGAACGAAGTCATCAACACAGATGCCGCTGTGTACGGCGGATCGGGCAAGGGAAACCTCGGCTCCGTCGTCGCCGACGCGGCGCCGTACCAGGGACAACCGGCGTCGGCCTGGGTGACCCTGCCGCCGCTCGCGACACTGTGGTTCACCGCGGATCGATCCTGACGAACCACCGAGCGCGCTCAATTCGTGGTGGCGGGAGTCTCGGTGGCGCTGAGCCGCCAGGACTCCACTTCTCCCGCCGAGTCTGCAGTTGTCGACGGTTCCGTGGCCATTGGAAGGTTTCTAAGTCCAGACTCGGCGGGGGTCGGTGATTCTTCGGACACTCCAGACCTAGCCGAGGAAGAGCCGGCTTCGTGCCAGCGCTCGATAGGCCCGGAACGTTCGCCCGGAGGAGTCGACCCGCCAGTCATTGGACTGTCTCGTGTCGAACCAGACGACTGCTTTGACCCGGCGGTGCCGACCGACCCACGTCCCCAGCGCCGATATCCACGACGCCTTGATGCCCCCACGTTCGGTAGAACTCGTCTCGGCAATCATGATCGGCTTGTAGCGCGCGTAGTCGTTGTAGATACGGCCGAACAAGTACTGCGCCGACCACCAACCCCACGTGCCAAAGTTGTAGCCGTCGATGCCCACCCAGTCGACGTAGGCATTTCCCGGGTAGTAGCGGCGCCAGTTGTTCCAGGATCGGAGGTTGGACAGGCCCGGTTGCGACTCGAAGTTGGGCGACCAGACGAAGGCCACGTTCGTCGCGCCCACACTTCTGAAGATCGTCACAACTCGTCGCCATGCCCGCACGTAATTGGCCGGCCTGCTGCCGTTGTGTACGCCGTCCCACGCGAACCAGTTCCCGTTCATCTCCCACGCCCAGCGCAGGAAGACCGGTTTGCCAAATCGCCTGAGACCCAATGCCCTCGCCCGGATCACCGAATCCTGCGAGCCGTTGTTGATCGCTGCGTATGCCACACCGTTCCAGGAGATCAACGGGATCTGTCCGGCGGCGGCCTCACGGCGTTCGGTCGTGTTGGGGAAGGTGTCGCGCCAGGAGTAGTAGTGATGAATGATCCGGTACCTGCGACCCAACTGCCGTTGTCGCAACGCGACGCTGGCCGCCAGGCTCAGTCGGGGCAGATCCGTCCACGCGCCGAGATAGATGCGCGAACCGGGGATTCTTGGCTTGACCAACCTGACGGCGGTGCGTACCTGACTCACAGCGACGGTCGTCGTGGGCGTCGCCACTGCCTCGTCCGCGACGCCGGCTCCGACCACGGCGGCCAGCGCCGTCGACAGCGCGACAAGCTTCAGACCGGTGCCGCGACGCAGCCGTACCGACGAGTGGGCACGCGGAAGTCGAGGGTCAGTCATGACAAGGGATCCCGGGGGTCATGCCCCGCACGCACCCCCGAGGTCCCCCCGGGCGCCCTGGCGGGACTTCGATTCGGTCCCCGGCAACGTACTCCTCGCTGCCCGGTGCGGCCGAACATCCCCGCCGCCGTACGTATGAGCCTCTACCAGGCGTCCGCCGACACGAAGACACTCCGATAAACGGTCACGCTCTCATCGAGATAGAGGTCGACGTCGACTCGTTGCGCCGACGGGATCGGGAAGGTCCGGCTCCACGACTCACCGGGCTCCAGGCGAAGAGTCGTTCGTGTCGCCAAGCCCTTGTCGCCATGAATCACGAGTTGGTACTGAGCCGCGGCGCTCTCATGACTTGTCACTTGCACGATCAGCGTCAAACTGCTGCCCGCCGTGCGCGGAAGCGCGGACAACTCGGTCGCACCGGCAACCGGCTGGTTGCGATCACTGACGACCGCCAACGTCGCACTAGCACCAACCAGCACGACCGCAAGTGCGATCAACATCGCCGGCACAGCGAGTCGACGGCGATCGACCGTCGTCGACCCCGCCGCGGAGCTCTTGACCCGTTCATGGCTCGCCGTACCTTCGTCGGTCTCGACCCGCGCAATTCGCCAGGATGCAACGCCCGAGGCAACGCAGGTCAACAGAGCCAGTGACCAAGCCCACGAGGCAGGCGACAGGCCGACACCGGATGTGTGCAAGAGCACGCCCACCACGGCCACCGAACCCAGACTCAGCCCAGCGGCCACGACCACTTCCTCGGGCGCCACGATCGAACGACGGGGGAAGCACGACCAGAGCAACCCTGGTCCAGGCAGGACGAAGGCGAGGAGAAGTCCCGCGACGACTCGAAGCAACGATCCGGCCGCGACCACGAGCACGGCGCACACAACCGACGCCAAGGCCGCCGCACCCATCGCATTGAGCCGGCTGTTGATCCGAGCGTTGACCCGCAAACCCGGCATCATGGGAGAACCCTGTCATGCGTACGGGCGAAACTCCGGCAAGCGCTTTCTGTGGCAAGGTACAACAGATGCCTCCGACGACTTGCCGATGCGGACACGCGCGAAGCGCGCATGAGCACTACCGCCGAGGGACGGACTGCAGTGCATGCGCCGAGGGAGTGTGTGCGCGTTTCCGTTCGACCGGCCGTATTCGCAGCGTGCTTCACACGTTGGGCCGACGGCTTCACCTGTCCAGCGCAGACCACGGGTAGTCGGCCGGCGCCTCGATGGCGACGGTGATCGCGCGTCATGACGCGACTCGCTGTCGGTGAGGAACCAGACCAGCCGCACGAGCGACGGTCGGCAGAGTCGCGAGCCCCTGCAGGGCAGTGGCCAACGCGACGCCGACGGCGAGGCCGGTGAGTCCGCCGTACACAGCTCCCAGAACCGCCCCGCCGATTTCGGCGATCCCACCGACGACCATCCAGGTCGCGGCGAGACGCAACTTGTTGTGGACTCGGGCCACCGTGACGTAGAAGGTCTTGATGATCCAAGGCAAATAGGCCAATGCCATGATCTGAAGGCACGCCGTCGCGTCCGCGGCGTAGCCGGCTCCGAACAGGTTGAGGAAGAAGGACGCACCGACCGCTAGCACGAGCGACGCGGGCACTCCGACGCCCACTGAAACTCCAAGGGTGAATCGCAGTCGATGACGGAGTTCGACCTCGTCGCCAGTGGCAACCGCGAACAGAACCAGACCGAGATGAACGGGAATCAAGTAGACGAACGACACCAGCATCTGCGATGCGTAGAACGCCGCGTTCTCACTCGCTCCCAAGATGCCGGTCACCAGAATCGGCAGCGAGAACCGTGGAATGAGCAACGCGATGTTGAGCAAGTTGTGGTCCACGGTTTGCCGTGAGAGCCCGCGCAGTTCCCCCAGGGCTGGCCGAGCGATCAGCCTCATCCCGCGCCGGCGGAAGTGCACGGTGAGCAACATCAGCGACGCCAGAACTCCGGCCATCCAGCAGGCGAAGATCACTGAACCGGATGCATTTGCGACAGTGACTCCGGCAATGACGAGGAAGATGAGCTTGCCGACCGACATGTAGATGTTTCGCCAGGTCTGCAGCGATCCCATGAGCAAGCCGATGAGGCCCTGATCGAGCACCAACGACGAGGAACTCACGCCGACGCCGAGCACGAACATCGCCACGATGAGGGGCGATGAGAAGAACGCCCCCAGGTCGCCGCCGATCAGCAGGCAGACGATGACGTACGCCGCCGCAAGTACGGCCGATGCGAGCGCCGAAGCAAGCAGCGCAGCCGACGTCAGATGTGCCGCGATGTGAGCGCGGCGGGGCAACTCCCCCACGAGCAGGGTGCCCAGTCCGAACATTCCCACCGTGGAGAGCAGGCTCAGTGCTGCGATGGCGGCCGAGGCCTGACCCACCGAATCGACCGGGTAGAGACGAGCCGCTGCCCACCAGAAGACGAATCCGACCATTGAGGTGACGGCGGTCGTAGTAACCAGCGACACCGAATTGCTCAGCACATCGGTGTTCTGCGCCACCGCCTGCCGAACTCGGCGAAGCACACCGGGGATTCGGCGGCCACTCGACGCCGGTGTGACCTCGACAGGGGTGCTAGTAGACATACCAGGACCTCGACAGGTCGTAGAGACGAATGTCTCCGCTGTCGTAGATGCGGCTGATGCCGGGCACCTCGTCGAACTTCCTCAGGTTCGCTGCTGCGATTGGCTCGGTCAAGTCGTTGGAGAACGGGTCGTTGTCGAAGTACGACCCGCTGAGCGGGAGCGACTGGGACAACCGCAGATCCACGGCGAGGTACTTCACCGCATTGTTCTTCACGAGTGCCTGGCTTGCGGCGCTCGGACTGTTCTCGTAGAACAGGGCTGCGCCGGGATGCACGGGGTCCTGTGCGCCCACCGTTCCCAGGACGGTGGTGAGGTTGCGATCGCCGCTCCACCGATTGCCGGGTCCGAGCGCGTCGAGAACCCACGTCGAGGCATTGAGCACCTGGGGATCGACCGAGCGCTCGAAGGACGACACCAAGTAGGGCCCGGGAAGGCGCCCCCAGTGGGGTGGCCAGCCACCGGCTATGCCGGACAGGTAGATGAGCACCACGGCACCCGACCATCGTGTCGCGGTGATCAACTCGTTCTTGTTGCGGATCGCGTCGGCGATTCCCAGGGCGACGAGCATCCCCACGGGGATGTAGTAGAAGGTGGCCGCGCGCCCCGCAATCTCGGCACCGTTGTTCGCAACGAAGCGAAGTGCCGTGAAACCGAGCAAGGCCACGGCTCCCAGCAGCAGGGCTGGGCTCCACGGATCGAAGTTGCGTTGGCGTGACGCCCACCACGAGCCTCGCGCCAGGGCGTACAACACGACGAGAAGACCGAGCAGACCGATTAGTCGGTCCGAGAGCGGAGTGATGAGCGGCGCGGCTCCGGCGCCCACGCCCCCCAGTTGTCCGTGCAGCAATCCGGACAGGCTCTCGAATACTTGTCTGGCAGCGGGGCGAAGGTAGGCAATCGTCTCCGGCGCCACGAACAGGGTCCACGCCCCCACCCCGGCAGTGGCCACGAGGGCAAGGACCATGGGTCCGCGAGCGCGCTCCCCCTGGCGACTGACGAGATCACAGATGCCGAGCACGGCGAGCGCCCCAACCAGGATGAAGGACGTCACGTGGTGGGTCATCGTGACCACCACAATGGACAGCACGCCGACGACGAAGAGGCCACCCCACTCCGCAGCATCGCGTCGCCAAAGGCGAGCCACCCAAATCGCCAGCATGAGGAAGGTCAGCGCAGCCGACTGATACAGGTACATCGAATCGAAGAACACGAAGTGCGGATTCGACGCGTAGATCAAACACGCCAATGCTGCGATCCACGGAGCCCCGACAAGCCGCCACGACGTCATGAACAAGGCACCCATGAAGACGAGATGGGCAACGGCGGCCACCAGCAAGGCAGATGACGTGACCGAGAGGCCGGTCAACTGCGTCACCGCGGCACCCATCGACTCCAGCCCTGGGTATCTCGGTGAGATCGGCAGCGGCAGATTCTCGGTGAACAGTCGCCCGCTGTCGACGGCGTTGATCGTCCCGCGCAGGTGCTGCAATTCGTCCGGAAACTTCAGTTGCCCCGGGGAGTACATCCACTTCCCGAGGTACTGAGTGAAACCCAGAAGGACGACGAGTCCCCACGCCTCCCACACACCGATCCGTCGATGGGTCAGCACTCGCCATGCAATCGGGGCGACGAGCAGGATCTGACCCAGCCAGTAGAAGAGCTGGCCGCTGGGGTGGCTACTGCGGCCCAGCGCGTATGCAATCGACAACGCCAAGACGCCGCTGGCAGACATCGCCCAGACCCGAGCGAAGCCGGTCCAGTCAAACGCCTCCCAGGAGGTCGACTTCGCGGGCCGAGTATCCAGAACGAGGGAGTCTTCCCCGCGGCTCTGACGTGACATCGCGTAGGTGCTCATGCGCGGGTCCATCGAGGCAGGCCAGTCATCGGACCGTCAACGGGAACCTGGCCCCATCGGACCCAGGGGCGTCCGGCGTAGAACACGCTGAACTCGCCTCGAACGACTCGACGAAGCAGCCAGGGCTTCGGCGCCTCGAGTCGTTTGAGCAGAGCGTCACCGGTGGTTCCCGGCAGAACGTGCAATCGGGGCAGAGCGACCGTCTCGTCGACGTCGGTCGCGTGGAGGTCAGTCACCGAGCAGGCAGCCGTGAACCCGACGTCGCGGACGATCCCTCGAACACGTCTCGTCTGGTACCCGTAGGGGTAGGCCAGCGACGTGATCTCGATCCCGATCTGGTCCTGCAACAGTTCTCGGCTACGACGCAACTCGGAGCGCAACAGGTCGGACTTCGTCCGGTCCATCGCCAGGTGTCGGTGCCCATGCGACCCGAGCTCCAAGCCTGCTTCGCGCAGGCCGCGCAACTCGACCCAGTCCAGGGTCGCTCGTTGACCGTCCTCGCCGTCCATGAACGCTGCACGGCCTCCCACATAGGCAGTGGGAACGAACAACGTCGCCGACGCGTGGGCCTTCACCAACTCCGGAACGGCATGGGCTGCAAAATCACGCAGCCCATCATCAGCCGTGACCACGACAAGACGCTCCTCGGCCGACACACTCGTCGAACCATTTGTCGACGTACTCCGCAGTCGGTGGGCTGCCTCATCGAACGTCGCAATGCGCCAACCACCGGTGATGAGCGCACTGATGTGCTCGGCGAATTCAGCGGGGGTCACCGTGAATGGGGCGTATGTCGGCGTCGTGTCTGGTGCCACGCTGTGATACATGAGGATCGGGATCGCGCGTCGCGCCGTCTCCATCGGTGAAGTAGTCACGACGGCCCACCGTCTCGACGAATCCGTCGCATCGCGCGCACTCCGCGAAGGTAGAGCCAAGGACCACGGATCAAGCCGCCGCGATTGGCGTGCATGAGGTCTTCCGGGAAGTCGGGACTCACGCTTCCGGACCGCAAGCCCTCGGGGTGGCGGAAGTCATGCCAGGCACGCGGAAGCAGTTTGACCAACTCCACGATGGCGCGCGGCTTCCCCATGAGTACGGCGAAGTAGTACGCCGTGAGCCCGCTCCCGTATCCCTGCAGTTGGCGTCGCAGTGCGTCGTAGGTCCGCCGGTGGTAGTGCCAGACGAGAGCAGTGGGCTGGTAGACCATCGTCCCGCCGGTGGCGAGCACCTGGGTGAACGCCAGGGTGTCCTCCGCGCCGGCCGCAGGAGTCCCCGCTCCCAGGGCTCGATCGAAACCCTTGATCCGTATCAACGCGGAACGACGAAAAGCCATGTTGCCGCCGGTGCCGAACGGCGGCAGCGGGTAGTAGGGACTCTGCTTCATGCCGGAGCCAGGGCAGTAGACGACGCGTTCATTGCACTTGCCCTTGTTGTGACCTCCGTACATCTCGAACCACACCTGAGCACGCGTCACGAGTTCGGCAGCCATCATGGGGCCCGAGACCACGTCGACACCCGGTACTTCGGCAAAGGCGCGGACGATCTCGGTCAACCAATGCGGGTCGGCAACTTCGTCGTCATCGATGAAGGCGATGATGTCTTCGGACGCCTCGGCGATGGCCCGGTTTCGCGCCCACGACACTCCCGCGCGCGGTTCGACCACGTAGTGAATTCGGTGCGCGTCGTCCACCTCTCTGACTACATCACGCGTCGCCGCAGTCGTCGGCGCATTGTCGACCACAAGAACTTCGAGGTTCGGGTACTCCATCTTCAGCACGCTGGTCAAACACGAGCGCAGTGACTCCGGCCGCTCACGAGTGCACACAGCGACCGTGACGCGCGGCGGATTGACCAAGGCCCGATCGCGCGCGGCCAGGAAGGGCGGGCGCACTCGGGCACGTACGCCGTGCAGCGGGATTCCGGTGGGGTACTCCGAAGGGTCGACGTCGGCTTCCGAAAGCCGTTGTCGGATCTGGACTCCGAACTGTTCTTCGATCACCGAGGCGATCACGCCGGGAGTGGCGCCCTCGTCGCCGACCGGGACCACAGCGATACCTAGGGGCTCGTCGAAGATGCGGACCAGCATCCGTACCGACTCGATCCGGCGATCGTCGTCATCCCAGGGTTGGACCGGCGGGATGCCGTGAGCCAGGTCGATGTCGCGCACACAGACACCAGCCCACTCGTCTCCGTAACGAGGGGCCGAAGCATCCACCGAGGCTGCGGGGGTCAGGGGTTCGGCTGGTTTCATCATCGGCCTGCCTACGCAGCAGCCTCCCCGTGGGGACGAAGTCGATCTCGACTCGGCCCGGCCACCCCACCGGTCAGCAACTCACGACCGGCACCCACGGCTGATGCGCCGGCGCCTACAACGATGGCTCCAGCGCGCGCTACACCGATGAGCTCGCCTCGACGAACGGCGATCGATAGGCCCCGGCGCACGCCACTGGGCAAGGTGCGGCGCAGATAGTCGCCTTCTGTGCCGAGCGAACCGTCCGACCCGAGTAGGCGAGACATCGCGATCTTCCCCCGGCCTTCGGCGTAACAGCGACGCACGAAGAAGCGAAATGTTCCCCGTTCCTGCGGAACTCGGTGATCGACCCAAGCATCAGGAACGTACATCCATGACCCACCGACCGCGGTGGTCACCCGTATGCAGAAGTCGGTGTCTTCAGGGCGCGATGTGTTTCCGAGCTTGCCGAAACCCCTGCGAAAGCCGGCCACCGCATCGAAGGCCGCGCGTCGTACGGCCATGTTGCCGCTCCAGACGTTGCGAACTCGCTGCGGCGTCCGCGGCATACCGCGATACGAGGCACCGACCGCCCAGCCGAACTCGGAGGGAAACCATGCCGGCACGGTGCCCTCCCAGGCAGGCGCTATTCCGCCGCCGGTGCCGATGACAGAAGGGTCGACGAACGGCGCGATCAGTCTCAGCAACCATCCGGGGCGGGCAACAGCGTCATCGTCCAGGAACGCGACCAACGAGGTGACGGCGTACTCGACGCCAAGATTGCGCGTGGCCGAAGCCCCGCGCTCACCCGTGTTGTGAAGCACGATCATGTCGCGGGACTCCGTCAAGAGGCGGTCGTACAACTCAATGTTGTTGTCGACAACCACGATGACATGTCGAGGTCGAGGTTGCTGACCGAGTGCGGAGTCGATGGCTGCGATCGTGTGACTCCACCTGTCCATGGAATGACAGGCGATGACGACCGAGACGTCGCCAACCGAGACATCACCGGCAGGGGTCATCCCAGTTCCTTGGTCATGCGAACGGTCACTACGTCACGCAGGTCGATGATTCGACCCGACGACGCGGTCGCCGCGGCTGTACGGGGCTGACTCTGTGAGACCCGCTTCGCGCGGCGGCGTTCCGCCCAGATCGTGCGCAGCACTCGGAAACCATCCCGGATGGCGTTGAGATTGCTCTCACCATGGATACGTGGCAACTCGTGGCTGGGAACCTCGGCCATGGTGAACCCGGACGCCGCGACTCGGCAGTTGAGCAAGGATTCGATCTCGAATCCGTCGCCCCAGTGCATGTCTGCGCCACCCGGCGTCGTCTCTGGGCACGGCAGGTCCAGCTCCGGGACGATGTCCACCCAGAAGGCGTTGTACCCGTAGCACAAATCGGTGAACTGAGTGTCGAAGAGAATGTTGGTCACACCGTTGAGGAAGTCGTTGCCCCACGAGCGGTACCGGGTTATGTCCGAGCTTCCACCCTCGTCGATGAAGCGACTTCCCTTCGCGAAGTCCGCCCCAGCAAGCAGTGCCTCCACGAATCGCGGGATCTCACGCGCATCAGCCGATCCGTCCGCATCGAACATGACGATGACGTCGCCGGTGACGGCCCGGAAGCCGCAGACGAGGGCGTTGCCCTTGCCGCGTCGGGTCTGCTGGACCACCTTGATGTCCGGCATCGCGGCGCGAGCCGCAGCAATCGTGTCGTCCTGCGAGTTGCCGTCGACCAGGATGACTTCGTGCACCTGCGGCAAGGTGGGAAGCACGGCGGTGAGATTGCGCGCCTCGTTCTTCGCCGGGATGACGATGGTCACCTTCGGGAACTCTGACCGGTTCCGACCGTGCACATGTGTACGGGTACCCGAATCGATGGTCATGCTGTCCCCCCGGTAGCGATGATCTCGTGCGACAACGTCAAGACTAAGTTGCCACCGGAGGTTGAAGTCACTCCAAGTAGGCGACTCCACCCGTGTGGATCAGCAGGATCATCCGAAGGTACGAGTCCCTTGCGTCGAAAGGCCGATGCGCTCGTCACCGGGTGCAACGAACTCCGAAAGGACCGCATCGAAGTACTGATCCCGTACGTCTCCTGTGAGCAACGCGTGGTCGCCGTTGTCGATGAACGTCACGTGAACATTGGCGCTCTTGCGCACCCTGCGTGGGCCGAAGAAGGGGAGCGCCATGGTGTACGACGCGAGTTCCTCACGCCCCACCAGAACCGTGATGTCGCTCTCGCCAGTTCGACGGGAGCACAGCGCAGCCGTTGTTGAGGAGACGACGTGCAGCGTCGCCAACGCCCTCCACCCGGATACCGCAAGCCATCGCACGGGGCGCCACCGAGACGCTCGCTTGTGCACAGCGATTCTGATGCTCGGGATCGTCCGTCCGTGCGGTCCCATCCGACGCATACGTCGGCGCAGCGTCAGCGGGTTGAGCAGGATCGCGCGCCCGACACCGAGATCGCCCGTGAGTCGAAGTGCTACCCACGAGCCCGAGCACAGGCCGACGATGACGGAGTCCTTCGG
>Ga0315292_10002145_pt1 | contig 10946 bp, 7 predicted proteins | sample YL17G13_0_MG_FD_204029 | JGI IMG/M metagenome (GOLD analysis project Ga0315292, IMG submission 204029) | Sediment microbial communities from Yellowstone Lake, YNP, Wyoming, USA - YL17G13_0 | ecosystem: Environmental > Aquatic > Freshwater > Lake > Sediment | place: USA: Wyoming | collected... | reverse complement strand
TCGGAGGGGAGACCGCCCCGATCCAATCGCACCCGAGACGGAGGGGTTACATTCCAAATTCCGATTTAGAAATTGTCATTGCGAGGGAACCGAAGCAATCTCGCCTTTTTCAATGAGATTGCCACGCCTGCGTGCCGAAACGTCTGCCTCGCTCCGGCGAAGGATAGCACTTCGGCGTGCAGGCACGCACCTTGTCCCGCTTTTAGCGGGACTCGCAATGACCGGATGGGAAAAGGGGGTTGGTTTCTAAATCGGGATTTGGGTCCATTCCGACTCGTGAAGGATGAGATGTGCCGGATGAGGAGAAAAAATGATCCACAGGGGGAAAACATTTTTTAACAACCCGTCGATTCACAATGAAAAGTCAGACCTTGAAAACTACATAGCAAATCGACCTCAAAATACTATATGGATTCTCATAAAATACATAGTTTTACTAATTTTTTTTCTCCACCAGTTTATGTATATTAATAAAAAATTTGATAACGTTCAAAAGGTGAGGCATAAATGTTTTCCAATACATCCTTCAAGATGAGTAAAGACATCCAGCAAATCTCCCCTCAACCGGTGGGAGGGGATTCACCCTGTTAAATGGAAAACCTGATCTAATAAGGGCCAAATAAGAAATCCTATTTAACAGGGTAAAGGGGAGGGGGAAATGATTTAAGTACTTTGAAATTCATAACTTTTCCACCCCCACCCTCTCCCTCCCCCATCAAAGGGGGAGGGGGACATACTGTGGGTTTCAGATTACTTGAACCGGTTTTTTAATTCGTGCCTCACCTTTTGAACGTTACTAAAAATTTAGTTCCAGTGGGCTGAGCACTTTATGGGGGACAACCCTTTAATCCACCTGGTACTGAATCCGAAATGTCTCTTTTTCATATCATTCCTTTGGAACCGTGCAGAGGGAGGATATGCCATGATGGGAGAGAGATTTATAAAAAGTTTGATTCTCAATCGACGCCAATTTTTAAGCCTTTCGGGTATTGGAATCATGTCGTTTCTATCCGGTCAACCCCAAATCTCTTTCACCCAGACAAGAAAGGAGGAAAAGATGGTTTATACTGCGAAGGATTATAGTCGACTTTTAGGCACGGAGGGATTGAGTGAAACCCTCCTTAAAAACCACTTCACCCTTTACCAGGGGTATGTCACCAATACCAATAAACTGATTGAAATCCTCGGGCAGATGGCCAGGGAGGGAAAGGGCGGCACCCCTGAATTTGCTGAACTAAAGAGGAGATTCGGATGGGAGTTCAACGGGATGAGGCTTCATGAGTATTACTTCGAAAATCTGGGTGGCAAAGGAGGTCCAGATAAGACGGGTAAGTTGTTCAAGAAGATCTCCGAAGATTTCGGAAGTTATGAAGTTTGGGAAAAGGAATTTAAGGCCATCGGAATGATGCGAGGGATTGGATGGGTCATCCTATATCAGGATTCCCTCACCGGAGGGCTCATCAACTTCTGGATCAATGAACATGATGTGGGACACCCGGCAGGTTGCACACCCATCTTGATATTGGATGTCTTCGAACACGCCTTTATGATCGATTACGGATTGAAGAGGGCAGATTACATTGAAATCTTTTTCAAGAATATCGATTGGAGGATGGTAGAAGGAAGACTGGGATAAATTCTTTGATGAGGAGGTGAAGGATATGGTAGTTTCATTGAAACCCGTGACAAAAGTGAGTGAGAAGTTGAAGGGGATGTTGAACGATGCGATTGCCAGAGAGATTCAGGTGAGCATCCAATATATGTGGCAACATGTGCAGGTGATTGGAGTCAAGGGGATCGCCGTGCAGGATCAATTCAAGCAGACGGCTATCACAGAGATGAAGCATGCAGAAAAGATTGCCGAGAGGCTTTGGTATCTTGAGGGAACTCCGACCACCAAACCTGCGGCCATTAAAGTTGGAGAAAGCCTGAAGGAGTTTCTGGAATTAGACACAAAGGCAGAGGAGGAAGCCATCTTGATGTATAAGCAGATCATTGAACTGGCTCAGAAGGAAGGGGATGCCATCAATCTTTATGAGCAGATGGCAAATATGACCCAAAACAGAAATATCGGGAAATTGTTCTTGGACGTGGCAAGAGAAGAAAAAACACACGTGGGAGAATTCCAGGCTCTCTTGTTGATAGAAGATAAAGAACAAGGAAAAGAACTGGAAGAAGGAAAAGAGGAAGTTGAAGAGTTGATGAAATAAAGCTCCCCACCTACAGGGTGGGGCATTCTACAGCATTTTCGTAAATTTTTGGCCCTGAAGCAAGCTGCTCTAAAAAAACATTACCTCTTATCGAGAGATAAAGGATATACTGAATACAAGAGTATGCTTCCTTTGGCAAAAAGATGAGTTGGCCGGAGACAGCAAGAGCTTATCAATATACAGTCCTTTTCCCTGAAAAATACAGGGTTTAACGTATTTATTTTCCTTACCCTTCTTAGTAGTCTAAGAAGATCAAAGATGGAGGTAGAGTGTATGAAAAGAAGAAAGGATTGGTTTTGGAAGTGTTGTCTTTCATTATCCATAATGATTCTGGTGATGATGGCCCCCGCATGGAGTGATGCCTCCCGCCTTGTGAGCGAAAAGAATTGGAGCAAAGGCTTTGTGGAGGTGGCAAAGAAAGTTCAACCCTCTGTGGTCTCCATCCGCTCTGAACGCACCGTCACGGGTTCGCCCGGACAAGGCCTCGGAGAAGACTTTTTCAAAGGCACCCCCTTTGAAGATTTTTTCAAACAGCATGGTGGTCCACCGGCGAAGAGAAAGCAGATGGGAGAAGGGTCGGGCGTAATTGTTGATGGGAAAGGCTATATCCTCACAAACTATCATGTTGTTACCGGGGCCGATAAGATTACCATCCGTCTATTTGATGGAAACGAGTTGAAAGGAACGGTCCAGGGGACTGACCCCAAGACAGACCTTGCGGTGGTTCACGTTGAGGCCAAGGAGCTTCCTGTCGCCACTCTTGGGGATTCGGATAAACTTCAAGTGGGAGAGTGGGCGATTGCCATCGGCTCTCCTTTTGGTCTCGAAGAGACAGTGACTGTCGGCGTGATCAGTGCAAAGGGGCGCACGGGTCTGGGGACGGGTACCTACGAAGACTTCATCCAAACAGACGCTTCCATCAATCCCGGGAACAGCGGCGGTCCCCTGGTGAATATCGATGGGGAAGTCATTGGGATCAATGCCATGATCATTCAGCCTGGCCAAGGAATCGGCTTTGCAATCCCCATTAATCTCGCCAAGACGATCATGATGGAACTGATCAATCAGGGAAAGGTTGTCCGTCCATGGGTGGGGATTGGTCTCCAGGATCTAAACCCTGAACTGATGAAATCTTTCAAAGTTGAGGAGAAAGAAGGAACGCTAATCAGTCAGGTATTTGAAGGAAGCCCTGCAGAAAAGGCAGGCCTGAAAGTAGGGGACATTGTCGTTGAAATCGATGGGAAGAAGACTAAGAACAGCCAGGAAGTGGTTCGTGAGGTTTTGAAGAAAAAGGTGGGGCAGAAGATTGAGCTCGATCTCATCCGAGAAGGGAAGCGAATTAAGGTTGAAGTGACCACGACGGAGATGCCTCCAGAGGCAGGCGAACGGAAAGCCCCATCCGTGAAGAAAGAATGGTTTGGCCTCCAAGTGACTACCGTTACTCCGGATATCGCCAAGGAGCTGGGGCTTCCAAAAGCCGAGGGTGTAGTCATTGGGAATGTTGAAGCTGGATCTGCCGGCCAAGATGCAGGACTGCGAAAGGGAGATGTGATCTCAGAAGTGAATCGTCAGAAGATCAAGGACGAAAATGACTACCGGAACGCCATGGAGAAAACAAGGTCGGGCAAAGCGGTACTTCTTCTGGTTACTCGGGGAGGCACCACGTTTTTCGTCACACTGACCGAAGAGAAATAATTCCCTCTTTCCCTCTCCCCTCTTGAGGGAGATGGGCGCGGGTGAGGGGGCAAGAAAGGAGTCTAAAATTGAATTTTTCATTGAAATCAGCCGGGAGAGTAGCTCTTCTTTTGCTACTCTCCTTCATTCTTTTTGTTCGAATTTCAGAAGCGGGATTGAAGGAAAACGTCTTTGAAACCGTCCTGTCTAATGGCCTGAAGGTGATCCTTCTTGAAAATCACAAAGCACCTTTAATCACCTTTCAGGTCTGGTATCGCGTGGGATCCCGGAATGAGGAATGGGGAAAGACAGGCCTCTCCCATATGCTGGAACATATGATGTTTAAAGGGACAAAAAAGATCGGCCCAGAGGAGTTCTCCCGGATCATCCAGGAGAATGGTGGAAATGACAATGCCTTCACTTCCCGTGACTATACGGCTTACTTTGAAAATATCAGCACAGAGCGAGTCCAGGTTCCAATCGATCTCGAATCGGATCGTATGCAGAACCTCATTCTCCGGCAAGAGGATTTCCGAACGGAACGGATGGTGGTGATGGAGGAAAGGAGACTTCGCACAGAGGACAACCCGCAGGCCTATCTCCAAGAACAAGTGGAGGCCACTGCATTTCAGATTCAACCTTATCACTGGCCCATTATCGGCTGGATGGGAGATATCGCCCGTTTCACACTTGAGGATCTGAAGTCTTACTACCGGACCTACTACAACCCGGTCAATGCCTTTCTCGTCGTCGTGGGGGACTTCAAGAAAGACGAACTGATTCCCAGGATCGAGAAGGCCTTTGGCTCATACGCGAAAGGAATGGCCCCTCATCAAGACAGAGACAGAGATCCACCTCAGGCAGGGGAGCGAAGAATCTTCTTAAAGAAGGAGGCACAGCTTCCATTTCTTGTAATGGGATATCACGTCCCAAACCTCCGCGAACCGGATAGCTATGTGCTGGAAGTAATCGCCACGATTCTCTCCGGAGGGAAAAGCTCCAGGCTCTATAAGAGCCTTGTTCGGGAGAAGCGGCTCGTGCTCAGTGCCGACGCAGACCACTCCCTTCTCTCCCGGGACCCGAGCCTCTTCTACCTATCTGCAGATCTTCTCCCAGGCAAAGAGGTGACTGAAGTAGAAAAGGCGTTAGATCAAGAAGTGGAACGACTTCAACGGGAGCCAGTGGGGGATCACGAACTGGAAAAGGCAAAAAATCAAATGGAAGCCTCCTTCGTTTTTGGACAAGACTCGATCTTCTACCAGGCGATGCTCTTGGCCCAGCATGAGATCGCCGTCGGTTGGAGGGCGATTGATGATTACATTCCCTCTATCCGGAAAGTATCACCGGAAGATGTCCAACGGGTTGCCAAACGTTACCTCATCCCGGACAACCGGACCGTGGGGATCCTTATCCCCTTGCCACCGAAAGAAGGAAAGCCTGTACCGGCTGGGCCTTCCATGAAAGAAAAGATGGTGAGATAGGTAAATTTTAGATTTCGGATTTCGGATTTTAGATTTAAGATTGAAGGAGGGTAGCAAATTATGAGTTTACTTTTTAGAATTTTTATTCCGCATTCCGCAATCCGCAATCCGAAATTAACATACCTTATCATTCTCGTATTGTTGATGTTTTGCCTCTGTCTGCAGTCGAATGCAGTTTCAGCCATGCCTCCGGTTCAGAGGACCGTCCTTCCCAACGGACTCATTCTTCTTGTGAGCGAGGAGAACTCCCTTCCCTTTGTCACATTCCAACTTCTCATTGACTCGGGGTCCTGGAAAGATCCTTCCGGAGAGGAGGGATTGGCACACCTCACAGCCAGAGGGCTTCTTCTGGGAACATCCAAACGGACTGTCACTGCCATCCATGAGGAATTGGATTTCATGGGTGCCTCTCTTAATGCAACGTCCGGCAGGGATTACGCCACTCTGAGCCTCCGGGTTTTAAAGAAGGATCTGGAAAAAGGACTCGATCTTTTTATGGAAGTGCTGACCCAACCTATATTTCCTGAAGATGAGATCCGAAGAGAAGTGGAGAAGACACTGGCTGCCATTCAATCCGCTGAAGAGCAGCCCGAGGAGGTTGCTGAAAAGGAGTTCCAAAAAACCATCTTCCTCACAAGCCCTTATGGCCATCCGATGGAAGGGACAAAGGAATCACTCCCCCGGCTCACAAAAGAGGCGATCGTTCGTTTCTATCAGGCCTATTATCATCCAAACAACTCTATTCTCACCGTAGTGGGGGATATCCCTGCGAATGAGGTGCGGACGAAGCTTCTGCCCCGTCTTGCCAAATGGCCGAAGGGTCAGGTTCAGAAGGTGCCTTTCATTGTCACATTTGCAAAAGAGAAGAAGACAGTGAAGATCGATCGGACGATCACACAGGCCCATATCATCATTGGACACGCCGGAGTAAGTCGGGAGAACCCGGATTACTATGCCCTCACCGTGATGAACTATATTCTGGGAGGCGGAGGTTTTGCCTCCCGGTTGGTAGAGGAGATCCGAAACAAGAGGGGTCTTGCCTATTCTGTGGCAAGCTTCTTTGATCCCGGCAAGTACCCGGGTTCTTTCCAGATCGCTCTCCAGACCAAAAATTCTTCTGCTCGTGAGGCCATCTCTCTCGCACTTCAGCAGATGGAGCGGATTCGAAAAGAGCAGGTTTCTGAGAAAGAGCTGGAGGGGGCGAAGAAGTATCTCATGGGAAGTTTCCCTTTGCGGCTCGATACTCAGGGAAAGCTCGCTAATTTTCTCACCCAGATGGAGTATTATGGTCTGGGCCTGGACTATCCTGAGAAATATCCATCCCTCATCCGCTCCGTTACCAGGGAGGAGGTGAACCGGGTGGCAAAAATTTATATTCAACCCGAAAACTATATCCTCGTTATCGTCGCCAATCTGGCGGAGGCAGGAATGGAATAACCTTCCGAAACGATCGTTCTCGCAATCCATCTACTCCCAAAAGTTCCTTGCCCACCTTCACTTTTGAATTGGTTATCCAAAAGTTCACATTGACACATTTTTCTACAATCGTTAAGATGGAAATTGATAATTCTCCCTCCCCTCCTTCGGGAAAGGGAATTTATATGTCTCCTTCCTTTATTAAAGAGAGGCCGGGAGGGATTTTAGAAAGTTAATCTAACCCAATGACTTCAAAAAAAGAATATTGGCAGATCAACACAGCACGAATTGCAGACGATATTCGGGCGGCTGCATCTGAAGCCCACACCGAGGAAGATCTAAAAATGCGCGTTGAGCCAATCCTAAGAAAATCTTTCAAGGACATTGGTATAGACATCGATATTGTTGCTTATGAGAAAGCAACCGCCCTCAGAGCAAAGATGGATGCAGTCTATGGGTATTTGATCATTGAATATAAAGCGCCAGGTAAATTGGCAACTGCCACAGGCCAAAGAGAAACCAAGAAACAAGTTCAGCGATACCTTGAAGAAGAAGCTATCAAACACCGACCCCAAGAGGAGGCATTCCTCGAAAAGGCCATTGGAGTATCCATTGATGGACAAATGATTATGTTTGCACGGTATACCAAGATGGCCAAGGTAGTTTCAACACCTGTTCCTATAGCACCTGATCAACGAGAGTTATTTCCTGAAAAGTCCGCCAAAACTGGATTCCATTTCTTAGGGCCATATCCGATAACAAAGGATAGCCTAACAAACTTCCTCATTTTTGTTCGAGCCACTGCCAGAAGGCCCCTAACCGCAAAAGATCTCAGCGATGTCTTTGGCCCGGAGCATGATGTTGCAAGACAGGCTGTATCGGAAATCTATTCTGCGGTAATGAGAGCTCAGAGGCTCAGTGCACCCTCGAGGGTGAAGGCTTTTTTTACCGAGTGGGACAGAATCTTTGGCGTTGTATATGGCCAGGAGCTTGGAAAGGCGGAGAAGACTGCAGAAGAGACAGCATATCTTTATCAGATGCCTGGCGGTGTGAGACTTAAACAACTCCTCTTTGCTATACATACCTATTACGCTTTCCTCATGAAAATTATTGCTATTGAACTTCTCTCTATGCAGAGGGAGAGTACAATTACATCTTTTGTAAGAGACCTCGGCGCGTTAGATGATGATGCCCTTAAAGAGAGATTGGAGCGGCTTGAATCCGGGGCCGATTTCATTGATCAAGGAATTGAGAATTTCTTGGAGGCTGATTTCTTCCGTTGGTATCTTGACGGATGGAATCGATCTCTTGCCAATGCCTTCCGCACTATCGTCCGCGGTCTTTCAGCCTTTGAACCCGCTACACCTGTTTTGGAGCCAGAGTGGACACGTGATCTACTGAAGAAACTTTATGAAATGATTGTCCCTAAAAAACTCAGGCACGACCTTGGGGAGTTCTATACTCCTGATTGGCTCGCTGGCCACCTAATTGACCGGAGCGGCTACCCTGGAGACCCAGATATTCGATTCTTAGATACAGGCTGCGGATCTGGTACATTTCTGGTAGAAGCCATTCATCGCGTGGTCCAGAAGATTAGGTCCAGAAAAAAGATTGACTGGGAAAAGGTGGGCCGTCAAATTTTGAACAACATCGTTGGATTTGATCTCAATCCCCTGGCAGTACTTGCCGCCAGAACGAACTATTTGATTGCCTTTGCCCCGTTTATTCCTTTTGTTAGACCGATTTCCATTCCTGTCTATCTTTGCGATTCTGTTTTAGCACCCACTCGTGCCAGCAAAGAAGGCGAGCTCGATTTCGGGGGCGTGGTTTTCTCGACAACCAAAGGAGATTTTCTCTTTCCTTCCATCATGCAGGATAAAGAGAAGATTGACAAGTTCACCTCTTTGATCGAAATTGGTTTGAAGGGAAAACAGAACCCTGAAGATTTTTTAGCTCTTTTAATGAAAAGGCTGCCCCTTTCGGAGAGGGACGGAAGGCTTCTTTTGAGGGTTTACAGTCGCATCAGGGAATTGGAAGAACAAGGTGAGAATGGAATCTGGGCTCGCTACATCAAGAATGCTTTTGCGCCTGTGTACCTGGGCGTTTTTGACTATGTGGTTGGCAATCCTCCATGGATACGATGGGGATACTTGTCAGATGACTACCGGAAAAGAACTCTCGATTTGTGGCAAAGATATGGACTCTTCTCTTTAAAAGGCCATGAAGCAAGACTGGGAGCAGGGGAGAAAGATTTCTCGATGTTGTTTACCTACGCCTCATGCGACAATTACTTAAAGAAAGGTGGAACACTTGCTTTTCTTATTACGCATGAGGTTTTTAAATCAAAGGGGGCAGGCGAAGGATTTAGACAGTTTGAAATTAAGGATAAAAAAGTGCCTCTTCGGGTCAAACTCATGGAGGACCTGGTGGATCTTAAGCCTTTTCAAGCAGCGAATAAGACTTCTCTGTTCGTTCTGGAGAAAGGGCAACCTACCTCCTATCCAATCCCTGTTGTCCTTTGGAAGAGACGTCCGGGTATCGGGACCATCTCACCGGATTGGCCATTGTCCGAAGTAATGGCGAACACAGAACGAGTTGAAGTGAAGGCTATCCCTGTTGATCCATCCAGAACTAACTCTTCATGGCAAACAGCCACCCTTTCCTCTTTAAAATATTTGGAAAAGATGAAAGGGGAATATCTTTATAAGGCTTATCGAGGGGCGAGTACAGAACCCTATGGTGTTTTCTGGCTCCGCATAAAGGAAGTACGGCCTGATGGCCTTCTTGTTGTTGAAAACATGATTGAGCGGGGGAAAAGAGAGATTCCTTCGACTTCTGCTGCTATTGAAAAGGATCTGGTCTACCCTGCAGTCAGTGGAGGAGATATCGTCAAGTTTGGGATAAAATCAAACTTCTATGTTTTAGTCGCTCAGGATCCAATAGAAAGAAAGGGCTATGAAGAACAATGGATGAGTTCTCACCTTCCACTTACCTATGCCTATCTCACCCATTTTAAGGAAATTCTGATAAAAAGAGCAGCCTATCAAAAATATTTTCACAAGGAAATTAAGAAGGACAATAAAGTAATCAAGCGAGAACCTATCGCGCCATTTTATTCAATGTACAATATCAGTAAAGATTCATTTGCAAAATATCGTGTTGTCTGGAAACGGATGGCATCTAAAATGGCTGCCGTTGTCCTCTCAAGACTACGCACCCAATTTGGATTGAAAACAGTGATTTCTACAGATACAACCTCTTTTTTCTCTGTCGAGGATGAAAAAGAGACCCATTATCTATGCGGTATTCTGAACTCAGATGTTGTTGATGAATATATTCGAAGCTTTTCTTCTGCAGGAAGAGGGTTTGGAGCTCCATCTGTAATGAACAATCTTGCTATTCCTAAATTTACTGATCATAATAAAATTCATATAAGGATCTCGGAACTATCGCAAAAGGCTCATGCTTTGGTTGCTCAAGGAAAAGAGATCGAGAAATTGCAGGAAGACTTAAATGATGCAGTAGAAACGCTATGGAATATCAAGTTCTGACTCCTTCAGATCAAGATTACCCTAAACGCTTACTTGACCGGCTGGGAGAATCTTCCCCAGAGAAAATCTTTTACTGGGGGCCATTGGATTTTCTAAAGCGGTTCACGATGGCGGTGATCTCTGCGGATTCCATCAGCGGTCTGGCTTTGATGGCCACGAATCAGTTGTTATTTACCATTCGAGAATATGATCTCAATATCATTGGCGGATGGCATTCAGTCATGGAAACAGAGATCTTCCGCCTCGGCCTGTTCAGGAAAAATTTCACGGTGACTTTGTTCACTGCAAGAGGTCTGGAATGCGAAACCTTTGAATCATTTCTTGAGACAAGATTCTATCCACCCCTTCATGAATTTCCGGAAAGGGAGGAATATTTTCGGCGTGCAAGAGAAGGAAACCTTCTAATGCTTTCCGTTTCTCCTCCCGAAGAGAAAAGAATGAAACGACCCAATATTATAAATAGAAACTGGCTGGCCTGTGTCCTCTCAGATGTTGTTTTGGTTCCCTTCGCCGAGAAGGGGACCAAAACCCTTGCGTTGGCCAAGCGAGTTCTTGCCGCTAAAATCCCTATCTTTACAACCGACCATGAGGATAATGACAACCTCCATCAATTA
>Ga0315292_10002144_pt1 | contig 10948 bp, 8 predicted proteins | sample YL17G13_0_MG_FD_204029 | JGI IMG/M metagenome (GOLD analysis project Ga0315292, IMG submission 204029) | Sediment microbial communities from Yellowstone Lake, YNP, Wyoming, USA - YL17G13_0 | ecosystem: Environmental > Aquatic > Freshwater > Lake > Sediment | place: USA: Wyoming | collected... | reverse complement strand
CCGGGGTCACCGCGGAGCCACTGTCGCGCCCGACACAGATGCCGTCGCCGGTGAGGCAGAAGTAACCGGGCTGGGTGACGATGTCCCCACTGCCCACGGCCTGGTCGTCCACGTAGAGCGTCAGCGTCCCGGCACAGCCCGCCATCGCCGGATCGGCGCTGGGCCCCGCGGCGACGAACTCGGCGGTGAAGACATGGGGCCCGGCCGTGACCTCACGGTCGGCGACGACGTCCTGGAGCTTCGAGCCGACCCAGTTGAACGTATAGCGGAGCCGGCCGTCCTTGAGGTAGAGGCTGTGGCCCCCGGGCACGCCGCCGGCCGCCCAGAGCACTCCTTCGGCCTGGGCTGAATCCACCTTCACACCGGCGGCGATGGTGTAGGAACGACCGGGGACCGAGGGCCCGGCTGACTCCGGGACGTCCGCACAGTCGGGTAGAAGACGTACCGGTCCCGCGGTGGGGCCGGTGTCGGCCGCTCGGCCAGCACCTGTTCGAGGGCCGAGCGGTCATCGAGGGGCAGGCCGTTGTAGAGCCCCGCGTTGTAGAACCAGAGGCTCTTCAGCAGCTCCAGGCGCTCGGGCTCCTGAGCGGCGAGGTCCCGGCTCTGGGCCCGGTCGTGCTCGAGGTCGTAGAGCTCCCAGACGTCGGCCTCGAAGTGGCCCCAGCCCCCGAGGGGCGGGTGCACGGTGCAGGCCAGCCAGCCCTGGTGGTAGATCGACCGCTGGCCGAGCATGGCGTAGAACTGCGTCTCCTTGCCCGGGGCCTCCGGGTCGGCCAGCGCGGCGGCGAAACTCTCGCCCTCGATGGGGTGCTGCTGGTAACCCTTCAGCTCTCCGGGGGGCTCGATCCCGAGAAGGTCATAGAGGGTCGGGACGACGTCCACGGCGTGCACGTACTGGCCCCGGACCTCCCCCTGGGCCGCGATCCGCTCCGGCCAGGACACGATGCACATGTCCGAGACGCCGCCCTCGTAGCCGGCCCAGCGCTTCCAGTAGGGGAAGGGGGTGTCGAAGGCCCAGGCCCAGCCGGTGTTGTAGTGGTTGTTCGACTGCGGCCCACCCAACTCGTCGATGTGGGTGAGCGTCTCCTCGGTGGTGGTCTCCATGCCGTTGAAGAAGCGCCACTCGTTGAAGGTCCCGTCCGGGCCGCCCTCGCCACTGGCCCCGTTGTCGGAGACCACCACGATGATCGTGTTGTCCAGCTCCCCGGCCTCCTCGAGGTAGTCCAGGATCCGGCCGAACTGGTGGTCGTGATAGGAGATGAACCCGGCGAAGACCTCCGCCATTCGGCTGAAGAGGCGCTGCTCGTCCGCGCTGAGCGAGTCCCACGGACGCACGGAGTCGAGGTGGGGCCAGGGCTGGCCGTCGGGGCCGGTGGCCCCGGGCTCGCCGTGGGGGTTGATGGCGGACAGCTCGGTGTCCTCGGGCAGGAGCCCGAGCTCCTTCTGCCGAGCCAGGATCTCGCTGCGGATGGCCTCGTAACCCTGGTCGAACCGGCCCTGGTACTTGTCGATCCATTCGTCGGCGACGAGATGCGGCGCGTGGCCCGCCTGGGGCGCGAAGTACAGGAAGAAGGGCTTGTCGGGATCGATGACCTTGGCGTCGCGAACGAACTCGATCGCCTTGTCGGAGAGGTCGTCGGCCAGGTGGTAGCCGTCCTCGGGCCGGCCGGGGGGCTCGATCTGGTGGTTGTCGTGCACCAGGTCCGGGTACCAGCAGTTCGTCTCCCCGCCGAGCCAGCCGTAGAAGCGCTCGAAGCCCCGGCCAAGCGGCCAGCGGCCCTTGAAGGCGGCCAGGTTGCACTCCTCGCCCGGGGTGAGGTGCCACTTGCCGACGCAGTAGGTGTTGTAGCCGTGCTCGGCGAGGACCTCGGAGATGAAGCCGCTCTCGAAGGGGATCCGGGTCGAGATACCCGGGAAGCCCGAGGCGAACTCGGCGATGGTGGCCATGCCGTTGGTCGTCGCGTTGCGCCCGGTCAGCAGTGACGCCCGGGTGGGCGAGCAGAGAGCGGTGGTGTGGAAGTTGGAGAACTTCACGCCCCGGTCGGCGATCCGCGCCATGTTCGGCGTCTCCACCGGGCCCCCGAAGATGTCCATGGTGCCGTAGCCGAGGTCGTCCCAGGCCACGATGAGGACGTTCGGGGCCCCCTCCTTCGCCCGGGGGGCGAGGAACGGCTCCCAGTCCGGCTCGGCATCGCGGATATCCAGGGCGATCTTGCCCTTGAACGGCTTGGCCATCTCCCACACACTCCTCGGTCTCCGCGCGATCGGACCCTGAGTCTCGCGCGTCGTCCGGCTTCTCCCATCACTCCGACGGGATGACCGCCTGTGGGTGGCTAGCGTCCACGCCGAGGAGGAATGGCGGATGGCGTCACCGGTGGAGATGGGGCCGGTACGGGGGTCGTCGGGCGCTCCGGTGTCCGCCGGTGCGGCGCTGACGGGAGCGTCGGCATTCCACCTGCTGGCCAAGCCGACGGGTCCGATCTGCAACCTGGACTGCGAGTACTGCTACTTCCTGGCCAAGGAGGCGCTGTACCCGGGCGACCGGTTCCGCATGAGCGGGCAGCTCCTCGAGAGCTACATCCGTCAGCTCCTGGCCGCCAGCCCGGACGGCGAGGTCAACGTCGCGTGGCAGGGGGGCGAACCGACCCTCATGGGTGTCGACTTCTTCCGGCGGGCCGTGGAACTGGCCGAGCAGTGCCGGCGCCCGGGCCAGACCGTGCAGCACACCATCCAGACCAACGGGACGCTGCTGAGCGACGAGTGGTGCTCCCTGCTGGCCGAGCACCGGTTCCTGGTCGGCATCAGCATCGACGGCCCGTCGGCGATGCACGACCGCTACCGCGTCGACAAGCGGGGCGAGCCGACCTCGGACAAGGTCCTGCGAGGGCTCGATCGGCTCCGGGCCCACGACGTCGACGTGAACGTCCTGTGCACGGTCAGCGCCGCCAACCAGGACCACCCCCTCGAGGTCTACCGGTACTTCCGCGACGACCTGGGCTTCCGCCACGTCCAGTTCATCCCCATCGTGGAGCGGGACAACGACACGGGCTTCCAGGAGGGCGACACCGTCACGGACCGCTCCGTGAGCCCTGTGGCCTGGGGGACGTTCCTCACGACGGTGTTCGACGAGTGGGTCGTGCGGGACGTGGGCACGGTCTTCGTGCAGATGTTCGACGCCGCCCTGGCTGCCTGGCTGGACCTGCCGTCGACCATCTGCATCTTCCGCGAGACCTGCGGGGACGCGCTGGCCCTCGAGCACAACGGCGACCTATACTCCTGTGACCACTTCGTCGAGCCCGACCACCTGCTCGGCAACATCACGACGACGACGCTGGTCGAACTGGTCACGTCGCCCCGACAGCAGGCCTTCGGGCGGGCCAAGGCCGACACCCTGCCGGCCTACTGCCGGTCCTGCGACGTGCGCTTCGCCTGCAACGGCGAATGCCCCAAGAACCGCTTCACGCTCACCCCGGAGGGCGAGCCAGGCCTCAACTACCTCTGCGCCGGCTACAAGGCCTTCTTCACCCACATCGGCGGCCCCATGCGCCTCATGGCCGATCGCCTCCGTCAGGGCGGCTTCGCCGACGAAGTCATGACCGCCTTCGCCCAGGCGCAACGTAACGAGCCGTGCCCGTGCGGCAGCGGCCGCAAGGCCAAGCACTGCCACCGCCGCTGAGCTCCGGTCGTGGCCGGATCATCCCCAGAGGGTCACGAAGCGGGTAGGCGGCGCTCGCTAGCGTGACCGCAGGAGCGTAGTGACCGCTGGCTGCTGCGCCAGGACAGAGGAGATGCACATGAGTGAAGAGCCGAGCGGCGCCGCGATCGGTTGGTCCGCGTTTGCCGCGTTCATGCTGATGATGATGGGGATCTTCCAGGGGTTGGCCGGAATCGCCGCCATCGTCAACGACGATCGCTTCGTCGTGACCGAGGACTACGTGGTCAAGCTCGATGTCACGCAGTGGGGCTGGATCCACCTGATCATCGGCATCCTGGTGTTCCTGGCCGGACTGGGCATCTTCTCGGGCAACGTGCTGGCCCGCACCGTCGGCGTGCTGGTCGCTCTCGGGAGCGCCGTCGCCAACTTCGTGTGGTTGCCCGTCCAGCCCGTCTGGAGCTCGATCATGATCGCCGTCGCGGTGAGCGTGATCTGGGCCCTGACCGCCCACGGGCGGGACATCGCCGCCGAAGCCTGACCACCCCTCCGTAGACCGCGGCGGCTCGACCCACGTGGTCGGGCCGCCGTTGTCGCGCGCGAGAATCCGACCATGAGCGCTCGGACTCGTGGCCGGGCCTGGTGGATGGACGCCCTGTTCATGGTGGGCTCGTTCTGCTTCGCCCTCGGGGCCGTCCCCGGGTTCGCCAGTGCCGTGGCGCCCAACACCGTGGTTGCCGTCTTCTTCGTCGGCTCGCTGTTCTTCACCAGCGCCGCCACGCTGCAGTACCTCCAGACCACCGAGGGGCAGCTCTGGGCCTGGCAACCGGCCGACCTGGCCTGGGCCGCCGCCCTCATCCAGCTCGTCGGCACCCTGTGGTTCAACGTCAACACCGCCGCCGCCCGCCTGACCGGGCTCGATGCCCAGCAGGAGAACCTGCGCGTGTGGACGCCGGACTACCTCGGTTCGGTGTGCTTCCTGGTCGCCAGCCTGCTGGCGGTGAACACGCTCAGCCGCCCGCCCTGGCGGGCCGGCCGGCCCTGGCGGGTCGCCGGGTTGAACCTGCTGGGTTCGGTCTTCTTCATGGCCGCCGCCATCGCCGCGTTCGTCCTGCCCGACACCGGTGACCTCCTCGACGCCAGCGTGGCCAACAGCGGCACCCTCCTCGGCGCGCTCTGCTTCCTCGTCGCCGCCCGGATCGAGATCACCCCTTCTGCATGATGGCCAACGCCCCGTGGGCGTGTGATCATGCCCGTGACAGGATCACCGAGAGGACACCCATGTTCCAACACAGCAAGAACGACGGCGGCGACGAACTGGCCCCGACCTACGGCAGCCGCTCCCTGTCGGCGCCGGTGCCCAAGTACCGGCTCCCGGAGGGGGAGATGCCCTCTCGCCTCGCGTACCAGATCATCCACGACGAGCTGGCCCTGGACGGCAACCCCGCCCTGAACCTGGCCACGTTCGTGACCACCTGGATGGAGCCCGAGGCCCGGTTGTTGATGGCCGAGAGCCTCAACGTCAACAGCATCGACCAGGACGAGTACCCCCAGACCACCGAGATCCAGAACCGGTGCGTCAGCATCCTGGCCGACCTGTTCCACGCCGACGATTCCGAGCACGCCATGGGCACGGCCACGGTGGGCTCCTCGGAGGCCATCCACCTGGCCGGCCTGGCCATGAAGTGGCGGTGGCGGTCCCGCCAGCAGGCGGCAGGGAAGCCGACCGAGAAGCCCAACCTGGTGATGAGCGAGACGGTCCAGGTCTGCTGGGAGAAGTTCGTCCGCTACTTCGACGTCGAGCCCCGCATGGTGCCGATCACGCCCGAGCGCACGGTGATCGACCCCGAGCTGGCGATGGCCCTGGTCGACGAGAGCACCATCGGCGTGGTCGGGATCCTCGGCTCCACCTACACAGGCGAGTTCGAGCCTATCGGCGAGCTCTCCGCCGCCCTCGACGACGTGCAGGAGCGCACCGGCATCGACGTCCCCCTCCACGTGGACGGGGCCAGCGGGGCCTTCGTGGCCCCGTTCACCCAGCCCGACCTGGCCTGGGACTTCCGCCTCCCCCGGGTGAAGTCGATCAACGCCTCGGGCCACAAGTACGGCCTGGTGTACCCCGGCGTGGGCTGGGCCCTCTGGCGGGACAAGAGCGAGTTGCCCGAGGACCTGATCTTCCACACCAATTACCTGGGCGGCGACCAGCCCACCTTCGACCTGAACTTCTCCCGGGGGGCCAGCCAGATCATCGCCCAGTACTACAACTTCCTGCGGATGGGGCGGAAGGGCTACACCGACGTGATGACCCGCCTGTCCGACACCGCGGCCTACCTCAGCGAACTGGTCGACGCCAGCCCCTACGTCGAGCTGATGAGCAAGCCCGACTCCCTGCCCCTGGTGTGCGCCCGAGTCGTGGACGACGCCGGCTTCACGGCCTACGACCTGAGCGCCAAGATGAAGGAGCGGGGCTGGATCGTGCCCGCCTACACCCTGGCTCCTGACGCCGACCATGTCTCGGTCCTGCGGGTGGTCGTGCGGGAGGGCATGAGTGCGGACATGGCCGAACTCCTCGTGGCCGACTTCCGGCGGTCCGTCGAGGAGCTCGGCGCGATGCCGGCCGACCTTCCCGGGCGGCACGGCCACCAGCCTCACCACAGGGGGAAGATCTGCTAGTCACCGATCCATGACGGGAAAGGGCGGGGGCGGCGATCCCGGGTCGGCCGTGACCGAGGACGAGTCGATCGACCTGCTCCCCGTCCTCACGTCGGTGATCCGCCGGCGGTGGACCTCATCGGTGTTCGGCATCGTGGCGCCCGGCGCGGTCCGGCGCCGCCCGAGCGACGTGGGCCGGATCGTCACCGCCATCGTGGTGATCGCGGCGGTGTCGGCCGGCGCCAAGTCGATGACCCTCCTCGAGGCGAAGACGTTCGCCCTCGTGGCCGCCCTCCCCGCCGGACTGACCGGGATCTTCGAGCTGCTCTACCGCCTCGGTCCGATCGTGGCCGGGGGGCTCGCGGTCAGCGCAGTGGTGGCCCGGCGCGGTCGTCTCCTACTCACCCTCCTCCTCGCCTTCGCCGTCGGCTTCGCCGTCGCCGTGCTCTTGTCGGGGCTGGTCGACATCACCGACGCTCTGAAGGACGCCGGGACCGATCTCGGCGGACGCAATCCGGACTTCCCCGTCGTGCCCCTGGCCGCCTCCATCGCCACGCTCCTCGCCGCACGGCCCTATCTCACCCGACCGACCCGGCGCATGATCGAGATCGTGTTCTGGCTGGCGGCCCTCGCCGCCATGTACCTCGCTGAAGGCCTTCCGGTGTCCGTGCTGGCCAGCCTGGTCCTCTCCTGGGGGGCCGCCGCCACCGCCCATCTCGCCTTCGGCTCGCCCGCCGGGACGCCCGCCGTCCACCAGGTGGCCGGCGCGCTACGGGACCTCGGCGTCGCCGCCGACGGGCTCCGCCTGGACCCCGAACAGTCGTGGGGCCACACCGCGTTCGTCACCGAGAGCGACGACCGATTGGCCGTCGAGGTCGTCGGCCGGGACAGCACCGACGCCCGGCTGTTCGCCAAGCTCTGGCGCTCAATCTGGTACAAGGACGCCGGCCCGACCGTGTCCCTTCGTCGAGGCCAGCACGTCGAGCACGAGGCCCTGATCCTGCTGTTGGCCGAGCGCAGCGGGGCCCGGGTCCCCGACCTGGTCGCCGTCGGCATCGCCGGGGCCCGAGACGATGCGCTCCTGGTCGTCCGCAACCCCGCGGGACGCCCCCTCGGGGAGTTGACGCCCGACGAAATCAGCGATCCCGTGCTCGATGACGCCTGGGCCAACCTCGCTCGTCTCCACGGGGCCGGAATAGCCCACGGGGACATCACGGGCCAGCACATCGTCGTCGACGCCGGAGGTCGCACCGGTGCGGTGAGGATGGGTCGAGCCGAGACCTCGGCCCCTCCGGACCACCTCGCCCTCGACCACGCCCAGATCCTGGTGGTCACCGCCGCCCTCGTCGGGGTCGACCGGGGGTTGGCTGCCGCCCAGCGGGCGCACGGGGCCGATGGGCTCGCTGCCATGCTGGCCTACCTCGAGCCCGCGGCTCTGTCCGGTCGCTCCCGTTCGACCATCGAGGACCTGAAAGGGCTTCTGGGTGACCTCCGGCAGGCGGGTTCGGCCCTCACCGGCATCGAGGCCCCCGAGGTGGCGGCCCTCCGCCGGTTCTCCCTCGGCAGCATCTTCCTCGCCGCCGCCTTCGCTCTCGGCGTCTACCTCCTCGTCGTGCAGTTGGCGGGCGTGGCCGCCATGGGCGACGTGTTCCAGGGGGCCATTTGGGAGTGGGTGGTGGTCACCGCCTTCATCGCCCAGCTCCCGCCGCTCAGCCAGGCCGTGGCCATGCTCGGCGCCGTCGCCACCACCCTCCCCCTCCGTCCCGTCACCGTGGTCCAGTACGCCCAGGCCTTCACCGGCCTCGTCGGGGGTACGGCGGGCAACGCCACCCTGGCCATCCGGTTCTTCCAGAAGCAGGGTCTTCCCCCCACACTGGCCGTCAGCTCCGGCATCCTCAACTCGGCGGCCGGGTTCATCGTCCAGATCACGCTCGTGGTCACCGGCCTCGTGGTCACTGGCTCGTCCTTCGACCTGAACACCAGCGGGGCCAGCGTCCCCGCCTGGCTGATGGCCCTCGGGGTGGCGGCGCTGCTCGCCGTGCTGGCCGTCCTCATCGTCCCTAGCCTCCGCCACCGGGTGCACGACTTCGTCGCCACCCAGGTCAAGGAGGCCTGGGACAACATCCGCGGCGTCCTTTCCACACCCCGGAAGGCCGCGGCACTCTTCGGTGGCAACCTGGTCTCCCAGCTCCTCTTCGCCATGGTGCTCGGCGCCGCCCTCCACGCCTACGGCGAGTCGCTCCCGCTGCTGCAGATCGTGGTCATCAACTCCTTCGCCTCCTTCGTGGGCGGCGCCGCCCCGGTGCCCGGAGGGATGGGCGTGGTCGAGGCGGGCATGATCGCCGGGTTCACCGCGGCCGGCATTCCGCAGGCCGAGGCGGTGGCCGCCACGTTCACCGCCCGGATGTTCACCACCTACCTCACCCCGATCTGGGGCTGGTTCGCCTTCGAGTGGCTCCGCCGCAACGACTACGTCTGAGCCGTCCGCGAGGGGTGGTGGTGCTCATCGCCGAGGGCGACGTCCAGCAGGGAACCCACGGTCAGGCCGATGCCGAGCCCGGCCGTGACGTCCAGCGGGTTGTGGGCGCCGACGTAGACCCGGCCGACCGCCACGAGGCCCACCGCGGCCCACGGGAGGACCGACCAGCGGCGAGGCAGCATGGGGGTGAGGACCGCCGCCAGCGCCGCGACCAGGATGACGTGACCGGACGGGAAGCTGTGGCCCGAGACCGGTACGTCGCCCCGAAGGATGGCGTCGACCTGTGAGGTCCCCGGACGCTGCCGATCGAGGTCCGCCGTCAACCGGTCCCGGATGATCCGCTCGACGACCAGCTTGAGCCCGACGGCGGCCAGGGCGGCCACGGCCACCTTCGGGTGCCGACCCAACAGGGCCACGGCGAGAGCGACGACCGCGCCGACCACCAGGTTGCCGAGCTGCATGGGGCCCCACAGGACGGGGTAGAGCCACTCGGGCGCCCCGTTGACGGCGTGGAAGACCCGCGACTCCACCCGACGGGGGCCCTCGGCTACCGCGAGGCGCTCGGCCAGGGCGAAGGTCGTCGCCCCCACACCGGCCAGGGCCAGGGCCCGGGTGCGCCTCAGGACCGGACCCCGGCGGCCTCGATGCGGGCCCGCACCTCGGCGAGGAGCTCGGGGCGCCCCTTCAGGGCGGTGCGGGTCGCCCCGCTCAGGTACTTGGGGTCGAAGCGGTACAGCGCGCCCGGCAACGCCTCGGCGCCCACGCCCCGCTCGGCCTCGGCCACCGCCCGTTCGGCCCCCACCTTCAGACTGAGGGAGAGCACGAGCTCGGCCAGATCGTTGGCCATGAGGAGGTCGGAGGCGGCCAGCTCGCTGAACCCGAAGTCGATCATCCAGACCACACCGTCGGCGGCCAGGAAGACGTTGGCCAGGCGCAGGTCGCGGTGGGCGATGCCGTGGGCCCGCAGGATCGCCATCTGCTCCCAGATCCCGGCCAGCACCGCGTCGGTGAGCTCCTCGGGCTCCACCCCGTCCAAGGAGCGACCGTCGATGGCCTCGTAGGCCAGGACGAAACCCCCGGGCTCGGCGGAGGCGAAGGCCGCAAGTGGCGGCGTCCGCACGCCCTCGTTGGCCGCCGCCAGCGCCACCAGGGCCTCGTGCTCGACCGCTCGGCGCAGCGAGGAGAAGGGGCGCTCGTCGCCGAGGTCCCGGGGCATGACCGTCCGAACCAGTCGGAAGAGCAGGTCGGCCTTACGCTCATCGGCGCCGAGCGCCTTGACGAACAGGGCCGTGCCCTCGGTCGTCGTCCCGAAGTAGGGCGTGGACCCCCGGGCGTCCACCGAGGCCGGGTGCAGGTCGGCGAGGGCCACGCCGCTGCGGTTGAGCCCGTCGACCACCGCGGCCTGGGTCGGCCGGCGGCTGGGCGTCCCCAGCACCGCGTCGGCCAGTGCGCCGGCCAGCGCCCCACACGCCAGCGCCGCTGCGGTCTCCAGCGACACGGGTTCGGTGAAGGCCCGGACGAACGCCAGGAGCAGGACCAGGGCCCAGCCGATGCGCCGCTCCCGCCGCTCGAACCAGGGCACACCGGCCGCCACCAGCCCGGTCACCGCGGCCAGGCCGGCGGCGGTGGGGAAGCCGGTGTCGCCCAGGAAGCCGAGGAACTCGTCAGCGGTCACGACCGCCGGAGCGCTGGCCGAGAGCAGGTCGTCGACCAGCAGCACGAGGGCGGCGCCGAGGGCGGCGCCGGCCCCGACGGTGACCAGGAACCGCCAGTGGCCCCGCAGGGTCGCGGCCACCACCCCCACCCCGAGGACACCGAGGGTGGCCACCCGGGCCACCACCGCGAGCGCCGGCACCACGTCCTCGTCGATGGTCCGGAAGCCGGCCAGGACGTCGGAGATGAACGAGACGAGGGCGTCGCCGAACAGGCGGTCGACCAGCAGGATCGCCAGGAGCGCCACGGCACCGACCACGATGCGCAGGGCGTCCACCGGCGACCAGCGCTCGAGGGAAATCTCCAGCGATCCCGACATCACACCCTTCCCACCCGTGGGCCGTCCGACGAGTTCGTTGCGTAGATTAGGGGGGTCTCGCGAAGGGGAACGGCGATCACGATGGGAACGGCGGAGCATGGTCGGTGGCTCACGCCCGACCGCGTCCTGGCCG
>Ga0315292_10002143_pt1:0-5000 | contig 10948 bp, 6 predicted proteins | sample YL17G13_0_MG_FD_204029 | JGI IMG/M metagenome (GOLD analysis project Ga0315292, IMG submission 204029) | Sediment microbial communities from Yellowstone Lake, YNP, Wyoming, USA - YL17G13_0 | ecosystem: Environmental > Aquatic > Freshwater > Lake > Sediment | place: USA: Wyoming... | reverse complement strand
CACATATTCACAAACTAAATCACACTCTTTTAACACATCCACATCTATAATGCACTAACATCTTTCAAAGCAACTCACGAGCAATGGAGCGCCGAGAGAACGAGAGCACACATAAACGTTTCAGCATTATGCATGTAAATTAGCAAAAAGATAACCAAGACCATCACATCACACAATGTTCACGAGCAATGGAACAGAACGCAAAATGACCGGACCCAGCTTTCTTTCTCTACACAAAAGACAAGCTCTAACACCTTTCAAAGCCACTCACGAGCAATGGAGCGCCGAGAGGACGGAAGAACAAATCTCCTGCATAAATATGTATGCAATTTGGAAGAACACACTCATCGGTAGATGACAAGTGCCTCACTCACTACTCATCCAGCTCACATAATGTTTAACACAACCTCCGAGTCTGTTAAAGAGACTCACCTTAATGAAGCGCCAAACACAGCTCTCTACACATGACATGAGAACCATGACACCTCACAATCCGCCACTCACAAACGTGACGATAGATGATACAACCGACCCTCAGACAAACGGGGCTACTGTCAACCAATAGCCGCAATGTGCGTTCGAGAGGTTTATGATCAAAGCGTTCTGCAATTCACAATAAATCACAAAGTTTGCTTTGCTCTTCCTCGATACACGAGCCGAGTGATCCACCGCTCAAAGTTTTTGTTTTTGTATACCTCCTACTTTGTAGCAAGGCACACCACGTTATCGCCGCCCACACACTGGTAGCTAAGTCGCGATAGTTCTGCATTTATTGCAATAGTTTTTACAAAGAAACAGTAACAGGGCGGACAGCTGTCATGATGTACGCATTAAAATATGGACCGATTGTTTGACAAGTATGCATGAGATATTCGACCATGGGTATGTCGCTACTCTCACTTCAACTCAGCCAAACCACTCACTACACGAGCAATGGTAGTGACGCCCTATTATGCTATAAATCTCACATCATTTCAATCTGTCTCGTTAGACCTAGCACATTATAGGATCAGTTGCTGACACGAGCAATGGTCAACCCCATGTATGCAGCACGTCAATCTACATATACACTCAAATCTACAACGAGCAATGTGTAGAATATGAATAAATGTAAAAATTAGAACTACAATACTGATCTTCCAAGTGTTTAAGCCACTTGTTATGCACTGAAATAGATACCCTGCATGATTAACATACACAACATAATGAACATATACCTCTCTGATTTACTCACAAACGCAATCAGAGCGACTAATAGATTCACTACATATGTCTACAGCACTATGGCAAGCGCTGGACCCACAGCAACCCTAAAAATTTGCTACACACAAAAGCAATATTGTATGTCGCAAAATTCTAGCATTTTCTGCAGGGATTTGGGGACCAAAGATAAGGCAAAAATGAATAGCGTACTGCAACTAGACCTTTCTGTTAAAGAGAAGGACACCTCGAGCAATGGGTGTGCATTGGATTCTCCTCAATGCGTCTATTCAGACACTATTCATATTCACATCGCACACTACACGAGCAATGGTAGCATGAATCTCCAGTCAGACCATAAACAACGGAGTTAAAAAACAAATAGGAATGCAGCTAGACCCTTCTTTCAAAGAGAAGGACACCTCGAGCAATGGGTGTGCATTGGATTCTCCTCAATGCGTCTACTCAGAGACTACTTGCTCAATACCCACTCACACTGCACGAGCAATGGCAATGTGGAGTTCACAGTCTTTTATCTCAAATAATATCCACTCTCACGACCAACTGAACACCTTCAGGCATTCTAGCTAGCATAAGAATTGACATACAGATAATGATCCTTCCGCAGGTTCACCTACGGAAACCTTGTTACGACTTTTACTTCCTCTAAATGATCAAGTTCGATCGTCTTCTCACAATCAAAGCAATGTTGCCATCGCAAAGACCGCGATCCGAGGACCTCACTAAACCATTCAATCGGTAGTAGCGACGGGCGGTGTGTACAAAGGGCAGGGACGTAATCGGCGCAAGCTGATGACTTGCGCCTACTGGGAATTCCTCGTTCATGGGGGATAGTTACAAACCCCAATCCCTGAGGAGACAGCCATGCAAAGATTTCCCAATCCTCTCGGACCAGGTTGCAAAACTCTCTGAAGCTGTCATTGTAGCGCGCGTGCGGCCCCGGACATCTAAGGGCATCACAGACCTGTTATTGCTCTATTTCGTGCAGTTTAAATACTGCGAATCCCTCTAAGAAGTCAGCGCCGGCTAGAACACCCATTGCTGAGTGCCAATACCGACGTACTATTTAGCAGGTCAGAGTCTCGTTCGTTATCGGAATTAACCAGACAAATCACTCCACCAACTAAGAACGGCCATGCACCACCACCCACTGAATCAAGAAAGAGCTTTTAATCTGTCCATCCTTACAGTGTCCGGGCCGGGTGAGTTTCCCCGTGTTGAGTCAAATTAAGCCGCAGGCTCCACTCCTGGTGGTGCCCTTCCGTCAATTCCTTTAAGTTTCGGCCTTGCGACCATATTCCCCCCAGAACCTTACTTAAGGTTTCCCAGGGACAGCCAAGAGGGTCAATAAAGTCAAACCACCCTTGATTGTTGGTCGGCAACGTTTATGGTCAGAACTAGGACGGTATCTGATCGTCTTCGAACCTCTGACTTTCGTTCTTGATTAATGAAGACATTCTTGGCAAATGCTTTCGCAGTAGATTGTCTGGCGGCGATCCAAGAATTTCACCTCTAACGCCACCATACAAATGCCCCCGGCAGTCTCTTTTAATCATTACTCCGGGTCCGAAAACCAACAAAATAGAACCGAAGTCCTATTCCATTATTCCATGCAAGAGTATTCAAGCACAAGGCCTGCTTTGAGCACTTTAATTTTTTCAAAGTAAACGTGCCATGCACTCCGCAGCACTCAATAAAGAGCACCACAGAGCGTCTAATGACTGTGTAAGGTAGATCACGTACAGTCGCAGCGCAAGCTGAACTGACGAATCCCACCTCAGATCCAACTACGAGCTTTTTAACTGCAACAACTTCAATATACGCTATTGGAGCTGGAATTACCGCGGCTGCTGGCACCAGACTTGCCCTCCAATGGATCCTCGTTAAAGGATTTAAATTGTACTCATTCCAATTGCAAGGCCTCATAATGAGTCTTGCATCGTTATTTTTCGTCACTACCTCCTCTCGCTGAGAGTGGGTAATTTGCGCGCCTGCTGCCTTCCTTAGATGTGGTAGCCGTTTCTAAGGCTCCCTCTCCGGAATCGAACACTGATTCCCCGTTACCCGTTATCTCCATGGTGAGCATATCACTCACCATCGACAGATGATAGGTCAGATACTTGGAAGATTCATCGCCGACGCAAGGTCATGCGATTAGGTTGGTTATCCAGAGTCATCAAACCCACAGCCCGTGAAGGCCGGTTGGTTTTGATCTAATAAACCCGCCTCAGCAATGAAGCCGAGGCATATTGGCATGTATTAGCTCCAGAATTACTGCAGTTATCCATGTAGTATGGTAAGATCTAAGAAACAATAGCTGATTTAATGAGCCATTCGCGGTTTCGCCGTGTAAAGGCGTGAACTTGGACATGCATGGCTTAATCTTTGAGACAAGCATATGACTGCTGGCAGGATCAACCAGATATAACATGTACGACATAGGTGTGATCTGTGCTTGATGTGTGAACCATGACAAACGACCGCTAATCCTATACTCTCACAAACGAGTTAGGACCTTTGGTACTCCATATTTCCTTTATCAGTGCAAACTCTCACTCACAAACGCAAGAGGGCAAACAAAGAAAACAGTCGCATGGACTCAGCCTCCACCACACATAATCATTTTTCACATATCGTCACATTATTAATAATTATCTAACACTCTGCAGAAAACTGAGCTCTTTAACGAAAAGGCTGCTGACAAACGCAACCTGCTCGCTCAAGAGGACTACTCATAAACGCAGCCTTCTCGTCCAAAAGTCTACTAACAAACATAAACTTTTGGCCAAAAACACAACTTCTGCAGAGAGTAACATCGTTGTTTACTCGCTAGTGACACCCGAACTTTAATCAGGGCACTTTACATGACATTTTGACCAGATACAAATAGCAATGAAGCCCTTCTGCAAGAGAAGCTAAGCTCCAAATGTACAACATTTCCACTCCTGACACCTCCACAGGTTTGCGAACACATTCGAAATGCACGCTTCATAACTGGACTTTTTATAGTGAGCTCTACATGCCCCCACTCTATCCAATGCTCCTGTTTGATGATTATGCAATGTCGGATTCCATGAAGGTACTCTTTCCTTAGTCTATAACTCAGCTTCCATCCTTTTGGGATTCATGGCTAATAAGTTCAGTACTTTCGCTTCATGTTCACCAGTGGCATAACGGGTGGATAGTTTTAGCATTATATTTGAGAAATCATAACATGAAACAGAGTTGCAAGCAACCTGCTTCAATGACAGTAGTTATTTTATTAATGGTCTTAAGGATACACTAGACTCTTAAATAATTTAAATAATACAAAGACTTTATGCACCAAAATCAGCACACTATTTCATACCGCACCAGGCACCAACTTTGCACGAAAACCAGAACGTCACATTAGATATACAAATTATATCAGTCACATACATATAGTATACACTTTACACATATAGCTAAACTGCACATGGTCTTCAGGATACAAGCATAAAAATATTTTCAAGTTTTTTTTTATGCACTAAAAACCAAAGTTGTTCCTCTTGATGTGAAACGCATTTTAAACGTAACATGTTAAAATGACAAATATCAACATCATATTCACCTATACACATATAGCTGAACTGTTCATGGTCTTCAGGATACAAGCATAAAAATATTTTCTAAGTTTTTTTTTATGCACTAAAAACCAAAGTTGTTCCTCTTGATGTGAAACGCATTTTAAACGTAACATGTTAAAATGACAAATATCAACATCATATTCACCTATACACATATAGCTGAACTGTTCA
>Ga0315292_10002141_pt1 | contig 10951 bp, 9 predicted proteins | sample YL17G13_0_MG_FD_204029 | JGI IMG/M metagenome (GOLD analysis project Ga0315292, IMG submission 204029) | Sediment microbial communities from Yellowstone Lake, YNP, Wyoming, USA - YL17G13_0 | ecosystem: Environmental > Aquatic > Freshwater > Lake > Sediment | place: USA: Wyoming | collected... | reverse complement strand
GACACCGCCGGTCACACAGATGAATTTGGTCATTGGAGTCCCCGTCGCATGAAGCACGACGGGAGCGCAGTCTAGCGGATCGGAGGGTGTGCTGGCCACATCGATGAGAGCACGTCGGCCACGGTCACCGCGCCGCGCCCATTCCAGTCGATGCGCCACGACGGCTCGTCGGAACGGGCTGCAAATTCCGCCGCAACTCCCAGATCTGCAACGGCGATCAGGCGGTCACCCGCAAAAAACAGCGGCAAATTCTCCCGGCGCCAGGGCAGCACGTCGTGCTCCTGCAGCCACTTGCGCAACGGCCGGTGATGTGCGCTGCCCGCCGGCTGGAACGTCTCGCCGCCGCTGCGCCGTCGCAGGTCGACCTGAGCTGGCATGCGCTCGCGACTGAATCCGACGCCGACGTCCGGTACCAGGGCGAGCGACGACCCGGTGGACCATACGTATGTCTCACCACCCGCCGTTGACCAGCTGCCCTCGCTCGGCTCGGCATCGCCGGCGGCGTCTGCATGCAGACGCCCGCGGTAACGACGAACCACCACGCCCGGCCAACGCGTTGCGGGGATGCGATCCGCTGCCGCAATCGTCATGTCGCGCCGCAGTGCCGCCAGCGTGCGTGCCGACGCGGGCGGGAGCCCCAGCCCGGCGAGCCAGGCCCGCAGCACGGCGCGTTGCCTCGGCTCGGGCAGAGCCCGCAGCGCGTCGAGTTCGATTGCGACGCCCGCCAGGACCCGCGGGAGATCCTCCGCCACACAGGCGGCTTCGGCTGCGAGCGCGTCGCGAGCGAATTCGGCGACCCGTCCTGCCGTCGCGGCGACGGCAGGCCAGCGCTGTCGCAGCGCGGGCAGGACTTCGAGGCGGAGGTAATTGCGGTCGAATCGGCGATCGAGGTTCGAGGGGTCTTCCTGCCAGCTCAGCCCCTGTTCGCCAGCCCAGTCAGCCAGTTCCTCGCGTGTGAATTCGAGCAGCGGCCGCGCATGCCAAGCCGTCGCGCCGAAGCGGCCGAGCGGTGCCATGCCCGCGATCGCGCGCAGCCCTCCTCCGCGCAGCCACTGCAGCAGGATCGTTTCGAGCTGGTCGTCCGCGTGATGGGCGGTGAGCAGGACCTCGCCCGGTTCGAGGCGGTCAGCCAGCGCCGCATAGCGGGCTTCGCGGGCGGCGGCTTCGGGGCTCTGGCCCGCGACTCGCGGCACGACGACACGGACGTCGTCGCAGGCAACGCCGTGCGCCAGCGCCAGCTCGCGACACGCGCGTGCCCATTGCGCGGAATCAGCCTGCAACGCGTGATCGACGTGGATAGCCCGCAATCGGGCGTTCAGCCTGCCCGCGCGGGTCAGCTGCGCGAGCGCGACCAGCAGGACCGTGGAATCGAGCCCGCCGCTCAGTGCGATGCAAAGTCGTGGCGAGTGTTCGCGACTGGCCGCCGGGATGGCAGCGAGCAGTAGATCGAGGCTTGCGGCCAGGCGATGAGGGGTGAACACGAGCTGCGTGCCCGGGTGGGGCGCGACGCGGCTCAGTTGGCCGCGCGATAGACGCCCTGTCCGCGCAGCCGCTCGTACCGCTGCGCGACCAGTGCGTCCTCCGGCAACTGCGCGACCTGGTCGAGGTGACGCACCAGCGCTTCCTTGAGCGCATCCGACATCGCCTGCGGATCGCGGTGGGCGCCGCCGAGCGGCTCACGCAGCACTTCGTCGACCAGCCCGAGCTTGTCGAGACGCTCGGCCGTGATGCCCATGGCGTCGGCGGCGATTTCCTTCTTGTCCGCGCTCTTCCACAGGATGGACGCGCAGCCTTCCGGCGAAATCACCGAATAAATCGAGTACTGCAGCATGAGCAGCCGGTCGCATACGCCGATGGCGAGCGCACCGCCCGAACCGCCTTCGCCGATGACCGCAGTGATCACGGGCACGCGCAACGAGGACATCTCGAACAGGTTGCGCGCGATCGCCTCGCTCTGGTTGCGCTCTTCCGAGCCCACGCCAGGATAGGCGCCCGGGGTGTCGATCAGCGTGATCAGCGGCACGCGGAAGCGCTCGGCGAGCTTCATCAGCCGCAGTGCCTTGCGGTAACCCTCGGGCTTCGGCATGCCGTAGTTGCGGCGCACCCGCTCCTTGGTGTCGCGTCCCTTCTGGTGCCCGATCAGCATGACCGGCCGGCCGGCGAGCCGGGCGAAGCCACCCACGATCGCGAGGTCGTCGGAGTACATGCGGTCGCCGTGCAGTTCCAGGAACTCGTCGAAAATTGAAACCGCGTAGTCGAGCGTGTAGGGACGCTGCGGGTGGCGCGCAAGCTGCGCGACCTGCCACGCCGTCAGGTTGGCGAAAATGCTGTTGGTGAGCGCCCTGCTCCTGGCGCGCAGGCGGGCGATCTCCTCGCCGATGTTGACTTCGGCGTCGGAGGAGACAAAGCGCAGCTCATCGATCTTCGCTTCGAGCTCGGCGATGGGCTGCTCAAATTCCAGGAAACTCAATGCCATAGGACGGGAAGAATGCCGGAGGCGTGCGGTGGGTGCAAATCAGCCGCCTGCCTGACGGGGCGACACGCGCAGTTCAGACCTCGAGCGCCGCCCGCCACTGCGTGGCATTGCGCATGTCGAGCGCGCCGGCAATGGTCTTCAGCGCGGCTTTCTCCGCGTCCGTGCGCGCGGACTTGAGGCCGAGCAAACCACCCGCCGCGTCGGCGACGTCCTGGCACCACGCGAGCAGCAACTGCTCCTCGTCGGCGCCGAACTCCTGCTGCAGCTTGCGGTCACTGCGCGCGAGCGCATTCAGGACGGCGAGGTCGGCCTTGAGCTGCTGCTTCGACGGGGGCTCGCTGAGCCAGCGCGCCAGCGCATCTTCGCCGCCGTGATCGAGCATGCCGCGCTCACGCGCGATGCGCAGGATCACGTCGCGTTCGCCCTTCTGGATCTTGCCGTCGGCCCACGCGACATACACGAGCGGCAACAGCGACACGACGCGATAGGCCTCGCGCGGCACCCGGAGTTCCTTGAGCCAGCCTTCCATGTCCATACGCAGCCCCCGCGTCATTGTTGATTTGGACGCATTCTTACATGGGTTCGGGGAACGGCCGCAAGTGCCGTCGGCGTTGGATGGATGAACGTGCTTCAGGTATCGCGCGGCGCGTAATACAACTCGACGCCTTCGCGGCCCACCAGGTTGCCGAGCCGCTCGATGAGCTCACGTGAAGGTCGCACCTTCCATTGCTCGCCGAACTGCAGGACGGCTGCCGCATCGCCGGTCGCAAACCGGATCGCGACGTTGCAACGTCCGCCCTGGCTCGGCTTGAGCGCCTGCTCGAGCGCCGAGACGAGCTTGCCCGCATCGCCGTTCCTGGCCCTGGCGGCCGGCCAGCGCAGCACGAGATTGCGGGCGAACTGCTCGCGCGCCTGGTCGACATCCATGATCTTCCTGGCGCCCAGGCGCCAGTCGTCGATGAAGTCGTCCCAGCGCAAGCCGCCCTCGACCACGAGAATCGCGTCCTTCGAGACCAGCGAGCGGAACTGCTGGTAGACGTCCTCGAACATCGTGACCTCGAGCCGGCCACTGCGATCGTCGAGGATGAAGCTGGTGCGCCCGCCGCGCTTGCGGATCTCGAGCACGAGTCCTGCGACCGTTACGCTGCGCGCCGGGGTACGCCATGGATTGCCTTTCTCCTCGCCCCCGGTGCCGACCGGCTTCGCGCCGCCAATGTCGGCGATGCGCCCGCTGGTGATCGGTCGCAGCTCGCGTTCGTATTCGGCGATCGGATGGCCGGTGAGATAGAGGCCCAGCGTTTCGCGCTCGCCCGCGAGACGCACCGCCTCACCCCATTCGGGCAGCGTCTCGTGCATCGCCCTGGCGCTGGCCTCGTCGGATTCCGTTGCGGCAGGCGTTGCTGCCGCAGGCGCGGGTTCCGCGAGTCCGAACAGGTCTTCCTGCCCGGCTTCCTTTGCGCGTGTCGACTGGTCCGCCGCCTGCATTGCGGCCGGCAACTGGTGCATGAGCGTCGAGCGGTAGCGCATGCCACCCATCGAGTCCGCAGCGCCAGAGCGGATCAGCGCCTCGAGCACGCGGCGGTTGACCTTGTTCAGGTCGAGCCGACGGCACAGATCGCGCAAGTCACGGAAGGCGCCGTTCGCGTTGCGCACCTCGAGCATGTTCTCGACCGCCGCCTGCCCCACGCCCTTGATGGCCCCGAGGCCGTAGCGGATCGATTTCGGCCCGGACACCGTGAACATGTACTGCGAGGCGTTGACGTCCGGCGGCTCGACGGTGAGCCCCATCCGGTTGCACTCGTCGATGAGCGTGACGACCTTGTCGGTCTTGTCCATGTCGGACGACAGCACCGCTGCCATGAACGCGGCCGGGTAATGCGTCTTGAGCCACGCCGTGTGATACGACAGCACGGCGTACGCGGCCGAGTGCGACTTGTTGAAGCCGTACCCCGCAAACTTCTCCATGAGGTCGAAGATGTGCGCCGCCGTGTTTTCCGCGACGCCGCGGGCCACCGCACCTTCGACGAAGATGGAGCGCTGCTGCGCCATCTCCTCGGCTTTTTTCTTGCCCATCGCGCGGCGCAACAGGTCGGCGCCGCCGAGCGTGTAGCCGGCCAGCACCTGCGCGATCTGCATCACCTGTTCCTGGTACAGGATCACGCCGTAGGTCGGGAACAGCACGGGTTTCAGGTCCGGGTGCAGGTAGTCGATGCCGCCGCCGATGCGGCCGTGCTTGCGATCGATGAAGTCGTCGACCATGCCCGACTGCAACGGGCCCGGACGGAACAGCGCAACGAGCGCGATGATGTCCTCGAAGGTGTCCGGCTGCAGGCGCTTGATCAGGTCCTTCATGCCGCGGGATTCGAGCTGGAAGACGGCCGTCGTCTCGCAGCGCTTCAGCAGCGCATACGTCGGCGCGTCGCCCATCGGCAGCGTCGACATGTCGAGCGGCGGCTCGCCGGATGCCGCGCGCTCTGCGTCGATCGTGCGCACGGCCCAGTCGATGATCGTGAGCGTGCGCAGGCCGAGGAAGTCGAACTTGACGAGGCCCGCGGCTTCGACGTCGTCCTTGTCGAACTGCGTGACGACAGTGGCGCCGCCCTGTTCGCAGTAGAGCGGCGCAAAGTCGGTGAGCACCGAAGGCGCGATGACGACGCCGCCCGCGTGCGTGCCCGCGTTGCGCACCAGGCCTTCGAGCGAGCGCGCCAGGTCGATCAGCTGGCGCACGTCGTCTTCGCTCTTGTAGCGCTTGCGCAGCTCTTCCTCTTTGTCGAGCGCGTCGTCGAGGGTGATGCCGAGTTCGAACGGGATGAGCTTGGCGATGCTGTCGGCGAAGCCGTAGCTCAGCCCCTGCACGCGCGCCACGTCGCGCACGACCGCCTTCGCCGCCATGGTGCCGTAGGTGATGATCTGCGAGACGCGTTCGCGTCCGTAACGCTGCGCGACGTAATCGATGACCCGGTCGCGGCCTTCCATGCAGAAGTCGACGTCGAAGTCGGGCATCGACACGCGCTCGGGGTTCAGGAACCGCTCGAACAGCAGGTCGTAGTGCAACGGGTCGAGATCGGTGATGCCGAGCGAGTACGCCACGAGCGAGCCGGCGCCCGAACCGCGGCCCGGCCCGACGGGCACGCCGTTCGCGCGCGCCCAGCGGATGAAATCCGCGACGATCAGGAAGTAACCGGCGAACCCCATCTGGCAGATGACGTCGAGCTCGCTGGCGAGACGGCTCTCGTATTCGTCGCGCGGAATGCGCGTGCCGAGCTGGGTGACGATGACGGGCCAGCGCTTCTCGAGTCCGAGCTTCGACTCCTCGCGCAGGTGGTCCTCCGTCGTCTGGCCCGCCGGCACCGGATACGCCGGCAGCGACGGCTTGCCGAGCTTGATCTCGAGGTTCAGGCGGCGTGCGATCTCGACGGAATTCTCGAGCGCCTCGGGCAGGTCGGCGAAGAGCGTTGCCATCTCGCCGGGCGAGCGCAGGTACTGCTCTTCGCTGTAGCGTCGCGGGCGCGACGCGTCGGCGATCATCATGCCTTCGTGGATGCAGACCCGGGCTTCGTGCGCTTCGAAATCCTCGGGCCGGATGAAGCGCACGTCGTTGGTCGCTACGACCGGCACACCGTGCTTGACGGCCAGCAACAGCGAGCCCGCGATGCAGTCTTCCTCGCCCGGCCGGCCCGTGCGCTGCAGTTCGAGGTAATACCTGTCGCCGAACAGCGCGAGCCAGGTAGCGAGCGCCGCACGGGCTTCCGGTTCATGGTTCCCGACCAGCGCGCGACCGACGTCGCCTTCACGGGCGCCCGAGAGCGCGATCAGGCCCTGCGTCGTCTCGCGATCGAGCCACTCACGATGCAGCGTGGGGCCGTGCTTACCCTGCCCTTCGAGGTAGCTGCGCGTGACGAGGCGAGTGAGGTTCAGGTAACCGCGCCCGTCCTGGCACAGCAACACCAGCCGCGACGGTTCATTGCGCTCGTTGTCGTCGCGCACGAGCGCGTCGACGCCGATCAGCGGTTTGACGCCCTTCGCTTGCGCGGTCTTGTAAAACTTGACCAGCGCGAAGAGGTTGGCCTGGTCGGTCAGCGCGACCGCCGGCATCCCCATGCGCGCGGTGGCGTCGATCAACCCTTCGCGCAGCAGCCTGCCGTCATCCTCCTTCTCGCTGTCGATGCGGACGACGCCGTCGACGAGCGAATACTCGGTATGAACGTGGAGATGGACGAACCGGGCTGCCATGGACGGCGGGCTCTGGGATCAGCGGGGAACGCAGGATTGTACCGGGGCGAAGCTCCGTCGGTGCACCGGGGAAGGCCCCAATCGACGCAGGGCAGCGAGATGCTCGGGCGTGCCGTAGCCCTTGTGCCCGGCAAAGCCGTACCCGGGGTAGCGCGCGTCAAGCTCGCACATGAACCGATCTCGCGCCACTTTGGCGAGGATCGACGCCGCTCCCACGCAAGTTACGCTGCAGTCGCCCGCAACGACGGCCTCGATGCTGCAGTCGAACGGCAGGCCCGCGAGGCTCGGACAACGGTCGCCGTCGACGATCACGTGCGCCGGAGCGCAGCGCAGGCCGAGCATGGCGCGGCGCATGGCCAGCAGCGTCGCCTGCAGGATGTTGATCGCATCGACCTCGCAGGCGTCGGCCCAGCCGAGCCCGAAGGCGATGCTGCGGTCCTGGATCCGCTGCGCCAGTGCCTCACGCACGAGCGGCGACAGGATCTTTGAGTCCGCAATGCCGCGAATCGGCCGCTTGGGGTCGAGGATCACCGCAGCCGCGACGACCGGGCCTGCCAGCGGACCGCGCCCCGCTTCGTCTACGCCCGCCGTGAGACCGACCTTGCGCAGGTCGAAGCCGGCCTGCCGCGGATCGGCTCGCCTCACCGGCCGGCACCCCGTTGCTGTTGCAGTTCCAGGATGGCGTCGGCGGCACGCGCACTGGCATCGCGTCGCAGCGTCTGGTGGATCGCCGTGAAGGTCGCGATGAGTTCCGCGCGATCGGGACGTTCGAGTTGTGCCAGCAACGCGGGGCCGAGCACGTCGGGCCGCACATCGTCCTGCAGGTACTCCGGCACGACCTGCCGTCCCGCCAGCAGGTTCGGCTGCGCGAAGTAATCGGCCTTCATCAGCTTCATGCCGCGCATCAGCCACGCCGTGAGCGGCGCCAGGCGATACGCGACCACCATCGGCCGCTTGATCAGCGCTGTTTCGAGTGTCGCGGTACCCGACGCGACCAGCACAGCATCGGCGGCAGCCAGCGCTTCCTGGGCGCGGCCGTCGATGACCGTGATGGGCAGACCCGGGGCGTGCTGCGCGAGGCTGTGCTCGAACATCGTCCGCACCGCGGCGTTGGCCATCGGCGCCACGAAGCGGATGTCGGGGCGGCGCTCATGCAGCCACGCCAGCGTCGAGGCGAAGGGGCCCCCGAGCCTGGCGACCTCACTGCGTCGGCTGCCGGGCAACACCGCCACGGTGGTTGCACTGGCATCGAGGCCGAGGGTTGCGCGCGCAGGACCGGGGGGCGACTCGAGCGGAATGCGATCCGCCAGCGGGTGGCCGACGAACACCGCGCGCACGTCGTGCGCGTCGTAGAACTTGCTTTCGAATGGCAGCACGCAGAGGACGAGATCGACGGACTGGCCGATCGTGCGCACCCTGCCCGGTCGCCAGGCCCACACCTGCGGACTGACGTACTGCACGGTGGGAATGCCCTGCGCCTTGAGTTGGGCCGCGACCCGGAGATTGAATTCGGGAGAGTCGATGCCGACGAAGACGTCGGGTCGTGCTGCCAGCAGTCGCGCAACCAGGTCGCGCCGCAGGCGCAGCAGGCGAGGCAGGTGCTTGAGGATCTCGGCAAGACCCATGATCGCCAGTTCTTCGGATGCAACCCAGGCTTCGCAGCCCGCCTCGACCATGCGCGGTCCGGCGACGCCGAACGCACTCAGCGTCGGCTGCCGTGCGTGCAGCGCACGCAGCAGGCCACCGCCCAGGTTGTCCCCCGAGGCTTCGCCGGCGACCAGCGCCAGTTTCACCACGGGCGTCAGCGCACGAGGCTGCGCGTGGACTGCAGAATGAAATCGACCAGCAACTGCACTTCGGGCTGGTCACTGGCCGCTGCTGTCAGGCGCTCGACCGCCTCTTCGAGCCGCAGGCCCGAACGATACAGCGTGCGGTACGCATTGCGCAGGTTGCGGATCTGCTCCGGTGAAAAACCGCGTCGCTTGAGGCCTTCGGAATTGATGCTGTGCGGCTTGGCCGGGCCGCCGACCGCCATCACGTAGGGAGGCACGTCGCGCGTCACTGCCGCGTTGTTGGCGAGAAACGCATGCGCACCCACCTTGCAGAACTGGTGGACGCCCGCGAAGCCGCCCATGATGACCCAGTCGCCGAGCACGACGTGGCCGCCGAGCGTCGAGCTGTTGGCGAGCACGCACTGGTTGCCGACGACGCAGTCGTGCGCGACGTGCGAATACGACATGAACAGGTTGTCGTTCCCGATCATGGTGACGCCGCGGTCCTTCGTGGTGCCGCGATTGAGCGTGACGAACTCACGGATGACGTTGCGGTCGCCGATCTCGAGGCGCGTCGGCTCGCCCTTGTACTTCTTGTCCTGGGGCGCGTCGCCGACCGAGGCGAACGCGTGGATGACGTTGTCGACGCCGACCTTCGTGTGGCAGTGGATCGCCGCGTGCGTGCCGAGGCGCGTGCGCGCGCCGATCCCGACGCCCGGGCCGATCACGCAATACGGCCCGATCTCGACGTCCTCGCCGAGAATCGCGTCCGGCGCGACGATCGCCGTCGCGTGGATGGAGCCACTCATCTGCTGCCTCTCCTTCCTGCGCCTGGGCGTCAGCCCGGCATCACCATCATTTCTGCCGAGCAGGCTTCTTGTCCCGCCACTTCGGCCACGGTCGAGAACTTCCAGATCGTGCGAATCCTGCGCTCGAGCACCACCTTGAGCAACAACTGGTCCCCCGGCACGATGGGGCGGCGGAACCGCGCCTTGTCGATGCCGGCGAAGTAGAACTTCACGTTCTCGTCGGGATAGATGCCGGCGGTGACGAAGCACAGGATGCCTGCGGCCTGCGCCAGCGCTTCGAGCATGAACACGCCCGGCATCACTGGACGGCCGGGGAAGTGCCCGGCAAAGAACTGTTCGTTCGCGGTCACGTTCTTGATCGCGACCAGTCGCTCGCCGGACACGCATTCGAGCACGCGGTCCACGAGCAGCATCGGATACCGGTGCGGCAGGCGCCGCATCACTTCGTCGATGCCGAATCCACCCTGTGCTTCGCTCATGTGTCCTTCCCGTCCTGTGCGTCTTTTTCTGCCGGGCCGGCGCCCTTTTCCAGGGCGCGCACGCGGCGCGCGAGCTCGTCGAGTTGCTGGAACCGTGCGCTGTTGCGGCGGAAACGCCGCGCCTCGTCGAAGGGCAGTTGCCCCGAGTACAGCCCGGGCTTGGTGATCGAGTGCGACACCATCGTCTTGCCGGTCAGGTACACGTCGTCGCAGATCTGCAGGTGCCCGACGATGCCGACCATGCCGCCGAGCATGCAACGCCTGCCGATCGTGACGCTGCCCGAAATCCCCACGCAACCGGAGATCACCGTGTGCTCGCCGATGCGGCAGTTGTGCCCCACCTGCACCTGGTTGTCGATCTTCACGCCGCGCTCGACGACCGTGTCACCGATCGCGCCGCGGTCGATGGTGGAATTGGCACCGATCTCGACGTCGTCGCCGATCAGCACCGAGCCGACCTGCGGGATCTTCACGAAGCCATCCTTGTCCGGCGCGTGCCCGAAACCGTCAGCGCCGATGACCACGCCCGGATGCAGCAGGCAACGCTCGCCGATGCGGACCCCGGCGCAGAGCGTCACGTGACCGACCAGGCGCGTGGACGCGCCCACGACCACGTGTTCGAACACGATGCTGTTGGGACCGACCTGCGCACGCGGGCCGATCCTGGCCCCCGCGCCGACATAGGCATTGGGGCCGATCCACGCGGTGGGATCGACTGCGGCGTCCGCTTCGATCACCGCACTGGGATGACGGCCCGCCAGGCTTGCCGTCTCGGGATAAAGCACCTGCGCAATCCGCGCGTACGTGGCGTACGGATTGGCGACGATCAGCGCGTTGGTCTGGCAGTCGTCGACCATGGACGCATCGAGCACGACCGCCGCGGCCTGGGTGCCGGGCAGATGACGTCGATACCTGGAGTTGGCGAGGAACGCGATTGCGCCCGCGCCGGCCTCCTGCAGCGTCGCGACACGCTCGATCAGCGTGTCGGGATCGCCGCGGAGTTCGCAGCCGAAACGTGCCGCCAGTTCGCCCAGGCGCACCGGCATGCTCGGTCGGCTCCCCTGCGTCCTGGCCCGGGCCGGATCAGGGCTTCGCGGGTGCGCGGCCCTTCGCCTGCAGCGCCGACAGCACCTGGCTGGTGATGTCGATCGACGGGCTGGCGAAGAGCGCATCGGCGATCAC
>Ga0315292_10002138_pt1 | contig 10960 bp, 5 predicted proteins | sample YL17G13_0_MG_FD_204029 | JGI IMG/M metagenome (GOLD analysis project Ga0315292, IMG submission 204029) | Sediment microbial communities from Yellowstone Lake, YNP, Wyoming, USA - YL17G13_0 | ecosystem: Environmental > Aquatic > Freshwater > Lake > Sediment | place: USA: Wyoming | collected... | reverse complement strand
CGCTCGGCAAGACGAAGCTCTCGGTGACGCTGCGCGGCGTCAACGGCCCTACGCCTGGCGTCATCGAACTGCGCACGGTCCAGGAGCACCTGGAGTAGGCATACAACTGATGCTCAGGGCCAGGCCAGCGGTTCACCGGACGCGTTCGCGGATGTGGCGAGCGTCGGGCGACGGGCGTGGACGCAATAGCCGCGACCGAGCGAGCAGTTGTCACGAAGGAGCGAAATGAACATGTCCCTATGGCCCTCAACATCCCGCATCGTGTATTGCGTCGTCGCACTGGGCGGCGTCGCGGCGCTGGGGGCCTGCTACTCATCCGTCTCGTACCCCGACGGCGTGATCATCGACACCGTCAAGTACGAGAAGGCCGTGTACTTCCGCGGCTCGGCGATGAACCTGGTGTTCGACCTGCGCCAGGGCGACTTCGACGGTGATGGTACCGACGACATCCTCGCCGTGGGTGAGGACGGCGCGCACATCCTGGCACTCGACGGGCGAGAGAAACGCTTCATCGCCTTCCGCGCGCCGGAGCCACCGTGGGCCGTCGGGCTGCTGGCCGGATCCGGCGACGGCAAGCTGCGTTTTCTTGGCAACCTCCCGAAGGCCGCACAGACGGTACTGATCGACGAGACCGGCGCTGTCGCGTGGAAGGCCCCGGGCTCGTACTACGGAGCGCCTGTCGCCGCCGACCTCGACGGAGACGGCCGCGCGGAGATCCTGAGCCCGACGGCCGCCGGCATCGACGTGAGGCGCGCGGATGGCACGCCGGTGAGGCAATTCACGGCGGCGGGCAAGCCGCTGCAGTTCGACGCCGCGGACATCGACGGCGACGGCCGAGCGGAGATCGTCACCGGGAACTGGGAGAACAGCCGGAACCAGATCGCCGTCTTCTCGGCTGACGGGCGCCAGCTCGCGACATGGACGTCGCCGCACGTGTTCAACCGCTTCAGCTTCGTCACGCCGCCGGGCGGCACACGCCCGGAGCTGATGGTGCTGAGCGACTCGGTCGGGGAACTCGTCTTCCTCGACATGCAGGGCAAGGTGACGCGGACGTACAGCGCACCGTGGGGCAACAAGCTCTCCCAGTCGCGCGGCATGGCGCTGCAGGTCGCGGGGAATGCCAGGGGCTTCGTGAGTCTGGGCACCTCGAAAGGCAGCCGGCATCACCACATCACGTACGTCTACAACGCGCGCGGGGAACTCGTCTACGCCGACAGTGCCGATGACGACGCGCAGGCGGTGCTCGCGCTGACTGGCGCGCCGGGTGGGAGCACGAGCGCATTCCTGGTGGGCAGCCGCAACGTGATCTGGAAGTACGCGGAACGGCGCTGAGCTCGGCGGTGCGGCAACCGAGCCCTCTCACCGCCGGTGGCTGAGGGGGAGGGGCGGAGTCGGCCAAATACGAAGATAATACGAATATACATCATGACGTCACATATATACATTATAATGTTCCCATGGTGCGAACACAGATCCTCCTGACCGAGGCTCAGGCTCACGAACTCCGCAAACGCTCCGCCGCCGAAGGTCGCTCGATGGCCGACCTGGTCCGGGACGGAGTTGATGCGATCCTCGGAGAACGTGGCGGCCCGAGTCGCGACCGTGCAAAAGTCCGCGCGCTGGCCGCCGTGGGACGGTTTCGGTCAGGCGTGCAGGACTTGGGAACCCGTCACGATCAGCACCTCGATGAGGCATGGAAGTCGTGAGCGTCTTCGTCGACACCTCCGCACTGCTGGCCCTCCTCGATGCCGACGAGGCCAGACACGAGGAAGCCCGCGCCCTGTGGCAGCGACTGCTCGGCGCCGACGTGCCGATCGCGACAACCAACTACGTGCTGGTTGAAACCTGCGCGCTTGCGCAGCGCCGACTCGGCACCAGCGCCGTGCGCGTCCTGGCAGACGACCTCCTCTCGGTGGTGGATATCGAGTGGGTCGGGAGGGACGTGCACGAGCGGGCCGCATCCGCGGTGATTGCCGCCAATCGGCGCGACCTGAGTCTGGTGGATGCGGTGAGTTTCGAGGTGATGCGCCGGCGCAGTCTCAACGAGGCTTTCGCGTTCGATCGCCACTTCGAGGAAGCGGGATTCAGCCTGGTGGCGGCCGACTGAAGACCTCTCGGAGCATCAAGGCTCGGGCAGCTCCTCCCCGAGCGCGCGATCGAGCAGGGCCGACACGCCGAGGATTCCGGCCCCGTCGTGGAGGTACTCGCGGTCCAGTCTGCCGCCCTGCACCCGGACGATGGCCGCGATGTCCCGCCACTGTCGGTCCGAGACCTCGCCGCCGCGGCGATACCAGCGAAGTTTCTGCAGGAGAATGTCCTCGGGCGGATGCACGTACAGGCGCCGGCCGTCTCCGAGATCGACAGCCTGACGGCGGGCGAGCTGGCGGGCGTCCAGCGGCGTGCCGCCGGCCACGAACAGGTCCACCTTCAACTGCGTGGCCTGGTAAATCAGATTCGTGCTCGAACGGGTCAGGATGGCCCGACGCAGCCCGTCGGCGTCGACGTAGAACTCCCCGGAGAGCGCAGCCACCAACGCCTCGACATGCCGCTGGTCGAGCGCGGCCACGATCTCGATGTCGAGCGGGGTTCACCGGCAAATGAACTGGCGATCGATCCTCCGACCGTGTGCACGATGCCCATCGCGTCGAGATGGCGTGCGACCAGCAGTGCCGTCTCGATCGGATCAATCGGTACGGTCACGGCGCGATGACCTCGGTTGCATCCGGGTAGGCCAGGCGGGCCAGATCCGGTCCCAGAACGATGATGGCCACCCGCAAGAAATGCTGGCGGGGCGATTCGCCGGGATGGCGCTGCCTCACGCCCGCGAAGGTCATCGCGTAACTGGCGCGCGTCAGGCCCGTCACCATCTCGGCCTTCTGCGCAGCGGACATCTGCCGCCACGCATCGACCTGCCGGCGCTCGATGTCGGGTGAGGTGTCCAGGTTGAACGCGGTGTGCGCCACGCCGGCGATTATAGCAGCGCCGGCAGGCTGGATAGCGTTCGCTCGACAGCCTCGCCGGAAGTGACGAGGCGCGGCCCGCGGGCGGGACGACGGCCCGCCCGCTCCGCGTGCGCCTCTGGACACCGCCTATTTCGCCGCGGCAGGCACCGCCGCGGGCTTCGGCGGGTCGACGACGAGGTTCTGGATGAAGAACTCCATCATCCGCTGCTGGTTCACGCCGGAGTGGCCGGCATCGGGGCCGACCGGATCGCCCGCGGCCTTCTGGTGGTTCCTGCCTTCCTAGCGCTTCACGCGATTGGACTGGATGTTGCCGCCGGACAAAGCCGTCACATGCACGTCCACGGCCGGGCAGCCACTCCCTCCTGTGATCTTCACGCCAAACACCTCCCCGGACTTCTTTCCAGGCTCACCCAGGTCATTTGCATTGACCGTGAAGCTGCACGTCGTTGTCGTCTTCTTGTCTCCCTTTGCTTCGACCGTGCCTGAGAAGACCACGGTATCGATCGGCGGCTCGTTCTTCTTGAGAGCTGACGCGAACGCGTCGCTGAACACGATCGGATTGATCGTCGTCGCGACCAACCTGTAGTTCTCGTGCTTCAGCTTCGGGTCGTAGTCAATACGCAGTTCAAATCGATTGTTCGGCTTCTTCTTGGCGTCCTCACTCACCTGGAAACTGAACTGATACTTCACGCCATCGACCGTGACGAATCCGTCGCCGTGCATGTTGCCCGGTGTGGCCGTGTCGACGACCGTGAAGGTCCCGGTTGCCGAGCCTTGATAGTCCGTGTCGGTGATCGTCGCCGTCACCGTGTACGTGCCCACCACAGTCTGCGGGGCATTGGTCCAGCTAATCGCCAAGCCCGCCGGCACGGTCGTCACCGTCGGCGTCAGGGCCGAGCCCGTGTAGGTCGGCGTCAGGTTCGACAGCGTCACGGTCGCTGGCGCCTTCACCGCGGTCACGCTCACCTGCACCGGTGTCGCCGGGATGTAGTCATCATTCCCGTCTCGGCTTGCCGTGATCGAGCAGGTGCCGGACGAGGCGGTCATGGTCACTGTCGCCACGCTCAACGAGCAGACGCCGCTGACGTCGAACGACACGGGCAACCCCGAGCTCGCCGTGGCTGACACCGTGAAGCTCGTGTTCACGGCGGCCGTCGCCGGGGCGCTGATGGGACCGATGGTCTGAGAGGCCCGTGTGATCGTGAGGGTCGTTTCCGCGCGAGCCGACTCGTAGTCGCCTGCCGCCTCCAGCGAGGCGACGACCGCGTAGGTGCCGACCGCGACCGGCGCGTCCGGCTGCCCGTCGTAGGTCAGCGTGATCGGGACGAGGGCCTCCCCGTTGACGCCCGTGGCTGTCGCCGTCGCCCGGTGCGGCTGGCCGTCATACACGAAGGTCCCGCCGGTAACTCTCAGCGTCGGCGTCAGCGTGTTGGAGAACGCCAGCGCCATGTGATCGCGGATGACGGGGACACGGTAGCTCCACTGGATCCCCTTACCGGTCGTGGCCCCGGCCGCGTCGCGGATGCCGACGGTCGCTTGGCCGCCGCCACTGGCGGGGTTGTTGGTGCCAAGGTCCACGGACTGATACTGGAACAGGAGTCGGCCGCTCCCCTCTTTCAGGATCACCTGGAATGTCACCGGGTTCGGCGACTCCAGCGGGTAGGCCCGATTCCACTGAATGACGAACCGGCGGTTCGGCGCGTCCCCCAGCGTCTGATAGAGCACCGACCCGGCCCCAGCCTCCTGGAACGTCAGATCCATCCACAGCGGGAGAATGGCCGGCCGATCGTGGGGTACCGCCGTCGCCGAGATGTCGGTGTTGGCGAAGTCGCCCTCGAACGCGCTACACGCCGCCTCCGACGGGACGAAGTACAACGCGCCATTGGTGCTGACGCACGCCAGCGTGTAGAACTGCCCGTAGAACCGGAGCGGAAACGGCAGCGTCAGTGTTGCCGTCCCATCGTCGGTGCCGGCGAGCAGGCTCGAGCCCCCGCTCGAGCCCGAGATGTCCACGAAGCTGAAGACCGTCTCGTCGGTCGCCGTATAGCCACCGGCGTCGGGCCCCTTGGTGGCTGCCCAGAGCAGCACAGAGCCGCACGCGATGAGCGCGGCCAGTGCGGTGATTCGACGTCCAACGCTGGAATAGGTCGTCTCCATGATGCTCACCAGGACAGCTGCTTGATCGTGAGAGTCTGGCCGCCGAACGTGACGGCCCCTATACGCACGGAAGCCGTCAGCGACGTCGTGAACGGCGACACCGTGTACGGCAGCGTGAAGTAGGTTGAGCCGGTCAGCGCACCGAGCGTGATGAAGCTCGGCTGCGTCGTGCCGTACGCCGGCGAGCAGCCAACGGCGGTGGCCGATCCCAGCAGCGTGTCGGACCCGCCGTCCACGTGGAAGACTCGCCCGTAAGCGTTCAGGCTGTAGGAGCAGGCCGCCCCCGACTGAACCACCGTGTAGACCGCGTCCGCGATCTGGATCGTCCCGCTGCGCGACAGCCCGTACGGGTTCGGCGCCGCCGTGTAGCTGACGCTGCCGGACGACCCGCCGTACGATGTCGTGTCCACCGTGATCCAGTTCGCGTAGCTCACGCCGGCAGGCGCGCAGCCGGACTGCGCGCTCGAGAACGCGAAGGACTGCCCGCCGACGCCATCCGACGACAGCAGCGGGCTGGTCGATAGCCCGGTGACGGCATAGCTGCAGGTCGCGCCCGCCTGTGTCACCGTGTAGGTCAGCCCGGCGATCGTCAATGTGCCCGTCCGCGGGCTCACCGACGTGTTGGGCTCTGCCGTGAACTGCACGGCCGAGCTGCCTGCCGACCCCGACGAGGTAATCGTGAGCCAGTTGGCCGCGCTGGCCGACCCCCATCCGCAGGCGCTCGGCGCGATCACCCGCACCGACGCGGACCCGCCGAAGGCGGAGGCCGTCCCCGCCGACGCCTCGAGCTGGTAGGTGCACGCGATCCCGGACTGCGAGACGCCGATGGTCTGCCCGGCAATCGTCAACTCACCCGTCCGCGCCGACGTCGACCCGGCGTTGGATGTCACGCTCACCGCCACCGTCCGGCTTCCGGCGCCGAACGCCGGCGTGACGCTGGCCCAGGCGGCGTTGCTCGATGCCGACCACGAGCAGTTCGGGCCGTTGGTGGTGACCCCGATGACGCCGGTCGAGGCCCCCGACCCGAACGGACTCCCGAGGCCGGTCGTGTCGAGGGTGACGCTGCAGGCCAGCGGGTCCTGGGTGATCTGGAAGGCCTGCCCGCCGATCGTCAGCGAGCCCGTCCTCGAGTAGGTGGTCGAGTTCGGCTCGACCAAGTAGACGAGCGTATCCGGGCCGACGCCGGACGCGCCCGATGTCACGGTGATCCAGCTCGGGCCGAGCACCGTGTCGTACGTGCAGCCCGCGAGCGTCGTGACGTCCACCGACCCGGCGTTCGCGCCGGCCGAGACCGACGCGCTGGAACTGCTCAGGCTGACCGTGCAGTCCTTCCCCGTCTGGTAGACCGAGAAGGTCTGGCCGGCAATCGTCGCGGTCAGCCATCGCGATGGCGTCAGCGTGCTGATCGGAACCGCGATCTGCAGCGTGCCGCTGCCCGTGCCGCTCGCCGGCGTGACCCCGAGACCGGTGCTCGAGGCGGTCCACGCGCACAGGCCGCTCGACGCGGTGAGCGACACCGTGGCCACGCCGCCGGCCCAGGTGGCCGTCACCCCGGTCGGGCTGATGGCGAAGGAACATGCCGTGCCGAATTGCATCACCGTGTGCGCCGCGCCGTTCACGGTGATCGTCGCGCTGCGCAGGTCAGGCGTCGTGTTGGGTGTTGCGCTATACGTCACCGTGGCGTTACCCGTCCCGCTCGCGCCGCCCGTTATCGTAAGCCACGCGTCGGAGGACATCGCCGTCCATCCGCACGCGCCGTTGGTCGACACGGTGAAGGCCCCTGTGCCCCCCGTGTTCGACACGCTGCCGGCCGCCGGGTTCACGGTGTAGGTGCACGCGCTGCCAAACTGGGTGACGGTGTAGACGGCGCCGTTCGCGGTGATCGTCCCCGTCCGGGCGTCAGCCAAGGCGTTCGGCAAGAGGCTGTAGCTCACCGCGCCGCTGCCGGTCCCGCTCGCCCCGTCCGTGATCGTAATCCACGGAGCGGAGGCGACGGCCGTCCAGGGGCAACCGGCGAGTGACGACACGTTGAAGGTGCCGGCGCCACCCGCGTTCGGCGCGCTGCCGGCGAGCGGGAACACCGTGTGCGCACAGACGGTCAGCTTGACCAGAGCGTAGTCGTTCAGATTCGCCGCGCCCGGTGCGCTCGCCGCCACGAGGCCGGTATACGTGCCGGCACCAAGCGACGACGGGTCGAGGCTCAGGTTGACGGCGAACGGCGTCGTGCCGGCCGTGACCGACAGGGCCCCTGCGGGCAGGCCGGCGACCGACAGCGTCACCGGCACGGCGCCCGTGGTTGACGTCACCGACACCGGTACCGGCGCCGGCGCCGGCGCGCCGACGTCGTGGAAGATCTCGATCGGCTTCGGCGCCAGCGTCACCGTCGGCACTTGGCCGGCGGCGTTGTCGACGAAGATCGGGAGCGTCCGGCCACGGACAACGCCCGTCGAATCGGTCGCCAGGACGTACACGTTGAAGATGCCCGCGCTGGTCGGAGTGCCCGAAAGCACGCCCGAACTCGAGAACGACATTCCCGGCGGCATATCGGAGGTCGGCGCCTGCTGGAGCGTGTAGGGACCGAGCCCTCCCGACGCCACCAGGGTCTGCAAATACGGCGTCCCGACGACGGCCGGCGGCAGGACCGTGGGCGAAATCGTCATCGGGGATACCGACAGGCTCATGTAGGTCGTGAGCGTCTGCGCGCCGGAGTCGGTCACGGTCAGGTAGAACGGGAAGACCGCAGGCGTGATCGACGTGGCCGGCGTGCCGGCGATGTAGGACGACACGCCGTTCGAGCCGGGGACGATCGAGAGGCCCGGCGGCAGGGACGAGCCGGGCGCCACGCTCCACGTGAAGGGCGCCGTGCCGCCGCGCAGCGTGATGTCGAGGCTGAACGCGTACGACACGCCGGGGGTCGCCGCGACGTTGATGCTCCCCGACCGAATGAGCGGTGGTGCCGCGCCCGCCGGCGCCACGATCAGCGTGAGGCCGCCGATGGCGTTCGCGTAGCCCGCCGCGTCCGTCACGACCATCGAAATCGTGTAACTCCCCATCGACGCCGGTGTGCCCGACAGCACGCCATCCGGGCTCAGGGTGAGCCCTGGTGGCATGAGCACGAAGGGTGACGGGGCAAACGTGTACGGCGGCGCGCCGCCGGCCGCCTTGAACGCGAACGAGTAGGGCGTGCCGGCCTGGCCGCTCGCCGGCACATCGAGGATGTTCGCCAGCGCCCAGGGCGGAGTGACGAGCTGCGCCGTGCCGACGCGATACGTGAACGCGTGGTCCGCGTAGACCGCCGCATTCGCGTCGTCAGTCGCGCGCAGCGTGAACGTGAAGAGGCCGGGAGCGGATGGCACACCGACCAGGGAGGTGACCGGCGGAGCCGCCGTGTTGCGCAGCAGACTCGTGCCGGGAGGCAGAGCCCCGGCCACAACGGACCACGTGTAGGAGCCGGTGATGTTGGTCGCGAGGCTCCGGGAGATGTAACTACCGATCCACGTGTCGCCCGGATTCACCGTCGTCACGCGGAGTCCGCCAGGGGTGTTCACGATGACCGTGATCTGCCGAGTGAACGCCCTGCCTGCCGCGTCCTGCGCCGTCAGCCAGAAGCTGTAGTTGCCCGAGCTGGTCGTCGTTCCAGACAGCAGGCCGCCAGACGACAGCGTGAGGCCCGGCGGCAGCATGTCCTGCGTCGCGCTGACCGGGGACATGGTGAAGGTGTACGGCGCCGTCCCGCCGGCCGCCGCGAACTGGAGGTTCTGCGAGGCGCCGGTGAGGATCGTGATGGACGTGCTGCCCAGCAGACCGAACGGCGAGACGTTGAGCCTGAACGTCCGCCGGGCCTGGGCCCCGGCGGCATCGGTCACGACGAGGTCGAAGGCGTACGGATTCGCGGCACTTGGGATTCCGCCGAGCTCCGTGGTGCCCGGGTTGGCCCCGGTGAGAACTGGTCCGCTCAGCAGCTGCAGGCCCGGGGGCAGCGTCGATCCGGGAGCGACGCTGAAGCTATACGGCGGCACCCCGCCGCTGACCGAGTTCGACACGACGTACGACACGCTCTGGCCCACCGTCACATCGGTCAGCAGCGTGCCCGTCAGCGCCACCGAAAGCACGCCGGGATTCGGCAGGAGGGTCGGCAGCAGGAAGCGACGCGAGACGGACGAGGTCCCCGCGGTGGCGATCACGATGAACGTGTTATTGCCGCTACCGCTGGTCCGTGTCCCGCTGAGGACGCCCGAGGACGACAGCGTCAGCCCCGCCGGCAGCGTGGAGCCGGTGGCGAGGCTCCAGGTCGGAGAACCGCTCCCGCCGCTGGCCGAGAACGTGTAGGAGTACGGCATGCCGGTCGTCACCGCCGGCAGGATGTCGTTGCCGTTGATCCTGATCGGGGAGACGTTCAGCGTCAACGTCCGCTGGAAGGTCAGGCCGGATGCGTCACTCACGATCAGCGCGAAGCTGTAGGCGCCCGCCTGGCTCGGCGTGCCGCTGATGAGGTTGCCCGACACCAGGCTCAGGCCCGGCGGCAGGACGGACCCGACGGCCATCGTCCACGTCGCCGTGCCGGTGTTGTCGAACACCAGGAGCGGCTGCGAGAATGGCGTGCCCACCGAGGCGTCCGGCAGTGCCGAGCTCACGGCCGGCGAGAACGGCAGCACCGTCAGCGTGTACGTCCGTGCGCCGAAGATCGGCACCGGGGCCGAATCGAGCGCCTCGAGCGTGAACGTGAACGTGCCGGGGGAGGTCGCAATGCCCATGAGGCTGAGGCTGTACTGCGTCGTGGGACCACCAACCACACCGTCGCTGGCCGCCACGATCGAGAACCCTGGCGGCAGCGGCGTCACGGCCGTGATGGCGTACGGCGGGATCGCGCTCGGACCCGAAGGCGTGATATTGGTGGATGACGAAGAACCCATAAAGATCGGGCCGAGGTTCGGCCCTGAGGGGAACGACAACGTCGTCGCCGTCGGTCCTGCAACGTTGAAATTGGTGTTCGACGTGATCGCAATTCCGTTGGTGTCGGTCACACGGACGGTTGTATTGAAGCCGCCGGTGCCCGTCGGCGTGCCGCTCACGACGCCCGTACCTGCCGCGAGCGACAGCCCGGACGGCATGGCCGTGAGGTTGGTCCAGGTCGAATAGTCGCCCGTGCCGCCAAGCACCAGGAGCGGCTGTGTGTAGGCCTGGTTGTACCTGAGCGGGTTGGGAATGACCGTCGGGACCCCCCAGCTAACCGGCAGATTGCCGTACTGGAACGACAACGGCGAGACGTTCCACGTGAGCGTCTTCGTCGCCGTGGCGCTGGCATAGTCCGTCACCCTCAGCGTGAACGTATAAAGGCCGACCTCCATCGCCCGTCCGCGCAGGTAGTACATCCCTGTGCCGTAGTTCGCGGAGTAGTTCTCGGCGGAGCCCACGAGGGTCACGCCCGGCGGAAGGACGCCCGAGTCGAGCGTCCACGTATACGGCGGCGTGCCGCCAGTGGAGTAGAGACCGAGCGACGTCACCGAGCCCACGGTCACGTCACCTGGTGCGACGCTGCTGGAGATCGTCAGCGCCGGAGACGCCGCGTTGAGGATCGACAGTGTGAACACCCGCTGGGCCGTCCCGTTCTGGCCCGACACCCGGATGGTGAACGAGCGATGGTCCGGACCGGAGGGGTTCCCGGAAATGACGCCGGTCGCCGTATCCAGCGGCAGGCTGCCCGGGAGCGAGCTGTTGATCACCGACCACGTGCAGGGCGCCCCGCAGCCTGACGCCGACAGTGTGACTGAGTACGGCGTGCCGACCGTCGCCACCGGGAGCATGCCGTTTGTCTCGATCGAGTACGGAGCCACGGCCAG
>Ga0315292_10002129_pt1 | contig 10975 bp, 8 predicted proteins | sample YL17G13_0_MG_FD_204029 | JGI IMG/M metagenome (GOLD analysis project Ga0315292, IMG submission 204029) | Sediment microbial communities from Yellowstone Lake, YNP, Wyoming, USA - YL17G13_0 | ecosystem: Environmental > Aquatic > Freshwater > Lake > Sediment | place: USA: Wyoming | collected... | reverse complement strand
TATCGAACCGTGGTCTGTGCGTTACGACTTGACCCAATGATCCAGTCTGCAACCCCACTAACCACTCCCCACTTCCTACTGACCAAGGTGTGCCGACTAACCACTTACCAGGGAACTATTTCGAGTCGATCATAAAGCGTGTGTTGAATACCAGTATCACAAAACCTATTCAGGACGACCCTACGTCCGCCTCTGTCCATGTCCCTTGGCGAGCGAGTGCGGTACTCTGGAAACTTCAGGCGTATGGCCTGCTGGGAATCACGTTTTTGAGTTTCTTTCCTGGGCTCTTTCACTACCAAGAGTCAGCGTTATTTTTCTTGCTTGCCGTAGCACTGTGCCTTGCCTGGGTTGAGAGAATAAATCCGTGGATTCGAACCCCGATTGACCTACCGCTGCTTGGGTTTGTCGGTTGGGTGTTGTGTACAGTCCCTTTTGCGACCGATCCTGCCTACAGTTTCTCAGAGTGGAGAAAGCTTGTGGCGCAGGTTCTCGTCTTCTACTGGGCCATGTTCGTGCTACGTAGTTACAGGAGCATCGAACTTTCCCGGCAGATTTTCTGGGCAGTGGTTTTGGGCAGCCTCGTGTTGTCAGGCTTTGCTCTGGTGGATTTTATTCTGCATGGAGGAACGTGGAGAGATCGTCTCGTTCGTGCCGGGGCCCCCTATTCGGACTATAATTGGTTAGCGACCTACCTGGTGCTCGTCATTCCAATCCTCATCGGGTGGGTTGTGATCCATCGGACGTTTTGGGTGCGCGCAATCGGAATTCTGTCTCTCGTAATGGCAGGACTCGCGCAAGTTGCCGCCTATACCAGGGCCGGCTGGGTAGCGCATTTCGCCCAGGCAGTCGGTTTCGGGCTCATGGCTGGACGCCGCCGACTGGTCATATGGGTCCTTGCTGGCGCAATCGCGATGGGGGGCGGCTTGTATGTTGTCTCCGAGATCGGGTACCAACGGGGCACCATCGATCCCTGGACCCTCAGCGCCCGTGTGACGACATGGCGCCTCGGGCTTCACCAGGTCGTTAAGCATTCCCTCGTCGGTGTGGGATACGGGAATGACACCTTTTTGAAATTGCACGCGGCCGAGGTAGAAGCGGAAAAAGATAAAGAACCGGGGGAGACAGTGCTTCCGGCGTTGCACAATACATTTGCGATGGTGCTCATGGGGAGCGGTGTGCCGGCCGTCATCTTATTTTTCTGGATTTTCGTCCGCATTGTCTCAACGCTGACGAGACAGTGGTGGCGTTCCTCCGCTGCCGAAACGAAATGGTTACTTGTGGCAGTCGCAGTTATCACTGTAGGCTTCGCCACGCGAAACCTGTTCGATTACATGTTTGCCGGCAGCCTGGCCTCATTGTTTTGGATTCTCGTGGCGACGGGTCTGACCCAACCAGACAGTAATCGATCGGAGTAAGTAGCGAATTGATTGTTCCCAACCTTTTTTTGAATAACCTCGTCCACCGGAAAAGCCCTGGTCACTGGTATTACAGGTCAAGATGGTTCGTATCTGGAAGAGTTTTTTCGGAAAAGGATACGAGGTTTACGGGATCATCTGGCTACTCCGCACCATCAGTACATGTCGAAAGTCAACAGTCATGCCAGACCCCTATTCGTCGCAGAGAAATGTCCATCCAATCCGGAGAAGCGGAGTTGAGGCCGCAATCTCCAGGATTTCGCACGCTATCTTTTTACCACGGATGATTAACACTCGGTTGCCAGGCTGGACAGAGTTAGGGACAACCTAGTGTGGGACTTTGTAGTGGTCGGAGCCGGAGTGATTGGAGTGTCTATTGCGCGGGAGCTGCGCCGCCGACATCGGGCCAGGGTAATGGTAATCGAAAAAGAATCATCGCCGGGCCTGCATGCGAGCGGTCGGAATAGCGGAGTGCTCCACACGGGTGTCTACTACAAAGCAGGAACGCTAAAAGCACGGTTATGCGTTGACGGTAATAGCCGGATGCGTGAGTATTGCCGGACAAAGAGTATTCCCTTGAATGACAGGGGAAAAGTAATTGTTGCTCGCAGTGCTAAGGAGTTGCTAACTCTTCGAGAACTCCATGCACGGTCGCAAGCCAACGGTGTACGAGCAGAGTTGGTTGACTGCCAGACACTTAGGGACATTGAGCCATGTGCCAGAACTGTGGAGCAAGCGCTGTATGTGAAGGACACCGCTGTTGTGAATCCTCAACGCGTGATGGAAGCGCTTGTGGCGGACGCAGTGGAAGAGGGGATTGAGTTTCGTTTCGATTGTGCATGGCGGGCGCGGGAGGGACAGGATGTCGCGAATACCTCACAGGGGCGCATTGCCTATGGGCATTTGGTGAACAGTGCAGGATTGTTTGCGGACAAGATTGCTCATCAGTTCGATGTGGGGCGGCAGTATCGTATCTTGCCGTTTCGCGGACAATTCTACCGGCTCAGGCCAGAGTCGAAGGTCCAGGTGCGTGGGAATATTTACCCTGTGCCTGATCTCAGGAATCCGTTCTTAGGTGTCCACTTCACCCGCCGGCCTGAGGGAGAAGTGACGGTAGGGCCATCAGCTCTTCCATTACTAGGACGGGAACAATACCGAGGCCTGGCTGGGGCCAATGCGTCAGATGGACTGGCCATGATCAAATATTTACTGAGACTGTTCGGTAAAAACCGGGACCATTTTCGATCCGTCGCATGGAGAGAACTGGCAAAAATTTCCCCCTCTGGATTTTACCGAGAAGCGGAGGGGCTGGCGGTGGGGTTTGAGCTGGGCGATCTGCTTCCCGGCAAGGAGCCGGGAATTCGTGCTCAGCTAGTCGACACAAGAAATTCCGAGCTGCTGAGTGATTTTGTGATTGAGCCAGGGCCCGGGTCTACCCACGTCCTCAACGCCGTGTCCCCGGCCTTCACATCGTCCGCTCCCTTTGCGGAATATGTGGTTAGCTTGATGAATTTGAACGAGTGACAATGAAAACTGCAAATCTGAGCGAGCCGTATGACATTAAATCGGGAGGCAAGATGATCAGTAAGGATACAGGAAAATCCATGATCCCCAATGTGGCCGTCGTCGGGGCTGGCTACTGGGGAAAAAATCTCGTGCGCAACTTCCATGCGCTGAACGCGCTGGGCGCCATTTGCGACAGTGATCCGGAGCGATTGGAGTCGTTCAAACAGCAATATCCCTCGGCGAAGATGTTCAATGCCTATTCGGATGTGCTGAGAGATGCGACGATACAAGCCGTGGCGATTGCGACGCCGGCCGAGGCGCATGCAGATGCGGTGAGAGAGGCGTTGCTGGCCGGAAAAGATGTATTCGTGGAAAAGCCACTCTGTCTCTCGGTTGAAGAAGGGGAGGGGCTTGTCGCGCTTGCTAAAAAGAAGGACCGAATTCTGATGGTAGGACACCTTCTTTGGTATCACCCTGCAGTGCTCAAACTAAAGGAACTGATTGTTGCAGGAGAGTTGGGGAGAATCCAATACATCTATTCAAATAGATTGAATCTCGGGAAGATTCGCCGTGAGGAAAATATTCTCTGGTCGTTTGCGCCGCATGATATCTCAGTGATCTTGGGGCTGCTGAACGAAATGCCGGAGAATGTTAGGGCTCAAGGAGGGAACTATCTTCACCACCAGATTGCTGATGTCACAATGAGTCTCCTTTCCTTTGCCAGTGGGGTCAGGGCGCATATCTTTGTCTCCTGGCTACACCCGTTCAAAGAACAGAAATTGATCGTGGTGGGTGATCGCAAGATGGCCGTGTTCGACGACATGGAGAAGAAGGATAAGTTGCTACTCTACCCCCACACCATTGACTGGAAAAACAATATTCCAATCGCAAACAAGGGGGACGCCCAGCCGGTCGAGCTTGATCAGGGGGAGCCCCTTCGCACCGAGTGTCTCCATTTTCTAGATTGCGTTGCCACCAGAACGCGGCCAAGAACCGATGGGGATGAGGGACTCCGCGTGTTGTCCGTGCTGCATCGTTGTCAAAAGGCGTTGGAGAAAGAATCGCATCGCCAGGAGCAGCACGCACCGCCTATGGAGAAGAAGTATTTTGCGCACGAGTCGGCATTCGTGGATGATGGGGTGGAGATTGGAGAAGGCACGAGTATTTGGCACACCTCGCATATTTTGAAAGGATCTCATATCGGAAAAAACTGTAAGATCGGTCAGAATGTGGTGGTGGGGCCCAATGTGACCGTGGGGCAGGGAGTCAAAATCCAAAATAACGTGTCAGTCTATGAAGGGGTAACCTTGGAGGACTTCGTGTTTTGCGGCCCTTCAATGGTTTTCACCAATGTATTCAACCCGCGAAGCGAGATACCGCGCATGAATGAACTGCGGCCAACGCTGGTCAAAAAAGGGGCGACGTTAGGAGCCAATTCAACAATTCTCTGTGGCATCACGGTCGGACAATATGCCTTAATAGGCGCCGGTTCCGTGGTGACCAAGGATGTGCCCGATCATGCGCTTGTCGTAGGCAATCCAGGCCGGCAGACCGGGTGGATATGTGTCTGTGGAGTGAAGCTCGTCATCAAGGGCAAGAAGGCAACCTGCCCAACATGTAAAAAACAGTACGCAGTGACAGCCAGCGGAATGAAGCCGTCTAACACACACTGAGGAGAATCTATGGGGGTCCCACTACTTGATTTGAAGTCGCACCACGAGCCGATGCATAAAGAAATCATGGCCGCGATCGAACAGACCTTTCGGAGCCAAGCATTCATTCTGGGCCCAGAAGTGGGCAAATTAGAGGAACGCATAGCCTCCTATTGTCAGACCCAGTTTGCAATTGGTGTGTCATCGGGAACTGATGCGCTCCTCATCGCATTGATGGCAATAGGGGTTGGTCCTGGAGACGAAGTGATCACAACGCCCTATTCTTTCTTTGCGACGGCGGGGGCTGTCGCGCGGCTCGGTGCCAAGCCGGTTCTCGTCGATATCGATCCTGGGACCTACAACATCGATCCATCGAAGATCGGCAAAGCGATTACGTCAAAAACCAAGGCCATGATTCCTGTACATCTCTACGGACAGTGTGCCGATATGGCCCCTATTCATGATCTCGCGCAGCGGCACAATTTGAAGGTCATCGAGGATGCGGCACAAGCTATTGGGTCAGAATATCATGACGGCCGGCGGGCCGGCAGCATGGGAACGGTCGGGTGCCTCTCCTTTTTCCCCAGCAAGAACTTGGGAGCGTTGGGCGACGGTGGAATGGTAGTCACGAATGATCAGGAATTGGCTGAGCGCATAAAAGTGTTGCGCGTCCATGGGGGCAAGCCCAAGTACTACCACAAACTGATCGGCGGAAATTTCCGGCTTGATACGATTCAAGCCGCGGTGCTGAATGTGAAACTGAATTATTTGGACGACTGGACGCAGCGGCGCCAAGAGAATGCACAACGCTACGAAACGCTTTTTCAGCAGAGCGGATTGGTGCAGGAGGGGAAAGTTCGGCTGCCCGCCCCAGTCTATCGTGACTCAGGAGTCAAGCACTACCACATCTATAATCAGTTCGTGCTTCGAGTCGAAAAGCGAGATGATCTCATGGGGTTTCTCAAACAAAAAGGAATCGGAACCGAAATTTACTATCCGGTCCCGTTCCATCTGCAAGAGTGCTTTCGATACCTCGGGCATAAAGAAGGTGACTTTCCAGAGTCGGAACGCGCGGCCAAAGAGACCGTCGCAATCCCGATCTATCCGGAGTTGTCCGCCGTGCAGCAGGCTGAGGTCGTTGAGGCCATCGCGTCATTTTACGTGTAGCTAAATGGTAACCTGTTTTCGAGAGGAGTGGCCAAGTGGATCTGAAGGGAAAGAAAGTCGTAGTCATCGGAGGGGCTGGGCTCATCGGGTCGCATGCAGTGGACGAACTCGCGAAAGAAGATGTGGCAGAAATCCGAATCTACGACAACTTTGTCCGCGGGACGCACGAAAATCTCATGGATGCGCTGAAAGATCCACGTGTAAAGATCTTTGACATCGGTGGGGATATTTGTCAGTCGGATATTCTGGATGTTGCCATGAAAGGGATGGACGGAGTCTTTCACTTTGCGGCCTTGTGGTTGCTCCAATGTCATGAGTATCCCCGGTCGGCGTTCGACGTGAACGTCCGGGGCACGTTTAATGTTTTGGAAGCCTGCGTGGCAAACAAGATCAAACGCCTCGTGTATTCTTCGTCTGCCTCGGTCTATGGGGACGCGGTCGAGGAACCGATGACCGAAGACCATCCGTTTCTCAACAAAAACTTTTACGGTGCCACAAAAATCTGCGGCGAAGCCATGGCCCGCGCATTTCACCATCGATATAGTCTCGACTTCGTCGGGTTGCGGTATATGAATGTGTATGGCCCTCGGCAGGACTATCGCGGGGCCTATATTGCCGTCATCATGAAAATGCTCGACGCCATCGACCGGGATGAAGGGCCGACGATTCTTGGCGATGGCAGCGAGGCGTTCGATTTCGTCGCGGTCGGCGATTGCGGGCGAGCCAACGTCTGTGCGATGAAAGCCGACACGACCGACCGCTTCTACAATGTCGGGACTGGAAAGCGAACGTCGCTCAAGGAACTGGCTGAGATGGTGATTGCCCTGACCGGCTGCAAACACCCAATCAAGTACGCTCCACGCAGCCAGGCCACGCTGGTTCGTAATCGAATCGGTTCTCCGAAGCGAGCGAAAGCTGAGATTGGGTTTGAGGCAAAGATAGAACTCCGTGAAGGGCTGGCGAAACTGATCGCCTGGAGATCTGCGCATAAAGAAGAAGTTGCTACTCGTCGAGCTGCTGCAGGCTTGTGAGGACGGCAGGAATGAACCAGAAACGCCAGATACAAATCGCCACACCGAGTCTTGGAAAAGAAGAATGGGAAGCGCTACGCGAGCCAATTGAAAGCGGCTGGCTCACACAAGGCCCGAAGGTTGCCGCCTTCGAAAAGGCGTTTGCGCAACGTCATCAAGTGAAGCATGCGATTGCCGTGACTTCTGCCACGACGGGGCTGCATCTTGCCCTCGCCGCCTTGGAGATTGGCCCAGGTGACGAAGTGATCGTTCCGGCGTTTACCTGGGTGGCGACCGCTAATGTGGTGATCTATTGCGGGGCGACGCCGGTGTTTGTCGATGTGGATCGTATCACGTTTAATATTGACCTCAAGGATCTCGCGCGGCGCGTGACTCCGCGCACCAAAGCAATCATTCCAGTCCATCTGTTCGGGCTCTGTGCTGACATTGATGCGGTGCGGTCAGACATTCGTCCTGATATTAAGATCGTCGAAGACGCCGCTTGTGCAGCAGGAGCTGCATTGCATGATCGACCGGCCGGCTCATTGGGAGATCTCGGAGTCTTTTCCTTCCATCCGCGCAAGTCCATCACAACGGGCGAAGGCGGAATGGTTACGACCAACGACGACCATCTTGCGGAACAGGTGAAGCGGATGCGGAACCACGGGGCGTCAGTGTCAGAGGAAGAGCGACATAGAGGCCCGCGGCCCTATTTATTGCCGGAGTTTGAGATGCTGGGATTCAATTACCGAATGACTGATTTGCAAGGAGCAGTCGGACTCGTTCAGCTTACCAAACTCGATCGATTCATCGATGAGCGGGCAAAGATGGCCGCGAAGTATCGGAAAGACCTCGCGGACTTGCACTGGCTGCGAATGCCCGAGGAGCCAAGTGAGGGGAGGCATGCTTGGCAGGCGTGCGTGACCTATGTCGATCCCATAACTGCCCCAATGCCGAGAAACCAGATCATGGAAGCGCTGCAGCAGCAGGGCATCGCGACGAGGCCTGGAACCCATGCCGTGCATATGCTGAAGTATTATCGGCAACGATTCGGTCTTCGACCGGAAGATTATCCTGGTGCCAGAGATTGTGACCAAAATACGATGGCCATTCCGTTGCACAATAAACTCTCGCCCGACGACTATGAATATGTCGTGTCGGCATTAAGGCAGCTTCGGTAAGACCCATGTGTGGTATTGCAGGTATTGTACATCTCGATGGCGCGCCAGCATCGCCGGTACTCTTAAAACGTATGACCGATGCCATTGCCCACAGGGGGCCTGATGGCGAAGGCCAGTACGTGGAAGGACCAGTAGGTCTTGGCCATCGGCGATTGGCCATTATTGATTTGTCCCCGGCCGGCCATCAACCAATGGTCACTCGAGACGGACGATACGTCCTTACCTATAACGGAGAAATTTACAACTTTCAGGAGATTCGAGCTGAGTTAGAGAGTCTGCGATATCAGTTCCGGTCTAGGACGGACTCCGAGGTTCTTCTGTACGCTTTTGCTGAATGGGGGCTAAAGGCGCTTGATCGTTTCAACGGCATGTTCGCCTTCGCGCTGTGGGACAAGAAGGAAAAGACCCTGACGCTGGCGCGCGATCGATACGGCATCAAGCCGCTGTACTACACGCTTACCGGAAACACCCTGCTGTTCGGCTCCGAGATCAAAGCGATTCTGGCGCATTCGGCGTACCGGACAGATCTCGACCGCGAAGCGTTATTGGAATACTTCACCTTCCAGAATTTCTTCACCGACCGGACGCTCTTCAAGAACGTCAAGCTGATGCCGCAGGGCAGCCACGCGGTCATCCGGATCGGCGAGCGTACCCTGACGACGACGCGCTACTGGGACTACCGCTTCGCGGAACCGGAAACATCGCGAGATGAGCGGGAGTATGCCGAGGAACTCGATCGCCTTTTCTGCCAGGCCATCAGTCGCCAACTCATTAGCGATGTCGAGCTTGGATCGTACCTTTCCGGCGGCATGGATTCTGGTTCGATCACGGCGGTGGCAGCAAAACAGCGGCCGTATTTAAAGACCTTCACAGTCGGGTTTGATCTCAACTCTGCGTCGGGCCTCGAACTGGCCTTCGACGAGCGGTCAAAGGCCGAGTACATGTCGTACCTCTTCAAAACAGAGCACTACGAAATGGTCCTTAAAGCCGGCGATATGGAGCGTATTCTTCCGAAGGTAGCGTACCATCTTGAGGAGCCGCGCGTGGGCCAGAGCTATCCCAACTACTATGCTGCGCAATTGGCGGGCAAGTTCGTCAAGGTGGTTATGAGCGGCGCGGGTGGTGACGAGTTGTTTGGAGGTTACCCGTGGCGATACTACCGGGCTATTGTTAATGACGACTTCGAACACTATATTGATAAGTATTATTTATTTTGGCAGCGGCTGATTCCAAATGAGACCATTAGGGACGTCTTCAAACCCATTTGGAAGGATGTCGAGCACGTGTGGACACGCGACATTTTCCGAGACGTGTTTCAAGAGCACGCCCATACCCTGACGCGTCCTGAAGACTACGTGAACCATTCGCTCTACTTAGAAGCCAAGACATTCCTGCACGGCTTACTGGTTGTGGAAGACAAGCTGAGTATGGCGCACGGTCTTGAAACAAGAGTGCCATTTCTCGACAACGACCTCGTAGAATTTGCAATGAGACTCCCTGTGCATCTGAAGCTAGGGAATTTGGGTCAAGTTCTACGAATTAATGAGAACGAAATTGGGAGCAAGCCTCGTAAGTACTTTGAGAAGACCAAGGATGGAAAGCTTCTACTCCGGAAGACGATGTCTCGATACATACCTGCAAATATAACTCAAAGCGTCAAGCAAGGTTTTTCAGGACCGGATGCGTCGTGGTTTAAAGGAGATAGTATTGAGTTTGTAAAAAACAAGTTAATGAACGTGAGGTCACCAATCTACGATGTACTCGATCAAGCCACCTGTTTCGGGCTTATCCAAGACCATGTGAATGGGCAAGTAAACCGTCGGCTATTAATCTGGTCTTTTTTGTACCTCGAACAGTGGATCGAGACTTTTCTCATGGGTGACCCTCTCGCCAGAGTTAGATGAGCAGAAACAAAATTAATTCGAAAATCTGGGAGGCTGTTCGTGATCGGTATCACGAGCGAGAAAAGCAATTGCGAATAGAGTTCGCTCGTAGTCTCCCTTTCCAAGATGCAATGTTTGACCGTTGGGAGCGAGCCCGCTCTCTAGGTTTTGAGGAAGGTGCGAGTATTTACAACAGTGCACTTGTATTTGGTGATGTCCGAGTGGGAGCGGGAACATGGATCGGTCCGTATGTTCTTCTAGACGGGTCTGGCGGCTTATTGTCTATCGGTTCAACCTGCTCGATTTCTGCTGGAGTCCAAATCTATACCCACGATACGGTAGCGTGGGCGCTTTCGGGAGGTGTTGCCCTTGGTCGTAAAGCAGGGGTTCGTATCAATGATCGATGCTATGTGGGAAGTCAATCGATTATTTCTCCTGGTGTTGAAATTGGCCGCTGTTGTGTCATAGCAGCCAATAGCTTTGTCAATAGCTCGGTTCCAGACATGACCATTGTTGGAGGGAGTCCATCGCGCAAATTGGGACATGTCGAGATAGTAGGGGAAACCATCCGTCTTGTCTACGATTCAGATGAGAAGGTCGTTGATCTCAATTTCGGACAGAAAATATGACAACCGTTGTGGTAAACAGCGGACTCAGTAACGTGCGAGCTATTCCAAACATGCTGGCACGACTTGGTGTCAATACTGTGGTTAGCGGTGACCCGAGGGAGATTGAGAAGGCCGGGCGAATAATCATGCCGGGAGTTGGTAGTTTTGACGCTGCTGTGGGTCGGTTGAGAAATATGAAATTGTGGGAGGTCCTCCAGAAGAAGGTTGTTGATGATGGAACGCCTGTGTTGGGAATTTGTTTAGGGATGCACTTGTTTGCTGACTCTAGTGAGGAAGGGGCTTTGAGAGGTTTCGGATGGATTCCAGGCACGGTACGCAGGTTCAGCTTTGAGAAGGAGGCTGACAGGACACATTTGAAGGTCCCTCACATGGGATGGAATCTAGTCAAAGACCGAACTGATGAGCCATTGTTGCATGGAATGGGACAAGAAGCCCGATTCTACTTCGGGCATTCATTCTACTATGACTGCATTGATGCTTCTCACTGGGTTGGTGAGACAACGTATGGTTTTCCTTTTGCCTCCATGGTGAG
>Ga0315292_10002127_pt1 | contig 10982 bp, 9 predicted proteins | sample YL17G13_0_MG_FD_204029 | JGI IMG/M metagenome (GOLD analysis project Ga0315292, IMG submission 204029) | Sediment microbial communities from Yellowstone Lake, YNP, Wyoming, USA - YL17G13_0 | ecosystem: Environmental > Aquatic > Freshwater > Lake > Sediment | place: USA: Wyoming | collected... | reverse complement strand
TCGGAGCTCTGCTTGGTATCGTGGCGTATTTCATGGTCTAAGTCTAAGGGAATTGACAAATTTGTATAGTGACTATTTAGACCATTTTTGCTATAATTATCAAAATTTGACCAACTCAAGGAGGATAGTATGAAAGCAGTATTGAAATTGATACTTGTTCCGGCATTGATCATTATTGTTGGCATGGCCTGTTCCTTTAATGTGGGGGATACCGGCTCTTCGGATGCGGATGTTTCCTCTCCGGAGGAACCCGCGGTGATACCCACCAATGAAGCTGTTCAAGCACCGACCGAAGACGTTTCGGGGCAGGATACCTCGGCGTCAACAGCTGAAGCGTTCACCACATTTACATTCGATGAAGAACCCACCGATTGGACTTATTGGGTTCAAGAAGGTGATGAGGAAAAAACCAGCTTCAACGTTGAGGACGGGAAATTCAAAGTTGAAATTACCGGAAAACAAACTTACCTTTACTTCACATATGATGCTTTCACGTATGACAATGTGTATATTGAAACCGTAGTGGAGAATCGCGGGGTGAACTCACAATCGGTCAGCCTCCTTTGCCGGTATTCGGAGGACGAGGGCTGGTATGAAGCGAATTTTCAGAACGATGGTCTTTACAATGTCTTTGCGTACGACGCACGGAAGAATTCCTACGATATGCTCACCAGCGGTGGCTCAAATGCGATCAAACAGGGCAAGGAAGTTAACGCCTATGGATTTAGCTGTAATGATAAAAAACTCACTCTTTGGGCAAATGGCACGCAGGTAACCGAGATCAAAGAAAACAAGTACGCGCTTAGAGAAGGCAATGTGGGTTTTGCTGTTTCATCCTATGATTCACTACCAGTCGTGGTCGAATTCGAAGAAGTCACGATTTCAGAACCATGATCTTTGTATAGTCAGTAAATTAAAAACTGGACCTTTTCAGGTCCAGTTTTTAATTATTTCACCAGAGTTAAAAGCATGACGAAGGGGGTTTTTGTTTTCAGGCTGTGGGGTAGGTTTGGGGGCATATACACCCAGCTTCCGGGTTTGATATCAACAGAGTCCGCGCCGAGGGTCATACAGCCCTCACCCTTCAACACTTCCAGAATGGCGAGATAGGGGGAAGTGTGTTCGGTTAATTCCTGCCCCGCTGCGAAGCTGAATAAGGTGATATCCACCTGGTCGTCCTTTTTCAGCGATTGGCTGAGGACTGCATCCCCGGGGATTGCCGGAAGACGACTGGTCAACTCATCGATCACAATATATTCGGCCATTTTAATCTCCTGTTGTCCTGGTTTATTTCCCGTCATCAAGAAGGCGGCGTTCGCCTTCAAGAGAGCGGAGATGACCGGCATCCTGACTGACTTCCAGGGCACCGCGGTATTTTCCATCGGAATCGCGCATGGCAAAATACTGGATGACGACGAACTTTTCGCCCATTTGGATCCAGAACTCAGCAAAATCCCTGGTACCAGCACGGAAATCATCCACGATCTGCTGCACTTTGCCGATACTCTGAGGAGGGTGGCAATTCTGTACCTTGCGGCCAATGATGGCGGGAGAACGCTGGAAAATCCGGTCGCGGGTCTGGGAGAAATAGCGCACCTCGTCATTTTCGTCCACAAAGGTCACGTCCACCGGGAGGGAGCGTAGCATCATATTCACCTGCGAGGGGGACAATTCTCCGGTGCTGAGCGGGATCAATCCTGAAGTTACAGGAGAAAGGTCTGAAGTTGATTGTGGGACGGATGCGGCCTGCGGGACGGCCTGGCGGGCGCCGGGTGGCCAATCCAGCCCGGGGGTTACCAGGAAAAAGCCAATTTCATCTTCCTGGGAACGGATGGCTTTCCAATCCTGTTCGTTCAGCCTTTCGAGGGCAGAGGGAAAGAGGATCTTATCCTCCTTGTAAAACATTTCTCGGATGGCGGTCGCCAGCGGTTCGAAAATAGCAAGGACTTGCTCCGCGGGTGGGAGTTTGTCCGATTCCAGCGCCGAGGACAAAATGGCATCAAGCTGTTTCCAGGCAGTACGGACTTCGTTATGAATGCCCCACATCACCCGCGAAGGACCGTAGAAACCAACTTTTTCCAGGAGTGGAAAGAGCAGGTTTTCCTTGCGAAGATAATGAACCTCATATCCTTGCAGTTTCTTTAAAAAATCGTGGGTGACTTTGATTACCTTCTGATCGGGTTTCTGAGCATACCCTTGTACCGCAGCCTCAAGATCTGAAAGCACTTCCTCGGCAGCTTCGTTTTCCATCCGGAATGTATAAATGGGGTGTCCGGGCAGACTTTCAGGCGTGTGGACCTTATCCAGGGAGTCGCGGAAAAAGGCAGTATGAATATCGCAAAGGCGCTGAATCTCCTCCGGGGGGGTACCGTCCTCGATCATCATCTGCTCGACCTCGGTGATGCTGGGAGCATCGGCATCCTCCAGGAGGCTGCCGAATTCGGCCCTGACGTCTTCCACCGATCTCCCGGCGTTCAATTCCTTCAGGATCTTTTTAATGGTTTCCTTACGCCGGGTTACATTATCAATATATTCACTCATTTTTTTCCTCATTCCTTATCCAATTTGATAGAGAAGTTCGATGGCACCCTGTGGACACGTCTCTTCGCAAATTCCGCAATATGAACATGAGTCGGGTGCGGTGATTTGAGGTTGTTTATCGATCATTTCAACCGTATCACCGGGGCAATATTCGGCGCACAACCCGCAGCCATTGCAGCACTCCAGGTGGATCACAGGCAGGGACCAGTTATCATCCATCGTAATTTCTCCTGATTTCTATGATCAGCATAACATTATGAAGGAAAGATTTATGTGATATGAATCACACCTGAGGAAAATAATCCAAGAGGGATATTACACGATCAAACCTGGATCTCAGTTTCGAGGCGTACCTGATCGAGGATGATGATCTTATGACGGTCGGTGCGAATGATGCCATCTTTGATCAATTCCCGCAGCGCCCGGTTGACTGCCTCGCGGGTGCTGCCGATCTGCTGCGCAATCTGCTCCTGGGTCCAGAGGGAGGGATTCCCGCCCAAGGAATGAGTGAAAAGAAACCTCGCCAGCCTGGACCGGACGCTACGCAGGCTGATATCATGGACAACCTCGGTGAGATGCTCCAGCTTTGAGGAAAGATCACCAAGCACTGCCAGGTTAAAGCCGGGGATTTCATTTACCATACTGCGAAGGTCGTCTCTTTCAATACGCAGGAGAACGGAATCTTCCAGCGCGGTCACACTCGCCGGTGCCCTTCCCGGCTCGAGAAAGACAGTTGGGAGGTTAAAAACATCTCCCAGCAAGAGATGGATCAGTGTCTGTTCGCGACCGTCCGGATTTATCCGGAATACTTTTACAGAACCTGACAGGATGAAATAAGCGGGGCTGTTCTGGTCACCCGCACAAAGGATTTCCATTCCCGCAGATTTCTTGACCACACCTGCACAGGCTAAGATCTTTGAGAGGTCAGGGTCAGCCAATCCCGAAAAGAGTTTAATCGCGCGCAGTTTTTGGATTTCCATTTTTCATCGTGTGAATAATTAGGGCCTAAGGACCAAATCATGAAAACAAATTATTTTCTAATTCGATAACCATCTTATCGAGTAAACTATAATTATCATATAGTTTAAAACCGGGCCTTGATTAATTCTATCAGTAAGCTATAATTTATTTAATTGGACTATTTATATCTGATTTATACCAGAAATCGCCGTCCATGAACCCATCCACCCCCGAGAAGCCTTCTGTCGACCGCCTGGCCTTGCTCTACAACCTTTCCCAACAGCTGAATTCAAGCCTGGACCTGGACGAGGTTCTCGATAAGCTGATGGGGGAAGTCATTACCGCGGTAAAAGCCGAACGCGGATTCATCATGCTGCGTAATAGTGATGGCATGCTGGAGTTTCGAGTGGCGCGAGGGTTGGACCAGAAGGTGATCGAAGATCCCGAATTCCAGATCTCCCGCAGCGTGGTTGAAAAAACCGCGGAAAGCAGCCAGCCTATCCTGACCTCGGACGCCCAGTTGGACGAGAGATTCAATATGCGCCAATCCATCATGGCCAAGGGGCTGCGGGCTATCCTGTGTGTTCCCATCAAGATTAAGGACCAGCAGATCGGTATTATTTACGTGGATAACCGCCTGCGGGCAGGGATCTTTACGGGCGCTGATCTTGATCTGCTTAATTCCATCGCTTCTAGCGCGGGATTCGCCATTGAAAATGCCCGGCTCTATCAATTGGCGATCGAAAAAAGCAAAATGGAGACGGAGCTTCAGCTGGCACGAAATGTTCAACGCAGTCTGCTGCCCCGGGAAATCCCTCAGATCCCCGGCTGGGAGTTCGCCGCACACTGGCAGCCAGCCCGGCAGGTCGGCGGGGATTATTACGATTTCATTCCCTACCCGGATGGGCTTCTCGGCCTTGTGATTGCTGATGTCACCGATAAAGGCATGCCCGCGGCGTTATTCATGGCTTCCACTAAAAACATCCTGAGGGCTTCCATCGAAGGATGCGGAAATATCGCTGAAGGGGTCACAAAAGCCAACCGGCTTATCGAACAGGAATCCAGCGACCAGTTATATATTTCATTGGTTTACGCCTGCCTGGATCCGGAAAATGGTACTTTGCTGTACATAAATGCAGGACACAACCCTCCTCTTCATTTTCATGCAAAGAACCGGATCTTCACCCGATTTAATCAATCCGGAATGTGGATGGGCGTAGATGCCAATGCCGTTTATACCCAGGAAACCGAAATAATTGAACTCGGTGACATTATCATTTTCTACACGGACGGTGTTACCGAAGCTGAAAACAATAAAGGGGAGCCTTTCGGTGAGAAGGGGCTTGAAACTGCCATCAGGGTGAAAACTGATTTGACACCTCCAGGTTTATGCCAGTCTGTAATCCAATCCGTTGAGAAGTTTACCGGGACGAGTGAATTGAGTGATGACATCACCCTGTTGATCTTCAAAAGGCAAAGCCGTGACTGAGGGATTATTCAATAACCGTTACCGAATTGAAAATGAACTCGGGCGGGGTGCCATGGGGACGATCTATCGCGCCAGGGATACCCTTCTGGACCGGCCTGTCGCGTTGAAAGTGATCACATCCAGCCAGCTGACCGATGAGAACCGGAATCGGCTGCTTTCGGAAGCCAAAGCTGCGGCAAAACTCAACCACCCCAATATTGTGGCAGTGTATGACGCCGGGGAAGAGGATCAAACCCCTTATATCGTCATGGAATTGGTTGAAGGCGGCTCACTTTTCGATAAGAAACCGGAATCTCTTGGGGAAATTCTCTCCATCACACACCAGATCTGTGCTGCGTTGGAGCACGCCCACCAGCACGGGATCGTACACCGCGACTTAAAACCAGAAAACGTACTCCGTAATGGGAACGGGATGATCAAACTTAATGATTTCGGTATGGCCCATTCCTTTTCCAACCGAATCTCCAGTGATGGGGTTCTTTTAGGGACGGTTTATTACATCGCCCCGGAAACGATCCAGGGAAGGGTCATCGACGGCCGTGCCGACCTCTATGCACTCGGGGTGATGCTTTACGAATGGCTGACCGGGAATCTTCCTTTTACTGCTGAAGACCCGGTGGCGGTAATTTCGCAGCACCTTTATGCACCCATTGTCCCTCCCCATATTTATTCACCACAGATCCCTCCGGTACTTGAAGATCTGACCCTAAGGTTGCTCAGCAAGCAGCCAGAGGACCGGCCTGAAAGCGCTTCCGCCGTCGATGGGATCCTGCTCGGAATTAGCGAGGTTGAAGGAGGTGGCGTTCCAATATCTCCCACTTACCGGCTGGATCGGGTGGTACGCGGCAAGCTGGTCGGTCGGGAAAAGGAGCTGGCACAGGGACGGGCAATCTGGCAGCAAGTGCTTACCGGTACCGGGCATGTCCTCCTGGTAAGCGGTGAACCGGGAATCGGGAAAACTCGCTTCGTTCGTGAACTCGTTGCCAATGCAACCATCACCGGCGGGCGCTGCCTGGTTGGGGAATGCTTTTCTGAAGGGGGAGCTCCATATGAACCGTTCGCGCCCATGGTCCGGGAGACTATTGGGGAAAGTTCCAAGAAAAAACCGGAGCTGCCCGAATATGTGTTATCGGATCTGATCAAGATAACCCCCGGCCTTGAGAGTTTGCTTAGCAGTGCTCCCGCACGCCAATCCATGGATGCGAGTTCGGAACAACAGCACATCTTTGAAAGTGTGGTCTACTGGTTAAATACCCTCGCGCAGGATAACCCGGTCTTATTATTCTTTGATGATATCCATTGGGGGGATAGCGCCACACTTCTATTGATCCGCCACCTCGCCCACCGCTTGAATAACCAACGGGTATTCATCGTATTATCCTACCGGGAGATCGAGCTGAGGGATGAGGATCTTGCCAATACAGTCCTGCACGAACTTCTGCGCGATCACCTCGCAACCAGGATCAAGCTAACCCGATTCTCTTCTCATGAGACTGGGGAAATGATTGCTACGATGCTGACCCCGGCAGGAAAAATCGACCCTGAATTGATCGATGCCATTCACCAGGAAACTGAAGGAAATCCATTTTTTATTGAAGAAGTATGTAAATCCCTCCTTGAGGAAGGTTTGCTTTGCTTTGAACGGGGTGAATGGGTATCGCCGGGAATAGAGGACATCGCCATCCCGCAGAGTGTACGGCTGACCGTTCAATCCAGGCTGGCACGCCTCCCGGTTGGAGCGCAGGAGGTCCTCCGCCTTGCGGCGATCATCGGAAGGGAATTTGAATTCGATATCCTGCGGAGAGCCTGCGAAAAAGACGAGGAACAGATCATCGATGCACTTGAAATTTCCGAACGGGCCCAAATCATCCGCGAATTAAAAAAAGGCGGTTCCTCCAACCTGAAATTCGCTTTTGAACATGCGCTGATTCCTGCTACCCTTCGGGATGAGATATCAGGACTGCGGCGGCAGAAATACCACCGGCGGGTGGCGGAAGCGGTACAGGAGATCCACCCGGATGACTATGAAACCCTATCCTACCATTATGAAGAATGCGGGGATGCCGAAAGCGCTCTTGAGAACTACTTAAAAGCAGGCGAACGTGCCTTATCTATATACGCAAATAAGGAAGCCCTCGATTATCTAAACAAAGCGCTTGAACTGCAAAAAACCGACACGAGCCAGGCTGAAATATATGCCGGGATCGCCGAAGCATCCTTCAGGCTTGGCCAACGGGAAAAAGCAGAAACCGCTTTTGAGAAAGCCGTTGATCTCTACCGGGCAAAAGGGGATTTCGAGCGCATGTCCGTGTTATACGCAGCTGCAGCCAGAGCAGTCTGGTATATGGGTGAAGTGAAACAGGGGCTGGAGATCTGCCGGTTGGGTCTGGCGGAAATGCCGGATAAGCTGGAATCCAAAGGCATGGCCATCCTCCTTCATGAAACTGCCCGAGCGTGTCGATTTAACAACTTGTACGAAGAAGCGTTGGACCTGGTCCGTAAAGCACTTGATATGGCAGAAAAGCTAAACCTCCCTGAAGTGACCGCGGATTCTTTTGCAACCCTTGGGATCATCAGAATCCTGCCCTATAAAGAGAGAAAAGCGTCCCTCGAAAAAGCTGTGGCGATTTCGGAGAAAAATGGTTATACCTTGATCCTCGCCCGGGCGCGGCTTAATCTTGGCACTCATCTAATTTATGGGGCTGATCCGCTGGGGGCATACGAACAATACACCCGAATCCTTGAAGTCACTTCCCGCACCGGGCTTAATTTCATTGAATTCCTCGTCCAGGTGTCCCTCGTGGACCTGGAAATTTCCCTTTCCCGGTTCAAAGACGCTGAATTAAGACTCGAAAGGGTGATTGAATTACAGCCCGTCAACCCCAATCCCGTCGGCGCAATGGCTAGCATCCAAATCTTTAGGATTATCCTGCTCTGGAGCAGGGGACTTCGGGATGAGGCGCTTGATCTGATTAACCGGATCCTTCCGGATATGAATGAGGAGAGTCTAATTGATTACAAGAGCAATCTCCTTTTCATGAAAGGCAGACTCCAGGGTGAGCTTGGATTGCTGGATGCCCTCAAAGACACGATAGCGGAGGGAATGACGCTAGACCTCAAAGATCAGAATGAAAACCCCGGATATCTTAATTACGCAATCCTCCAGCTTCATTTCATTGTTGATGATCGGGAGAAGGCAGAAGAACAACTTGAGATCCTGAAGAGCGTTATCGATCCGGAACCAACTCCCACACAAAAAATGCTTCTGGTAACTTCGCAAGCTCGCTGCGCCTGGCTGGCCAGAGATTACCCGCTTGCTTTGAAAGAATATGATGAATTATTTAGCCTGTTTGTCCCCCTCCAGGACCACTGGCGGACCGCATTCATGAGGGAAGAAGCCGCTGCCATGATTCTCGAGCGAGCTCAATCGGGAGATGCTGCCCTGGCCAGGGCTCAACTGGAAAAAGCATTCGTTTTATACCAGTCTGCCGGGATGGACTTCTATGCCAGCCAGGTGAATAAAAAACTCGAAACCCTGAGAGGTGGTCCTGCGTAGATCAAACATATCCATTTTAGGAGGTTAATGATGGAAACAGAAATAACCAGGGGAGAATACCGCCAGGTGGCAGGGTTTGACAAAGTTCATGTAAAAGGCATCGGCGAAATAATCCTTACCCAGGGGAATAAAGAGGAATTGTATATTGATGCCAATCCAGATCTACTCCCGCAGATTAAAACAGAAGTAAAAAACGGCACCCTGCTGATCCGATATGATTTCGAATGGATGGATTACCTTGGGTTGCGCTTTATCGGCGCAGGACCCATCCGCTACCTGCTGACGATGAAAGACATCAAAGAAGTGATCCTAGCAGGTGCAGGAAACGTTGAAGCCAAATCAATAAAAACATCGGAACTTAAGCTTGGTCTGAGCGGAGCCGGGGCGATGAACATCGGGGGGGTAGAGTGTACCCGCTTGAGCGCTGCCCTTAGTGGAGCAGGCAGTATGAAGATCGCCGGGCAGGCAGAAAAACTGGAAGTCCAGATGAGCGGTGCGGGCAGCTATTACGCCGGCGACCTGAAAAGTAAAAAAGCATCTGTTCAAATGAGCGGCGCAGGCAGTGCCAGGGTTTGGGTGACAGATACATTGGATGCGGCGATGACCGGATTGGGCAGCATCGATTATTTCGGAAAACCCGCCATGAAGATCCAGAAAACTGGTCTGGGCAACATCAATTCCCTTGGGGAACATGCCTGATACTGACATAATTTCCGCTAGATAGGCACCATTGAGGATCCAATAATCCGGCTTGAACCTTGCAATGTTATTGCAAAGGTCATTTAATTTAATGAAGCAGGTGGTATTTGTGCTCGCTTGGTTGGTTATTCTATCCTCACTCTCCGGTTGTGCTTCGGGAGAAGGGGTGGTTCAGGCTGCACGCAGCCTGGATACCGCTGCAAACGTAACCCCTCCGCCAACCAAGGTAAAGACATTCACACCCTCCCCCATCCCTTCGATCACCCCTTCTCTGCTGCCAAGCCAGACCCTGCCCCCCACTTTTACACCCTTTGTAATTACTCCACCCTCCTCGACCGGGCCCTGGATCATCGGTTTTTCCGGACAGGGCAGACCCATTGAGATCTACCAATTTGGAAGCGGGAAGATCCAGCGCATGATCGTGGCAGGGATACATGGAGGAAATGAATGGAATACCACCGAGCTTGCCCGAAAATTGATCGAACACCTGACAATCCATCCGGAATTGGTCCCGAAAGATAAAACCCTTTATATCCTTCCCCTGTTAAACCCGGATGGCGAAGCCCGCTCACATGGTGTGGACGGCCGCGTAAACAACAATGGCGTGGACCTGAACCGGAACTGGGATTACAAATGGCAGGCCGATTGGCCTAGAGATGGGTGCTGGATATTCCGCCCCGTAACTGCCGGGAAATTTGCAGGTTCAGAACCCGAAACATCAGCTCTGGTATCCTTTATTAAAACCCATCCAATCGATGCATTGATCAGCTATCATAGCGCCGCGTTGGGGATCTTCCCGGCCGGGATCCCGCCTGAACCACGATCCATCAAACTTGCCGAATCCGTGGCGGAAGTCAGTCCCTACCCCTATCCGCCAATCGACACCGGCTGCCTGTTCACTGGGAATATGGTGGACTGGGCATCCACCCGCGGGATTGCCGCGTTGGATATCGAACTCTCTGACCACACCCACACGGATCTCGATATCAATTTACGGATTTTGGACGTTTTCCTGAACTGGTCTGGAAAATAAATACCGGATGGGAATTCCCATCCGGTCAAGTTCTAAATAGTGAGAATTGGATTACACCTGGTTCCCTAATACGCCCGCGAGGATGCCGCATTGCGACTCATGCACGATCGCAATAATCTCATCAGCAGGCTGCAGCTGCAAATCCCCATGTGGAAGAATTAATTCGCCTTTGCGTAAAACCGCGGTTAATACGCACTGATCAGGCAGTTTGAGCTCGCTGACCTTTTTACCAGAGGCGAAAGAATTGGGGGCGACCTTCTCTTCGACGATCGAAAACAGCCCTTTACGAAGTTTTAGCAGGAACATCATATCGCCCATAGACATCTCTTCGGCGATCATTTTTCCCATCAAATCCGCCTGATTCAAGGCAACATCCACACCCATATCCGGGCGGAACATCCAGGCGTTCTCCGGATGGTTGATCCTTGCGATTGTGCGGGGCACATTGAATTCAAACCGCGCCAGGTTCGTCGCAACCAGGTTGACCTCGTCATCCCCGGTCACCGCTGCTAGTACCTGCATCTGGCGGATCCCGCAGGATTCGAGGAAATCCGGATCGGTCCCACTGCCGAAGAAAACTGTCTCTTTTGGGAGACTGGATTTACCCAGATTTTCTGCTTCCTCGCGCCTGTTTTCAAGGAGTTTGACTTGATGCCCTGCTGAAATCAAATATTTTGCCAGGTATGCGCCAACTTTTCCTCCGC
>Ga0315292_10002126_pt1 | contig 10982 bp, 9 predicted proteins | sample YL17G13_0_MG_FD_204029 | JGI IMG/M metagenome (GOLD analysis project Ga0315292, IMG submission 204029) | Sediment microbial communities from Yellowstone Lake, YNP, Wyoming, USA - YL17G13_0 | ecosystem: Environmental > Aquatic > Freshwater > Lake > Sediment | place: USA: Wyoming | collected... | reverse complement strand
GCGAGAGACGTCCCAGGTTCATGCACGCACCGGTTCCAGCAGCATGGGTTTGCTATGATCAGCGAAATTTACCGTCAACCACGGCACTCCACATGACATTTACCAGATTGCGCCGCATGCGCGGCTTTACGCTCATCGAAATCATGGTCGTCGTCGTGATCCTCGGCATCCTTGCCGCGCTGGTCGCGCCGAACGTGATCCGCCGCATCGACGATGCGCGCATCACCAAGGCCAAGCAGGACATCCGGGCCTACGAGACGGCGCTCAACCTGTACCGCATGGACAACTTCCGCTACCCCACCACCGAACAGGGCCTGCAGTCGCTCGTCACGCGACCCGCCGACCCGAACATCAAGAACTGGAAGGACGGCGGCTACATCGACGGGATGAAGAAGGATCCGTGGGGCAACGACTACGCTTACATCGCACCGGGCACCCGCGGCGACTACGACCTCTACACGCTCGGGGCCGACGGCCAGCCGGGCGGCGAAGGACCCGATGCCGACATCGGCAACTGGAACATCGAATAGCGCCGTGCCGCGGCCGGTAGCCGCACGCCGCAGCTCGGGGTTCACCCTGCTCGAGGTGCTCGTCGTCGTCGTCATCATCGGTATCCTCACCTCGATGGCAGTGATCTCCGTCAACGTACTTGGCGGCGATCACGAGATGCAGCAGGAAGCCGCACGCCTGCAGGCCATCCTGTTGCAGACGCGTGAGGACGCCATCCTGCAGAGCCGCGACATCGGCATGCGGCTCGACGCAACGGGGTACGAATTTCTCGCGTACGACGGTCGGGTCGAACGCTGGAACGCGGTCGAGGACGACCCCCTGCTGCGCGCTCGCTCGATGCCCGAAGGCCTGCAGCTCTCGCTGCGGCTCGAGGACCGCAACGTGCAATTGAAGCCACGCGAACCGGCGACCGAGCGCAACCCGATTCAGCCGCAGGTGATCCTGCAGGCGTCGGGCGAACAGGTTCCATTCGACGTCGGCTTCGCCCGGGACGGCACCGACGAGCAGCGCCGCGTTAGCGGCACGGTCGAAGGCAAGATCGAAGTGCACGACGACACCCGCGAAAAACGCTGACGATGCGCCCCTCCGCCACTCGCTCATTTGCCCAGCATGGCTTCACGCTGATCGAAGTGCTGGCGGCGCTCGTCATCGTCGCGCTCGGCATGATCGCGGCGATACAGGCCGTGACGCAGTCGACTCGCAACGGCACTTACCTGCGCGACAAGACGCTGGCGCATTGGATCGGCATGAACGTGCTGACCGAGCGACGCCTGCAGGGGTCGCCGCCTGACATCGCCGAATCGACGGGCCGCGTCGAATTCGCAGCCCAGCAATGGCAGTGGTCGATGAAGGTCACGCAGACTCAGGTCCCCAGCCTGCGGCGCATCGACATCGCCGTACGCCGGGCAGAAACACCCGACGGCACCCCGCTCGCCAACGTCTCCGGTTTCTACGGCGAAGCCGTGGGCGGCGCCGGTGCAGGCAATACGCAATGGGCCGGCACGGGCGCGCCCGGCACCGGTGGCGGCGAAGAAGGCCCGGATGGGTCCGTGCCAGCGCCGGGCAAGCCCCCAGGCAGGCCACCGAGCCCGCCGACGGACTCGGAAGAATGAGCCTGCGCGCATTCCGGCGCCGGTCTTCCGGTCTTGCGGCCCGAGCGCACGGCTTCACGCTGCTCGAAGTGCTGGTGGCGATCGCCATTTTCGCGTTTGTCGGCGTGATGGCGCTGTCGGGCTACACGCAACTGCAGAAGCAGACCGAGTACCAGCAGCTGCGTCTCGAACGCGTGCGTGAGGTGCAGCGCGCCGTGCAGACGCTGGCGCAGGACCTCACGCAGATCGAGCCGCGCCCGATCCGCGAGTCGATCGGCGACCAGCGGGTGCCCGCCGTGCTGGCCGGCGAGTCGGTCGAATACAAGCTCGAGTTCACGCGGTCCGGCTGGATGAACACCGCCGGCCTGCCGCGGCCAACACTGCAACGCGTAGGTTATCGGCTGGACCAGGACGGCCTCTGGCGCGACCACTGGCGCGTGCTCGATCGCACCCAGGCTGCCGAACCCGTGCGCGTGCGGCTCCTGAGCGGCGTGCGGGCGGTGACGTTCCGCTTCATGTCGCCCTCGCTGGAGTGGGTCGACCGCTGGCCACAGCTGGGCGGCAATCCCGTCGAGCAGGAACGGCTGCGGCCCGCCGCGGTCGAGGTCACGCTCGACCTCGAGGACTGGGGCGAGATCAAGCGCATCGTCGAGGTGGCGGGCTGATGCGACGGCCAAAATACGCATCGTTCCCGGCACGCCAGCGTGGCGTCGCACTGATCATGGCCGTGCTGATCGTCGCGCTCGCGACGATCCTCGCGGTCAACGTGACGTTCCGCGGCATGGTCGACCAGCGTCGCAGCGCCAACTTGTTGGCGCTCGACCAGGGCTTCGAAGTCGCGCTCGGCGCGGAAGCCTGGGCCGCCGACATCCTGCGCAAGGACGCACAGGACTCGCAGACGGACCATTACGGCGAGATCTGGGCCAAGTCGCTGGCGGCCCTGCCGATCGACGAAGGCGTCGGCACGGTCGAAGGTCGCATCGACGACATGCAGGGCCGCTTCAACCTGAACAACCTCGTGTTCAGCGACGGCACGACCAACGCGACAGCGGTCAAGCAATTTGAGCGCATCCTCGGCATGCTCGAACTCGAACCGAGGTGGGCCACCGCCATGGCGGACTGGATCGACTCCGATACTCAGCCGGGCTTTCCGGACGGCGCCGAAGACTCGGTTTACACGGGACTCGATCCGCCGCACCTCGCAGCCAACATGCCTATCACCCGCGCCAGCGAACTCATGGTGCTGCCCGGGTTCGGCGCGGAGCAGTTTCAACGCCTGCGGCCGTACGTCACGGCCCTGCCGGTCGGCACCAAGCTGAACGTCTGCACGGCGCCCGGCATCGTGCTCGACTCGCTCTCGGAGTCGCAGCGGCAGTTCAGCCTGAATCCCGAGGACCTGGCCAAGCGGCGCAAGGACGCTTGCTTCCCGACGCTCGACGACCTGCGCGGCACGCTCGGCCAGGCCGACTACGATCAGGTCAAAGACACACTTTCGGAATCAAGCACTTACTTCCGGGCAACCGTATGGGTCACTATTGGCACTACCCAGTTCACCCTGTACAGTCTCCTCGCGCGCGGTGGGGCCGGAACGGTGCGACCTGTCCTGCGCAGTTTCGGAGCCGAATGACCGTATGACTGAAACCCTGGTGATCCGTCTCCGGGCGCCCGAGGACGCGCCAGCGTCCTGGCTGATCGTCGACGCCAGCGGCGCCCGTCCGGGCAACGTCCAGAGCGGCCCGATCGCCGACGCGCTCACCCTGTCGCAGGGCCGCCGCACCGTGGTGGTCCTGCCTGCCTCCGATGTCACGCTGGCCCGTCCGGACCTGCCACCGGTCCGCGGTGCGGCCCGCATCGCGCAAGCAGTCCCGTTCGCCCTCGAAGAACACCTCGCCTCCGATCTCGAGAACCTGCACTTCGCCATCGGCCACCGCGATGCATCGTCGAGCGCCATGCCCGTCGCGATCGTCGCCCGTTCGACGCTCGAACGCTGGCAAGCGCTGTGGGACGCCGCAGGCATCCGCCCGGACGCGGCCTATGCCGAATCCTCGCTGATCCCGTCCGCACCGAATGCGCTGGTGCTCGTGCTCGACGAAGGCACGCTGCACGTGAACCGGCCTGATCAATCCGCCTACGCCCTCGACGCCGAATCGTTGCAGACCGCGTGCGAACTCGCGCTCGGCGAGCAGACCGAAGCCGGCGAACACGTCACGTTCTACGCATCGACGGCCGACTACGAGGCACACCGGGACACGATCGAAGGCCTGCGGGCGCGCACCGCCACGCTGCAGGTCAAGCTGCTGCCCGACGGCACGCTGCCGCTGCTGGCCTCGCAGGTACCGGTTGCCAGGCCGATCAACCTGCTGCAGGGCGCCTACGCCGCGCCGACGTCGTTCGGCTCGCAGCTGCAGCAATGGCGACTGCCGGCCGCGCTCGCCGTCGCGACGCTGCTTGCTTTTCTCGGCACGCAGGGCTTCAAACTCTGGCAGCTGCACCAGGCCGAGAAGCAGCTCGACGCGCAGATCACGGCAACTTTCCACCAGATCCTGCCCGGGCAGCCGATCGTCGATCCGCGCGCGCAGATCCAGGGCGTGCTGGCTCGCGCCGGCGGCGGCAGCAATGCCCTGCTCCCGGCGATGTCGTTGCTGGCACAGGCCATCGCGCAGTCGCCGGCTACACACCTCGAAGCAATCAGCTACCGGTCGGGTGTGCTCGAGTTGCATCTTGTCGCACCGACCGTGGAAGCGCTCGACGGCATCAAGCAGGCCATGAGCCGCGACGGCGCGACGGTCGAACTGCAATCCGCGAACCCGCGCGACCAGTTGGTCGAGGGTCGCCTGCAGGTCCGCCTGGGGGCTGCATGAACGTCCGTGACTGGTTCGACAACCTGAACGAACGCGAGCGCAACCTCGTCTATGTCGCCGGCGCGCTCGTCGGCATCGCACTCGTCTACCTCGTGCTGGTGCTGCCGTTCCAGGTGTCCGGCAAGAAGATGGCTGCGCGCGTCGCACAGAAGACTGCGGATCTTGCCTGGATGCAGGCGTCGGCGGCGCAAGCCATGGCCGCGGCTGGCGTGGCGCAGGCCGGAGGCGGCGGCGATTCCCTGGTCGTGCTGGTCGACCGCACGGCGCGCGAAGCCGGGCTTGGCGCCTCGCTCCGCGACCAGAGTCCGGACGGCAACAACGGCCTGCGACTGCGCATCGAGGGCGCGCCGTTCGATGCGCTCGTCACCTGGCTCGCCAACCTGCAGCAGCAGTACGGCGTGAGCATCGAATCCGCCACGGTCGGTGGCGCTGCACCCGGCCTCGTCAACGCGACGCTGAGCCTGAAACACGCCGGCGCAGCGGGCTGATTGCACTCCATTCCAACAGCACGTCTCCCGTGACACCACGTACCCGCTGGCTGATCGCGCTCGGCGTGCTGGCCCTGCTCGCCTTTGCACTCGTCACGTTGCCGGCAGGCATGGCGGCTGGCCCGCTGCGCAAGGCCGGCGTCGAAGCAGGCGCGTTTGGCGGTTCACTCTGGTCGGGACGAGCCACGGCACTGTCGTGGCGTGGCGCTGCCATCGGCGATGCCGAATGGAAGATTGCGCCCGTCCGGCTGCTGACAGGCCGCATCGCCGGCCACGCCAAACTCACACGCGCGGATGGTTCGGTCGAGACCGACTTCGAGCTGTCGTTTGCCGGCCGCGACGTGCAACTGCGCACGGCCCGATTCGAGCTTCCGCTCGCGGCACTGAACTCGTTGCCGCTCGGCATGCCAAAAGGTTGGCAGGGTCGTGCGACCGGGCAATTCGATGCGATCGACCTGCAACAGGGCTGGCCCACGACCCTCAAGGGCTCGCTCGATCTCGACGGACTGGTGGCGCCGCCGCCGCGCAACGCGCCCGTGGGCAGTTTTCACGCGGTGTTTCCGGCTGCACAGCCGAAGCCGTCGCTCTCGGTACCACCGGATCCTGCAAACCTGACGGCGCAGGTCGCCGACAAGGACGGCCCGTTCGCGGTCGACGCGCAGCTCACGCTGAGCCGCACGCGAAACTTTGCGTTCGAAGGCACGCTCATGCCGCGCGGACCGGTGCCGCCGGCGATGGATCGTTCGCTGCAACTGCTGGGTCCGGCCGACGCATCGGGTCGACGCCAGTTCAGCGTCGGCGGCACGCTCTGATCAGTCCGCCGAGCCCGGCGCCCACTCGCGCCACGCCGACAGCAGCGGGAAGTACAGTCCGAGCCTGATCGGCTCGTCGCCGAAGGAACGCATGAGCTGCGCGTAGCGCTCGAGCTGCTCGCGGTAACGCTCGCGCTCGCTGTCCAGGAATTCGTCGAGCCCCGCGCCTTCGTGGCCGCTGGTCTTGTAATCGACGATCCAGCGCACGCCCGTCGCATCGACGAAGGTGCGATCGATGACGATGCTGACGAGACCGCTGCCGGCGACCCCGGTCAGCGCCAGCTCCGATTGTGCCGCCCGGTGCGACGCATCGAGCAGCCACCGCCCGCGTTCGTCGTCGAGCGTCCGCCGCACGGCCTCAAGCACTTTCGCAACTGCCGCGTTACGACGCTCGTACGGCACGCCGAGCTCGGCGAGCTCGGCGGCATGGCGTCGCTGCAAGGCGCGGCGTCCAGCCTCGTCGTCTGGCAAGCCGCTACCCGCGCGTGCGCTACGCTGCAGCTCACGGTGCACCACCGTACCGACGTGGCGCGCAGTCTCCGTCACCCAGTCGAACTCGACCGCGGTCGCGGCGGTCGCGCGCATGAGGTTGCGGACGAGAATCGGCGGGGCCACCGGCGTCGCGGGACGTTGCCAGCCATCCGGCAGACGCAACAATACGGGGTCGCGCGGTATGACGTGCCCCGCCTCGCCCTGGATGTCGCCGGTCTCGGCAAGCCTGCGTGCGAACTCGCCGCTGATGCCCGGCTCGACCCACAGCAACTGCAGGGCCGTGCCCTGGTCGGGCTCCCGCACCTTCAGCTCGCCGGTCTTCTTGTCCGCAACGACCTCGCAGGAGCCCAGCAGGTGCAGCGAGCGTTCGGCGCGCGTCGCGGCGACATACAGCAGGCGCCGTTTCTCCTGCAGCAATTTTTCCCGCTCGAGAATGCCGAGCCACTGGTACAGCGGATTGGTTTCGCTGGCGCCGGTCGCTGCCACCGGCGCGATCAGCAACTGGTGTCCGCCATGCTTCGGCACCTTGAGCCAGCGCAACAGCGGCGGCGAATCCCTGCCCCCCGTCCGCTCCAGTCCGGGCACGATCACCGTGTCGAATTGCAGGCCTTTCGACTTGTGGATCGTCAGCAGTTCGACGCAGGTGTCCGGTCGCGGATGCGCGGGGGCGTACAGTTCCAGCAGCGCCTGGCCCAGACGGGCGAGATCCACCGGCGCGCCGGGCGAATCGTCTTCGACGTCGCCGAGCGCATCGAGGTAGGCCTGCGCTTCGTCCAGTTCACGCTCGTCGCCGAGTGTCGCTGGACCACCGAGTGCGTGCCACGCACGCTCGACGCAGTCGCGCAGTCCGAAGCGGCGCTTTTCGTCGAGGGCCTGCTCGAACACCGGCAGGCAGCGTTCGAGCCGCTTGCGTGACGCGGGTTCCAGCCTCTGCCGCAACGACTCCTCGCGCAGCAGGCGCGGAACCGATGCATGCCGGTCACCCCCGAGCAGCGCCAGGCAATCGGTGAGCGTCAGGCCGCACCATGGCGCTCGCAACACGCCAAGCCACGCGGCGCGGTCACCGAGGTGGGCCAGTGCGCGGGTCAGCGCCAGCAGGTCGAGCACGGCCGGACGCGCGCCCAGCGGGTCGATGTCGGTTGCCTGGAAGCGGATACCACGGCGTGCGAGCTCGGCCACGATGTCGAGCAGGTGGCTCCGTCCCTGCACGAGGATCGCGATGCGCGCGTCGGGTTTCTCCGCGTGACGTCGTTCAATGACGTCGGCGACGGTCTGGGCCTCGAACCGCCGGCTGCTGCGCAGGAAGGCATGGACGTGCACGCCTCCTGCCGCCGTCGCCTGCGGCGCCGCCACGCTTTCCGAATACTTCACTGCGCCATGCAGCACGTCGTCGCGTGGCGGCAGCACGCGGGCGAAACACCGGTTGACCCACTGCACGAGCGGCTGCGTCGAGCGGAAATTCACGCGCAGGGTCAGCGGCTCGAGTTCGATGTCACCGAGTCCGCGGTCACGCACGTCAAGGAACAGCCCGACCTCCGCATTGCGGAAGCGGTAGATCGACTGCATCGGATCGCCGACGAGGAACAGCGTGCGGCCGTCGCCGCGTTCCCAACCCGCCGTCAGGCTCCGCAGCAACTGCACCTGCGCTTCGGACGTGTCCTGGAACTCGTCGACCAGCACGTGTCGCAGCCGCGCATCGAGAGCGAGCGCAGTGTCGGTCGGCTCGTCCGCCGGACCGAGCGCCTGCCTCGCGGCCGCGGCGAACTCCGGGTAATCGGCGGCCTTGCGCTCGGCGAAGACGAACTTCAGCTCAGCGGCCGCCAGCCGCACGACGAGCAGCAGCGACTTGAGTACCGTCCACTCGGCATCCTGGTACTCGCGCGGCGGTAACGCACGGGTCGCGTCGAGCGGCTCCCAGAGTTCCTCGTGCCGCGCGAACTCCTCGGCCACCGACTGGATGCGCGCCTTGAGCGCCGCGAGTTCGGGGCGCTTCTTGTCCTGCGCCAGCACGCCAACGGCGACGGTGAAGCTCTTGCGCGGTTCGCCCTTGCCGGTGAGCAGGAATTCAGCCAGGCCCCGCCAATGCGGCACGTCGTCGGTCGCCGCGCCTGGCACCGCTGGGCCGCAGGCAAGGAGCGGTGATTCCTTGCCCTCCTGGCGCAGCACCGTCGCCGCACCCTGAGCGTATGCGCAGGCTTCGGCGAGCAGCAGCGGCGGGAACGCGGCGACCAGCGCCGCCAGGTGATCCTGCACGATCTCCGCGCGCGCGGCCTCGAGCGCGAATCGCGCCGCGCCCTCCTGCCCGTAGTCGTCGACGCTTGCGGGCAGCACCGGCAACCACGCCTCGCGTCGTGCGAGCATTCCGCTCACCAGCCCGATGAGCTTGCCGACGTTGTTGTCGAGGTGCCCGAGCAGGATGGCGACCGCTTCCGCAAGGCGCGGATCGTCGGACGGCAGGTGTGCGAGCAAGCGTTCGGCGGCTTCCTCGTACAGTTCGAGGCCGTCTTCGTCGATGCCGAGCCCGGCGCCGAGTCCGGAGAGCACCGGCAAGCGCCGTGCGAGCGACTGGTTGAGCGCGTCGATCGTGAGCACGCGCAGGCGACTCGGATTGCGCAGCAGGCCCCAGTCGTTGCGGGTATCGACTTCCAGCACCCGGCGGGCCAGTGCACGCGTGTCGTCGCGCAGCTTCGACTGCGGGTCCTCGCACTGCCGCAGTGACTCGAGGATGCGGTTGCGCATCTCGGCCGCGGCCTTGCGCGTAAAGGTGATCGCGAGCAACGCCTCGGGTCGATCGACCACGGCGAGCAGCGCAAGGAACCGCTGCGTCAGCAGTTCGGTCTTGCCCGAGCCCGCCGGCGCCTGGACGATGAAGCTGCGGTCGACGCGCAGCGCCGTCGCACGCGCCTCCCGGTCGGCATGCAGCAGGTCAGCCGGCTGCATCGTCGCCCTCCTCGGGTTCCAGCAGCGCCTGTGCCGAGCGGCAGACTCCGGGCAGGTGGCAATAGCGGCAAGCCTTGGCCGGATTCGGCGCGAGTCGCGCGTCGCCCTGCGCGTGTTCACGCGCCAGTGACTCGAGCCGCCTGTTCCAGGACTGCAGCAGGTCGCTCCAGTTTGCATAGTCCTTGAACGGCGCCTTGACGGCGTCGAACGGCTTGAGTTGCGGGAAGACCGAGCCGTCGCGCGCGAATCCCCGGTATTCGGTGCTGCCTTTGCTGACGATGCCGAAGGCGACAGCGCTCACCCGGTCCTGGCCGATTGCGCGCACGTACAACGGCAGTTGCGGCAGTTCGGGGCGCTCACCCATCCACGCGGCCGGCCTCGCATTCGCGCCAGTCTTGTAGTCGATGACCGCGAATGTGCCGTCCACCAGGCGATCCACGCGATCGAGCACGATGCGTGTCTGCACGCCGCCCACGTCGATGACTTGCGCGTCCTCGACTCGCTCGACCGTGAACGGCGCGCGCTCTGCATCCTGCTGCAGCAGTTCGAGCACTCGTGCTTCGAGCCAGCGCTCCTCGAGATCCAGCAGGCGTGCGCCGATGTCGTCGGCCATGGCGCGCAACGGCTGCAGCGCCGCCTGCACGTTCGTGCGCACGAGCGTGGCACGCTGATCCGCTGTCATGGCGAGCAATGTCGACTGCTCGCGCACTTCGTCCCAGAAAGCCTGCAGCACGGCGTGCGCGAGCTTGCCGCGCTCCGTGGCAGCGATGCCAGCCTCCGGGTGCTCGAGTTCGACGCCGCCCAGGCGCAACTCGACCGCCGCGCGGAACGGGCACGCGGCCTGCAGTTCGAGCAGCCGGGCGCCACCCCTCACGACTTCGTGTTCCGCAAAGGCGGGCAGCGAGCCGTCCAGCAGCTTGTCGAGCACGGGACGCGCAGCGAATTGCGCCGACGCTGCCGGCGCTCCGCGCCACAACTCGATGGCAGCGACATGCGGCAGGCCGGCGACCAGCGCGCTCGGCAGCAGCGGCGCCTCGTCCTCGAAGCGCGGCACGCTGCAGAACGCGGTGCTCGCCGAGGCCACCAGTCGCTGCAGGGTTCGTCGTGCCTGCTGTTCGGACAACTCTGCCGTCGTGCCAGGAACGCCCTGCCTGGCCTGCCATTCGCGCGGCAGGAATGGATCGGGAATCGCCGGTGAGGGCCAGCGAGCCGCATCGAGTCCACACACCCAGATCGCATCAAAATGCATGCCGAGCGCCGTGTCGGGGTCGATCACGAGCAGCGGTGCCGCGATCTCCTGCGGTTCGAACGCAGTCTCGGTCGCCAGGTCGCGCAGGTGGGCGAATGCGGCCGACACCCGCACCGGGCCAGCCACGTCGTCGCTCGCGCCAAAATCTCCCAGCAGGGATTGCAGGCGCTGCACGGCCTGATGTTCGGCGCTGTCGGGATCGGGGCCGGGCCAGCCGACGTCGCGCAACAGTCCGAAGAACTCGGGAGCCCACACGCTCGGCAGCCGCGCTCCGGTCCAGGTTCGCGCACGCGCGGCGGCAGCCTGCAACTCCAACGCGGTGACTGGGCAACGGTGAGCGTGGGCCTCGCGTGCGAGGTATTCGAGCCCGGCTTGCGGCACGCCGGACTGGCGCAGCATCACGTCGAGTTCTGCACGAGCGAACGCCTCGGCGACTGCGGCCCCGTCATGCGCGCCGCGCAGCAGCGCACTGGCTGTCGACAGATCTGGCGGCGTGATGCAGGCAGCGACCCAACCGAGCGCGGCCGCTACCACCGGCC
>Ga0315292_10002123_pt1 | contig 10984 bp, 8 predicted proteins | sample YL17G13_0_MG_FD_204029 | JGI IMG/M metagenome (GOLD analysis project Ga0315292, IMG submission 204029) | Sediment microbial communities from Yellowstone Lake, YNP, Wyoming, USA - YL17G13_0 | ecosystem: Environmental > Aquatic > Freshwater > Lake > Sediment | place: USA: Wyoming | collected... | reverse complement strand
GGCGCCGACATCGTCACGATGAGCCTCGGGGTCGACGGCGTGTCCATCGCGCTCGAGAACGCCGTCGAGTACGCGGCGAGCCACGGCGTGATCATGGTGGCCGCCGCGGGCAACAGCGGCACCAGCGTCGTCAGCTATCCAGCGGCCTTCCCCGATGTGATCGCGGTCGGCGCGACGGACAGCTCGGACCGGCGGGCCTCGTTCAGCAACTACGGCGAGGGCCTCGACGTCGTGGCACCGGGCGTGAACATCTACTCGACCCAGGGCAACGGGAACTACCAGTACCTGTCGGGGACCTCGACGGCCGCGCCGCATGTCGCCGGTGTCGCCGCGCTCATGCTCTCCATCAACCCGGCCCTCACGCCGGAGGAGCTGGCGGCGGACATCAACAGCACGGCCACGGACATATCGATGACCGGGTACGACCTCTCGACGGGCTGGGGCATCGTCAACGCCTTCGCCGCGGTCGAGATGGTCTCGGACCCGACTGTCACGGTGACGGACTATCCCGAGTACGCCACGCCGAACAGCACCTTCTCGGTCACATGGCTGGTCAGCGGCGGGGACCCGGGGACCATCTCGGAGACGCATCTCACCTGGGGCTGGTCCGCGACATCGCTGACCGAGGTATCTGCATCATTCTCAGGCACGACATGGGCGTCGTTCACGGTGGATGCGCAGGCGCCCGACGGGAACGGGACGGTCTACATGAAGGCGTACGCGGTCGTGGACGGGACCGAGTACGAGTCGGGGCTGGTCTCGTTGCCAGTGCACGAGGCGACAGCTGACAACGTGTTCATGCAGTTCCTCAACGACGTCGAGGACTTCATCTTCAACCAGCTGGGCCTGCTCAACTTCATACTCATCGTCGTAGCGCTCATGATGATCGCCATCGCGATCGGCGCGGCCAGCTCGAGGCGCCGCAGGACCCATGTCAAGGTCGTCCCGCCAAGACCAGCGGCGCCAGCGTCCCTGCACCAGTATCAGACCGTCCAGGGCGTGCACCCGCAGGTCCCGCCCCCGCCGCCACCGCCTCCGAGGTTCGAGGCGTACGTGGACATAGTCGCGAACGACGTGATCCCGCCGACCCTGCGCGTGGTCGAGGGGACGAAGGTCGTCTTCATCAACAGGGCCTGGTCCCCGCCGCCGGGGGTCGCCGTCAGGAGCGGCACCATCGACGCCTACGGGGAGCACCACGACAGCCTGTTCCAGAGCGGCCTGCTCATCGCCCCGGGGGATTACTGGAGCGTCACGTTCCACAGGCCCGGGGAGTACAGCTACTACATCACCGGCATGTGGAAGTCGGGCAAGGTCGTCGTCGAGGTCTACAAGCCGGAGCAGCACGGGCAGCAGCTCCAGCAGCGCGTGGCATGATCCCGCGGCGACCGCCTGGGATGGCTCGCGCTCGATTGTGAAGAAATGGAGAAGAATGTGAGGACGCAGCGCAACCGTCCGGCCTCCAGCGTCGGGGGGCGCCGCACGACCGGGTCCTCGGATGGTCGTCGTTCGCGAAGACCATCGACGGCCGAGCCGTCGTTGGACCCTTCTCGCTGGTGCCCGCCTATGCCTCTTCCGGTCCCGTGCGCCACGTCCTCAGTTTGAATCAGGGCGAGTTTCTGGAGTTGCTGCTGTTGTCGCCCTGACCCTGCCCGTCGTCGCCTGCATCGGCATCGCTGCCGGTGTCGGCGCTCTGCTGCTGCTCCTGCTGTCCCTGGGGCTCGGCCGGGACATCGTCCTGGGCCGCCTGCTCCTGGGCGTCAGCGCCGTTCTGGTCCTGCATGTCCGCGGCCGGCTGAAGCTGGTCCACGGAGCTGACAAGGCCGAACGTGCAGCTGCTCTGCAGCTCCTGCTGCTGCGCGGCGTTGCTGACTTGCGATCGGTGCGCGTGCATCTTGCCGTTGCCGTTTCTGCCGGCGCCGTTCCCGTCATCGGATGAGTCGTCATCATCGTCGGTCTCATCGTCATCGGAGTCGTCGCACCCGTCGTCGCCGTCGCATGTGTCGTCGTCATCGCTCGCGTCGTCGTCGGAGCTGTCGTCGTCTTCGGGCAGCTCGGAATCATCTACGTCATCCTGGTCCTCGTCCGGGACATCGGATGTTCCGTCCTCATCCTCCGTGCCATCGTCTGTCGGCACGGTCGATCCGTCGTCCGTGCCGTCTGTTCCGTCAGTGTCGTCGGTCGGGAGGGTTGAGTCGTCCGTCGGTGTTGTGTCCGAGCTGGGGTCGGGCTGCTCCTCATCTGCCGGTATGTCGGTCGTGATGTCTGGCTTGTCATTGCCGCCGATCATCGACACGACTAGCACGGTGCTCAGTATGAGCATCGCGCCAGCGACAGTTGTAGCTAGCAACCTCTTGCTGATCCTAATTACGTCACCTCCTCTTGCTCAGCATCCCAATGAGCTTGAGAATCCCTAAGGCCGGAGCTACTATTTAATGAAAACGCGTCAGACACGCTTCCCTGGCATCGGACCGGTCTGTCGGACGCACTTTCTAGGAGGTCATCTTTCCCCTCTGCGGATCCGGGCCTAGAACACCGGAGGAAGTGGAGTCCCGCCAAGGCAAAGGACGACCTCGGCGTAGGCGTCATACAGCATCGCGGCGCTGTCGTCGCTCATGTGCTCGCTCCTCCAGAAACCTGACACGTGATGATAGAACGCGTCCATGATCTCGAGGCATTCGGTGATGTTCCCCAGCTCGAATTCGACCTGGGCGGCCATGAGCTGCGCGGCGAATCCGTGCTCCGAGTGCCCGGGCAGCTCGCCCGCGATCCCGACCACGAGCGGGATGATGTCCTCGGGCTCGCAGAGCCCGTCGTCCGGCGGGATGGGTCCCACGCCTTCAGATGCGTAGGCCTCCGCTGAGGCCGTGGGGACCGTGCCGCTCACTCCCCCCGCGACCATGACCGTCCCGTCCGGGAGCACGGCGCACCCGTGCGCGCCCCTGGGCACGTTCATGGCGGGCGCGGCGGACCACGCGTCCGCATGGCCGTCGTACAGCTCGCAGGATGCGGTGGTGCCATCGCCGCTCCAGGAGCCTGCCGCGAGCAGGCTCCCGTTGGACAGCGCGGTCAGCGTGAAGTGCGCCCTGGGGGCCGTCATGTCCACCGCGGGCGCCCATGTGTCGGATGAAGGGTCGTACAGCTCGCACGCCGCGGTCGCCTTCTGGTCCGAGAGCCCGCCGGCCGCGAGCACGGTGCCGTCCCCGAGGGCGGCCGTGGCGTGGTTGTACCTGGGCGCCGCCATCTGCGCGAGGCCCAGCCACGAACCGGTCGCCTGCGAATAGACCTCGCTCGTCCCGGTGTCATCCCCGCCGACCGCGATCACATCGCCGGTCGGCAGCATCTCGATCGTGAAGAAGAGCCTCGCCTCGGCCATGGTCCCAGCGGGGACCCACGAGTGCGATGCGGGGTCGTACCTCTCCGCCTGTGCCCATGGGCCTGAGACCCAGTCCGTGCCCCCGGTGACCAGCACCGAGCCGTCCGCGAGCCTGATGGCGGCATGGGCCGAGCGCGCGAAGTTCATGTTCTGGAGTGCGAGCGCGGTGCCCTTGGCGGGGTCGAGTATCTCCGAGGTCGCCGTGGACCCGGCGCCCGTCTCACCGCCCGTCACGAGGATCGTTCCGTCCGTCAGGAGCGTGGCCGTGTGGCCCACGCGCGCCGAGAACATCGCCGGACCTGCGGTCCAGACCTTGAGCGCTGGGTCGTAGACCTCCGTCGACGCGGTCGGGCCCAGTGCCGTCAGCCCGCCGGCCACGAGCACCCTTCCATCTTGGAGCAGGACGACCGCCGGGGACGACCGCTCGATCGCCATGTCTGGCAGTAGGTACCACGAGGTGACGGCTTCGGTCGCGTCCCCTGTCAGGTCAGTTGTGTCCTGGTGCGGCGATGTGCTCGCCGCCAGCCCTGTGAGCATGAGCGCGAGGAGGAGCGCGATCGCTGGGAACCGGTTACCTGCTGCCGCTCCGAGTGCATCCACTGCCCTTCCCCCCGAAATCCGGGACACGCAACATCGTGACTCGTCGCAAAGCCGTCCGTCCCCTCGTGCGCGGACATGCTGCATCCCGATATGCGACGCTGCTAGGCCGTTCCTCCGGCCTCATCCCCGGAGGTGCACTGACTTCGACCGATTTAGCTCTTTGCCGGGTGAGCGTCGGTCGACGCCGCCGGGCTGTGATCGCGGACCGACCGTTGCGCCTGCGGTCCGATGGTCGGAGCCCGGGACGACCGTCTCGGACAAAGGCTAAATCAGCGCACGCCGATACAATCCTCGGTCCACGGCTTGACCGCCGTGGGCACGATGCGGGGCGGTCGCGAGGGGAGATGGCATATCAGCCGAGCCTAGGTTGTGTTCTATCTCGGTCACGATGGTCCAGCTTCGGCCGGGCTTATCCGCGTGGCGGCGCCCGGAGATGGGATCGGGTGGTTCTGAATGACAAGGACGAGGATATTGAGGAGAGCATCCGAGAGGGTGCTGAAGGGCAACAGCTACTGGGGCTTCGCCGGGTTCTGCGCGATGATCATGCTGAGCTGCGCAGTCGCTGGCCTCGCGATGACGACGAACGGAGCGAAAGACGTAACGGAGCTGGTCGTCCATGATGGACAGTACCAGTGGAAGGTGTACGACAGGGAGGTGTTCCCTGACACCACAGGGGCGTTCCATGTGCGCCAGCCGACGGTGACGGACAGCGGCAGCCTTCTGTTCTCACTCAACGACGTGAACACGGAGGACCCCGCGAAGGCGTTGTTCACGGTCTACATGCTCTGGGACGGGAAGATCGACCTGAGCGACAAGAGCACGATCACGGCGATCGTGAACATCAAATGGAGCTCCGACGCGGTCTTCGCGTACAGGAACCCCGTGTCCCCGTACGACGCGGTCGTGGATCCGGCGAACTTGCCGTTCTTCCGGATGCACTTCCTGAGCGTCAACGGTGACAGCTGGGCCGCTTCGGACTACTGGTGGTCGTGCGACCACGGGCACTTCGGCACGGTTAGCCAATTCACGATCACGGCGTCTCTGGACGCATCGTTCGGCGAGTGGTCTGACAGGGACGGTGTCAACTGCTTGGACGAGTCCGAGCTGTTCACCGCCGGGCTCTCGGACGTCCAGGAGTTCGGCCTGTCGTTCGGTGGCGACGGCCGCTACGCGAACGGCGTCGGCGTGGTCTCGGGGAGCGCGACGTTCGAGCTCGTGAGCTTCAGCATAGCATGACCGGGCCCCCTGGGGTCCGACAACCCTCGCGCCGGCCATCCGATGGCCGTGCGTGAGGTCTTTCTCCATTTCCCACTGCGACATGTGCGGACGCCACCGACCAGGCGCGTCCGCGGGACACCCGCGCTATGCCTCCGCCTTCTCGGTCACCTGCGCTTCGGCCGGCGCTGGTTCCACGGGCTCGACGATCTTCGCCGAACGTTCCAGCAGCGCGAGCTCCCTCGTGCTCAGGACCCTCGGGTCGACCATGAATATGACGGCGCAGTCGTGTGCCACCACGAAGTCGTGCATGTGGTTGACGAACCTCAGGACGGCCTCGAAGTCGTTCTGGGTGATCAGGTACTCCATGCCCTCGATGAGCACCACGGCCCGCTCGGCCGACTCGACGAACTTGCTGATCCTCAGGCTCAGCAGGCTCAGCTCCGTCGGGTCGTTGTGGTCCTTCCCGGCCCTGCGCGTGAGCCACAGGATGGTCTTCGCGTCGAACCTGTAGACCTGCCTGAGCCTGTCCGGGTGCTCCCTGACGACCAGCATGCCGGCCGCCCCCTGGGCCATCGCGTCGTTGAACATCGCGAAGGCCGTGACGGGGCGCTTCTCCTTGACCAGGTAGATGAACCCGCGCTGCACCGGGAAGTGCTCCCCCGGGGTCGGCCGTATGACCGGGTACGCCTGCCCGATGAGGCCGTTGAACGCGGTCTGGGTCGCGGCCTTCCCGCCGTTCGGCTCCTCCCTGGACCTGCGCCTCCGGTCCCTGCGGTACAGGACGGCCCCTCCGGCGCCCACCGCGACCAGGAGCGCCGACGCGACGACGACCCCGGCGAGGTCGACGACGGCCGGCCCCGCGGAGACCGTGACCGCGTGCTCGTAGACCGTGCCGTCCGAGGTCGAGTCCTCCTCGCCCCAGGGCGCGTCCAGTGTGAAGCTTATCGTGATCGTCAGGCCGTACCCGCCCTCCGCGAGCTCCTCCGGCAGCGAGAACGCCAGCTCGTATGTCTGATTATCCAGTCCCTGTTCGAGCCATGGTGACAGGTCCGACACATCCGTCTCGACCGGCGCGGCGTCCCACGCGAACATGACGGTGATCGTCTCGACCCGCAGCGGGAACACGTCGTCGCTCTCCGCACCGGCGGGCACCGGGTTCGACACCGTCACCTCGAGGACCGCCTCGTCCCCTGCCCTGTAATCGTCCTGGTCCGGCGAGACCGCGTATGTGACCGCGGGCTCGTTCGCCGCGGTCCTGGTGACATAGAAGTCGTGGTAGGTCACGTCCCCGCCCCAGTAGTAGGTGATGTTCCCCCAGGCGGTGTGGGCGATGTACTCCACGATGAGATAGTAGCTGTACGTGCCCGCTGTCAGATCCGTCGGGACAGGCACGGGCAGGTTGTATATCCCGACCCCCGCCCCGTCGGGCTCCAGCCATTCGGATATGGCCGACACGTTGCTCCAGCAGGTCTCCCCGGCGGCCATCCACGAGAAGTGCGCGGAGACATTCAGGACCTTCTCCATGTAGGCGAGGTCGTCGTACACGTATGTGCCGGAGGGCTGCGTGTTGACGACGGTGAACTCGACGGCCGGCTCGGTCCCGGGGTAGTAGGCGTCCTTCGCAGGTGAGAACCCGAAGGTCACGCTTATGGGCGCGCCGTCGGCCTCGACAGGCACGGCTGATAGTACGAATGCAACTGCTGCTGCGAGAACGCACAGTCCGGCGACGACCCGCCGGCAAGAGGGCCCCATTCCCTTCCCCGGCACTCCCCTCGGCGTGCCGAGGACGTTATCCCTGACTCGCTACATAAGGACTGCCACAATCAGACCAGCACGCGCTTCTCGTCCTTGGTTATGTTGAGCACGACCTGCGTGTAGGTCCTGTCCACGTTCTCGTGGTCCAGGACCTTCTTCACGAACGTGTTCAGGTCCGCCCTGGTCTTGAACCGGGCCATGAGTATGGCGTCCCACTCGCCCGTGGAATCGAGCACCGCGAAGACCGCCGCGTCCCTCGCCAGGTCCTTCTCCGTCTCGACGATCCTGCCGTGGATGACCTTGATGCCTATGACCGCCATGATGTCGTAGCCGAGCTTCGTGGCGTCGACCACGGGCATGTATCCCTGGATGACGCCCTCGCGCTCCATGGCCTTGACCCGGTTCGAGACGGTCGTGAGCGAGACGTGCAGCTCCTTCGCTATGTCCCGGAAGCTCTTCCGGGCGTTCTCGTTCAAGCTCCGGAGGATGTCAATGTCAAGCTCGTCGAGCTCGACCGTGCCAACGATCTTTTTGCGGGCCTGCATGGCACGTGTGGAATCACTTGCGTTTATAAATACCTTGCATCTCCGGGCGTGCACGGTGGTCAAAATGCGCGCGAAATGACTTATTTGTGGTCAAACGCATGATGTTTTCGAAATATGGTTGATATATGACTGTGCACGTATAGGATGTGCAGGAGGTCCAAAGAAATGTCAGGAGACACGGTTTGCTTCGACACGAGGATCAGAAACTGGGACGAGGAGTGGTTATCCCAGCTCCTGGAAGAGGCTCTCAGGCTGAAGGGCAAGGACCCTGCGGCCGAGGACGCCGCCCATTAGCCGGACCCGCGACGCGGCCGTCCGGCATCGTTTTCAACATCCCGAACACGCAGCGCACGCTCATCCATAACGATGCGCTCATCGGACGGTTGCAGACCCGGTCTCCTCGTGCTTCTCCTTGATGTTCTTGAAGTAGATGTAGAATACCAGCGTGCCGACCACGTAGAGGACGCCGCAGTACAGGAACGGCTCCGTCTTCGTGTAGTCGCCGTTCCAGAGGTACCCGGAGAACGCCTCGGAGCACATGAACGCCACGGTCCAGGCGAGCTGGCCCAGGCCGACGAACGAGGCCCGTATGCGCTCGCTCACGATGTTCATCACGTAGCCGTTCACCAGGGGCGACGGCACGAGCATGAAGAACGACCTCGTGGCGTACAGGACCGCGGCCATGGCCAGTCCCGTCGAGTACGGTATCATCACCATGAATATGATCGATGCCATCTGGCAGGCCGCGATGATCTTGACCGGGCTCCTCGACTCCGCGAAGAAGGGCACTATGAAGAAGCCCGCGGCTAGCACGATGTTCGAGAGGAGGATCATCAGGTTCACCTCCCAGTAGGTCGCGCCCATGCCCTCGGTGAAGATAATCGATATCCAGGGCATGACCAGGGCCGCGCCCAGGCCGATGAACGCGCTCTGGGCGCACCACGCGTAGAGCATCCGGCGGGTCGGCTTGTCGAACTCGAGCATGAGCTTCTCGGAGTGGCGCTCGGGCTCGGAGACCTTCAGGACATACAGGATCGGGATGGCGGAGATGATGGCCCCGACGAGGAACACCAGCCTGAAGGAGCCGACGTCGTCTATGTCGAGCACGAACGGCAGCAGCCCCGGAGCGGCGATGCCGGCGAACGTGCCGATGGTCTGGCCGACCTCGTTGGTGAACGACTGGAGGCCGAAGAGGTACTTGAGCCGGGAAGGCTCGGCCTTGCTGGCGAAGAGCGCCATCATCGAGGGCCAGGTCAGGGAGCCGCTGAAGCTGATGAGCGCGTTGATGCCCGCGAAGAGGAGGAAGTTCTTGTCGGCGATGTACATGGCCGTTCCGGCGGTCGTGCCAAGGAGGCCCATGAGCGCGAGCCCCTTCCTACCGAACTTGTCGGCGAGGTAGCCGCTGAAGATCAGGGTGATGCCGCTGGTGGCGGAGCCGATGGCGAACATCCACCCCATCTCCTGGGACGAGAAGCCGAGGGCGGACCAGTAGAGGGCGAGGATGTACCATAGGACCGCCGTGCTGACGCCTATGAAGAAGGATGCCTTGATGAAGCGCCGCTCGTCGCGGCCCGACCCGGAGTAGTACTTGATGGTCTCGCGGGCGCCGTCCTTGCCCTGGCGCGCGAAGCCACGTAGTCCCCCCGTAAGCCTGGATGACAACCTGGTCCTCCCGGCGGCTACAACGCATACTCCGGTAAAAACCTAATCGTGGGTACTTCTGGTCACGATTGCCAAGTCAGCATGTCTTCTAAGGGATTGATTGGACATTCGTGGTTGTTGACTGTGGGCGTCGCCCCGGCTGTTCCAGGATATTCTCAAGATGCACTGTAGAAGCACTCCCTGTATTGACCATATTTCTACGCGGAACTCGCATCGCGGCCTTCTTTCAATGGCTTCTCAAATCTTGCGTACAACCCATAGCCGCCGATCAATCTCATAAGCGAAGGTTCGAAGATGTCAGGGAGTCGCATCACAGCCGCTGTCGCCGGAAGGAACGCGAGTCCTAACAAGGGATACGCGGGTCGGAGGAACGTCAACTGGTGCAGAGCATCTAGGGGGAACTCCTCCTTGAGGATTAGGTCCCCGCTTCCAAGGTTTCGGAATGTGGCGATAGGGGTCTCGGGCCCGAATTGCCATACACCTCTGGTCTTCATGCGTTTCATGCAACGGTTGTACAGCCTGCCCCCTGCGTACGGGACGTATGTCAAGTACTCACCCCCTGGGCGTAGACTGTCCGAGAAGACACGCAGAAGAACCTCCTGCTCCTCCCTCTGGAAGTGCTCAAGAAGCCCCGTGTTAAAAACCATGTCAAATTCCCCGACGTAGGTGGCGTTGAAAAGATCCCCGACCACAAAATCCGCCCGCAAACCATTCTCCTCGAACGCCCGCTTGTTTGCCAGGATACATTCCCTTGAGACATCGAAGATGGTAATCTCTATCGAATCACCATAAGTGGCCTTTAGCTTCAGAGAGACATAATCGAACCCCGATCCCGCGCTCCACAATCGAACAGGGTTACTATGTCTTAGTTTCGGAGCCAATTCCTTTGTGATCCTATGAAAGAAGGATTCGCTGTACCGACTCAGCCTCTTTGTGGGGAAAATGGACATTGGCGTATTCTTCTGTTCTTCGTGGAATCGGAGCCACGCATCGATTGCGCCGTGGTCCCTGCATGCGCTCTCAACGCTGACCGCTTCCGGGTCATTTACGCCGCTTTGAGATTTGGGATTGATGCGTTCCATCGCTAAGGAATGCCGCTCCATCAACTAAATCCTTCTGCGTTCGATGCTCTGCAGAAACCCTCTGAAAAACGACATTCAGGAAAGGTCAGTAGTTCGTAAAGTCGGCCTTTGACGTAGCCAGCTTCTCCCTTCAACGTTGCGTTTTCAGAAATGATTAGGAGCCATCCCTCCAGTGCCAGTGTTTGTGCAGAACGTGAGCCAAGGATTCGGGACGACCTTCGCGGGGCAGGGTGATATGCCTCTGATGGCGCGCTAGGGTGAAAGCAACGATATTACTCTGCCTTTCTTGCGCTTACAGCGAGATTGTATGCACCCGCCCCGTATTCGAGCTGATAATCGTGAGCACCTATCGTGTTGAACAGACTCTCAAGTCTCCTTGAGCCAACCAGCTTGGAGAACTGCACGAGAAGAACACAGATTCCTGTGACCCAACAACCGGTTCTTGACAAGTATTCAATTATGAAATCATCTTTCAAGAGTGCACGGAGATCGTCAAGGGAGTAATGACGATGCAGAGGTTGGCTTTCTTTGCCGATTATCTTGAGCACAACCCTTGCAGGTCCAAAGTGATTCGGGTCTAGAAATCCGCAGAGGCCAGCATTTGGAACTGTAATAATGAATCGCCCGCCGGGCTTCAGGACCCTGCTAACCTCGGATATCATCTTCACATCTGACGGCACGTGCTCAAGTACTTCCGTTGCCACGACAGTGTCGACGCATCCGTCTGAAAGGGGTAATGCCGCGCCGTC
>Ga0315292_10002121_pt1 | contig 10986 bp, 9 predicted proteins | sample YL17G13_0_MG_FD_204029 | JGI IMG/M metagenome (GOLD analysis project Ga0315292, IMG submission 204029) | Sediment microbial communities from Yellowstone Lake, YNP, Wyoming, USA - YL17G13_0 | ecosystem: Environmental > Aquatic > Freshwater > Lake > Sediment | place: USA: Wyoming | collected... | reverse complement strand
GCTGGCTGGTGCGGATGGTAGCCCCGTGCTTCGGTGAGGGGGATGCGAACATCGCGGCAGGATCCTGGTGGGCCTCCCCCTCCCGGGACTGGGTTGGGGGAAGATCGGGGTGAGCGCGGGTTTGGCAAGGCCATTGGATTTCAGCGTCAATAGGCTCACTCTGAGCCGAGTAACAAGAGGGGACTGAAATGAACTGGTATTTCGAGGCATGGAAAAAGTTCGCCTTGTTTGAGGGCCGGTCGCGCCGCAAGGAGTACTGGTCTTTCGTCCTGTTCAACTTCATCGCAGTGGTTCTGCTGGCCATCGTTGATGGCGTGACCGGCACCTTGAATGAGGCGGCGGGGCTCGGGCTGTTGAGCGGGCTCTACTGCCTCGCTGCCTTGATCCCCAGCATTGCTGTGACCGTGCGACGACTGCACGATACCGATCGCAGTGGCTGGTGGATCCTGATCAGCCTGATTCCGCTCATCGGCGGGATCGTGTTGCTTGTATTCAGCGTCATGGATAGCCAGCCTGGTGCGAATCGATATGGGCCGAATCCAAAGGGTGTCATTGGACCCGGGACGCCGATGTCGACGGGCACCGCCTAGCGCGTCGAGTGCCGGGGCAGTGAATGCCCTGGCCTTTTCGCACCACCAGGTACCATGGTTGCCACGTGTTACACGCCCACTCGGGGAGTGAAAATGCAGAAGACCATCCTCATCACCGGGTGCTCCAGTGGCATCGGGGCCGCCCTCGCGCGCGAATTCAAGAAACGAGGTCATCGGGTCTATGCCACGGCCCGACGCAGCGAGGGACTGGCGTCGCTTGAAGCGGACGGCATCCACGGTCTGGCATTGGACGTCAACGACGATTCGTCTATTGCCGGCGCTTTCGAAACGGTGAGGCGGGAAGCTGGACACCTCGACCTGCTGGTCAACAACGCCGGCTTTTCCCAGGTCGGCGCCGTGGTCGATCTGACCCGTGAGGACTTGCGTCGCCAGTTCGAGACCAATGTCATTGCGCCGGTGGTGGTGACCGGTAAGGCCGTGCCTCTGCTTCGTGCGGCGGTGGCCAAGAATGGCAGCGCGGTCGTGGCCAACGTTGGGAGCATCGTGGGACTTTTCACTACGCCGTTTGCGGGCGCGTACTGCTCGAGCAAAGCGGCCGTGCACTCGCTGACCGACGCCCTGCGCATGGAACTGGCGCCCTTCGGCATTCACGTGGTCGCGATCCAGCCGGGCGGTGTGCGCTCCAGCTTCGGTCAGCATGCGGAGGCGGCGATTCGCTTGCCGGAGAATTCGATCTACAAGCCTGTGGAGGGCGGGATTCGTGCCCGTGCCCAGGCCGGGCAGCAGGGCGCGACGCCGGCCGACGTCTTCGTCGTGCCCGTCGTGGAATCGCTGTTGCGGAACTCGCCGCCGCGAGTCATCCGGGGCGGTACGCACAGCGTGCGGCTGCCACTGCTGAAGCGACTGCTGCCGGCGGTGATGTTTGACGCCAGGCTCTCGAAGCTCTTCGGTCTCGACGTCCTGCGCTGATCCGTCGCCGCGGGTCTCGCGGTCGCGGCCATGCTCGTCCTGACTGGGGTCGACGTGCCGTATCGGGAGGAGAGTGCGGCTGTCAATTGCCCGGCATGCGCCGTCGGAACACGCCAATCTTCGAGTAATGATGCGTGGGGGACTGGACCACGAGGCGCACTGGTACCACGTTCCAACAATCCGGCGGTCACATGAGCAACGACGATTCTTCCCCTGCACCCGGTCGCCTCGCGCGTCCGCTGACGTCGGATACCGCAGGCTGGATGCGGTGGCTGCCGGGCTTGCAAACGGCGCGCCGTTACGAACCCGGCTGGCTGCCGCACGACGTGATGGCCGGCCTGGTGCTGACCACGATGCTGGTGCCGGTGGGCATCGCCTACGCGGTGGCGTCCGGCGTCCCCGGCATCTACGGCCTGTACGCCACCATCGTGCCGCTGCTGGCCTACGCGTTGTTCGGCCCGAGCCGCATCCTGGTGCTGGGGCCGGACTCCTCGCTGGCGGCGCTGATCCTTGCCGTCGTGCTGCCGTTGTCGGGCGGCGATCCGATGCGCGCCGTCGCGCTGGCCGGAATGATGGCAGTCGTCTCCGGCGTGGCGTGCATCCTGGCGGGACTGCTGCGCCTGGGATTCATCACGGAGCTGCTGTCCAAGCCGATCCGCTACGGCTACATGAACGGCATTGCCTTCGTGGTGATCGTCAACCAGTTGCCGAAGCTGTTCGGCGTTTCGATCGACAGCGGCGGGCCGCTGCGCGACCTGTGGCGGCTCGGCGAGTCGGTCCTCGGTGGTACGACCAACTGGACCACTCTCGCCATCGGCGCGGGTACGCTCGCGGTGATACTGCTGCTCAAGCCCTACCGACGCATACCGGGCACCCTGATCGCGGTGGTGGTGGCAACGGTCGCGGCCGGCCTGTTCGATCTCGGCGCGAGTGCCGGCGTCAAGGTGCTCGGCGCGCTGCCGCAGGGCCTGCCCGCGTTCGCACTGCCCTGGATCGACCTGGCGGATCTCGGCGCCGTGGTGATCGGCGGCTGTGCGGTGGCGCTCGTGTCGTTCGCCGATACCAGTGTCCTGTCGCGCACCTACGCAGCCAGGACCCGCAGCTATGTCGATCCGAACCAGGAGATGGTCGGCCTCGGGGTCGCCAACCTGGCCGCCGGGTTCTTCCAGGGCTTCCCGATCAGCAGCAGTTCCTCGCGCACGCCGGTCGCCGAAGCGTCCGGCGCAAAGACCCAACTCACCGGCGTGGTCGGAGCGGCGGGGGTCGCATTGTTGCTGGTGCTGGCGCCCGACCTGCTGCGCAACCTGCCCAACAGCGCGCTGGCAGCGGTAGTGATCGCGGCGGCCATCGGCCTGTTCGAGTTCGCCGACCTGCGTCGCATCTTCCGCATCCAGCGCTGGGAATTCTGGCTGTCGATCGTCTGCTTCGCTGGCGTCGTCGCACTTGGGGCGATTCCCGGCATCGGGCTGGCGATCGCCGTTGCGGTCATCGAGTTTCTCTGGGACGGCTGGCGGCCGCATTTCGCGGTGCTCGGTCGCGTGGACGGCATCCGCGGCTACCACGACATCAAGCGTTATCCCGAGGCGCGGCTCGTGCCGGGTCTGGTCCTGTTTCGCTGGGATGCGCCGCTGTTCTTCGCCAATGCGGAGCTGTTCCAGGGACGGGTACTTCAGGCCGTCGCGGACTCCCCGACGCCGGTGCGGCGGATCGTCGTAGCCGCCGAACCGGTCACGAGTGTCGACGTGACTTCGGCCGACATGCTCGCCGAACTCGAGCGGACCTTGCGCGCAGCGGGCATTGAGCTGCATCTCGCCGAGATGAAGGATCCGGTCAAGGACAAGCTGAAGCGCTTCGAGCTGCTCGAGCACTTTGGGCCCGCCGTCTTCCATCCGACCTTGGGCGCCGCTGTCGACGATTACCTCGCAGATCACACGGTGGACTGGAAGCCCTGAGCCATTCGTCGCGCCGGGGAGGCCGTCCCGACCGCATCTACGGTAGGATAGGCGCCTTTAGCCGGCCAGCCTCCCGGCGGCCCACTGCGGAGAACGAATAATGAAGCGCTCGATCGTGTTCCTGCTTGCATCCTTCGCCGGACTTGCCGCGCACGCCGAGGAAGGCATGTGGACCTTCGACAACCCGCCGCGCGCCGCCATCAAGCAGGCCTACGGCGTCGAAGTCACGGACGCCTGGCTGAAGCGCCTGCGTCTCGCCACGATCCGCCTGGAGCAGGGCTGTACCGCGTCGTTCATTTCGCGCGACGGCCTGATCCTCACCAACCACCATTGCGCGGAGTCCTGTATTGCCCAGAACTCGACCGCCGAACGGGACCTGCTGGCCGGTGGGTTCAAGGCCGCGAACCGGGAACAGGAATTGCGGTGCCAGGCGCAGGCCGCCTCCGTGCTCGTGGACATGCAGAGCATCACCGACGCAGTCCAGGCCGCCGTGAAGGGACTGCCGGATGCGGATGCCAACAAGGCACGCAAGAAGGAGCTGACCCGGCTCGAGCAGGGCTGCGAGGACGCTTCGAAGAAGGACGCCAGGACCGGCCCGCTCAAGTGCGAGGCCGTTACGCTCTACCAGGGCGGCCAGTACTGGCTCTACAAGTACAAGCGCTACGAAGACGTGCGCCTGGTGCTCGCGCCGGAGGCCGCCATTGCGTCATTCGGCGGTGACCCCGACAACTTCCAGTTCCCGCGCTGGGCGCTCGATTTCTCGATGCTGCGCGCCTACGAGGCTGGCAAACCAGCGAAAATCGCCGAGCCGCTCCGGTTCAACTGGAGCGGCGCCGCCGAGGGCGATGCGGTCTTCGTGTCGGGCCATCCGGGCGGTACCGACCGCCTGCTCACCACGTCGCAACTCAAGTTCCAGCGCGATGCCTTCCTGCCGCTGTGGCTGCTCCGCTACTCCGAGCTGCGCGGCCGCCTGATCCAGTACGGCAAGCAGAGCCCGGAATCCCTGCGCCGCTCGCAGGACGACCTCAATACGCTCGAGAACAGCATCAAGGTTCGCCGCAAGCAGCTCGACACGCTGCATGACGACGTGTTCATGGCGCAGCGCGCCAGCGAAGAGGCCGCGCTGATGGCGGCGGTGGCGGCGAATCCCGAACTCAAGGCCACGGCGGGCACCGCCTGGGACGACATCGCCAGGGCGCAGCAGACCTATCGCAACATCCTGGCGCCCTACACGTTCACCGAAGGCGCTGCAGGCTTCAATTCGCAGCTCTACTTCTACGCGCGTGCGCTGGTCCGATCCGCCGCGGAGCGCCCCAAGTCGAACACCGAGCGACTGCGTGAGTACACCGACGCGGCCTTGCCGCGGGTCGAGCAGTCGCTCGCCGCCGACACGCCCGTCTACCCGGACCTCGAACAGGTGAAACTCACTTTCGCGCTGGAGCGCATGCGCGAGTGGCTCGGCCCGGACGACCAGCTGGTGCGATCGGTCCTCGGCAACGAGTCGCCCGACTCGCGGGCTGCCGGCCTCGTGAACGGCACCAAGCTCGCCGATCCGAAGGTCCGGCTCGCGCTCTATGAAGGAGGCCAGTCAGCGATCGACGCGAGCGACGATCCGATGATCAAGCTGGCGAAGCAGGTGGACCCTGTGGCCCGGGACATGCGCAAGCAATACGAGGACCAGGTCGAGGGGCCGACGCGCAGCGGCCAGGAGGCCATCGCAAAGGCTCGCTTCGCGACGCTTGGCACCGGCATCTACCCCGACGCGACGTTCACGCTGCGCCTCTCTTATGGTGCGGTGAAGGGTTGGGAAGAGAAAGGCAAGCCGGTGGTGCCGTTCACGGTGCTGCAGACGGCATTCGACCGCGCGACCGGCCGGGATCCGTTTCGCCTGCCGCAGAGCTGGCTGGATGCCGCGCCGTCAATCGACCTCAAGAGCAGCAGGGCGAACTTCATCACCACCAACGACATCGTCGGCGGCAACTCGGGCAGCCCGATGGTCAACGCCAGTGGCGAGATCGTCGGACTTGCGTTCGACGGCAACATCCACTCGATCTCCGGCAGCTACTGGTTCGACGAGCGACAGAACCGCACGATCGGCGTGCACCCGCAGTACATCCGCACGGCGCTCGAGAAGGTCTACAAGGCGGGCTGGGTCCTGAAGGAGCTCGAATAGCAGCACTTCATGCGCCGCCGCCATCGGCGCCCGCCGAAGACCAGTCGCTCGACCCGCCACCAGTTGGGCGACGTCGTCACGATCGCGATGCAGGAGTTGAGGACGCAGGCACGCGCGATGGCGTGGCAACAAAGCGTGCTCGGCCTTGACTGTCTCAGTTCTGCCGGAACCGAATGATTGACTTCGAAGTCAGATTGCCCCGGAGCGGTCATTCGTGATCGGGAGCCGGCCATGCCGCCGAGGCACCGCCTGGCTCGTGTTTGCGCTCGTTGCCGTGGCCGGGTACGGCAATTTCTACGTCTACGACTCCATCGGTCCGCTCGCCGAACTGCTGCAGCAGCAGCGCGGCTTCAGCGACAGGCAGATCGGCATGCTCAATGCGATCTACAGTCTGCCAAACGTAGTGCTGATCCTCGTGGGCGGCGTGCTCGTCGATCGCTTCGGCGCAGCCCGCGTGACCGTGTGGACCGCGGCCGTATGTCTCGCCGGTGCCGCGCTCACCGCCTTCAGCCCGGACTTCGTCGGCATGGCCGCCGGCCGGCTGTTGTTCGGCATTGGCGCGGAAACGTTCAACATATCCACGACCGTAGCAATCGTGAACTATTTCGCCGGCGGCAACCTCGCCCTGGCGATGGGGTTGAGCCTCGCCATCAGCCGCGCCGGCTCGTTCTCCGCGGACATGTCGCCGTCGTGGTTCGCCGACGCCTACGCGCAGGGCTGGCAGCCGCCGCTCGTCATTGCGACGTTGATTGCAGCAACTTCACTCGCCGCGGCCATCGGCTACTGGTGGATCGACCGCCGGTTGCCCGGCAAGACGCTGGCCAGCTCAGCAGGCACGCACCAGCGCCTCGTACCCGGCGACCTTCTGCGTTTCGGGGCCGCCTACTGGTTCCTGCTGGTGCTGTGCGTGCTCTGGTACGCGGTGATCTTCGCGTTCCTCAGCACGTTCTCGATCAAGTATTTCCAGCACGCGCACGGACTCGACCTGGAGACCGCCGGTGCAATGAACAGCTACGTGTTCCTGGCCGCCATGTTCGCCACGCCGGCGTTCGGCTGGCTGTGCGACAGGACCGGGCGTTACGCGCCAATGCTGGCAGTCGGCGCCCTGTTGCTGCCCCTGTCGTTCGTCATCATGGCAACGACCCACTGGAGCCTGTGGGTGGCGACCGCGCTGATGGGAGTGAGCTTCGCGCTGGTACCGGCTGTCATGTGGCCACTGACGAGCAAGCTCGTACCGCCCGCGCGCTTCGGCACAGCGCTCGGCCTGATGTGGGTCACGCAGAACGCCGGGATCGCCGGCGGCAATCTGATGGCCGGCTGGCTCAACGACACGGCCGGCGCGAGCGCCCTCAACCCGGCCGGCTACCAGCCGATGATGATCTTCTTCGGCACGGCGAGCGCGCTGGGCTTCGGCTTCGCGCTGTTGCTGTGGCTCGTGGCCGGCCGTCGGCACCATGAGGTCGTTGCGCCAGGTGAATGAACGGCAGGCGTACGCCGGGCAGCAACGGCCAGGCACAGGATCAGATCGCCTGCCCGCCAGCAACCGTTCGCTGCAGGCCGGTCGCATCGATTGCGGCCAGGCGGTCACAATGGCCGCCGCTCATCCACGACGCCCGTCAACGTTTCCTCGCCGAGCGTGATGTAGAGCGTCTGTTCTGACACAGCCAGATCAAGCTTCATGCGCCGCTCCAGCCGCGCGACCAGCGCCGCCAGCAATTCACGGTCCACCGCGCGTATTCGCAGCTCTCCAGCTCGGTGAATGCGCTCGCCGGCAAGGCGCGCAAGCAGCGGGTCGACGTCGCGGTGCACGTAGAGGACGACTTTCGGCGCGGCCTTCGCCGCCTTGTGCAACCGACCCGCGTCCGGTGCGCCGACCTCGATCCAGACTTGCAGCGCGCCCGTCAGGTCGCGCACGCTGATCGCCGGCTCGTCCGGGTCGGACAGACCTTTCGAAAAGGCGATTCCCTCGGTGTACTCGAGGCAATAGGCGAGAAGTCGCGTCAGCAGGTACTCGGCGGTTTCCGACGGGTGACGCGCCGCCCGGATGGTGAGCGTCTCGTAGACGCCACGGTCCGCATCGGCCAGGCGGATTTCGAACACGTATATCGTTGCGCCTAGCGCCACCTGCGGCTCCACTTCATGCTACGGGACAGGCGCAACAGTACCGCGTCCCGGGGTTCGAAAGGTCCGCAAGTCGTGCCCCTGCGTCACAGGCGGCGACGCGAGTCGTCAGCCAGGAAGTGTCCTGTGCGGCAGGAAATGGCCGGGCTCGGCAGGACGTCTAGACCGTGATCCGCTCCACCCGGAAAGGCGTCCCATCGACCGGCATCTCGCCAAATTCGCGGGCGGCAAGGTGACCGGCGAAGACGGCCTGTGCAATCAGGTTGGGCGCCTCGGCGTCGCCGATGATGCGCAACGAGCGCAGCCTGCCATCGGTCAGTGCAGGTTCCAGCTCGTGGTAGAGGGCGTCGTTCGGGCGGCGGTCCGTCACGAGCAGCACGCTGTCGGCGGGGATTGCGCCTGCGGTGCCGGTCACACTGTCGTTGACGGTGGCCGAATCAGGACCGATCCGTGACAGCGTGTGCTTGGTGAGCAGCTTCACGCCGAGGCTGCGGATTCGCGCTTCGATTCGTTCCTGCTCGAGTGCAAATCGCGTCCAATACGACACTTCGGGTGCAGGCGTGACGAGCGTCACGTTGCAGCCACGGCCGGCGCAGAGTTCGGCCAGCGCACCGCCCATCACATAGTGATCATCATCGTAGACGACCACGCGCCCTTCTGGCGTGCGGCCGTCGAAGATGTCGTCGGGAGTCAGCACGTGGGGCAGCGCATGGCCCGCGATGGGCCGCCACAACGTACGGCCGATTCCGTCGCGACGGTAGGTGGAGCCCGTGGCGAGGATGACGTGCGCAATGCCGGTTTCCAGGATGTCAGCGGCGGTCATCGGGCTGGTTCGATAAACCTCGACGTTGGGCATCCGTTGCAGCTGGCTGATGCGCCAATCGGCCACGCGCCGCCATTCGTTCAGGCCGGGCAGGGAGGCTTCCTGCAGGACGCGCCCGCCGAGCTCGCGACCGGCCTCGACGAGCGTGACGTGGTAGCCGCGCTGGCCGAGCGCGCGCGCCGCCTCGAGGCCGGCGGGGCCTGCGCCGACGACCAGGATGTCCTCTTCGGACGTCCTGGGACCGATGGTCTCCGGGTGCCAGCCGCGCCGCCATTCCTCACCCATCGTCGGGTTCTGTGTGCAGCGGATGGGAACGCTGCGTACGTCGGCGGTGACGCAGATGTTGCAGCCGATGCATTCGCGGATGTCGTCGAAGCGATTCTCGCGGATCTTCGTCGGCAGGAACGGATCGGCGATGGAAGGGCGGGCCGAGCCGATGAGGTCGAGCACGCCGCGCCGCACGGCGGAGAGCATCGCGTCGGGTGAGGTGTAGCGCCCCACGCCGACCACCGGCTTGCTGGTCAGCTTCTTGACGAAGCGGGTGTACGGCTCCTGGTAGCCTTCCTTCGCAAAGCGCGATGAGACCGAGTCGTTGCTCCAGTCGCTGACGTTGACGTCCCATAAGTCCGGCAACTCCGCGAGCATGGCGATGACATCGTGACCTTCGCCCTCGTGGGTGATGCCGTCCTCGCCCAGCAGTTCATCGACGGCCAACCGCACCGCAACGGCGCAGGTGTCGCCGACGGCGTCCTTGGTGTCCTCGATCAGTTCGCGCAGCAGGCGAGCGCGATTCTCGAGCGAACCGCCATATTCGTCGGTGCGGTCGTTGCAGCGGCGCGTGAGAAACTGCATCGCCACCGTCATGCCGTGCCCGGCATAGCAGTAGACGATGTCGAAACCGGCACGCCTGGCGCGCAACGCCGCCTGCCGATGCCACAAACGCACGTTGCGAATATCCGTCTTGTCCATGCGTCGCGACTGGACGGGCTCCCAGCCCGTACCGCCGACGGTGCCCATCGAGCGCGGTCCCAGCGGCGGTGTGCGTGAGTAGAGGTTCGTGGCGTTGATGCCGTTGTAGGCCAGTTGAATGCCCGCCAGCGAGCCGTGTTCGTGCACGGCGTCCGCCATCAACGCCATGGCCGGGATGTCGTCGTCGTTCCACAGGCGACCTTCGACGTACGGCGCCAGGTCGCTGCTGTGGTGGATCTCCACTTCCTCGGTGCAGACGACTCCCCAGCCGCCCGCGGCCTTCATGCCGCGCATGGCGGCGAGTCCGCGCGGCATGCGGTAGCCGAGCGCGTTGCAATGCGGAACCTGGTAGAAGCGGTTTGGCGCGGTGACCGGGCCGATCCTGACGGGCTCGAACAGAATGTCGAAGGGAGAGGGCACCCTGCTGCTCCAGCATCGTCCTGCCTGGGCCCTGATAGTACTACCGATGAGTTCGAGTCCCCTGCCGTTGCCGTCGAACGCAACCGAGTCGGGCCGCGCCATCCTGGCCAGGAACCGACCGCCTCCACGGCGGGCTTGTACGGATCCCCCCGGTCGGGCGAACGGCGTAGATTGGACCAGCAGCGCGATCCCAAACGCGCATGCAAGTCTTTGCCAGGAGATAGGGCTCATGGAAACCACCAACGTCGGCGCCGAAAGACTCATGGCGGACCTGCAGGCCGTCGTGCGCGACACCGAGGATCTGCTCAAGGCCACGGCAGGCGATGCAAGTGAGCGCGCCGCGAAGGCGCGTGCGCATGCAGAGGAGTCGCTGCGCAAGGCACGGGTACGCATGAACGAAATGGAACAGCACCTCGCGGCGCGGGCGCGCGAGGCCGCGCAGAAGACCAACGCGTATGTCCACGAGAATCCATGGCCGTCGATCGGCGTGGCCGCGGGCGTCGCATTCCTGGTCGGCCTGCTGATCGGTCGCCGCTGACGGCCGGCGGCCGGCAGGCACGACGATGGGCGATCCCGACGCACCGGGAAGCATGCCAGGAGGCCTGTTCGATTCGCTGCGTACGCTCATCGCAACAATGGCTGCGATGGCCCACACGCGTGTCGAGTTGCTGGGCACCGAGCTCGAGGAAGAACTCCATCGCGTCATCGCGCTGACCGTCGGGGCGATAGTTGTGCTCGCCCTTGCGAGTCTTGCGCTGCTGTTCGGCGGGCTCGTGGTCGTGGCGGCGTTCTGGGAGACTCATCGCGTCGCTGCGGTCGTCTGCGTTGCCGTCGGCTTCTTCGCGCTCGCCGTCATGGCGTACGTTGCCGTCCGGGTGCGCACGGGGCGCCGGTCGCGGCTGCTGTCGGCGACCCTGGGCCAGCTCGAGCAGGACATGCAGCAGCTCGGCCGGCGGTCGTCGCCATGAGTCGCAGGCAGGAGCTTGCGGCGAAGCGTGCTGTGCTCGT
>Ga0315292_10002120_pt1 | contig 10986 bp, 11 predicted proteins | sample YL17G13_0_MG_FD_204029 | JGI IMG/M metagenome (GOLD analysis project Ga0315292, IMG submission 204029) | Sediment microbial communities from Yellowstone Lake, YNP, Wyoming, USA - YL17G13_0 | ecosystem: Environmental > Aquatic > Freshwater > Lake > Sediment | place: USA: Wyoming | collected... | reverse complement strand
ATCAGATTTCATGCGATACATTTATCGAGATATGGTTGTTCCATTCACTGAACTTGAAAAAGAAAACAAGCACTTGCGTGAACAACTTCAGAGAAAGGACCGAGAAATTGAGAGAAAAGACCAAGAAATGGAACAGATGAAAGAACAACTGCAGACAAAAGACCAAGAACTCAAGGAAAAAGACCACGAACTAGAAGAGATGAAAGAACAACTGAAAGAGTTACAAGAAATCCTCAAGACAAAAGACCAAGAACTCAAGACGAGTCTTTTAACTGCATCAACTTTTAATGAAGCTACGCTTCATTATGACCGAACTTTGTTCGGTTTAAAATATGTTATTGAAGTCAACTGTGAAAAACTTCAGGAAAAAGACCAAAAACTTAAGAAGATACAAGAAGAACTTGGGAACATACAAGAAGAGCTTGATACAACATACCAAGAACTGAAAGAATTACAAAAAGATTTTGAGACAAAAGACCAAGAACTAAAAGACGCTAAAGAAGAACTCAAGACACGAGGACTACTACTAAAATCGTGCGTTGAAGAATTGAAGACATACGTCGAAGAAGTTGAAGAAGTAGAAAAGAAAAATCAAGAGTTGGAACATTTGAACCATCGTTTGATTTATGAAACTAGTAGTTTTGTAGAGAGAAAGTCATCTTCATACTTTAGCCCTGAAATGTAGATTATAGATTTTGATTCACTTAACTTAACTTAACTTTTACTAACTAACCTAACCAACACTTTTTTCTTTTTCTCTCGCATATCAAAACAATACTATTTCATTATTATACAATGCACCAATAATATTTGACTTTTTATAAGACCAATATTTATATATTGCATTTGTTGATGGATTCACTGAACATATTTCCCCAGATGATAAATAGATTTCTTTCCACCAACTATGTCTATCGACCAAAATCGTATCATTGTCTTCATCTAATATACCTTTTCTATACATTGTAAGTGACCCATCTTCTAAAAAAAATGGCATATAAATATCGCGTCCTTCAACACACATAAAATAATTTTCTTTAAATGAAACAAGTTCAATGTCAAACTCATCAACATAACTAAGTATATTATGACGACATTTTTTCCAAGAAGCAGCATCATATATTGACGCATTTATCAAGAGATGTTCGATTTCATTGTCTCTCAAATGATTAAAATTAATCTCTTTATTTTCAGGTGTTTTCTCTCGTTGAATCGCATATTTGTTCCACAAAAAAGCAATCTCTTCTTCTACTGCTAACCAACAATCATTCAAATGTGACGACATTTCATCATATTTATTGTCTATATTCCCATAAAACGCAATTGGCATTTCAATAATTTCATTGCGTTCTGCCATTTCAAATATACAAGTTTTTACATCGATTCTTTCATACAAATAAGAGTTATTTCTCTCTTTATAACGACGAAGCTTGTCACGAACACATATGGTTTCAAATGTATAATCTTTTATAAGAAATAATATATGCTTATCTAATTTGAATTGATTAATCAATAATTGTTTTTCCATTGTATTATAATTATTGATTAATATTTATACGAGAATATATGAAGAATTAAAAGGAGCGTTTTGGGCGAAAATCATTAAACAACACACTAAGAAATTTTTAGTAATCTCAGAAATGACTGAAAAACAAAAAAATTGAAATGCTTTTTTGACATTAACTCATTCATACCTATTACGATGCAAGCACAACCAAACCCAACGAAAATGGAAATAATTATGTTTCAGGGGAAACAATATTATCAACTTACTCACGACGAAAAGCACAAGTCTTCTCATTCAGCAATTCGTTCAATCTACGAATTAAATGCTGATACTGGTGAATTTGATTATGTTGGAAGATTATCCCACGATTTCGATTTCGAATCTCGCGTTTTTCGAAAATTCCAATTAATCAGCCGCGCAGGACATACGTATCATTACAATTTTGATACTGAAAGATTGATATACTATCAATTCGGATGCACCTGGGACCACACTCTGCCACAAGACGCAATTGACCGACTCGAATCATTTCAAAGATACATTCAAACAATCAATTCGGAGAACGACTATACCGGAGCATTTCACGAATTAAATTTGGACGAACAATTTCCAGAAGAACAATTTGAACCAACATTTTTGAAATAAATGTTATCGAGGACTGCTGACTGACTTTCAAAACAAGACAAAACAACAGAAACAACAGAAAAAAACCACAAAACAACAGAAACAAGCGAAAAAAACCACAAAACAACAGAAACAAGCGAAAAAAACCACAAAACAACACAAAAACAAAAAAAAGGAAAACCCTTTTTTTTATTGAATTCTTAACCAACAAATAATAATATAGAATTACTTTTTTCAACGAGAATAGAAAAAATTGAAATGCTTTTTACCAAATAACAACAATCACAAAGCATTTACATAATCATTAAAATGAATCAACAGTATTGGTCTCTTCGTCAAAATCCATATGTCAACACAAATCAAGCACAAATGCGTGAAATTATTCTTTCACAACATTTTGTATCTTGTCCTTTTGGGCATATTACGGAGGAATGTAAAAACAATATTCAAACAGGATTGTATAACGCAGAAGCCAAATCACAAGACAAAAAATTCATTGAAAATATGAATGTTGGAGACATTGTATTGATTCCATTCGCAGGAATAAAAGAGTGCATTCTTGCAAGAATTGTTTCTGAACCAATCTACAGCGTTGAAACAGGATTATTTGCCAATAATAAAGATGCGCACGACGGAAAAATCACATTTTCAACAAGACCGGAAAGCGAAGAAGCCACGGAATTCCGCCCAATTGGAAGACAAATCGAGATTATTAATTCATCTGTCATATTTAAAGACAAGAGAGTTATACCAAGAACATCTTTATCTCACATTAGTCAAAGTATAATCTTTGCCAGTTAATTTTCAGACTTAATTTTCAGACTTAATTTTCAATGTAATTTAATAATAATGGAACTTTTTTCCTGCAACAACGAACAACCAACCACATAACTGCAAAAAAAATGAAATGCTTTTTACCAAATAACAAACTCTCAACTCAACTAACAACACTCACCAACAATGGCTCAACAACAACAACAACAACAACAACAACAAGCTCGACAAATTCTACCTTTTTATCAGAACCGAGAATTTATTCAAGGAAAACTGGAAATAACAGAAGACATAAGAATAAAGTTTGGAAAAATAACTCACGAACTTTATCCTGAAACAATACTTATGCTGGATACGGTACTATGTGAATGGATCCGTGACAATTATTCAGAGATGGTTCAAATTCTGCATCAAGACGCTTTCACTGAATATGAAGACTCACGCGAATTGAGTGAGATATTTTATGACAAAGTCATAGCGGTCTCTTCATCATTAAGTGAATTCATAGTAAATTCAGGGATCATTGAAAATCATCGCGTTTCAATATATCTATATTGTTGTGACGCTATGACGTTAAATATAGATCACGCTGACCAAAATGATCAAGAAGGAAGATACGATGTAAGGAACGACCAAGAAATGGCGCACTACTTATTAATATGTTATTACAATACAGCCGAAATATTGGTCAACGAATTCATTGAAATCAGGGATAGTCAAGGGTTGAAATAAACCACTCGACAAGAGAGAAAAGTAAAACATAGATTTTCTTGTAACCTAAACCTTACTAATCTAACTAATCAACTTTTTTCTTGCAAATAAAATTAGAATATGTCATTGAAATAAGCAATAGCAATAGCAATAGCAATAGCAATCACATCTTCCGAATAACACATCAATTCATTCCAATATTAATTCAAATACTTCCTTTATATGTTTCACTGAATGAAATCTAATATTTTTAATCACACTATTCTCTCGGTTTTTTTCCATAAATTTATCAAAACAAGATTGATTTTCAAACGGGAAAATGAATTCAGTAATTCCGGCTTTAATTCCTCCAAGTATCTTCAAATCCAATCCACCAATCTTGCGTATAGTTCCACCCATATCCATTTCACCCGTTATTCCAAAATAATGTTTGATTTTTCTCTCATTAAATAAACTATAAATCAATACACAAATAGTAGACAACGCAGAAGGACCATCTTTCGGAGTAGAACAATCCCCACAATGAATATGTATGCCATATTTATTATATTTATGCGATAATACTTGTTGTGTATTTTTATCTGTTAAATTCCACGCCATTGTTAACGCAACTTGTACAGATTCTTTCATTACATCACCAAGAGAACCCGTCAATTTTAGTTCCAAGAATCTTCCACCACTACCACCGCTATTATTACCACTATTATTACCACTACCACAGGCAACATCATCACCATCCAAACAAGTAGGAAATGCTTGAATTTCAATAGGCAATACACCTCCCATTCCTGCAGAATTCGCCCATAGCCCATTGATAATTCCAATGCGATTTTCAGTATGAATTTTATAAGTCGTAATAGAAACACGGTCTTTCAAATAGTTGAGCGTCACATCATTTTTCGTTATTAAAATAGGAAAATTCACAACACAATTATTTTTTAAAATCTCCAAATTAATTTCAGAAATGATTTCAAACAATAATTCTTTTAATTTACGAACCCCGGCTTCACAAGTATATTCTTCAATAATACATTTTATAACACCTTCCTCAAATAAAATCATATTCTCCAATCCCATTTTTTTGTATATTTCTGGCAATAGATATTTATCAGATATTACTATTTTATCTTCGAGAGAAAGATTATTGAATTTAATCCTATGAATACGGTCCAACAAAACACGGTCAATTAATTCAGGGTCATTGTAAGATAAAATAAAGAGCGCCTTTGATAAATCCAGGTCTATTCCACTAAAATACTTGTCTTGAAAACAATCATTTTGTGTGCTATCTAATAAATGGGTTAAAATACCAATAATTTCGCGCCCGTGTTCAGTTTTGCTGATTTTGTCTACTTCATCAATAAAAATAATGGGATTCATACATTGTTTGTCAATCAAAATTTGCACAACACTTCCCCAACTAGAACCGACATATGTATAATTATGTCCGTGTAAAGTGCTTCCATTAGAATCGCCTCCCATTTGTAGCATTGCAAATGGTCGGCTTATTCCATTTTCATCTTTCAGACAATTAGACAATCCATATTTTGCGAGAGATGTTTTTCCAATTCCTGGCGCACCTTCAAATCCAAAACAATATCCAGACATCTCTCCATTTATCCATTGTCCAATAATCCGCTCTATTTGTTTTTTCGCATTTAAGTGTCCATAAACAGAGGCATTTAATATCGGTGTTATATTATTTATATAGGATTGAATTGTTGTCAAGTCTTTTTGTATTATATTAATTTCCATTGTGCGAGAGAAATCAGGCAATACTTCTTGATACAATTTTCTGTCTTTAGAAACCTCTTCTATAATACATTGTTTTAATACTGATTTCGTTTTACCTTTGCCAGAATATAATATTTTTTGAGAAGAAGTAGACGACGCATTCATTTTCATAATCAATTGTATTAATTTCGGCTTTTCATATGCATCAAGTATACATTTAAAAGAATTCAAATCATTCTCATTTGATTGAATATATTTCATTATTTCCAAATTTGTATATTTTTTTTTCACCTCATTCTTTTTACAACACACACCATAAAATTTATCACGAATTGATTCCATTATACATAAAATGGGTTCTCTCTTGTAAATTGAAAATGGTATCTTTAATAATCCTTCTAAATATTGACGTGCTTTTGAACCATTGTCGTCGTGTTTGTTTTTTATCTCTTTTAATTTTGTAAATGCCTTTTCTTTCACCATATCCGTCGTTTTTAAGAGAGTAATTTGGTGTTCTAATGGTATTTTCATTTCTAACAACGACGCGTTTTTACTAAAAAGCATAGGTTTCAATAATTGTTTTTTTATATACCAAGGAAGATGCTCAAACAATAATTCTTTGTCATTTCCATTAACATCATTCGAGAGAAGGTCGTATAATAAATATGCCAATTGTTGATGTTCAAAATTATCATTATCAAGTAACAATTGAATTAATAATTCGCGTTTCATAAATAAATCGGATGTGTTAAATTCTTTTACAATAGTGGAAATAGTGTGTTGAGATATTTGTTTTATTTTACTCATATATCCAGCATATTTATTATAGACATTACTACAATCATCATAAATCAAAAAATCTTTCAAAGACAATCCTGAAATAAAATTTGTGAATGATTTGGTGTGAAAATATAAATCTTCAGGCAAATTAAAAAGAATATCTTTTTGTTTCAATAAAATATATTCATTGTTTAAAAACTCAATCATTACATTATCCAAAATTCCTGTAATAATCATATTTTGGTTCAATACTTTTATACCTGACAATTTAAGGTGAAAATGTTTTGTATTCATATCAGAACACACAACCGTGTCTATTTTTTCTGATTTTATTATATAACTAGTTGGATGAAAATATGTTTTCAATAATTCGTATTTGGGGTCAGAAATAACTCTTGTGCCAAAACAAATCATTAATAAATCTTCAAAATAATGGGTGCCATATTTTTTTATCACAATAGACAAATCATTGTTAATTTCTTGCAAACAATTCACGGTTTCAATTTCACCCTTATTTTTATACAATTGTTTCAGCTTATCATTCACTTTAAAAAGCGAATTAATCGCATCTGTCATTTCAATATTAGAACCACTGTCTGTTTTATTAATATGCAATAATGTATTTTGTATAACATCCTGATAAAATGTTATTTTATTTATTATTTGAATATTTTTTGTGCTTTTCATTATATATTACCTTAGGATTATTTTTAGTTATAAAAACTAATAAACACACTTACACTTTACTAAAATATTATAGTAGTATATGAGCAATAAACCGAAAATATTAAGTATTTATAATCCATCAGAAATTTTAAAGTATTTAACATTTTATTCTCCAATCATTTTAATTGTTGGAGTAGTGTCATTATCATTTATATTTCAAAATTTTAAAGGGATTTTCTATTTGGGAGTATTGATATTGTTCATAATGTGTAGAGAATTTATTTATATGAAAGTTATGACTCCTGAAGAAGAAAAAGATAATAAACAAAAAAACAATGATGATAATGCTGCATCAGTTGGAGGAAGAAAACGATATAAAGGAGGAGGAGACTCAACACCTCCGTCTGCGCCTACACCTCCGTCTGAAGATTGCACAAGTGTTCAATATAGTGCAAATCTAAAAAGCAATGGTTCTTACAGTGCATTCATTTTTGCATTCACAATAATGTATATTTTTCTTCCAATGTTTATAAATCAAAATATAAATATGTGGATGTTGTTCGGATTAACTATATATTTTATTATTGATACCTTTGTCAAACAACAAAATGGATGTGTAGAAATGTCAAATGTTTTAGTAAATGTATTATTTGGATTCGGCTTGAGTGCAGCAATTGTATGCATAATGATAAACTCGCCTGGATTAAGCAACCTATTATTTTTTAACGATTATTCAAGCAACAAAGAAATATGCACAATGCCTAAAAAACAAACATTTAAATGCGCTGTTTATAAAAATGGGGAATTAATCGGCAGTTCAACCACATAAACTTACCGGTCACTCACCCTTACTTTTTTAATAAATCCGAAGGATTTAAGTAAGAAAAGAATCTAATTCTTCAAGGGTTTAAATATTGTTTATTTATGTTTAACCACTGATTAAATTGAGATATTACTAGAGACCGTTGAAATGTCTCGCCCATTAATTTCATATTTCTTGTTGAGTTATAATTCATTTTAAAATTATAAATTACCGCGGATAAATTCGCACGGGTATATTTTTCCAATTCACTTATTGTAAACAGGGGTTTTTTTTTTCGAATGTTTACAGAATTATGAAACACGAATAGTATTTGTTTCAAGTCTGATTTACTGTTAATCCTTGATATATTTACATTTGCTAAATTACTTGTCGCGTGACTGGCGCAATCTGGACAAGGTAAAAATTTACATATATTTTTTATTTGATAAAATAATTCACGACACAACCTCGTATTATCTGGTTCTTTTATTTTTTCTACAATTGTGTGAAATAATAACCATACAGCAGGACCCCATTTATTGATAGACATGTAATTAATATAAAGATTTTTTTTTAAAAATATTAATCAATGAATTATAATATAGAAAATGGTCTCAATTTTTATGAAACATTAAAACAAACCATTGCTTTGCACGATATTGAAAAAAATGAACAAGAAGGTATTTGTCCCATATCAAATACTCCACTTGAAACATATTTTTTTACATTTGAATGTGGTCATAAATTCAATTATGAACCATTATTTAAGGATATATATAATCATAAAAAAAAATATAATTTTATGGAAGGCATCAGAGGACATTTGAATATAAATGAAATAAGATGCCCTTTTTGCCGTAAAAAACAAAATGGATTATTACCGTATTATCCAGAGTTGCCTTTTGAAAAAGTTCACGGTGTAAATTATATTAATACAGAGAACGGACATTCCTTGTTAAAATGTCAGTTTATCAATCCTCCTGAATCTGATGGCACTACAATCAAATGTCAGTCTAATGGGAATGTTATCATTTCGGGATTTTGTTTATGTTATCCTCATTATACACAACATAAACAAGCAGAAAAACAGAAAATTAAGGGAATAAAAGATGCTGCGAAAGTGGTGGCGCAACAAGCCGAAAAAGAGGCGAAGATAGCGGAAAAACAAGCCGCAAAAGAGGCGAAGATAGCGGAAAAACAAGCCGCAAAAGAGGCGAAGGTCGCGGCACAACAAGCCGCAAAAGAGGCAAAGATAGCGGAAAAACAAGCCGCAAAAGAGGCGAAGGTCGCAGCAAAATCAGCAAAGAAGTAATGTAAAATAATAATAATAATAATATAAAAATCTGGTATATTATTATTTATGGAAAGTAAAGACCAATTAATTATACACATTAAAGAATGGATTAAAATAGACAATGAACTTATTAAACTCAAAAATGATGTTAAAGAGAGAAATACGAAAAAAAAGTTATTGACAGAACAATTAGTGAATGTTATGAAAGAAAATAACATTGACTGTTTTAATATCAATGGAGGAGAAGTATTGTATAAAAAAAATATTGTTAAAAAACCAATAAATTCTAAAATGCTTTTAACTACATTACAAACATATTATAAAGACAATTTGGAAATGGCACAAGAAATCACTAGCCATATTTTGAACAATCGAGAAGAAGTAATGAAAGAAACAATTAAGCGTAAAATAGATAAATAATTTATACTATTCTATAACAGATGGAATACACTTATTCAGGATTAAATATATTAAATAAAAATGATACTTTTAACAAAACATTTGAAACAGTTTATGTTTGTGCCTACAAAATTGACACTCGTGCAATGATACCATTTATCCAATATTTACTTTATAAAAATAATACATTGTCATTTCCCTCATTCAAATACACAAATGCAAACAGTTCAACTATTATTAATGATACAATAGTATTACTGTCTTTTTTATTTAAATCGCCTTCCATAAACTGTCTATATAATGGATATTTAACAATGGACGATGATTTATATCTCTTTTTTGACATTAGCAATAACAATGAAACAATTACTGGACAAAAATTATGGTTCTCTCTTATCGATGAAATTATTAATTATAATAATATTTGTAATTTTCAAATAGAATCAACTGTTTCTACTTTATTTTTAAACAATAATCAATTACTTACATTACACGATACACAAGGAAACGAATTTGAAACCCCGGTTGTTGCTTATTCGGGACAGCACGATTCTATGCTGAATTTTACATTTGTATTTGGTGTATCTGACACTGAAATCAGCGGGAATTATTCTTTCACAGATTATGTGCATTCTATTAAAAGTGGGGGATGGTCTAAAACAAATTTACCTGAAATGAAATATGGGAAATTAATTACAGACAATGAATATGGTAGATACATAAAAGGAGGCATTGTACGCTTTGTATTATTTTTAGGCAAAAATGGCATTATTAACAATACTGAATTATTAACCACCAATTGGACAACCGAATTTGATAGCATTTATTATAATAGATTAGGCACACCAACGTGGATTGTCAGTAAATTAGAGCAACAATATCCATTGACTTATCACTATATAGATAAAAAATCATTGTCTGCATCATTTAATGCAAATGATGTGTATTTTATATTATAAATTGCTTTCTTATTATATGGACACTATTACAATATTAGGAATATCATTATTATTTTTTTATTCTCTTACAACCATACTTCAATTTTATGGAATTGATACAAGTGTTTATGCAATTTATATTTTATTTTATATATTCATTATTATCTCTCGATTAATATTACCCACTACATATATGAAATTGTTTCCTTCTGATACTACTCCTACTCCTACTGTCATTCCTGGTCCTTCTGATTTTACTGTTCCTTCTGATAATACTCCAACTCCTACTGTCATTCCTGGTCCTTCTGATTTTACTGTTCCTTCTGATAATACTCCAACTCCAACTCCTATTCCAACTCCAACTCCAACTCCTATTCCTACTGCGCCGGTTTAATATCTCAATTTAATAAATAAAAAAATGAAATAGAAAGTTTCATATAATGAAATGTAATCAACAACTACTCTTTCAATAATGGAAAAAAAAATCAACAAGAAAATTGCAGAATATATTTCTACTTTTAAAAATGATATTAAAGAAAAAGCCGAATTAATAAACACAGAAGAAAATCTACAATTATTGCAATATATTTATGATTATGAAAGATTGACAATTACAAAAGACGACATTTCGAAGCGTAAGCGTGTGAAGTCGAATGTGCCGTGTTCAGAGCGTTGTTTAGCGTTGCGTTCGTGTTCGTCGCAATGTTCTCGTCGTCGTAGTGTGTCGTCGTATTACTGTGGAACTCACAAAAAAGGT
>Ga0315292_10002119_pt1 | contig 10990 bp, 20 predicted proteins | sample YL17G13_0_MG_FD_204029 | JGI IMG/M metagenome (GOLD analysis project Ga0315292, IMG submission 204029) | Sediment microbial communities from Yellowstone Lake, YNP, Wyoming, USA - YL17G13_0 | ecosystem: Environmental > Aquatic > Freshwater > Lake > Sediment | place: USA: Wyoming | collected... | reverse complement strand
GGTGAAAAAATGGATGTAGGTTCGACTGATTATTGTTTATATCATTCTAATAAATTAATTGAGATGGGAATGAAAACAAAGGATTTGGCGGTATCTAAAGCAAAAGACTTGTTAGGGGTTAAGTTTAGAGAAGTTTATAGTTTATAAATAAAAAACCCCCTTAATTGGGGTTTTTTTATTTTGTTTCTTCTTTTTTACAAAAAGGTTTACCATTTAAATTGAAAATGACATAATTGTTTTCGGTTGACCCACTTGTTAGTCCACCTGTTAATTGCCCCGAATTAAAACCTGAACAATCCCGTAAATTTTTTAAATCAACCTCCGACATTTTTTTTACAGTTGTTGTTGTTGTAACCACGGGACTTGTTGACGCGGATGAAGGCGTGGTTGATGCGGATGGTGGTGTTACAGGTTTTGTGGTAACTTGTTCTTTAAGATATCTTTTTTCTAATATGAGATTCGCCTCTCGTATTTGTTTTGTTTTTCTATTAATCATATTTTGATTCTTTAGTAATAAATATTACCGTTTTCTTCTTTTATAAACATAAGTAATGGTATCACCAATTTTATATATATCATTTCTACAAGTTTGTAGAACTTCACCACAATCAGTATGGTAAATATAAAACGGACCGACCTCAATTGTTGACCTTTCCATACGAACCTCAAGACTGTCTATAACACATTTTTTTATAACATCATTAGGTTCTACTTTATTATTGTTAGTACAACCAATAACTAAGAACAACACAGTAAATAAAATTAGTTTTTTCATGTTTTTTTATAGTAATCTTAGTGGATTTAGGATTATAAATCAACTATTTTGTATTTATAACTATGAAAGGAATAATTAAAAACACACTAAACGAAGCTCTTGGTGTTCCTGAAGGTATTTTAGAATCCGCCGAAAGATTATATCTCATGTGTTTTAATAGGATTGTTAAGATTACCGACCCTATTTTAAATGGTTCTAAGAAGGAAGAATATGATTTTACTATTAAGTCCAATTTTAAAATTTCAGATTATACTTTCACTGAAATTAGTTTGTCAATTGATTTTGTTGAGGTAAACCAAGTAGACCTTGTTGAGCTTTACTCCATGGCGTTTGGACATCAGTCGAAATTCAATGACCGTTCATTAAAATTAGTAACTATCGTATCTCCAAACGAAGTTAAAATTTCAATTAAATTCGCTTTAACTGAAACCGCAAAAATCTCAGACGTTATTGAGTTATGTAAACGTTCTAAAGATATTATGACGGCATCATTGGCTCACGAATTAAAACACGCGTACGACCATTATAAAAAACCAACACAATCCCTTCCTAAAATGTCAAGATATCATGGGGCACAACAAACAGGGGTTCCGATAAAACCAATTAGTGTTTTTTTACATTATCTTTATTTTGTTCACGGTATTGAAAATTTAGTTAGACCGACAGAATTTTCATCATTAATGAAATCGAGTAAAATTAGTAAAAAAGATTTTTACAATTTTTTAACTAATAGTGAAATGTACACTATGATGAGAGACATTAACAATTTCACTTACGAAAAGTTAAAATCAGAGTTAAAAAATTATATACCTCAAATAGATGGGGTGCTCAATAGATTTACCAACGAAACATTTGATACTGATGAAGAAAAAATTGATGAGATTTTAAGAATAGTTTATGTTAATCTTGTTAATAATACTCTTAACACCACTAAATCAATAATGTCCAACAATTTCTTTGAGGGACTTATGGGATTCCAAGGAAAAAAAAACGAGGTATTTAGAAAAATTGTTAACTATGTTATAAGATTTGAAAATAACGAAAAAAAGTTCTATCTTTACGAGGAAAAAAAATTCAAACACATTTCAGGAATTATGATGAAAAAATTATCCAAACTTTATTCGATGGCGCAAGATGAGAAATCTTCAATTAAAAATTGGGATTTACACCACAAAATTAATCGTACAAACGAGAATATCCAATCAGAATATAAATTTAAGAGAATATAGAGATAAGTCTAAACTCGCTTATTGTATATCCTCAGGTAAATTATATTTTGTTAAGAACTAATTTCCTTTAACCACACATCCTCTCAACTTGTCCAATAATGAGAAGATTACAACATCTTTTATCAGAGATGCAAAATCATAATTTTTGTTCATATTTATAATTACATTTATATTTATATTTATTAATTATGGAACCATATAGATTACTTTTATTAGCAAAAAAATTACACCCATCGTTACGGACCAAGGTTCCATCGGTCATTTGTCAATTAATTTTAAAAGACACTCATTACGAACCAATTAGAAATCTTTTAACGGGTAAACAAATAATTATATTATCATTTTTAATTAATGGTTTAAATAGAACCGAAGATATTAGTAGTTTGTATGAACAAATTATGGGAAACATGTTTGTTTTTTCAATTGTTGAGGTTGAGGACGAGACCCCTGAAGATGGATGTCAATCATGTGGAGGTGATGGTAAGTTTAGATGTAACAACTGTAATGGCAATGGTGAAGTTGAGTGTGAAGATTGTGATGGAGATGGAGAGATTTATTCGAGCGATGAAGATGGTGGAGGACCCTGTGATACGTGTCAAGGAGGCGGTAGAGTCGAATGCGAAGAGTGTGGCAGTGAAGGAGAAGAGACGTGTCAGGAATGTGATGGTTCAGGAAGTATTTCTAAATACGGTTATGTAACTATTACACAAGATTACTATGTAAGTTATGATACTAAAATATATTCTTTATTAGAAACCAAAGATGAGGAAAGTGATATGGATTATGAGATTGACCATAAAATCGCAAAATCATCGAGAACTTTCATATTTGATAGTTTAGACGGTAATACCGATAAATTACCTAAAGAATCGTCAAATGGAGATAGAATTTTTGTTGGGTTAGATAAAGGCGATGTTGAGTTTGGTAAAGGGAATAATGTATTGATTGATTATAATAATTTAGAATATTTGGTGGTGGAATAAGAATAATTTTTACTATATTTGTCAAATGGAAATCATTAAAGACGATGGAACCAAATTATTAAAAAAATTTACCCTAAAAAAAGAATACCCGTTTAATAATGGATATGTTAAAGGGGTTTACGTTATTACTTCAATAAAAAAAACACCGTCTAAATGGTGGGAATTTGAGTATTTTGTTAATGTTGAGGTGGTTAATTGTGAATACTTTACATTAGGAAATTATTGGTATAAACCTAACCCTAAAACATTTAAGAAAAATAAAATTAGTGTTAATCGACTGTTAAAGCTGACCATTGGCGGATACATCAGAACTCAATTTAAGTTATTCAGTGAAGACTATCGGGTAACGGTATTATCCGTTAAATGGAAATGATTATTTTTTATTTCTAATGTCACGGAAATCATTAACCATAAGAGTACACGAATAAATTGATTTCCCATATGCCGACTCGTGAACGTAATGCCGTCTGAATTCTTCAGGTAACGCTTCGTATAGAGACGAGACAAAAGTGTTTAATTTTCTTCCAGCGTTATACCCATTCATAAAGTTCTTGTCCTTGTCACCAATTGAATCCTCAAAATACGAAAATAATGCTGAAGTATCACTAAATACTGTCTCAGGATAGTCAATATAATATTGTCTAAACGTCTGATTGTAAAATTGTGATGCGAGAGACCAATCGACATACAAATCAATATAAAATATAGAATCCCACTTCTTCCATTCGTCAAAATAGTCCCACCCGAGTATAAATGGGTATTTTTTTGATGCGGATTTTACTACAAGGTCAACCCCTCGTATTTGTTTTTCCGTTAAACTTTTATCTATTAGGGACGTATCCCCCGAGATTATCGTATCTGTACTCATTAATTAATAAATATACGTAACCATAAAGTTGTTCCAATCGATAAGATAATTTTATCTTAACATTTCACGAATCGTATTCATTATCTGAAGTTGTTTCGTTTGAAGTACTTTAATTCTTGCGGTTTGGCTATTGTTCATTTCAATGTTCTCACCTTTAATTTCAGAAACTTGGTTTCCGAGTTTAGTGTGTTCATTCAATAATCTTCCGTACTGTTCTGCTTTTTGTTGGTCGTTCATAATATAATTGTAAAGTTTTTATTTTTTTAATAAATAGTTAATCTTACCAAAACGACTTTCACGGCAACATAGAATAATAGTCGTTCTCAAACTGAGGGGTTAATATTACCTTACCTGAAGACTTTATACCCAATCTATCGGCCCATTCATATAATTCTTTATTTGGTCTATCGCCCATCCCTGAAATATGATATGTGGACATTCCCCATCGATAAATCATGGTAGGTTTTCTATTAGCGTCAAATATCTTTGCATTATTTTTGAAGGTTATGTCAAAGTCTTCTCCCCAACTTTTATCAGGGAATGTGATTCTATTTAAATATGATTTGGCGTACACATTACCATTATTAACCATACCACTAATTTTAACATACTTATTATTTTCAAAGTAATAGTGGTTATTACTACGATATATCTCATATCCAGGTTGAGATTTAATATCGCCCTCTGTTAATTTTAATGCGTTTGGAGCCAATAAGTCATCGTCATCTAATCTATAAATGTAGTCAAAATTACATTGACTAAACCCCCATTTTAACTTTTCTGATATTGAAGGAAATCTTTCATCACAATTGTAAATTTTAATCTGTGGATGGTCTAAAATATATTCAACATCAGGGTAGTCATTAATAATAACCATTTCAGATGTCGGATTGTTTTGTAATAAAAAAGATTGTATTGATTCCTCCAATAGAGGTTGTCTCTGATAGGTAAGAGTTAGTACTGAAATCATAAAGAAAAGATAAATTATTGGTGGGTTATGTAAACCATGTTTAATTTATCAATTTACAATATCACTCAAACTTTAATCCTTTAGCGTCGTCATAATTAACAAGTTCGTGAGTAGGACTTCCTGTAGAGTTTAATATTTTACGTTTAAATTCTATTTTATCTCCTTTATACCACATTTTAACAATCATAAAAGGGTTTCCCAATTTAGTAGAATTACCTCCTTGAGGGTATCCCTTTACATCGGGTCTTACTGCGACAGAAGTATTGTCAACTGCCGTAGTTTGAATTAACTTTATCATTGTTGTTTTTTCAGGATATGTAATTTGTACGAACTGTTCTTGGTTTGCTTGAGTCGAATTTTTTTCTGTTGACGTACCAACAACTCCGTCACCTTTAGTAATTATTAATCTTGAAAATAATCCCCCTAAGGCGTTTGTTAATGACAATATAAAATTATCTCTACGTCTATTTGCCAACTGTACATTTTTCTCCATTCCAAAGGAAGCTGACCCTACTTTAGAGGCTCCTCCTGTTATTGTAATAGGTACCTGACCTGGCATCCCATTTAAAACAACTTTTATTTTATTTACTGCCGTTATAAATACGTCACTACTTGTATCGATTTTGTCCGACCCTATTACGAATAACCCACCTCGTAATTTTTGTGTTTTTGTGGCATCGATAAATTCTGTTTTATTTATCCCAGGTCGATTGGTTGGGGTAGACCCTTTCCCTGTTCCTGGAATACCCATCACTCCATTATTGGACTGTTGTTCATTAATATTGTATAAACTCTTAATTTGAATTTTTTCGCTTTCATTTATTATTAATCTATTTTTTCCCATAATAATCTTTAATTATAAATATATCGAAACTTTGATTTATTTATGAAATTGTTTTACAAATCAATAACCCACATTACTTTGAATTTAAAATCCCATTTAGAACCATATCCTTCAACCTCAAGCCCAAACATAGTATCAACATTTACTCTAATTGGGATTGACATTTCCTTTAATTGGTTAATTTTCAATTTGTTATCCGTATTATCTAACACAACATTAATAGTAGTACAACTAATTGTCCTATCCTCCTCATTTTCAAAATACCCTGACGCCAAATAAACCCCTTTTTTAGTAAAGTAGACTTTATCCACCTCAGGATAATTCTTAAGGATATAGGTTTTTATAGTTTCGGTTAATCTATTTTCAGCGATTAAATATTTCATAACACTATTTAAAGGTAAATAGTTTGGAAATTAAAAACTTCTGTGTGGTTCGTTCTCTTTATAGTAATTTGGTAATAAGGTGAGTGGAGGTATTACACCGTCTTCGTTATCCAAATCTTTACGAGTCGCATAAATTTCAATTTTATCAGATAAATGGGGTAGGAAGTAGTTTAACAATTTATACATATCGTTATCTAAAATCCCTATCTCATGATGTTTATCACCAACGATAAATCTATATGTTGGGTCAAAAGTGAATGGATTATAAACCACGACGCACTTATTCTCAATATTTATAAAATATTTACCTTCTTGAAATAATACTTTACAAGTAATGGGTTTAGAGATTCGATTAAAAAAATCCTCAATTAATTTTATATTTTTATCATTAATACTCATCAACTGTCTTCATTGGTTCAGGAGCAACAAAATCCCAACTCGTTGATTCAAAGTCCAAAACGTACTCGCCCAATTCTTCTCTTGTCCAAATTGGTTCAAATGAAGGTCTATAGGTAAACGAAACGTCCATTCTATTCTCCCATTTATCAAGTTGTTCAGTAACGCTTTCAATAAATCTTTGACTTTTATTGTATTTTACCCATTCACGATAATCATATTCGGATTTAATATACATAACGTCACCATAGTTATAAAATTCCATTTCAGGAAATTTAAGATTTGGGTTGTTACTATAAACATCGACAATACCATTGTCCCCACGATATTCATCACACAATTCTTTAAGAGAATGAAAACTATTTGGTTTTTCTTCCCAAACACTACCATATTGACGAACAGAACAAATGTAAATATATCCGTCATTATGGCTATAGATTAAACCATTTATTTGGTCACGAAGTTTTACAAGTTCGTCAATAGCATATTTTGTTAGGTCGATTTTCATGTGACAAAGGTAATAAAAAATTTGATATTTACGATGGTTTTGTTGAGAATCTTTTAAGATGTTCAGTCTTGGGATGTAAGAAATCGTTTGACCATACATTTTCACCTATAGTTATTGGGTGAATGTCAATTCCTGTTGACCATGACGCAAACATTTGTGATAGTTGGTCTCGACTACTATTATTAAAAACTTCTTTCCACCATGTTTCGTTAAATAATTTTACCTTTAAGTTGTTCTGTCGGATTAAAAATCCCGCCTCATACAACCCGTAATTCAGCGGAAACCCCATAGAATAGTATCTCCTCAGTTGAGCGTTAACAACGCTAGGAGAATCTAAAGACAGTCTTAACACCTCATTCGATTCATCATAAATACAATTTCTTTTTGAGTGTTTATAAGAAATAATGTTTGATGTTTCCATTTTCATATCATTAATCATTTTATTCGCATCATTAAATCTTGGCTCAAAACAATGGTCAATCCAAATACTAATGTCGTGTTCAGGTAAAACTAAATGAGAATTAATTTTAACGTATCTGGATGTCTTTTGAGATTCAAGATTTCTTGGTATAAAATCAATGGGGGTTATTTTCCACACATCAGATTTTAATGACATATCATCGGTGAATAAAATATATTCAATACTCGGGTCATATACCTTAGGGATATTAAGTTTATCGTACCCATTAGTAAGAACACTGTATACTATTATTTTCTTTTCCATATTAAATTATAATCATTTTTAAAAAAAAACCCCTCTAATTAATAATAATAAGGGGGGTTTCAAATTTTAATAATTGTGTTATTTCACAGTGTAATTTCTTAAGCAGTGTCCCGCCCAAGCAAACAATCCAAGCATAACAGGTACCATGAAATTCGCTCCACCCATCAAAGAAAAGTGTAAAGCCACCGCTCCTGACATGATAGATGATAACAATAATGCACCATACTTAGAGGTTTTTGGAAAGATTAACAAACCCACACCTATAACTTCCATAACCCCAACTAATGCTAAATAAGGAAGTAAGTTCATAGACGTGAAGTTAGTAACCATTTCTTCAGTTCCGATAACTTTAGAAATGCCTGACATTCCTAACATAACCACAACTAAACCTGTAATAACCCAACCTAAATTTTTAAGTGTTAGATATTTTTTCATAAAATAATTATAGTATTAATTTTAAGATTAGTCAAGTTATTTAGTTTCAATTAATTCTTCAACATATTTATCTCTTTGGTCTTGTAAATAAGACATCCTATCAATTAATCTTTGTCTTTTGTCATTATTTTCCATGTTATCTAATATTGGCTGAGGCGACATATTTAACTTCTACGTCAGGGAATTGTGATTTAAAATAATCATATACAAGGTATTTTCCATGTCTTGCCCACATATAATAAGGTAAATAATCTGTAAAATACTGTGAAATACTATTATCGTAGTATAATTCTTTTGGAATTGACCTATAGTTAAATAGGGGTTTATTACCTTCATCGTCATTAAATAACACAATATTACCCTTATCATCTTCCCCATATGATTTAACCAAATTATTAAACACTGGTAACATCCTATCTCGAAATTTAGGATATTCATCGGTATATTCCTTATCTCTCCAATCCCGTTCAATCTCGTTTAACGGTTCTTCAGTAGTAATTTTGTTAAAATTATTTTTAATATTGACAGTATTAAACATGTATTCGTCCTTATTTATCCCACTCAATTTAAAATAGGTATCAATAGCGTCATGCACTTTATTTAAAAAAGAGTCCTTTAGTTTATATACACCATGATTTTTAGGGAAATATTGCCAATCAACATAAATACCGATATCGAGCTGGTCATATTCATCAATGGTTAGTTTAACCTCATCAAATAAACCCTTACCCATCGATAGAATGAGTCTCTCTAAACCATCTTTTTGTTTATCAGTCTGACTGATAAATATATTGGAATTACTTTAATACAGAACGTCTTTGTTTAACATAGCGTCTTTAAATGATTCAGGGGAGACAAACTCTTTGGTTAGGTGTTCAACAACTTGTTTCATTAATTCATGTTCGGCAATTGAATCTCCTTGGCTTGAAGCTCGGATTATCACACCAAGTCCACCAACAAGAATGTGGGCACATTCCTGAATTGAAATTCTTCTTTCATCAGGGATAAGTTTAACTTCAAAAAAAGACCTTCCTTCTTTCATTTCATGAGAAATAACTACGTTGGCCTTTTCTAAATTTTTTGATGGGAATTTTGACATATTTTTATATAAATAATAATGTAATTATTTTAATTAATCAAAAATGTTACGGATAAACTTTTAAGGTAAAATCATACCCAAGACCCATCAACGTTTTTAATTCGTATAATCGACTAAAAACCTTATCTTTATATAACTTATGATGCCACCATTTATTTCTAATTTCACTTGGGAGAACCTTTTCAACATTAACATATATTTCAGCACCATTTTCGGTCATTGGTTCAATGTACATAACTTTTAACCCAAGATAAATGTCAGAAAAATCGTAATATGGTTTACCAGTTAATTTATTAGTAATATTCAATACTTTGGCAAATATTTTAAAATCATTGGTTAAATTTTTTTTATATGTGTTACTAGTTACAATAGTTTCAGATATTTCTTGTCCACCACACTTTTCTTCCCAATAACCTGTTATGTGATGAAACAAACCATTAAACAAAAATTCGGAAATTTCGGGATAAGGTAAATCTTTTAAATCGTCAACATCTTGATAATAAAAAGATAGTTCATCAGAAACACCCTTAATAAAGTGATTAGAGTTCTTGTAATCACAGGTATACATACTTTCCATAACATTGTCTACTACACGCTCAATAGCGTCAGAACGTCTCCTTGTGGATAATGAATGATATTGTGATTCAGTAATAATGTATTCCATATTAAAATCCACTTCTTTTTTTTCTGTCAACAGTGTCAACAATATCAAGATAGAAATCTTCTATCTCTCTATCACCCGATTCAATTTTGTTAATCACTTCACCTCTACGATACGCAGTATTTTTAACAATAAAATCTATCATTTCTTCTTTAGTAATGCCCTCAGGTAGTACGGATTCTTTACCACAAGCGTCTTTTTTTTCATAGGTATCAACATCATTAATACCAAGCTCAGGTTCGCCCATTTTCTTACCAAATTCTGTCGAATATTTTTCCTCAAACCAATCGGAAATAACGTGTAAAACGTATGACTTCCTTACTCTAAACAAGGTTATAATATCGTCAACCAATTCTTTGTCAACAGACAAATACCCGTTATAAAACTCGTTATTATCAAAATAATATATTGTTATCATTACTTCTACACCATTTTTACACCAATCTTGTCTAAGATTACCATAATTACGTGATTTTGGGGGAGATATATATGTTACCCCCTTCATGTAGTTATCCAAAAACATAATGATTAATGATTCGATGTTAGGGTTACCCTTAACAACTCTCTGATATTGGTCTTCCGTAATAAGATAGTCCATATTATCTATATTCTTTTACAATTCTTTCTAAATCGTCTAAAATTTCTGTTAATGTAAAATCACGAGAACCGTGTTTCCAATCTCCCTTACTTGTATCAATTGTTGCAAGTTTTCTACTCAATAGAGTTTTAACGTCATGTTTTAAACTATTAAGTTTTTTTGATTCATTGTCACCTTCCTTGATAATTTTTTTGGTTAATCTGATTAAATCAGATTCTGTTAACCTTACTATTTTCGCCATAATATATTTGTTTTAATATAAATACTTGAAAATAAGTTTAAAAATACATGGAGATTACGTCATTCATTGATAATCCTAATTTATCTACTCCAAGGTCGGACATTATTTCGCTTTCGTCAACTATCCCTCCGTATTTATCTATAGTAAACCATCCGTAATTTTTTCCTCTGTCTTGACACAAATACATATTGTCCTTCGTTTCAATTGCAAACATGGGACCATAATTATTAAGATATTTGTTCAAAATAGTTGGGGTCATAAAACCATCAAACTCCA
>Ga0315292_10002114_pt1 | contig 10999 bp, 8 predicted proteins | sample YL17G13_0_MG_FD_204029 | JGI IMG/M metagenome (GOLD analysis project Ga0315292, IMG submission 204029) | Sediment microbial communities from Yellowstone Lake, YNP, Wyoming, USA - YL17G13_0 | ecosystem: Environmental > Aquatic > Freshwater > Lake > Sediment | place: USA: Wyoming | collected... | reverse complement strand
AAAGAGGAGCGCGACGCTGTAGTACACGACGAAGGGGACCAGGTGGTCCCCCCCGAAGCTCTGCTGATGCCCGATCAGCCAGTACGAATTGACCAGGGGGTTGGCGGTGGTCGCGGCGTTGTACACGCCCATCAGCAGGACTGCCGGCGCCGCGCCGGCGACCAGCGCGGCGGCCGCGCGCCGGGTCATTCGGCCCCGCTCGACCCACCAGCACCCGGCGATCACGAGCGCGACCGGCCCCAGCCAGATGTGCAGCAGCACCGAGGTCCCCAGCGCCAGGGCGCCGGCAAATGGCCGGGGCCTGCCGCGGAAGAGCAGAGAGACGGCGACCAAAGCCATCACGGCCGCCGGCACCATCGACAGCAGCGTCCGGGAGTAGTAGAGCAGTCCAGGGTTCAGGAAGTAGAACAGCACCCAGTCGCTCGAGAGACCCTCGCGCTCGAGCATCCCGACGACGACCCACGCGCCCAGCAGGACGAACCCGGCCGTCACCAGAAACGCGAGCCGCCACGCGGTGGCGACCGCCGGGGCCAGGAGCACCGCATGAAACGCCGAGAACTTCGAAATCCGATGTCCGCGCAGGGGAAGGTCTGAACCGGTCTGGATGCCCGCGCGATCCAGGAACACCGTCCCGTGGCTGAGGGCCGTGGCGAGCGAGAGGATGTTGCACTCGTCTTCGATGGCGTAGGTCGCCGGGAAGAGGAGGAGGTAGATCGCCAGGAAGAGCAGTGCCGCCAGGCCCGCGATCGTCCGGGCTGGCCGGCCGCGTCCACCGGCCGCGTCCTGGGGGGGCACGACGCCATCCACACTCATCGACTGGGGGCTCCCGATACGAGGGCGGGCATCCGCGTGCGCAGTGCGTGCCGGATGCCCCGGTCGAGGTGGCGTGCGGCCACGTCGTAGCTCATCAGCGCACGCGCGAGCGCGGGGCCCCTCTGCCGGCGTTCGAGTCGGCCCGGATCGTCCACGAGCGCCCGGATGAGCGTCGCCAGCCGCTGCGGGTAGCGCAGATCCTTGACTCCGCTGAAGGGCAACAGCGCGCCGCACCGCTCGACGAACCGCCGTGACGGCTCGACGTCGGTCATCACCGGGAACACGCCGCACGCCATCAGCTCGGGCAGCTTGGCGGTCCACGTGAATCGCGCGTCCAGGTCGTTCGAGAGCGTCACGAGCCCGACATCCATGGCGGCATAGTAGCGGGGCAGGTCGGCATGCGGGACCGGCCCCGTGAACACCACTCTGTCCTCGACCCCCTTTTCCCGCGCGAGCGCGCGGAGCCGTTCGAGCCCGTTGCCCCCGCCGACGATGAGACCGATGACGGGCAGGTCGGGCGGCAGCGCCGCGATCGCGTCGATCAGATCCCACCCGTACACCATGTCGAAGCGGCGGGCGTGGCGCAGGCTTCCGACCACGCCTACGACCAGCGCGTGCTCGTCGAGATGAAGCGCCCGGCGCGCCGCGCCGCGGCCGCCGGGCGCGAACACGCCGCTGTCAACCGCGCCCGGGGCGCAGACGACGCTCCCGGCGCTTCGTCGTCCGAGCCACCGATGGTGGAACGGCGACCACACCACCCACAGGTCCGCGTACCGGCGGAGGCAGAGTTCGAGTGAGCCGGCCAGGGCCGCACGGACCCAGTGGCCCGCCTTCGCATGCGTGCTGAAGATGTGGTCGCCGTTGCCGAAGCCGATCGAGACGCCGAAGAGGAGCTTCCCCAGGAGCGCGCCCACCACGCCCGAGTAGCCGAACACCTCGACGTACACGAGGTCCGGCCGCAGGCGCCGGATCGTCTGCACGAGCAGGACGAGCGAGCGCAGGCGCCCGACGTCGTCGCGGTACAGCACGACGCTGTCATCGGCGCACGGCACCCTGGCCCGGAACTCCCGGACACGGCGGCCGTCGTTGGAGTCGCGCGCCGCGTTGGCGAAGAAGACGAGGAGGGGGAGCCGCGCGCGTGTCATCGGTCCTGCTCAGGCCAGAATGCCAGTGCCATCGTCCGCGCGCGCTCGCGGTAGTGATGGCGGGCCGAGAGGGCCAACGCCGTCCGGCGCATGCGCTGGAGCCGGGCGGGATCCCCGAGAACGCCGTCCAGGAGCCGGTCGATGTCCCTGGGATCGTCGTAGTAGAGGGCCGCTTCGCCCGGCGGGAACATCTCGGCCTGCTCACGGGTGTAGGTGGCGAGCATGAGACCGCCGCTCGCCGGGATCTCGAACGTCCGCATGTTGTGGCCCGGCATGTTCAGGTCGTCGACGATGTTCAGCGACACGCTCGCCGTCGCATAGGCGCGCGCGCACTGCTCGCCGAACAGTCCGTCCGGATGGATCTGGTGCCGACCCCCGATCGCCGCGGCGGCCCGCTGCCACCGGCTGCCCCAGACGGCGACGGGCCGCCGGACGGCGGCCAGATGGGCCTGTCGCTTGTCACTGTGCTGGCCGACGAACACGACGTCGTGCCGCCGCGTGCCGCCCTCGCCCTCGCCCTCCGGCAGCGGATGGAACGCCTCGGGGTCCACGCCGAACGGCAGATAGGCGCTCCGGACCCCGTCCGCGTCCAGCCTGGCGGCCATGCCCGGTTCCCAGATCCAGACTCTCGTGTACTCGCGCAGCGCCTCGACGAGATCCCGCCGCTGGGTGGACGACTTGCGCGGACTCCAGGGCACGCCGCAGTAAGGGTTGTCGGCGTAGTAGTTCGCGATCGGCACGGCGAGACGATCGCGGATGCTGGCGATGGTTCGAGGGTGGAGGAAGGTCCCCTTGACCGTCAACACGCCGTCCGGCCGCGTGCGCGAGACCAGATCCAGGACCTCCCGGTTCATGGCGTTCCACAGATGCGGGCGCAGCAGACGGCGGACCAGCCGATGGCGCGTGACCCCGCTTCGCTGGAGGTAGGCCGCGTCCGAGTCGTAGCGGACGACGCGATGGCCCAGCGACTCGAACGCGCGCGCGAAGCTGTGCGGCAACTGGCCGGCGCCGAAGGGGCCGATGATCAGGAGTGTCTTGGCCACGGGTCCGGTCCGGCTGATTCGGCGATGGCGAACAGCGAGTCGCCGGTGAAGCACAGCGACGTGAAGATCTTCCAGAGCCCCGTGCGCCCGAGACGGTATCCCACGTTGTGGTGCGTCAGCAGGCGGACCCGCAGTCCCGCGGTGTCGAGGACCTCGGCCAGGGCGGCGGCGGTGTACGGGCGGCAGTGGGTCGGGTCGTCGTAGAACCAGCTCGCACTGCGGTTCCAGTCGGGCGTCACCACGGCCAGGGCGCCGCCGGGGGTGAGGGTCGCTTTGATGGAGGCCAGCAGCGGGCCGGCGTCGGGCACGTGCTCGATGGCATGCACCAGGAGGGCGATGTCGGTGGTCCCTGGGCCCAGGGGCAGCGGGCTGGTGAGGTCCGCCCGGACGACGTCCAGGCCGCGGCGCCGGGACTCGGCCAGGCATCCCTCGTCACGGTCCACCCCGATGGTGCGCTGCCGGGACAGACTGGCCACGATGGCGCCATTGACGCCGGTGCCGCAGGCGTAGTCCACGATGGCGCCGCCTCTCGCATAGCCGCGCAGCCACCGCGTCCACGCATACGCCAGCCATGCGTCGTTGTAAGAAGGCGATCCGTCGTTCATGGGGTCAGATGTCGATGAGGCCCGCGGGCGTCATCCCGGGGGCGTCGGCCTGGAGGAGGCGGCCGGGCGCCCTCACGCCGCGCGGCGGGCCGTGTAGACCACCGCGGGCGGCTCGACGCGGCGGGCCCGCGAGTACCCGCGCACGACCGCGCCGGTGAGGAACCGTGCGCCGTTCACCGCGGCGAGCATCAGGAACGTGTAGACGACAAACAGCGAGATCGGTGGAGGGGTCTCGTACAGAAGCGGAGCCAGACACGCGGCCACGACCGTCGATTCCAGGACGACCCGGCTCGCGCGCAGCACGTCGCGCAGATCGTCGATGCGCCACGGGCCCCGGTACATGCCTCCCGCGGCGAACGCGATCATGGCGGCGGGCGCAAGCATCGAGAACGCCTGGTACGAGAGCAGCCGCATGTCCAGGGCGAGCGCCCATCGGTCGAACCGGAGCCAGACCGCCAGGACGATCGAGCACGCGAGCAGGACCAGGTCGATGAATGCGTGGAAGAAGGAGCGCGTCAGCACGGGCGCGTTAAAGGGCCGCGCCACCCGGTCGTGCCGCACGAGGGCAAACTCCTCGTACCCGAGTTTCTTCATGCCGACATAGCCGGCGCCCAGCGTCGCGACGAGCAGGAACCCCGTTTCCCGGGCCGTGAACATCAGCGACAGCAGCGCGACGGCGGCCAGGCTCGCGGCGATGCCGTACAACAGCCAGACGGAGGTTCGATGGCTGAGGCCCGAGGCGAGCAGCCGGTGATGGATGTGATTGAGGTCGGCGTTGAACACGCGGGCGCCGGCGTCCCCCTGCAGCCGGCGCAGCAGCCGGCGGCACACCGACAGGGCGGTGTCCGCAATCGGCACGCCGAGCAGGACGAGGGGCAGCAGGGTCGCCAGGCCGGCGGACAGGGTGCTGCCGCCCTGCAGCGTCAGGCAGCCCAACAGGAAACCGAGGGCGTTGGCGCCGGTGTCACCCAGGAATACCCGCGCGGGGTGCATGTTGTACGGCAGGAAGCCGAGCAGGGCGCCCGCCAGAACGGCCGCGACCAGCGCCGTGTCGGTACGGCCCGCGAAGAGGAAGACGCCGACCAGCGTGGACGCGGAGATGAAGGCCAGGCCCGCCGAGAGGCCGTCGAGCCCGTCGATGATGTTGAACGCATTGGTGACGCCGACCAGCCAGAGAAACGAAAGGGGGACGGCGAACGCGCCGATGTGGACCGGTGCTTCGAACAGGTGGACGGTCGGGTCGAGCACGATGCCGAGGGAGATGGCGAGGGCGGCACCCACCGACTGCCCCAGCAGCTTCGGCCAGGCGCCGAGCGGGCGGATGTCGTCCCACACCGACATCCCCAGGATCGGCAGCAGACCGAGGAGCAGGCCGAGGTTGACTGACGCGGACGCCCACTGCGGGTTCACCGGCGGCACGCCATAGGCATAGCGTCCGGCCAGCACGATCGTCCCCGAGGCGACCACCGCCAGTCCACCCATCGCGGGCACCGGCAGGCGATGGATCTTGCGCGCCGACGGCAGATCCACCGCGCCGATCCGCAGGGCCAGCGCCCGCACCACCGGCGTCAGCGCCAGGCTGAGCAGTGCCGCCAGCGCCGCCGGGAGGAGAAACCCCCAGGCGTTCACGCGACCTTCTTGTCTCGATCGGACCGGCGCCACCGGAGCGTGCCGGCCGCCGACGCCTGGTCCTGCCCGTAGTAGGTCTCGTACTTGCGATTGTAGTAGTGACTGTAGTAGTAGCGATGCCTGTCGACGCGCACGCGGTTCAGGATCGCGCCCGCGATCCTCGCGTTGGCACGCAGCAACTGGCGGACCGCACGCTTGGCCACCGGCGTCGACGTCATCTCCGCCGCAATGACGACGACGACCCGGGACACCCGATCCGCCAGCAGCGTGGCGTCGGTGACGGCGATCACCGGCGGCGAGTCGAGCACCACCCAGTCGTACTCGTTGACCAGCGCGGCGAGCAGGGCATTGAACCGTCGTGATCCGAGCAACTCGGGCGGATTCGGGGGCGGCATGCCGCTGGTCAGCAGCGACAGGCCAGGGATGCCGGTCTCCTGGACCGCGGCGCTCGGGCGGGCGTCCCCGACCAGCACGTTCGAGAGCCCGGGCGCCTGGGCCTGCGCGAAGATCGAGTGGACGCGGGGCCGGCGCATGTCGGCATCGACCAGGATCACCCGCCGACCGGACTGCGCCAGGGCGATCGCCAGGTTGCACGAGACCAGGGTCTTGCCCTCGCCCGGCGCGGCGCTGGTCACCAACAGGGACTTCCCGCCCACGGCCGTGGACGAGAACAGCACGTTGGTGCGAACCGTGCGCAGCGACTCGAGGAAACCGGCCGGGATTTGCTGGTTGAGGAGCGGTGTCGCCCTCCCGAACACGCCCTTGGGCCGCGGCACCGACGGAATGAAGCCGAGGAACGGGATCCCGAGGTGCGTCTCAATCTCGTCCGGCAGCTTGATGCGGTTGTCCAGGTATTCGAAGAACAGCGCCGTGGCGAAGCCCAGGACGACGGCCCCGAGCAGCGCCAGGATCCAGGTCGTGCGCGAATTGGTCCCGATGGGCCCCTGGGGCCGCTCGGCAGGATCCACCACCCGGATGTTGGTCGCCTTGAGCTCGCTCGAGATGCCCGTTTCCTTCGACTGCTGGAGGAGCGAGTCGAAGATCTGGCGGTTGATCGCGGCATCCCGTTCCAGGACCCCGTACCCGATGCCCTCCGCGTTCAGCGACAGCGCTTCTTGCTTCTGCGAGTCGAGCAACTGCGTCAGGCTGCGTTCCTGGGCCACGGCGGCCTGATAGTCGTTCTGAAGCGCCTGCACGATCCGGCGGATTTCCCCCTTCAGCTTGTCCTCAGCCGAGCGAATCGCCGATTGCACATTCACCATCGCGGGGTGCATCTCGCCCCACTTCTGGCTGATCTCCGACTGCTGGCGCTCCAACTTGGCGACCTCCAGCTTCATCTGCTGGACGAAGGGGTTGGAGAGCACCGCCGGCAGGCTGTCGATCGCCGAGCCGTTCTTCTCGGCCGCGATCATCTCCTGGTACAGGGCCTCCTTCTGGATGCGATCCGTCTTGGTCTTGGTGACCGCCGTGTTCAGGTCGCTGAGCTTCTGCAGCACGATGTTCTGCTTGTCGTCGAGCGACACCGTGTTGTGCGTCTCCTTGTATCGCTGCAGCGCCTGCTCGCTCTCCTCGAGCCGCTGTCGCTGCTCCCGCATGCGTTCGGCGAGCCAGTCCGAGGCGTCCTTCGAGGCTGAGAACCGGTAGTCCAGGTTCAGGGCGATGTACTCCTTCGCCACGCCGTCCGCAATCACGGCGGGCAGCGCCGGATCGTCGGACCGGTACTTCACGTCCACCAGCCGGCTGTTGCGCACCTGGGTGATGCTCAGCCCGCCCAGGAGGACGTCGATGGCGTGCGCTTGCGCGGTCGTCTCGTCCGGCAGTGGCGGTTCTTTCTGAGGCGGCTTCTCCGCCCGGCCAAACCACCGGCCGACCGGCGTGACGACCCACGTTGACCACGCGTCTCCCACCGTGCTGCGGATGATGGCCACCGTTCCCGGTGCGGCGGGACGCACTGGGGCCTGGGCGCGACCGCCGAACGGCGGCTTGTCCCAGAGGCCCAGCGCGGTCAGGGTGCGTCGGGCGAGCGACCGGCTCTGCAGGATCTTAAGCTGCGTCTGGTAGTACGCCTCGTCGGTGTACGAGAGCGGCCCGCCCAGCTCCCGCATCGACGCCACCGACGGCGTCTCGCGGTCGATGAGCAGCTGCGCGCGCGCCTCGTAGAGCGGAGGCCCCGACGAGAACGACAGAGCGCACGCGAGCATCGTCAGCGTGAACGTCGTCAGCGCGGGCCATCGCCGCCGGTAGAACACCCGGGCGTAGTCCGACAGATGGACCCTGTCCTGCGGGTACGCACCCCCGTACTTGGCTCCCCCGCCGCCGTACACCGCGCCGGTGACGTTGCCCTCGTACCCGTCAAGCGAGGCGGTGTGCGGAGCGTCCTCGCCCGCCGGCTGAGGATCCGGCGTCAGCGACAGGGCGCGCGGATCAGGCGACGCGGGTGACGGACCCTTCGCCCGCTCCGGTTGGCTGTGGGGTGGGGTATGGGACGTCATGATGCGGTGGCTCCGCATGATGGACCCAGGTCGCGAGAACACCGCCCTGCCGTGGGTCGATGCGCGGCCAGCAGGCGGAACGGCCTGATGGCGTAGTAGAGCGGATAGAGGGCGTGCGGTAACTCCAGTGTGAGCCAGTCGCCCGGTTTCGGCGCCAGCAGGTCGAGTGCACAGATTGCGCGGTCGCGCCATCGCTCGCGCGACCGCATGATGCGGGCCCAGGTTCCGAGGACGCCCGGCTCCCGGCCCTTGGCGAACAACGTCGACGCGGCCTGGACCGCCAGCCGTGCGGCGTCGCCATCGCCACGCACCGTCGCCTCCACATCCGCAGGCAGACGGAGGCCGCACAGTTCGCCCGCCAGCCGCAGACCGAGCGCGAGCATCCTCGCGTGGCCGCGCCGGTGCGCCGCGCTCCAGAGCCCATCCCAGTCAAGGGCGGGATGCGCGTGAACGAAATGGGCGACGTCGGCGGTCCACCTGAGTTCCGTCCATCCGTGCTTGGTCCCGTGGAGGCACAGGAACGTCAGGACCGCCTCCTCGGATAACGCCAGGACCGGCTTCCCCAGGACGGTCAGCGTTCTGGTGGGACGCCGCAGCTCTTCATCGTCACGCGCCGACAGCAGGAAACGCTCCGCGAGGGCCCACTGAATTTCGACGACGTCGTGTCGGCCGCCAAACGCCAGTTCCCTGGCGGTGCTCAGTAGCCGCTGCCGCTGCGCGCGGTCCAGCGCGAGGGACGGCCGCAACCCGATCGCCGGCAACAGGTCATACACCGCGTCGAGGTGCCGAGGCTCGATCAGGATATCGAGGTCGACGAACTGCCTGAGCGTCACGTCCCCGTACGCATCAACAGCCAGGGACAGACCCTTGAGCGGAATGGCCTCGATCCCGTGGCGGGCGAGCAGATCCAGGACCTGGAGCAGCGTGCGGGCCCGAAGCAGACTGCGGCAGGCGTGGTCGCGCTGGGCGGCCCGGACGCCGTCCATCACGCAGGGCGGGACCAGGCCGTCGCCGGCCCGTCCCAGGCCACGGCACACGAGCGGGAGGACGCCGTGCGCGGCCGCGAGGCGCATCACCCCAGGCCAGTCGAGCGGCTGGGCCAGGCGCTCCCGGAGGAGCGCGTCGCCAGGCTCCTCGACGCCTGCCGCCGCGAGCAGCACGCCCCGCTCCCTGGGTGTCATCCCAGGAGCGTCCGGTGTGATGCGCGCGGCCGTGGTGAACACGTGTTCCCTTCTCAGAAGAACCGGCGCGGCACGACGATCGTGTCGCCGGGTTGGACGATGTCGGTCAGCTTGACCTTGATCTCATGCTTCTTTCCGTCGATGAGGCGCGAAATCGTAATGCGGCCGGTCGACCCCCGCTCGGTCGCCCCCCCGGCGAGTGTCAACGCCTGCTGCACGGTGGTGTCCCGCGTCTGCAGGGCAAAGGCACCCGGGCTCCTGACCTGGCCGGAGAGGTAGATCGTGTCGGCTCGAGGCACGAAGATGGTGTCGCCGTCGCGAAGCATGATGTTCTGAGAGAAGTTCCCCTGCTGCAGCGCGTAGAGATCGACCCTGATGATTTCGGATCCATCGGCCTGGTTGGGAAGGACCGAGGCGGCCGCGGAGCGTCCGGGGGGTGCGCGCACGATGATCGCCTCGCCTCCTGCGGCGGCGGTCGTCGATCCCGCGCGCGAGAGCGCTTCGATCAGCGTCACGTCGCCGGTCAGCGGATAGGTTCCCGCCTGCCTGACCTCTCCGACGACGAAGACGCGCTGGCTGCGGTACTGCTCGACCGTCAGGCTCACCTGCGGGTGGCGGAAGAAGCCGACCGCCAGCCGCGTCTTCAGCTCCTCTTCGAGCTGGCTCAGCGTACGGCCGCCCGCCTTGATGCGACCCAGCATGGGAAACGTGAAGCTGCCATCGGATTCCACCGTGTACCTGCCGGACAATTCCGCGCCGTCGAACACCGCGATCGAAAGGACGTCCTGCGGCCCGACCACGTAGCCCGGCTGCTGAGCGGTTGTCGACGCTGCGGAACACGCCAGGACAAGGACCAGCACACCCCGGCGCGCGGCGGCGGCGAGTCTCAACCGGACCCGCACGCACGGTGTCGAGTTGTTGCCGTTCATACCGACTCCACGATGACGCACTGGGGAAGCCTCTCTCCGGGTATTACGTCCGCCGCCCGATCCGTGGGTTCCGACGCGACCGCGTGCGTGCCGTCAGCGCTGCGCGTGCGCACCAAGAGACACTCCGCGCCTGTCAATCCCAGGTCCGTCTGTCTCTTCCTGCCCGACCGCTGACATCCATCCCTCCTCCCGGCCGCTGCACCTGATGACGGCGGTGCGCGTCGCCGGACGGGTTACAACATGGATATCGGCAACGGGCCGAACCGCTTGAACGCACCCAAGCAAGGAAAGTACCGCATCGAGCACTTTTGGGCTGCGAACGGGGTGCCGGACGGTGCGATGACCCGATCGGGCTGGGCCCTCTGACCGCCGCCGGGCCTGTCCCGACTCCGCACACGCGTCTGGCGGCCGCTGTGCCCGCCGCGCACACGCCCCCTCGCGGCGCATCAGCGCCGTGGCCGTCCGATCCCGAATTGGCGGGCCTTTCACCCTGTTTTCCACGTTCCCGCCATGTGGATTGGCCATTGCAAGCGGCTGAGGCATGGCGGAACCCGGGACGGCCGGGCCGGGCCGTTGGCGTCAGTGTGCGCCCGTGCCGATTCAGTCAAGAGACGCCGACGTGGGCCATGGGAAGCGGGGGCGGAGGTCGGGCTGTGGCCCCTCTCGGGGCCGCGCGGAGTCAGCGATGAAGACGGTGGCCGGTCTGCCGACAGGGTAAGACGGATGGGCGTCCGGACTTCCGGCCGCTGTCGCGGGCCCGACGGCGTGGCCGGCGTGGTAGCGAAGGACGAGACAGCATGCATTCACTACGCACCGCACCAATTGGCACGGCGTCGGCGACGCCCGGCGGCACGCCCGTGCCGTTCCTCTCTGCCCGCCGACTGCTCATGGTGGCGTGTGCCCTGGTGGTCGCCTGGAGCGCGTCGGTTCAGGACGCCTCCGCAGGGGCGTCGGCGGCGAAGCTCGTCTCGGCGGCGAACCAGAGCTTCGGGGTGGGGCAGGCGGCGACGACGGCGAGCGTCATCACGGTGACGGACGCCAATCCAACGGTGATCACCGCCGCCAACGACATCCGGATCCGGATTCCGGCGACGTTCAACATGACGTGGGACACGTCGGTGACGACGGTGACCCTGGGAGGCACGGCGTCGGCCAAGGTGAG
>Ga0315292_10002113_pt1 | contig 11000 bp, 11 predicted proteins | sample YL17G13_0_MG_FD_204029 | JGI IMG/M metagenome (GOLD analysis project Ga0315292, IMG submission 204029) | Sediment microbial communities from Yellowstone Lake, YNP, Wyoming, USA - YL17G13_0 | ecosystem: Environmental > Aquatic > Freshwater > Lake > Sediment | place: USA: Wyoming | collected... | reverse complement strand
GTTTTCAATCGTCCCGATGGGACTTTTGTTTTATCTTATTTGCACCCGGCGATGAATCGCCGGGCTATTGTCACCGATGCCCTCTCACGGGGCATCAGAATCGGTTTAAGTTAGCGCTTATGCCCCTTGGGGGAGAGGGTGGGGTGAGGGGGCGCTATGCGATTGATGGAAGGAGGAGAATGATGCGTCGCCGAGAGAGGGAAATAAAAAATAAAGAAACCATCACAGCCATTCTGGAACAGTCTCTAGTTGGAAGGATTGCTACTGTCAATCGAAAAGGATTCCCTGTCATCAAGCCTGTCAACTTCGTTTATTGGGATGGGAAGATCTACATCCATTCTTCAAGGAGAGGAGAGAAGATGGCGGATATTCGGCGGGGAAGTCTTGTCTGTTTTGAAGTGGATGAACCCATTGCTTATGTAGCGGCACGAGAGCCTGCCTGCGGAGGCAGTTATTATTATCGGAGCATCATTGCCAAGGGGAGAGCTGCTTTGGTGAGCCACCGGGAGAAGAAATTGAGAATTCTCAAAAGAATGATGGAAAAATACCAACCGGAGGGCGGCTATGGAGGAACACCGGAGGAACTTCTCATGAAGACAGCGGTGATCGAAATCTTGATTGAGGAAATCACAGGGAAAGAAAATTTAGGATAAAAAATTAATTAGGGAATAACCTTCAAATCCCCCCGCCGCCCCCTTTTCTAAAAGGGGAAAGGGGGGGGATTATCATGTTTTGGGTGGCAAGGCAGCCAAAAGCAATTACGATGAAATCCACAGTATCAATTGTGAGATGTCAAACATATGATGAAGCCGAAGTCCTGGAAGGGCTTCGACAGTCTATTGACCTCGTCGGAGGGATTGAAAACTTCGTAAAGAGTGGCGATCTCGTTCTTCTCAAACCTAACCTCCTTTATGGGAGAGCTCCGGAGAAAGCTGTGACGACCCACCCCTCCATCATAAAGGGGATGATTCAGATCGTTCGAGAATCAGGGGGAATTCCTTTCATCGGAGATAGTCCCGCGATCGGAAGTTTAACGAGAGCTGCTGAGAAGGCTGGGATCAAAAGAGTGGCGGATGAAGATAAATGCCCTCTGGTGGAGTTTAATAAGCCCATCTTTCCTCCGAAAAGGGAAGGGATATTGTTTAAACAATTAGAGATAGATCAGAGAGTGTTGGAGGCAGATGTCGTCATCAACCTTCCAAAATGGAAGACCCATGGGATGATGCTCCTCACCCTTGGGGTGAAGAATCTTTTCGGGTGTATCCCCGGTCCAAGAAAAGCTCTATGGCATCTTAAGGCAGGAGAAGATCGAAAGGTTTTTGCTCAAATGCTGATTGATCTATATCAGATCATCCAACCTTCACTCACCCTCCTGGATGGAATTGTAGGCATGGAGGGGAATGGCCCTGGAAGCGGGGATCCAATTCAACTGGAATTAATTTTGGCAAGCAGAGACCCGCTCAGTCTTGACCAGGTCGTTTGCGACCTATTAGGTATTTCGAGAAAGTCTCTGCTAACAAACCGGGTGGTGTTCGAACAGGGGATAGGAAAGGATGAGATTGATGTCGTTGGAGAAAGGTTGGAAGAGGTAAGAATTCCACGGTTCAGATTTCCTCCCCCTTCTGAACCTGCTTGGAACCTTCCAAGGTTTTTGCAAAAGACCCTTAAAAATGCCCTAACCTCCCAACCCACATTTGAGGAAGATTTGTGTAACCATTGTGATCAATGTGTCGGAGCGTGTCCTCCAAAGGCGCTATATAGGAAGGGGAAAGATATAGTTTTCGATGATGGGAAGTGCATTCGCTGTTTCTGCTGTCAGGAGGTATGCCCAGAAGGCGCCATCTCGATCAAACCAGGATGGGCCCTGAAACTGGTCAGTCGAAAGTAGAAAGTGGAAGGTGGAAAGTGGAAAGCAGAACATGGAGAAGAAGGGGAAGAAGCTCATCACGCTATGCTCTGTGCGCTTTGCGCTATGCGTTTTCAGGGGTGTGATGCGTAACATTAAGCTCGTCATTGAATACGATGGAACGAATTATCAGGGATGGCAGGTCCAACCCAAGGGCTCGACCATTCAGGGAACGATTGAAGAAAAATTAGCCCTTCTCACAGGTGAGACCATTTGTTTGGTTGCTTCCGGAAGAACGGATGCAGGGGTTCATGCCCTCGGCCAAGTGGCCCATTTCAAGACAAAGAGCAAAATGGATGTCCAGTCAATACAAAGGGCACTCAATAGCCTACTCCCTCCCGACATTTTGATCCAGAGGGCAGAAGAGGTCGAGGAAGGTTTCCATGCCCGAAAGCACTCAAAGAGCAAGGTGTATGAATATCGGATTTTAAATCGAAATCTTCGGTCGGTCTTTCACCGAGGGTATGCATGGCATATTCCCCGGAAGTTAGATTTTGAAGAGATGAAAAAGGCGGCTCGAAATCTGATCGGCGAACATGATTTTTCATCGTTTCGATCAGTGGGATCTCCAACTCGAACTGCGATTCGAAGGGTGATCCGGGTTGAGTGGAAGAAGGGGCGAGATGGTCTCATCCGATTTGAGATCGAAGCCAATGGTTTTTTAAAACAGATGGTAAGGGCAATGGTTGGGACTTTAGTTGAAGTGGGAAAAGGTAAGATGAGTGCCGAAGAATTTCTGGGGGTTCTCTATTCCAAAGATAGAAAAATGGCAGGTCCAACAGCACCTGCCCATGGCCTCTTTCTGAAAGAGGTAAAATACGACTAGATCAAAAAACAAAATTTCAAATGTCAAAATCCAAATGCCAAATGAATGCCAAAATGAGTCAATGTCAAAATATTTATTTGGCTCATCTCTAATCCCCCCCTTTAGAAAAGGGGGGTTGGGGGGATTTGAAAGCTATTTTCTACGTAATCCTTCATGACGGGTTCGTCACCCACGAATCATGAAGATTGGATGGCCCCCTCACCTTTTTCCTCTCCCCCAAACTGGGGGAGAGGGGAGGGTGAGGGGGGGATTTTCTGACCAATCCGAAATTCCAGTTTTAAATGACCAAAACGATTTTGTTTTGAATCTTTAAATTTTGATCATTGGAATTTACTTGGGATTTGGTGCCTATGGATTACGTTCAACAGGCAGTCACGCCAAGGGGGGATTGTCCTGCTAAACATCCAAGGGACTACGGACACCCAGAACGTTCTTCTGAACGACGTGGGTATATATCATCGTATCATAGGTCCTCAACATAATAAACTCCTACATTACAAAACCTCAATACAATAGTTAGATTTGAAGTTTTATTAGTCAATCCATAATTATATAGACACCGGAATCTAAATCCCTCCTTCCCTCCCTTTAAAAAAGAGAGGAATTACCCCCCCTTTAGTAAAGAGGGGCGAGGGGAGATTTTCTGAAGAATATGTTTACTCTTTAATTATGGACTCCTTATTAAATCGAAAACACGCCCTCAATTCTGTGGTTTTCAGCCAAAAAACAGCTTGACACTCTTCTTCCATGTACATATAATTCAACCAATTATAGAATAAACTTAAAAAATAGTATCAATTTAGCGCTTTGAAAATAGAAAAAAATATGTTTAAAAAGGTTGTCATTCCTGCGGAAGCAGGAATCCAGATTTCATTTTCTTGGTCCTGGATTCCCGTTTTCACGGGAATGACAGGAAAAATGGACCGTTAAAGAGCTTCGTTTCAAAGAGCTAAAGTGTTACAAAAAATAATGTTATGGGAAAAATGAAAGGAATAAAGAGATATGGATACTGAGATGCCTCGTCTGGATAAAACCCGACTTACTGTCTCTTCCCTTGATGAATTTACGGAAGAGAAACAATATTGGCTATCCCGTGGAAAGGCTGACCGCTTGAATGCAATCGAGATTAACCGAAGGATGGTTTATGGCACAGATCGAACTACATCCAGACTTCAAAGATTTCTTGAGACTGCTGAACTCACACGGCGTTAAGTACCTTGTGGTTGGAGGATATGCTGTGGGTTATTATGGTTATCCGCGGGCCACTGGTGACATGGATATATGGATCGCGGTCAGCGAAGTGAATGCCGAAAAGACGGCCCAGGCGCTTCGTGATTTTGGTATGCCGGAAAAAGAGGCGATTAAAGACTTATTCATCGAAAAGGACAAGATTATCCGAATGGGTGTTCCCCCCGTCAGGATCGAAGTAATAACGGGAGCCTCCGGTGTAAACTTTGAAGAATGCTATTTGCGACGAGAGGTAATAGACATAGATGACATACCGGTGAACTTCATTTCGCTTGAAGATCTTAAAACCAACAAGCAGGCATGCGGCCGGTTTAAGGATATGGAGGATCTGAAACATCTCCCATAACAATCGCATCAACGCGGACTGGCAAATCCGGTGCACTTCATTGCCAGCCGGTTATGCGCAGCGGTCGGCATATCAAATTTCTCTCTCCTTTCCTCAGAAAAGCCTTGACATGTATATCCCTGCCATATACAATAATATCTGATGGAAAATGTTTTTGGCAGTTTTGTGGGTTTCCAGTGGGACCGAGGTAATAGCAATAAGAACCTCGTTAAACACAATGTCCAGAACTGGGAGTGTGAGCAGGTATTCTTCAACAAACCACTCCTTGTTCTCGAAGACCCAGGGCACTCGGTTGCTGAAAAGCGATGGGCCGCATTTGGCAAGACAGATTCAGGTCGGATCCTTGTGGTAATATTTACGAAGAGGGGCAACTTACTCAGAGTCATCTCCGCACGGGACATCAACAGTAAGGAGAGGAAATTTTATGAAGAAAATCAAAAGAAAAATTCCGAATTTTAAGAATGAAGACGAGGAGCGAGAATTTTGGGCTACTCATTCCCCTCTTGATTATTTTAATTCAAAACGGTTCAAAAGGGGTTCATTTCCAAATCTGAAGCCCTCGCTCAAATCCATCTCTATTCGTCTCCCAGAAGATTTGCTGGTTGAACTCAAAACCCTCGCAAATAAGAGAGATGTACCTTATCAAAGTCTTGCAAAACTTTTTCTCGCAAGGCAGATCGTCCTCGAACGGAAGTCCTTGAGTAGCAGTTCCGGATGACGTAAGGGAAAAGTCGCCGCCTGACATGGCGTCTAAGAGGGACGTGCCAAAAAGCCGCCGCGCCTCTTAGCTTAATCGTTGAGGCTGCAGAAAAAGTCCTGGAAGCATGATAGTATCGCCATATCGATAGCGGAGAAGGGAACAGGACCGCTTAGGAGGGACTGGATGGCGAGATATAGAGAGTATGACTATTCCCAGGGCAAGCTCATACAGATACAGTTTGAAAAGCAGATCGTTCCGGGGACATCTTCACCCTCTGGAAGAAACGGCAATGCATCAAGGAGCGCAGAAATTTTTAACGAGAGAAGCCAGCAGAAGGAGCGCTTTTTAAAAAATTTACTTTTTCTACAGGCTCGTTCGGCAGAGAAAAAATAGACGATGAAGTTTACTAAGTATTTTCTTTATATCAGGCAACGGCCTGATCGTGCTAAAATTAAAACGGAGTGGATTGAAGATGCCGTAAAGAATCCGAATCACACAGAGGTTCAATCAGACGGAAGAATCCGAAAGTGGAAAAAGGTTAGAGAAGAGGGTAAGTTTCTCCGTGTCATCTTGCTTCCAGATGGAGAGACGGTTCATAATGCTTTTTTTGATAGGAGTTTTAAGGGAGGTAAAAAATGAAGGTGAAGTATTTTTCGGATACAGATACAGCGCTGGTTGAGTTTTCTAATCGAAAAGTTTCAGAAACAAAGGAAATCAATGATAATATTTACATCGACTTAGACTCGGTAGGAAATTTGGTGTCCATGACTATTGAGCATGCCAGAAAGCAAGCAAGCCTTCCCTATCTGTCTTATGAACAAATTGAAAAAGAATTGCCTAAGACGTTTCAGCGGACTGCTAAAAACCGCCGCTGACTTTAGCCGTTGAGGCTGATGAATTATCGGATATCTTGAAGGCTAAATCCCATCCTGAGATCATTGAATTTTTCAAGAAGGCAGGAGATGTGGCACGCAAAGAGTGCAAACGCCCCGAGAGAACTCGACCACAGACAGGGTCACATGGCTAACACTGGCATGTGGAATCTTAATAAGAAGGAAACGTCTGCTTAAATCCTAATCAGTTCATATTCACGTGTTCCCAGACCAATCTCTTCGGCGTAGGTTAATTGAATACTCCAATCCACTTCGGGATAAACAGCGCGGAATTTGTCCTCCCCAGGATTCCAGTTTTTCGAAAGTTTTGACGATCGATTTCCAGCCTCACCGTTGACCAAATCCACCGAGGCCTGATCGATGGCAACGGGATCTTCGGAGGAGAGAATTCCAATATCATTGACAATCGGTGTATCGGAATACCCATAACAATCACAAGCCGGGGAGATCTGCGTGAGGAAGTTGAGATAGAGAACCTTTTCTTTTTTCTTCTGAACGGCTCCATAGGCATGCTCCACCATTTTCTTCTGAAAGATGGGAATGCTTTCATTCCATTGGATTTGAATGGCCCCGGAAGGACAGGTGAGGATGCATTCTCCACACCCAACGCATTTCTTAGGATCGATCGAGGCAATGCTCTGCTTGGCTTCGACTCCCGATTTCAGTGGCACCATAGAAATCGCTTCCTGCGCGCACCAGGTGAGGCAGGCCTCACACCCTTTGCAAGCTTTTCCTTTCACTTGGGGCGAGATATTTGAGTGTTGACTCAACTTTCCTTCGCGACTGGCGCATCCCATCCCTAAATTCTTCAACGCTCCTCCAAATCCGGACAATTCATGACCCTTGAAATGGGCCACGCTGATGAGGACATCCGCCATATAGATCTCATGGGCAATGGAAACAGTTTTGAAAAGAGGTTTGTCAATTCTGACCTTGATGGCACTATTCCCTCTCAGGCCATCCGCAATAAGGAGCGGGGCACCGACGACTGACTCAGTGAATCCATTCTCATAGGCAGTTGTCAAATGGGAGATGGCTTCTGATCGGGTTCCGGTATAAAGAGTATTCGTGTCAGTTAGAAAAGGCTTTCCCTTACATCCTTTGACCCGATCCACCACTCTTCTCAAAAAAATGGGCCGGACAAAAGCCGTATTGCCTTTCTCGCCGAAGTGGAGTTTGATGGCCACCAGATCCTTCTCCCTGATCTTTCCTTTCAGGTCAGCCCGGTCTAAAAGTCCATCCAATTTATCAAGGAGGGTCCTTCCAGAACCCACCTTCAGATCCGAAAAAAAGACATCGCTCTTCATTTCGTTCCTCCCTGCTAAGGATTCTAAGTGAGATTTCTGAAAAAGTACAGAGATCTCTAATGAAGATAGTATGTAGTACCCCAATTGAGCGAAAATGATGTCTTTTTTAAAGTTAATAAGTTTTGTCTTTGAACTCTGGTTGTGCGGTCTGTCTTATCATGCATTTAGAATCGGACGATTTCTTATTTCATCTCCTTCCCCCTTACGATGGGGGAAGGCTTCGACGTGAGCTCAGCCGAACGTTTGGGATGGGGGTGGACGTTGCGCGTCTTCCCCCCCACCTTAATCCTCCCCCTCCGAGGGGGGAGGAGGTTATTTTTTTGACTCAATTGGGGTAGTAGCTTTTTAGAGATCTATAAGTGAATCCAATCAGAGTGTCAAATCCCCTACCACCTCCTCTTTTGCAGGAGGCTGACGGCGGATGACTTTTTTTACCTAAAATTGTCAAGAATTTGACCCAAGCGACCACACCAACCCCAACCTTTAGGCCGGAGTCGAAAGGTGTTAGCTAAAGTTGAAAAGTGCAAAGTTTAAAGTTCAAAAGTGAATATCTTCTCATCTCCTCTCCCCAAGGGGAGAGGATGAAGGTGAGGGGGGTATATTTAGACTCCACCCTCACCCCAACCCTCTCCCGCCAGCGGGAGAGGGGGAATGATTGATACGTTCGGCGGCGCCAAACCCCGATTTTTAAATCGGGGTAAAAAGCGCCGCTCAGTATCAACCCTGAGCATACCCCGGGCTTCAGACCGGGGAGTCGAATGGGTTGATTTTCATCGTCATCGCTGATGACCTGCCATGGTTGTTACCCAGAAAATTAGGTATGCACTTTTCAACTTTAAATTTACCAAAACCTATGCACTTTTGAAGTTTAAGTGACAGGCCGGAGTTGAAGGGTTGACTTTTATTTTGGAAAAAAGTAATTTAGAATATAGTTCTTGTTCATTTGACCGAGCGGATGAGAGAAAGGAGAGGCCATGAAACAAATTGAACGGAGTCACATACGAAACGTAGGAACCTTTGGCCATGGCGGGGAGGGGAAGACCTCTTTAGCCGAGGCGATCCTCTTCGATACGGGAGAAAATACCCGCCTTGGCCGTGTTGACGATGGTTCCTCATTGATGGATTTTGAACCGGAGGAGATTAATCGAAAGATCAGCATCAGCGCATCCCTTTCTCACTTCGAATGGGATAAGCATCAGTTTCATATCATCGATACGCCCGGATATGCAAACTTCGTCGCCGAGGCAAAGGCCTCGATGAGGGTTGTAGACGGGGCCATCATCGTTGTCGGAGGAAATTCGGGGATCAAGGTTCAGACAGAGACCGTATGGGGATATGCGAATGATTTCCAGATCCCACGGATCCTCTATGTCAGCAAAATGGACATGGAGCGAGCCGATTTTCTCAAAGTAGTGGAGGAGGTGAAGAAGGCCTTTCCTTCTCAGCCTGCTGTCCCTGTCCAACTTCCCATTGGAGGAGAAGGAAATTTTAAGGGAGTCGTGGACTTGATTCATAAGAAGGTTTATGTTTATCGGGATGATGGAAGCGGGCAGTTTGAGATCAAAGAGGTTCCCCCCGATTTGAAAGAAGAGGTGGATCGCCTTCGTGAGAAGTTGATCGAGGCCGCCGTGGAAGTGGATGATCAGTTGATGGAAAAATATTTGGAGTCCGGGGAGATCTCCGCCGAGGAGATTGTCCAATGCCTTCGAAAAGGAACGATGGAGAGGAAACTGGTTCCTGCCCTCTGTGGTTCCTCTACGCGTAATATTGGTATCCAACCCCTTCTCAATACGATGATCCGCTGTTTCCCTTCACCTCTGGAGAGGGGTCCGGTTCAAGGGAAAAATATCAAAACAGTGGAACCCGAGGCCAGGGAACCAAAAGAAGACGCCCCGTTCTCCGCTTTCATATTCAAGACGATCGCTGATCCTTTTGCGGGGAAATTGAGCCTTTTCAGAGTCTATTCTGGGAGTATCAGCGCTGACTCTGTCGTTTACAATTCCAAGAAGGAGGTGAAGGAGAGGATCGGCCAGATTTTCTTGTTGGAAGGGAAAAAGCAGAAACCGGTGGGCTTTGCCACAGTGGGCGATATCGTTGCGGTTTCCAAATTAAAAGAAACCACCACGGGCGACACGTTCTGCGATGAGAAAAAGCCCGTCGTCTTCGAAGAGACCAAGCTTCCGCTTCCGGTTATCTCTTATGCGCTGACGCCGAAGAGCAAAGGAGATGAGGATAAGATCACCGCATCCCTGGCGCGCATCCACGAAGAAGATCCGACCATGATGATGGGGCGAGATGAACAGACCGGCGAGATACTCCTTTCGGGAGTGGGGCAGACTCATGTGGAGGTGATCGTTGAAAAATTGAGGAGAAAATTTGGGGTGGAAGTGTACCTCAGCGTTCCAAAGGTTCCCTATAAAGAGACGATCCGCGGATCTAAGACCGGTGTGGTCTATCGTCATAAGAAACAGACCGGCGGTCGAGGACAGTTTGCTGAAGTCCATTTTGATATCTCCTCTCTACCGCGCGGGGATGGGTTCGAATTTGAGAATGCCCTCTCCGGCATGAACGTTCCAAGGAATTTTGTTCCGGCTGTGGAGAAAGGGATTGCTGAGGCAATGCAGAGCGGCGTCTTGGCAGGTTATCCGGTGGTGGATGTGAAGGTCCGATTTTATGATGGTAAGTCCCATGAGGTCGATTCTTCGGAGATGGCCTTCAAGATCGCTGCGATCATGGCCTTCAAGAAGGGAGTGCAGGAGGCCAATCCAGTATTGCTCGAACCGATCATGAAGGTGGAAGTGACGGCACCCGATGAGAATATCGGGGATGTGATCGGTGATCTCAACAGCCGGCGGGGAAGGGTTTTGGGGGTCGAAGGGAGAGGAAATTGTCAGGTGATCCAGGCCAATGTCCCCATGTCAGAAATGCTGAAATATGCTCCAGACCTCAACTCCAAAACAGGGGGACGGGGAACGTTCACGATGGAATTCTCTCATTATGAGGAGGTTCCTGCCCAATGGACTGACAAGATCATTGCTCAGGCGAAGAAGGATAAGGAAAAAGAGGATTGATGATCAATGGCCAATGAGCAGTGATCAATTAGCAATTAACAATGACAGTGAACGGAGATCGACGACCAACCATTGACTATTGACTATTGACCATTGCCCATTGACCATTGATCATTGCCCATTGACCATTGATCATTGCCCATTGACCATTGACCATTGACCATTGCCCATTGATCATTGCCCATTGACTATTGACTATTGACCATTGATCATTGACCATTGAGTATTGATATGAGAGCCGTGATCCAGAGGGTGAAATCCGCAGAGGTTTATGTGGAGGGTCGATTGTCCGGAAAGATCGGAAGTGGCCTTCTTGTTTTTGTCGGTGTGGGCAAAGGAGACGGAGAAAACGATGTTTCCTATTTGGCCTCGAAACTACCCGAGCTCAGAATCTTCGAAGATGCCTCTGGTAAATTCAACCTTTCATTGAAGGAGAGAGGGGGGGAGATGTTGATCGTCTCCCAGTTCACCCTTTATGGGGATTGTAGAAAGGGACGAAGGCCCTCTTTCACCGAGGCCGAAGAACCGACCGCTGCAAAAAATCTTTATGACCGATTGATCGACAAATTGAGAGGCCAAGGGATTCCTGTCCAAACGGGGGAATTTCAGGCCAAAATGGAAGTCCATCTCATCAACGATGGACCTGTCACCCTCCTGTTGGACAGCAAAGGATAAGTCCAAAGGGTGAACTACAATTTCCCCT